>WNGJ01007978.1_pt1 | contig 11280 bp, 9 predicted proteins | sample 5400611 | NCBI WGS metagenome assembly WNGJ01 (sample SAMN13153375, study PRJNA577476) | soil metagenome | isolation source: 40 cm soil or saprolite under Garry oak tree replicate 1 | place: USA:California | collected 2016-06-15 | reverse complement strand
CGCCTCGGGCATCGGCTCGGGCTCGGGCACCGGCGCAGGCTCGGGCATCGGCTCGGGCTCTGGCATCGGCTCGGGTTCGGCCGCTTCGACCTCAGCGGGCGCTTCCTCAGGCCCTTCGACCGCAGCCGTTTCCTCGGCCGCTTCCACCGTGACGGGCGCCTCCCCGGCCAGCTCGACGGCTTCCGACTCCTCGACCTCCCTCTCGGCGGCCTCTCCGTTGCCGCCGGCGGCCGCGGGCTCGTCCCCGGCAATTGACTCGATGACCGATTCTTCGACCGAGGGGCCCTCACTCTCCTCTTCGGATGCCTCGACCGCAGCGACCTCTGGCGGAAGCGTCTCGAGCGTCGCGTCCGCCGTGTCCACCTCCTCCGTCTCCGTCTCCATCGGCGCGGCCGCGTCGGCTTCGGCCGCGGGCGCCGGTGGCACCGTGTCGTGAACTTCCTCGACCGCCTCGGCCGGCGCGGCCGGCTGCGGCGGCGTCGTCTTCATCACAGCCTCTTCAGACGGCTCGCCGGCCCTCCGCGTCGGGAATTGGGCCGTCGCGGGGTCGTCGGCGGTCGGGTTCATGCCTGGGTGGTTGGGAACCGAGGGCTCGCCGGCCATGCGCTCTTGCCACGCGGGGACGACCGGCGAGGTCACACCGGGTCCGCTCTCGAGGCTTGGATCGTCCGCCGCCCGGCCGTCCGCAACCCATGGGTCTTCCGGCCAGACCACAGGCTCGGGCCCGGATCTGGCCGGCGCCACGGCCGGCATCTGGCTGGTCTCGGCGTCGGACGGGGTCTTGGCGGGGTCGTCGGGTTCCACTGGGACGGTCAGTCTATTTTGAAAGACCGGCCCTCTGATCAGGCAAAAACGTTTTTCAGGGCGTCGTCTGGAGACGGGTCGGGTTGCTGCTCCGCCCAATCAGCGGCTTCCGAAGCCTCCAGGTCGTACCGCTTCTGCACCTCGGCAGCTTCCTCGGCGGTGAGCCAGCCCCGATCGGTGAGCCAGCCGTTGAAGCGCGCGATGGGGTCGTGGTTGGCGGCCTCGGCAACCTCCTCCGCCCCGCGGTATTTCACCTGGTTGTCCTCGGAGGTGTGCGAGTTGAGCCGCCAGATCTTGGCGTCGATGAGCGTCGGCCCCTCGCCTCGGCGGGCGCGGCCGACCGCCTCCCGGCAAACTGCGTAGGACGCCGGCACATCGGTGCCGTCCACGGTCACGCCGGCGATGCCGTAGCCGGCGGCTCGCTCGGCGACGTTCGGGTTCTGCATCTGCAAGCGGAGTGGCACCGAGATCGCGTAGCCGTTGTTCTCGCAGACGAAGACGACCGGCAGCTTGTGCACCGCGGCAAAGTTCACGCCCTCGTGGAAGGCGCCCTGGCTGGTGGCGCCGTCGCCGAATGTGCAGAGCGTCACGCTGCCCTCGCCGCGCAGCTTGGCCGCGTAGGCGATGCCCGCCGCCTTGGGGACCCAGCTCGCCACAACCTGCGACACCGGCGCGATCTTCAGCCGGTGGTAGCTGTAGCACCCGCCAGGGATGTTGCGACCCGCTGACAGCGGGTCGCCGGCCTTGGCAAAGACGGCCAGCATCCATTCCTGCATCGTCAGCCCGCGCACTACCGCGTTGGCCAGCCCGCGGTAGTGAGGCACGAGCCAGTCGTCCGGTCCGAGCGCCGCGGTGGACGCGACCTGGATCCCCTCATGGCCGCGGCTCGAGCCGACGAAGGGGGCGCGGCCCTGCTTCACCAGCATGTGCATGCGGTCGTCCAGCGCCTTGGCCATGCACATCCAGCGATGAAGCTGGAGGTATTCCTCTTTCGTGGCCGTGTCTTTCGCCGTGGTGGTCGCCATCAGCCCTTGGCCTTCGAGTCCGCCGAGATGGCTCGCGCGATGTCGACGACCTCCGCCGCGGTCAGGCCCAGGTGACCGAGGTGCTCGTAGTAATTGCGGTGGAACTCCGAGAAGTCAGCGCGCTCCGCGCGCTCTTCGCGGATTCGCTTCACCTCTTCGAGGACGCGTGCGACCAGCTTCGGCTCGGGCGTGATGCCCGCGCCGCGCAGCGCGTGCTCGACGACCACCGCGCCCGAGTGCTTGCCGTAGATGTACTCGACCTTGGCCCCCATGTCGGCAGGCGGGATGAACTGGTAGATCGCCGGATGGATGAGCATGCCCGCGGTGTGGATGCCTGACTCGTGTGAGAAGACGTTGAGCCCGATTCCGGGTTCGGTCGGCTGCACCGGGATGCCGCTGACGCGCTCCAGGTGACGTGCGAGGTCGCGCAGCTTCTCGTATTTGAAATTCGGGATCTCGATGCCGAACAGGTAGCGCAGCTGCAGCAGCACCTGGTGCATCGGCGCGTTGCCGGTGCGCTCGCCGATTCCGTTGACGCTGGTCGTGAACACCTCGGCGCCCGAGCCCAGCGCGGTCACCGTGTTCCACGCGCCGATGCCCAGGTCGTTGTGGAAGTGGACGACGAGCGGCGCGTCGGGCGCGGCGGCCTTGATCTTCGGGATGTACTCGCGCACCGCGTAGGGCGAGTAGCAGCCGACGGTGTCGGGGGTCGAAGGCCTCGTCCCTCCGGCCTTCAAGCCCTCACGGTGGATCTCCGCGATGTAGTCCACGTCGGCGCGGCTGCCGTCCTCCCCGCCGAACTCGATCGAGGTCGCGCCCTGCGAGCGGGCATAGGCGATCGCGTCGCACATCATCCGGAGGTTCGCCGCCCGGTAGTGGGAGACGGGCAGCTCCAGCCATTCAGACTCGGGGATTCCCTCGCGGTGCAGCAGTGTCTTGCCGAGCTTGTACTTCACGTGCAGGTCGGAGGCCGACGTGAAGACGAAGTAGGTCACCTCGTCGCGCTTGTGGCCGAGCGAATCGATCACCTGCATCGTCGCGTCGATGTCGCCCTTGGTGCTGCGCATCATGCAGACGACTTCGAGGTCGGGCCTTAGCTCGCCACGCTTGCGGCCTTCGAGGACGAGCCGCAGCGTTTCACGCTCGCCTTCGGAGACGTAGGGGAATCCGACGTCCATGATGTGGACGCCGATGTCCGAGAGCATGCGCGCGAGCTCGTACTTGTCCTTCGGTGTGATCGCGACGCCGGGCATCTGCTCGCCGTCGCGCAGCGTGTCGTCGTAAACGCGGATCCTGTCGGCAGGCGGGAACTTCAGGTCGTGGTTGAAGCGGGTCGGGTCCCGGGCTAGCTCTTCCAGCGGCTCCTGCAGGTCGACAGGTTTAGAGCCGTCCAACTTACGACGCTGCTTTCGCGGTCTTGCGCCGCTCCGCCAGACGCTTGCGCACCCACGGCACGAGCCCGCCCATGCGCAGGAGCTCGTTCATGAACGCTGGAAATGCCTCGCAGCGATACTCGTCGCCGCGCGTGAAGTTGCGGATGATGCCTTCCTCGAGGTCGACCTCGAGCTCGTCGCCTTCCTGCACGGCTTCAGCCGCCTGCGGCGACTGCAGGATGGGATAGCCCATGTTGATCGCGTTGCGGAAGAAGATGCGCGCGTAGGAGTCCGCGATCACCAGCGATATGCCCGCGCCGCGGATCGCGACCGGCGCGATCTCGCGCGACGAGCCGCAGCCGAAGTTCGAGTCGGCGACCAGGATGTCTCCGGCCGTCACCTGCGACGCCCAGGTCTCGCGACCCGGCACGCCCTCCATCGCGTGCTTGCCGAGCTCTTTCTCGTCGAGCGAGTAGATGGCGTACTTGGCCGGGATGATCTGGTCGGTGTCGATGTTGACGCCGAACTTCCACGCCTTGCCACGCAACACCTTCGGGAGGGTCATGTCGCCTCCCCACCATGTGGGGAGGTCGGTCTCGCGAAGCGAGACCGGGTGGGGACGGTCAACTCGCCACCTCCGCCGGCAGGTGCTTGAGCACCTCGCTCGGGTGGGTGATCACTCCGGTCACCGCGCTGGCCGCCGCCACTGCCGGGTTCGACAGGTACACCATCGCCTTCGGGTGGCCCATGCGGCCGGGGAAGTTGCGGTTGGTGGTGCTCAAGCACACCTCGCCTTCTCCCAGCACTCCCATGTGGCCGCCGAGGCACGCGCCACAAGTGGCCGTCGTCCACGCCGCCCCGGCGGCGAGAAATGTGCGGATCAATCCCTCCCGCTCGGCCTGGATGGCGACCTGGTGCGACGAGGGCGTGATGATCAGCCGCACGCCGTCCGCGACCTTGTGCCCTTCGAGCACGGCCGCGGCGCGACGCAGGTCGGTGATGCGCGAGTTGGTGCATGAGCCGATGAACACCTGGTCGAGCCTGGTCCCCGCGACTTCCGACAGCGGCGCGTAGTTGTCAGGAGACATCGGCTTGGCGACGCCGAGCTCCACCTTCTCCGCGTCGAACTCGAACACCTTCTCGTACTCGGCGTCCGGGTCCGAGGTCACCGGCGTATAGGGCCGCTTCGCGCGACCGTCGAGGTAGTTCTTCGTGACCTCGTCGAACTCCAGGATGCCGTTCTTGGCGCCCGCCTCGATGGCCATGTTGGTGATGGTCAGCCGGGCCTCCATGTCGATGTACTTGAGCGTTTCGCCGACGTGCTCCATCGCCTTCGAACGCGCGCCGTCGACCCCGATCTGGCCGATGACATAGAGGATGAGGTCCTTCGCCTCGACCCATTCCTTCAATCGGTTGTGATAGACGAACTTCAGCGTCTCGGGGACTCGGAACCACAGCTCGCCCAGCGCAAGAACGCACGCGAGATCCGTCGAGCCGATGCCGGTGGCGAAGTTGTTCAGCGCGCCGTAGGTGCAGCTGTGCGAGTCGGCGCCGACGACCAGCTCACCAGGCAGCACGAGCCCGTGCTCGGGCAGCACCGTGTGGCAGATGCCGCCCTGCCCAACCTCGAAGTACCACTTGATGCCCATCTGGTGCGAGAACTCGCGCGTGAGGCGGCCGAGCGTGGCGCTGGCCGCGTCCTTGGCAGGCTGGAAATGGTCCTGCGTCACCGCGACACGGTCGGGATCCCAGATCTTCTCCGCGCCCATCTGCTCGCGCATGATCTTTCCGGCCGGCGGGATGGTCAGGTCGTGGCCCATCGCGAAGTCGACCTTCGCGAGCACCAGGTCCCCGGGGCGCACCGAGTCGCGACCCGCCCCGCGGGCGAGGATCTTCTCGGTCATCGTCATGCCCATTTCTGTCTAGTCCCTGAGTCTCTTGACCACAGCGTCACCGGCCTGGGAGGTGGAAAGGTTGCCGCCCACGTCGCGCGTGCACTCACCCGCGCGAATGGCCGATTCGACCGCCCCCTCGATCGCGCTTGCCATTTCGTGATGACCCAGGTGTTGGACCATCATACCGGCGCTCAAGATGGCCCCGATCGGGTTCACGAGGCCCTTGCCGGCGATGTCCGGCGCCGTCCCGTGGACGGGCTCGAACAGGCCGCGACCGGTCTTCGGGTTGATGTTGGCGGACGGCGCGATGCCCATGCCTCCCACGAGCTCGGCGGTGAGGTCGCTGAGGATGTCGCCGAAAAGGTTGCTCGTGACGATGACTTCGAACTGACTCGGGTCTTTCACGAGCTGCATGGCGGCCGCATCGACGAAGAGATGGCGTGTCTTGATGGCCGGATGCGCCCGTGCGACGTCCTTCCAGCGCTCCTGCCACAGGCCGCCAGCGAAGGTCATCGCATTGGACTTGTCGACCATCACGACCTCGCCCTTCGCGATCTGGAACGCGTGCTCGATGATGCGCATGACGCCGAGATGGGTGTTCACGTCCTCCTGGATCGCGACCTCGTCGGCGGTGCCCTTCTTGAAGCGGCCTCCCATTCCGACGTAGGCGCCCTCGGTGTTCTCGCGAACGACCATCAGGTCGATATGCCGGCGCTCCTCGCGACGCAGCGGTGACAGCCGGTCGTCATACAGCTTCGCGGGCCTCAGGTTGACGTAGAGGTCGAGCTCGAACCTCAGGCGCAGCAGGACTCCTGCCAGGTAGTTGGGATCCGGGACGCGCGGATCGCCGACGGCGCCGAAGAGGATGGCGTCCGCGGCGGCCAGCTTCTTCCAGGCATCGGCGGGGATCGGCACTCCGTCGCGTAGGTAGGCGTCGGCGTTGATGTCGAGCTCTTCGAACTCGAAGTCGGCGCCGGCAGCGCGCAGCACCTTGACGGCCTCGGGCACTACCTCTTTGCCCGCGCCGTCGCACGGCACCACCGCGATGTGCTTAGGCAGGGGCGGTTTCCTTGCGCTGCGCGACCGGGTTGGGACTTACTGATTGCTCGCGCAGCTTGTAGCGCTGGATCTTGCCGGTCACCGTCTTCGGCAGCTCGGTGACGAACTCGATCATGTGCGGGTACTGGAATCGCTGGAGGCGCGACTTGCAGTGCTCCTGCAGCTCGGCCACCAGCGCGTCGCCGGCCACCGCGTCCGGCCGCGCGATGACGAATGCCTTGATCTTCGTGAACCCATCCAAGCTGACTCCGACCACCGCGCTTTCCGCCACCGCCTTGTGCTCGAGCAGGACCGATTCGATCTCGATCGGCGAGACCCACAGCCCGCTCACCTTGATCATGTCGTCGGAGCGGCCCTCGTACCAGTGGTACCCGTCCTCGTCGACTCGGTACCGGTCGCCGCTGAAGAACCAGTCGCCGAGGATGCTTCGCTTCGACTTCTCGTGCTGCGCCCAGTACAGCGCCAGCGCGCTGTCGCCCTTGACGTAGAGGTCGCCCGCCTCTCCCGCCGGCACCGGCTTGCCGTCGGGGTCGAGGATCTTGAGCTCGTAGCCTGGCACTGGCTTGCCGCTCGAACCGGGCCGCACGTCGTCGACGCGGTTCGAGCAGTAGATGTGAAGCATCTCGGTCGAGCCGACGCCGTCGATGATGGTCAGGCCGTAGGCCTCCTTCCAGCGCTTCCACACCTCGGCCGGCAGCGACTCGGCCGCCGCCACGCAGTGGCGGATCGACGACAGGTCGCGCTGCTTCGAGCCTTCGAAGTTGAGGATGGCGTTGTAGAGGGTCGGCGCGGAGAAGAACAGGGTCGGCCTGCGCTTCTCGATGGTGTCGAGCACGGTCTGCGGCGTGCTGCGACCCGCATGAAGCACCGTCGATGCGCCGAACCAGTACGGAAACGTCAGGTTGTTGCCGAAGCCGTACGCGTGGAAGAGTCCGGTGGTCGAGAACGTGGTGTCGGACTCCTTGATCCCCAGCACCTGCTCCGCGTAGGTGACGCATGTGTATGGGATGTCGTGCTGCAGGTGCACGACCGCCTTCGGCTTGCCGGTCGAGCCGGAGCTGTAGAGCCAGAACGCCATGTCGTCGCGGCGCGTCGCCGCAGCCTTCAGCTCTTCGCTCGGCTGGAGGTGATCGGTGCGGACGATGCGCGGCCTGGCCTGCGCCCTGTCGGCGGCCGCCTTGAGCTTCTCGTCGGTGTTGCCATCGACCACGATCACGCGCGCGAGCGAGTCCTCGATGAAGTGGTCGTAGTCCTCGGACCGCTGCAGCAGCGGGTTGACCGGCACCGGCACCGCGCCGATGAGGCCCGCGCCGAGGAACGCTGCCACCCAGCCCGGCGAGTCAAAGGCGGCGATGAGGACTCGCTCCTCGCGCCGGACGCCGTGGTCGAGCAGCGCTCGGCCCGCTCCCGCCGCCAGGCGGTGCAGCTCGTCGTACGTGACCTCGCCGCCGGCGTGGTGGATGGCGACCTTCTTGCCCCGGCCGGCCTTCAGGTTGCGCTGCAGCAGGTCGGCCGCGACGTTGTAGCGCTCGGGCACCTCCAGGCCGCTCATCTTCCGAGAGTGTAAGTTCGGCTCGTGGCGGATGCCCGGCTCACGCTGGTGTATGACGGCGCTTGTGACTTTTGAATTCGCCGAGCGCGCTGGGTCCAGCGCCACGACCGCAAGGGCCGGATCGAGCTCGTCGGCGTGGCGGATGCGCCCGCGCTTGAGGCGACGGAGCCAGGCGGGCGGCGGTTCACCGGGGCCGCGGCGGTCAACCGCGTACTGCGCGAGCTGGGCGGCGCCTGGCGCCTGCTTGGCTCGCTCTACCTGCTGCCCCCGATCGGCTGGCTCGAGGACCGCTACTACGCACGGGTTGCCCGCCGGCGGGCCTGGTGGTAGCGAGTTTGTATACAGACGAAGGAAATCTGCGCGAAATTTCGCGCCGCTGTATACAAACGGCCGGTTCGCCTACTGGCGGACTATCGCGGCCGCGCCTTTCCTCAGCACGAACTTCTGGATCTTGCCGGTCGCCGTCTTGGGCAGCTCGTTCACGAACGTGACGCCGTGCGGCGCCTTGAAGTGCGCCAGGCGCTCGCGCGTGTAATTGATCAGCTCCCTCTCGGTGGCGGTGGCGCCGGACTTCAGCACCACGAATGCGAAAGGCGCCTCGCCCCACTTCTCGTGAGGCAGCCCGACGATCGCCGCTTCCTGCACGGCCGGGTGGCGCAGCAGCACCCCCTCGACCTCGATCGAGGAGATGTTCTCGCCGCCGGAGATGATCACGTCCTTGATCCGGTCGCGGATCTCGACGTAACCGTCGGGGTGCACGACCGCGGCGTCGCCGGTGTGAAACCACCCGTCGCCCATCACCTTCTCCGTCGCCTCGGGGTCGCGGTAGTAGCCCTGCAGGACGACGTTGCCGCGGAAGACGATCTCGCCCATCTGCTCGCCGTCCGCCGGCACATCTTGGCCGTCGCCGTCCACCACGCGCATCTCGCCCGCGCCGATCATCTCGACGCCGGTCTTGGCTTTGACCACGGCTCGCTCGGCCGGCGACAGCTTCGCGTGCTCGGGACGCGGCTCGCAGATGGTCAGGAAAGGCGAGGTCTCGGTCAGTCCGTACACCTGCGTCACGTTCCACCCGAACTCGCCCTCGAGCCGCTCGATGGTCGCCGCGGCCGGCGGCGCGCCGGCTGTGATCACCTGCACGCCCTTGGGCACGTCGCCGCGCGCGCTCGCGGGCGCGTTCGCCAGAGATATCAGCACAGTCGGTGCGGCGCACAGCCAGCCCACTTGCTCAGAGCGCACCAGGTCGAAGACACGCGCCGGCTCGACCTTGGGCAGGCAGATGTGCCGCCCGCCCGCGGCGGTGATGATCCACACGAACGTCCAGCCGTTGGCATGGAACATGGGCAGCGTCCACAGGTACGTGTCGTCCACGGTGATGTGGAAATGGACGAGGGTGTCCATCACGTTCATCCAGGCGTTGCGGTGAGTGATCATCACGCCCTTCGGACGCGCTGTGGTGCCGCTGGTGTAGTTGAGCGCGAGCAGGTCGTTCTCGGCGATGTCCGGCCGGTCAAACCGAGGGACTGACTTCGCAAGCAGCGATTCGTATTCCTGCCAGCCCTTGCGTCCGCCGGCGCTCCCCAGGCTGATGAATTGCTCTACACCGGTGAGCCGGCCTCGAACGCCGTCCACGACGTCGAGGTAGTCCGGGTGCACGCACAGGACCTTGGCGCCGGAATGCGACGTTATGTAGACGAAGTCGTCGGCCGTCAGGCGGTAGTTGATTGGCACCAGAACCGCGCCGGTCTGCGGCACCGCGTAGAACGACTCGAGCTGCTCGTGAGTGTTCGGCGCGATGTACGCGACCCTGTCGCCTTTGCTCACGCCCATCGACTGGAGCGCCGCCGACCATCGGTCGCATCGCTCGAAGAACTGCTCGTACGTCAGGCGCAGGTTGCCGTCGACGACTGCTTCCCGATGGCCATAGAGCTTGCGCGAGCGGCGGCCGAACTCGAGCGGCGTGAGCGGAGTCTCCATGCGGCCCTCCTTCCTAAGAGTTGAGCATCATCGCGAAGTCAGCCTGTTTGATCCCACCGACGAACGTCCCGTGCTGCCCCGCCTCGAGCTCGACCGAGCGCTCGTAGACGAACGCGTACACATTGTCCAGGTTCCAGTCGCCGTAGCCCTGCATGCGCAACCCGACGCGCAGGCCGTCGTCGCCGCGACCCCGCGTGTAGAGGTCGGTCGCGCGTGCGTAGATCGCCTTGAGAATGTCCAGCTGCATGGTCAGCTCGGCGATGGTGCTAGCGTCGCCTTCCGCCTCTACGAGCTGCTCGAGCTGGCGCTCGAGGTCGGCGATCTCCTTCTGGTAGTCGTCCACGTCGACCCTTTGAAGAAGAGTCTAAGGCCCCCACCCTAACCCTCTGCCCCGGAGGGGGAGGGGACAATCCCTAGTGGATCAGGGAGTGGGACGCGACCCCGGCCGCGATCAGGATCGCGATGATGTTGATGACCTTGATCATCGGGTTGATCGCGGGCCCGGCCGTGTCCTTGTTGGGATCGCCGACCGTGTCGCCGGTGACCGACGCCTTGTGAGCCTCTGAGCCCTTGCCGCCGAGGTGGCCTTCTTCGATGTACTTCTTGGCGTTGTCCCAGGCTGCGCCGCCGCTGGTCATCTGCAGTGCCAGGAAAAGCCCGGTGATGATGGCGCCGAGCAACATTCCACCCAGCGCGCGCGGGCCGAGGATGAAGCCCACGGCCAGCGGGGCCAGAACCGGGATGATGCCGGGCAGGATCATCTCGCGCTGCGCCGCCGCCGTGACGATGCGCACGGCCGTCCCGTACTCCGGCTTGGCGGTTCCTTCCATGATTCCCTTGATCTCGCGGAACTGGCGGCGGACCTCCTGGACGACCAGTCCGCCCGCACGCCCGACGGCCAGCATGGCGAGCGACCCGAACAGGAACGGCAGGATGCCGCCGAGGAAGAGGCCGACGATCACGAACGGGTCCGAGAGCGAGAACACGGTCGTGTGGCCGGAGCGCGTCAGCTCCTGCGTGTAGGAGGCGAAGAGCACCAGCGCCGCAAGGCCCGCGGAGCCGATCGCGTAGCCCTTGGTCACGGCCTTCGTGGTGTTGCCGACCGCGTCCAGCGGATCGGTGACGTTGCGCACCTCTTCCGGCAGCTTCGCCATCTCCGCGATGCCACCCGCGTTGTCGGTGATCGGGCCGTAGGAGTCGATCGCGACGATGATGCCGGTCATCGAAAGCATCGCGGTCGCCGCGATGGCGATGCCGTACAGGCCCGCCAGGCTGTAGCTGAGCAGGATGCCGACGCCGATCACGGTGACCGGCAGCGCAGTGGCCATCATGCCGATCGCCTGCCCCGCGATGATGTTGGTCGCGTGCCCGGTCACCGACGCGTTAGCGATCAAGTGCACCGGCCAGTAACGCGTCTCGGTGAAGAACTCAGTGATGGCGACGATGAGCACGGTCACCACCACGCCGATGAGTCCTGCCAGGAACAGGTTGTTCGGGTTGCTCACCCCACCGCCGGCCGTCAGGTAGCCGTTGGACGTCATGTACTGAGTGACGAACCAGAAGCCGACGACGGCGATGGCCACGGCCACCAGCAG
>WNGJ01020894.1_pt1 | contig 11281 bp, 6 predicted proteins | sample 5400611 | NCBI WGS metagenome assembly WNGJ01 (sample SAMN13153375, study PRJNA577476) | soil metagenome | isolation source: 40 cm soil or saprolite under Garry oak tree replicate 1 | place: USA:California | collected 2016-06-15 | reverse complement strand
ACCGGCCAAGGTGGCATTGACCGCAACGATGAGAAAACTCCTGATCGTGCTTAATAGTGCCCTGAAATCCGATCTAAGTTATGCTTGAAACCAAGACAGTTACTAACCGCTACTCGGCGTGTGTCCACCTTTTACATGATTAAATCACTTTCACTTCGAGCCGCGCGCGCTCTCGGTAGCGGTCGCTCAGCTTATTCTCGTTAGGCCGCTTCCCCATGCACCTTGTCATGTTTGACATTGACGGCACACTGACAGAGACCATGAAGGTTGATGAGGAGTGCTTTATGCGCTCGTTGGTCGAGGTGTGCGGCTTCACTGATGTCGAAAGTGATTGGTCGAGCTACAAGCACGCGACGGATTCTGGTATTTTCCACGAGATTCATCTGGCTCGCACCGGACGGCCTCCATCGGTTGCCGAGATTTCACGTTTTCGGCGGCACTTCATTGACTTACTCACGGAGGCTTCATCCGAAGCTGCGTTTACACCCATTGCAGGAGCGCGCCAGTTCCTTTCTCGCCTCGCTGGCAGTGTAGAGCATAGGATCTCTCTTGCTACCGGAGGTTGGGGTGATTCTGCGCGCCTCAAGATGGCTAGCGCCGGGATGTGTTTCGACGACCATCCGGCAGCATCGGCAGATGATGCACACGACAGGGAGTCCATTATGAGGCTTTCCAAGCAGAGGGCAGCCGAACGCTACGGCGAGTCATTTGCCTGCACCGTGTATGTTGGTGACGAGGTTTGGGATGCTCGTGCCTGTCGCGCTCTCGGCATTCCTTTTATTGGCATTGGCACGGGCGTTCGGGCAGCGCGGCTTGCTTCAGAGGGTGCACTTCGTGTATTCCAAGACTATTCCGACGCAGATTTATTTTTAGAAAGTTTAGATGAGATCACACAAGCGGTCTAACAAATCGCTGCAGGCAACGCGGGTGGCGGTTCCAGTTCCGCTTCGCGGTTCACGCTGGTTGGCCCCGCGTGCCTGAGCTCCGTCTCGTTAGACCGTATTGCCAGCCGCAATGAATGAACAAATCACTTCTAAGTACCCGCGATAGCGGCCACGCACACGTAAGCACATTGCGGCGATGCGTCATTGTATTATCCGCAGCGCTTGTCTTTTTGGCCTGCTTTGTCGCCAGCTTGTTTATCATCGGCCTCCATCTCGTAGGCTTTACTCCGCTTGGAGGAGTATCGTTCTGTTTTCTGCTAGCTTTTCTTTCATTCCAGATCGCCAAGGCTTTCAAAAGGTATTGCTACAAACGATTTTGTTTTCGTAATCCATGCGATTTCAACCCCCACGTTTAACCATTCGCTGGAGCCAACCACTGGCCGCTGTGGAGTCCACATTTAATTTTATGAAATAGTTTTCCATGTTTGCCGCCCTCGTCGTCGCCAGCGGTGGCTCAGCTTCGTCTCGTTAGGCTGTTGTCGTGAGCGCAAAGCTTAGCTCAGTTCTATTCTTGATGATACGATGCGCTATGAAACGCATCCTGAAAAAACCTATTTTGATCGCTATCTGCTTAATTGGATTGATTGCTGGCGCGAGTACGTCGCTCGAATCGCCAGCGGCATCTCCCAGCCAACACTTGTACGACGAAGTGAAGCGTTTGGACGCTGTGTTGTCTGAGGCCTTCAACAAGCACGATGTGAACAAACTAAAATCGTTGTTTGCTGACGACCTTGAGTTTTATCAGGATAACGAAGGATTGGTAAGATACGAACAAACGGTGAGGGATTTCGAGAGCATGTTTGCACAGGGGAACAACATGACAAGGGAGCTTGTCGGAAACACCCTCGAGGTTTATCCGGTCAAGGATTACGGTGCAATCGAAATAGGCGCACACCGGTTTTGCCACGTGGAGAACGGTAAAAATGAATGCGGGACGTTCAGATTTGTGCACATCTGGCAAAAAAAAGATGGCGAATGGAAAATATCCCGGGCCATTAGTTACTCCCATTAACGTGCGGGCGTGAATGAGATTCGTTTCACTCGATTCAGACGAGCTAACCAATCGCTGCAGCCGACGCCTACCCGGCTTGTTTCCTCCCCTTCCCGTGATTAAAATACGTCCACTAAAGATCTCATGAATCTGGTCAACCGCATTTTCCCGCCGCACTTCGACAATGACTACCGCGGGCACAAACTAGCACTCTGGCTCTTTGGCGTGATCGTGTTCATGAGGCTGGGCATGAGCCTGAGCACCATCTTCAACGGGCGCAAAACGGCTATTTCCGCTGACGGAATTCCCCTGGACACATTTACGCCTGCTGGAGCACAGACGGTGGTTTCTATTTTCGCGCTGTTGGGGCTCGCTATCTTCGTGATCTGCTTGCTGTGTATATTGGTCCTAGTTCGTTATCGCAGCATGGTCCCGGCGATGTTTGTTCTGCTCTTATTGCAATCCCTGGGCGGAAGATTGATCCTTCGGTTTCTCCCGTTTGTCAGGACCGTGAGGCTGCCCGGCTTCTACGTCAACTTGGTGCTCCTCGCCTTGATGATCATTGGCCTGGCCCTGTCACTGTGGCACCCAACTATGCGGTTGAGCCAACCGCCATCCTCTGGCGCGGCTGGAGATTCAGCCTAACCAGGCGATGGAGCCAACCGCGAACCGTCCTTATGTCCAGTTTTATTTGCACATGAACGCCACTCATAATTCGCGCGGTGGCTCATCTTGTTCTCGTTAGGTCTTGCACGCTCCACATGAAGTTCACGCTCGAACGCAAACGAATTGACACCTTCCCGGAGGAAAAGCTTTTCACGGAAATGGAGCGAATCTGGCGGATGCTTGGACATCGTCCATCGCTTGGTTGAGCTTTACTGTTTTTTCGGCGCGGGCGAGACGAGGAGGTTTTGGAAGCGCGGATCATTCCGGAGCGGATCGAACATCGGATCGAGCCGGAGCAGCGCAGGAGTAAGCGGCATCCCCGCACCCAGCGCACCAGCATACGGTATCGAAAGTAGTTTCTGTAAAGCGGCGATGGCGCGGTCAGGCTCTCCCATGCGCGCGGACACCCGTGCGAGGATCTCGATCGGAATGGGACCAACTATCGCGTCTTTCTCGATCGGATTCACGGCGATGGCCCGTTCCGACAGAGCCAACGCGGCGGCCTTGTCACCGAGACCCATATTGGTCAAAGCGAGATCGCCAATGAGGCTATAATTGTCTGGCTGTTCTTTGAGGAAAGGTTCTAGTTCGCGGCGCGCCTGTCGCCAACTTTCCTGAGCGCCGTCATGGTCGCCGGCGACGTCCTGGGCCCAGCCTAACCAAAAGCGCAGTTCGCCATTAATGTAACCCAACGCTGGATCAGGCTTGGCTAGTATCTCCTTTAACCAATAGGTGATTTGCGCAGGACGACGTTCAAGGATTGCCTGGTAAACTTGTGTTTCCACGGCCCCCGAGTCGTCGGCACCCGGGTGGAGCGGAGCGAGGAGCGCCACGGCACGCGGTAGGTTGCCCTCGGCCTGTGCGATAGTCGCCATTGTCACGAGGGTATCGACGTCGTCTGGCGTGATATCGAGAACCTGATCAAGCCTTCGCAGCGCTTCCGGGAAACGACGAAGAGCGATATCGGTAGTCGCCTGCTGCGTGAGGAGATTAACATTGCGCGGGTCGACCCGCTCGGCTTCGTTGAAGTAGGCTTTGCTCCGGTCCCACTGGCCTCGTCTCCGTGCGACATAAGCCAGCAATTCAGGAATCCGGCTGCTACTCGGGAGAAGCTGGCGTGCTTGCTCAAAGTAACGCACTGCGGTGTCGTAATCTTTTAGAATCCAGTAGTGGTAAGCTCCCTTGGCCACTACGGCCTCGCCAAGGTTGGGCTGAAGAGTGAGCGCGGTTTCGGCTGCCTGCCGCGCCTCTTCACGGAGGGCGACTGTTGGTTGAAGACTCTGTGTGGTGTAGCCGCGCGCATCAACGTATGACAGCAGCGCCCAACCAAGAGCGAACTTCGGATCCAACCGCACCGCTTCTCTGAGATATTTCTGTGCGCCAAGCATGTTGGCGCTTGTGGGGTAAGTTTTCAGTGTATAAGCCACACCACGAAGATAAGCATCATAAGCTTCAGGATTATCTGTTGGTTTGGCGGCGATCTCTTGCTCTTCTCTACCTGTGAGCTTCACCCGCAATTGGTCAGCGATAGCTCTCGCCACCTCACTTTCGACCGAAAAGATGTCGGTCAGTTTGCGATCAAAGGTATCGCCCCAAAGATGCGAATCATTGGAAGCTTTGATTAGTTGCACGTTCACACGCACGACGTCGCCGCTCTTCTGCACCCTGCCTTCCAGGATGTGAGCTACTCCAAGTTCCCTCCCGATCTCGGGCAAGTTTTCCGGCGCGCTTTTGTAATGCTGCGTGGACGTGCGCGAGATGACCTTCAGATCGGCGATCTTCGACAAGCGCATCAGGATTTCGTCCTGGATGCCTTCGGCAAAATATGCGTTGGCTTTTTCTTCGCTCAGATTCTCGAATGGAAGCACAGCGATGCTTTTCTCGGGAATCAAAACCGTGCCCTTGCTAGCCGTCCCCTCGGGAGGAGTCGATGGGGTCATCCTCGGTGATACTCGATGGAAAAAGGTCAAAGAACTAATCACCATAGCGAGGGTAGCGACTACTAAAGTAAGTACCAGCAGGGACCTTGGCGGCCGGGGCAGGCTAACTGGGCGAACTATGTCCGATTTTTGCTTCCATCTTCTTCTGCGCCTGAGTTTACCAGGAACTTGTGGATTTCCGAGACCATCGTTGTAGAGGCTAAACAAGTGCAGGTGCAGCCCGTGCTTCACTTCGCATTCACCGAGATCGTGCAGGTACGGCTGCCAGTGCCGGTATTGCGCTAAATCTTCCGCTACATGCGCTGACAAAAGAATGTGTCCGGCATCACCGCAATCAAGCACTCGCTGCGCGACATTGATTCCCGATCCTGCAAAGTTCGTTTTATCATTAACGTCGGTGATTTTATTGACAGGGCCACTGTGAACCCCCATTCGTAACTGAATATGCGGATGATCTCGCAAGGCTCCGCTTATTTCCAGCGCGCATCGCACCGGCTCCTCCGGACTGCGGAAAAAAAGGAGTGCCATCCCGTCTCCAGTCGGCACTCGGATGAGTTTGCCCGTTGTTTCTGCAGCCCGAAAACATTCGGTACTGCGCACGATGTGATTGAGGTCTTGCAGCAATTCAATCTGCTCATTGTTCGATAGCTTGGAATAACCAGCCACGTCGATTGAGAGAAGGTGCGCGATCTCGGGTTCCAGATCGGACTTCGGCTCCACGGACCTGTCTCCCTCAGTTTGCGCCGGCTCTGTCTCGAGCGGTTCCGATGCGGACATGACCGGAGTGAGTGGAGTACGAAGTTCGCGCAAAGGCATGGCCAGGAAACGGCCTTTGGTCCTGTTGGCGGTCTCCACAACTACTTTTTGTTGCTGAAGCTCTTCCTCAACGCGCCGGCGTTCGGCCATAGCAGCGGAAAGTGCCATCGCCGTAATTGACAGCACGGCTATCCACCATTGCACGGCGAGAAGCGACTGATTTTCCGTTTCCCTGACGAATGGGCCGAAGGCATGCAGCGTCCCCCACACCGCGATCGCGGAAAGGATGAAAATTCCCGTGGCAGTTTCGCGTTGCGTAAAGCGGAAGGCAGTCCAAATCACAATCGGTCCGCAAATTATAACGATTGGATAATTTCGGGCGAAAACGGCAGGCCATCCGCCAAAGACCATCCCGCTCAACAGCACCAGCAACAGGAGGAGCGCGCCGACTTCGGCGGCTTCCTTTTTATTCCAACGTCGTTTTGAGGCAACACTCCACAGGAGAACTAGGGGAGTGAAGACAAGATCGCCAGTTGCATCGCCCAGCCACCATGTCAGCCAAATCGCACCGTAGTTTGCCCAATCGGCAAAGCCGGCGACTCCAAGACTCGTCACGCCGAAAGCAGGGCTAATGATGGTGCTGATCCCTGCCGCGAGCGCAAATTTGAAAACGCCTTGTGGAGGATCAAAGACATTTGTGCCGCCGGCGAATCGATTCACCAACCAGGCGCCGACGAGCGCCTCGAGCGTATTGCCGGTGGCGATGGCAAATGACGTAGCGACATTTCCCGCAGTCGTGACGTTCACAAGAAATGCACCCATAAAGATGGCCGGCCACGCGCGATAACCGAGCAAGAGTAATGCAGCAAGCGCGATTCCCGCCGGCGGCCATACCGGCGATGCACTCGCGTGTAATGACGCCAGCATCAAGCCGAGTTTGCCGGCGATGAAGTAGATGACGGCCAAGATGCCGATGAGCGGCAGCCCAGAGAAACGTCGCGATTGCATCGCCCAACCGCCTTTACGGTCTACGTCCGGCGGCTCCAAGTTCGCATCGGGATTCCCGTGGCGATCCAAGATATGTGTAGTGGGTTCAGGCGGCCCGCTGCTGCGATCGCTCGGGGAAACTGCAATTTGGATGGGTGAGACCATCTTAGAGCTTTAGTCGTATAAACCTGGATGTGGCGGCACCCGCTGCGTTGTTTCTGAGATTGCGGGTCCGGAAGAGACGAACAGCCTAGCGCGGAAAATATCCTCCGCCCGATTCAGATCCGTTTGATTTAGATTTAAGATGCTAATGCCCTACGCGGAACAGGCTCAATGGGACCTTAGTCGTACCCCTCCCCGTCTAAGCTGTATTTCTCAGTATCGCTGGCCTGTAGAAATTCTCCCCTGACACGCAGCCCCAACTCCAACCGGCTTTGCTGAGATCGTCAGCGATGATTTCCCAGTACTTCACGCAGTAAGAATGGCAGTTATCTCCTCGATTCGTTTAAGCAGCTTAACTCACCCCAACATTTGGGTAGCAGCCGATCAGAACAGGCACATTACTGCCGTAGTCGTTCACGATGGGAACGGGAAAGAGCCTATTTAGGATCGCCAAAACCATGTCAAAGAGGTGTGCACCAAGACAGCAATGAACAGGCTGCCTTTCGTGTTGTTGAAGACCGGCGTCGTCACCTTTCATTTGCAGCCGAGTCCGGAGAATTATGATTCGATCATCTTCGGTGCATCGATGCTTTGCCGCGACGGCACGTTCTACTGGGCCGACGATGCTGACTGGTCACCAGAATCCGCGAAGCGCGACGAGAGCACATGGATCGCGGCAAAGAAACTTTCGTGGCGAGACGTTAGCGAGTGGATGGGAGCTCATTTACATGATGGACCTGGCAGCGCTGAGATCTAACCAATCGCTGCAGCCAACTCCGAAGGTGTTCGCGAGCAGGCTCGCTGGCCGTTGTACTAAGAAAGTTGAGGGTTGAGAGATGATAGTTGAGAGTAAAGCAAAGCTCGCTCCCGCCAGCGGTGGCTCAGCTCCGTCTCGTTAGATGAAAGTCGCCCAGATGTCGTGGGTTCGTCGTGAGTTCGTATACTTTTTACTTTGTGGGCTCGCAGGCTTCGTCGTCTTGCCTGGCATTCTTGTGTTTGTTGGCACTTGGTTAATGCACCATGGCACATGGTTCCCCGAGGTTTGGCCTTCGTCGTTTTTGGAGGGCTATCTTGCGTTTTTCTCGCTGATGTGGCTTCGGATTCAGCGAGGACATCTTTTGATGCCTTTGGCCGAGATTCTCGTCTTGTCGGCTACTTCAACGCGATTATGGTGGCCGATGCGAAATATTCGGCTTTGTCTCTGCTTACTCGTCGCCGGTCTGAGCGATCGCGCATTTGGCGATGAGGGAATGTGGCTCTACACCGCGCCGCCCATTAAGCAGTTGAAGGACAAATACAGCTTCGAGCCGAGCAAGCAATGGCTTGAGCATCTGCAAAAATCGAGCGTGCGATTCAGTTCCGGCGGGAGCGGTTCGTTTGTATCCGCCGATGGTTTGGTTATCACCAATCATCACGTTGGAGCTGACGCGCTCCAAAAATTCTCGGACGAACAGCACAATTATCTCCGGGACGGTTTTTACGCTCGGACACGAGGCGAGGAAAAGAAATGCGTCGATCTCGAGCTCAATGTCCTGATGTCGATCGAAGACGTGACTGCGCGCGTGAACGGCGCGGTCAAACAGGATATGACGAGCGAGCAAGCTTCCGATGCGCGTAAGGGCGTGATTGCGACGGTCGAGAAAGAAAGCAAAGACAAAACCGGACTGCGTTCGAACGTCATCACGCTTTATCAAGGCGGCTCTTACCATCTTTACCGGTACAAGCGTTACGATGATGTCCGACTCGTTTTTGCGCCCGAGCAACAGATCGCGTTTTATGGCGGGGACCCGGACAACTTCGAATATCCGCGATTCGATCTCGATATCTGCATTTTCCGCGCTTACGAAAACGGCCAACCGGCGAAGATCGATAACTACCTGAAATTCAGTTCGCGCGGACCAAGCGATGGCGAACTCACTTTCGTCAGCGGTCACCCGGCCAAGACCGACCGGCAACTTACCGTCGATGAACTGGCCGACATGCGCGACCGCGAGCTCCCGCGGTTTCTGTCGTTCTTCAAGCGCCGTGAAGTCTTGTTGCACAGTTTCGGCGAACGCTCTTTCGAAAATTCCCGCCGCGTGCGTGAAGATTATTTCGGGGTCACGAACAATCGGAAGCGTTACGACGGTTATCTTGCCGGGTTGCTCGATCCTGAAGTTTGGAAGGCGCTGCAAGCGCGCGAGCAAAAACTACGCGACGCGATTTCCGCCGACCCAAAGTTAAGATCGACAGTCTCCGCCTACGATCGAATCAACAAAGCGCAGCAGGAGATCGCGAAGAACGCCCTGATTTATAGTTATTTTGAGCAGGAGCGTCCGAAGTTTGGGATTTATCGCCAGCCCCGCGCGTTTTACAGCACGCTCTTCAAATACGCGCGGCTCCTCGTGCGCGCCGCAGACGAGCGCGCCAAGCCGAACAACGAACGGTTCCAGGAATTTCGCGACAGCAACCGGGAGTCGCTCGAGCTCGAACTTTTTTCCGCCGAACCGATTTACGACGATGTCGAGTTGCTGACCCTCACCGATTCGTTGACTGATCTTTGCAACGCGTTTGGCGCGCAGCATCCGCTCGTCAAAACTGTGCTCGACGATAGATCGCCGCATGATCGCGCGTTTGAACTGATCAAAACGACGCAACTCCGGGATGTCGCGATTCGGAAAAAGCTTTATGCCGGAGGCAAAGCGGCGGTCGATGCCGCGCGCGATCCGATGATCGATCTGGCGCGGGCGATCGATTCGACTGCGCGCACGGCGAAGAAAACCTTTGAGACGCAGGAAGAAATCAAACAGCAAGCTTATGCCGAGATCGCGAAGGCGCGGTTTGCGATTGAAGGAACGAGTAATTACCCGGATGCGACGTTCACGCTGCGTCTTTCTTACGGAACGGTGCGCGGTTACGAAGAAAACGGAAAACAAATTCCCCCGTTCACGAATTTCCAAGGCTTGTTCGAGCGCGCCGCCGAGCATAACAATAAAGAACCATTCGATTTGCCGCAGCGTTGGAACGACAAGAAGGAGAAGCTAGCGCTGACCACGCCTTTCAACTTCGTTTCCGACGCCGACATCATCGGCGGGAGCAGCGGCAGCCCGGTTGTGAACAAAGCCGGCGAATTCGTCGGGATCATTTTCGACGGCAACATTCAATCGCTCGTGCTCGATTGTATTTTCACCGACAAACAGGCGCGCGCGGTCTCGGTCGATTCCGCAGCGATCATCGAAGCGCTGCGCAATGTTTACAATGCGGGCGACCTCGTGGATGAACTCGAAGGCGTGAAAAAATAGTTTCGGATCCTAGTGCGGCAGGTAATTGAGCAACTTGAGGATATCGGAGAAAACGCCCATCGCCGTAACATCCGCGCCCGCCCCCGGGCCCTGAACTACGAGGGGGCTATGCGAATAACGCTTCGTCGTAAATGCGATGATGTTGTCGCTGCCCTTGGTAGCGGCGATTGGATGATCGTACGGGAACTCTCTGATTCCGGAGCGCGCGCGACCGCGTTCGAGCGTGCCGACGTATCGCAGCACTGCGCCGCGCGATTGCGCGCGTTTCAATCGTTCTGCCATTTCGCAATCGTGCTTAGCCAATGAGCTGAAAAATCGGTGCGAGAATGGCCTCAGTGCCAAACTTCGAGGAACCAGGCTCTCAACATGGACGTCCGCGATTTCCAATTTCGATCCACTTTGACGCGCGAGAATAAGCAACTTTCTGGCGACGTCCTGACCGGAGAGATCATCGCGCGGATCCGGCTCGGTGAGCCCGGTCTGGTAAGCTGTTCGCACGAGAGCGCTAAATGGGATGCTCCCATCAAAACTATTGAACAGATAGCTCAGCGTGCCCGAGAAAATGCCTTCCACCTTACTGATCACGTCTCCGCTGGCGATCAGATCGCGCAGCGTGGACATGATGGGCAGCCCCGCGCCGACGTTGGCTTCATCTAGAAAGTACTTCTGCTGCTTTCGCAAAAGCTCCATGAGGGCCGCGTATTGTCGCCACGGCAACACGTTCGCGCGCTTGTTCGGCGTGATGATGTGCAGATTCGCTCTGACAAAATCAGGATACGCCTTCACAATTGAATCGGCGGCCGTGCAATCAACTACCGCTGCGTCGGTCAACTCGAGTTTTGCGATTTCCCTTGCCAGGACCTGCGGATCCATCCGTCTTCGCGAAGCGGATAATCTCTCGCGCCAGTGTGCGAGATTGATGCCGTTACCCTCGAGCGCAAACCACTTGCTATTGGCCACGCCAACCACCGTGACATCGAATCCACGGGCAAGCAGATACGCGCGCTGCTCGTGCAGTTGTCGCAGTAGCGTCCCACCGATATTTCCCACGCCGATCACGACAAGCGCGAGGCGTCTTCGGACTTCGAAGAACGTCTGATGGATGATATTCAGCGCACGCGCTTGCTGCGCCACGTCGATGACGCAAGAGATGTTGCGCTCTGACGCGCCCTGGGCAATCGCGCTGATATTAATATTATGCCGGCCAAGCGCTCCGAATACTTTCCCAGAAACACCGGGGTGCCCCTTCATCTCATCGCCGACGACCGCGACGATCGCTTGATTTGGTTTTTCATCGAGCGATGTCAAATGGTTCTGGAATTCGAACCGAAATTCGTGACGCACGGCCGCAATCGCTAAAGCCGTGTCGGCCTCGCGGACGGCGAAACAAATCGTGTGCTCGGATGAGGCTTGGGAGATGAGGATGACGTTGACGCCGCGAGATGCCAGCGCACGAAATAATCGCTCGGCGATTCCGGGAACTCCAACCATGCTCAGGCCCCGAATGGTGAGAAGCATCAGTCCCGCGATTGAGCTGATCCCCTTCGCAAGTTG
>WNGJ01065987.1_pt1 | contig 11283 bp, 14 predicted proteins | sample 5400611 | NCBI WGS metagenome assembly WNGJ01 (sample SAMN13153375, study PRJNA577476) | soil metagenome | isolation source: 40 cm soil or saprolite under Garry oak tree replicate 1 | place: USA:California | collected 2016-06-15 | reverse complement strand
GAGTTGGATTTGGCTCTGTGAAGGGTAGCGTCTGGAGGAACTGTGGCACCTGCCTTGCGTGTGTCACTGCTTCGAAGCCAGATGCTAGCTTGATCAAAGTTGGCTCACTGAAGGCTGTGCTGAAGAATGATATTCCGACCGGGACGCCGAAGGTCATGCCCATCGGCACATTGATGTTCGGATAGCCAACGATTGCCGGTGGTGACGAGCTGCCTACGACAAAGTGGTCTCCGTTGATCAAGTCCGTCGGCCACGACGGGTTATCTGTTGGGGCCACTATCGCGTCGAGATTGAATTCCTTCAAGAGCATGTCAATGCCCTCTGTAGCGCCAAAGAGTATGTCCGCAGCAATCGCTTGATTGTACGACATCCCCAAGGGTTGTGTCGCGTTCGGGTCCGAACTGAATGTCTCCGCGAGTTCGAAGATCTCTTGTCCGAAGAAGGGCATTTCTTGAGCTGCATGGGCCGTGTTGAAGGCGATGAGATCCGCTAGTGTCCCGCTGGCCGTTGGCACGCCGGTTCTGGTTGCAAGATAGTTCTCTATGTCAATCTTGAAGTCGAAGAGAAGCACCGTGAATTCATTGAGTCCACTGAAAATGTCCGAGAAGTGTGGGAAGAACACGTCCACTAGAGTCGCACCCGCGTTCGACATAGCGGTCAATGACTGTTCGAAGACTGCGTCCAGCTTTGGACTGAATCCTTCGAAATCCCGGGAAACGCCGATTCTTGAGCCGTTCAGCCCGTTAGTGTTGACGAAGGCTGCATAGCTGGCTGGTAGCTTTGGCCGTTTTTGACCCTGCTTGCCAATAGGGCTTGTGCTCGTCGCGGGGTCTCGTGGATCGGGTGTTCGCTGAGCGATCGCGTCAAGGACAATCGCTGCATCCAACACCGTCCGCGCGTGTGGACCCGCTGTGTCTTGGGTGTGCGAGATGGGTATGATTCCTGCACGACTGACGAGCCCGACGGTAGGCTTGATGCCCACTACACCGTTGTGGTTCGCGGGACAGACGATGCTCCCATCTGTCTCCGTGCCGATGGAAACTGTGGCGAGGTTGCCTGATGTTGCTGCTCCTGATCCCGAGCTGGATCCGCATGGGTTCCGGTCGATGGCGTAGGGCATGTTGCATTGGCCTCCGCGTCCGGACCAGCCGCTGGACGAGAAGAATGAGCGGAAGTTGGCCCATTCGCTTAGGCTCGTCTTCCCGAGGATTATGGCTCCCGCTTTTCTCAGATTCGCCGCGACGGTCGAGTCTTGGAGTGCTGGTGTCCCGACTAGTGCGAGGGAGCCCGCCGCCGTCTGCATCTGATCATGCGTATCGACGTTGTCTTTCAAGAGGATTGGTATTCCCATCATCGGACCGAGGACAGTTCCTGATTGACGCATCTGGTCGATTTGGCCGGCGATGCTGAGAGCGTCCGGGTTGACTTGAAGGATCGAGTTGAGTCGCGGGCCGTTCTGGTCGAGCGCTGTTATGCGGGACAAGTAACTGTTAACGAGGGACTTGGCTGTGAGGGTCCCGGCTGCAAACATTGACTGGATCTGCGGGATGGTTATCTCTTCGATACTCGATGCGGGCCCAGTCTGAGGAAGCCTGGTAGGAGTAACGGTTTCTTGGCGGATTTCTGGGATCGACCCTAGGATTGTGGCAGAGCTGGCCGCGACGGCCGCTGCAACTGCGCCGTACTTTAGAAATTCTCTTCGCGAAACTTTCTTCTCAGGTTTGTCTGTCTCTTGGGTTGTCATATCTGACATAGACCCATTTCTCCGTGGAGAAGCTTCTACGCCGGTCGTTCAATTATTAACAGTTTCTAGGGAATGCTCGAAGAAACTTGAGACTGAACCAACCATCTCGGCTATGGATTGTCAGCAGTACATGTCCAGATTTGTACACGGGATCTCAGCTAGACAAAGCGTGAAGAGTCTCCTTTGACTCGGAAAGCTCTGCGACCTTGCTCTCTATTTCGTCCCTAATCTTTCTCACTCCCTCTAACGGTTTCCCCTTTGGATCTTCCAGATCCCATTCGATCAGCTTCTTCTGCATCTGAGCGATAATCGGTTTAGGGCATGCCTCTTCGATGGAGCAGCCCATTGTTACAACGAGGCTTGCGTCTCGGATCAACTCAGGTGTGAGGGTCTTTGGATCGCTGGAGGAGATGTCTATTCCGCGTTCTCGCATCACATCCACAACTATGCGGTTGATCCTTGTGGAAGGTATTGTGCCCGCGCTCTGCGCGTTCATCCCATGTTTCTTGGCAAAGGCCTCGGCCATCTGGCTTCGTCCCGCGTTCTCAACACAAACAAACAGCACAGGACCCTTGGCCAACTTTGGCCTCTCGAAGAACTTGAAGACAAGTCCGGCAATTAAACCTCCAGCTAATGGTCCTATCCAGTAGATGTAGAGATTAGTCAAGTAACCTGACGCTAGAGCCGGACCCAGACTTCGAGCGGGATTGAGCGAAGCATTGGTCAACGGACCAAGGGCAAGAATGATGACGAATAGAGTCGACCCAATAAGCGCAGCTTCGCCCGGTTTCTTGTGAATTCGTAATGAGGCTAGGAATCCAGACATTGCTAGCACGAAAGTCCCTGCAGCCTCCAACAACGTTCCAACCCGGAACGCTCACACCGCTGGCCAGTTTCGTAGTGCCGAGGTCTGCTGGGGACCCGAATTGGCTGAAGATTAGTTTCACCGTGAACGCCCCCAGTAGTCCGCCTAGAACTTGGGACGAGACGTATGGGAGAAACATCTCTAGAGTCGTCTTTCCAGCGACAGTGTGCGCGAGCGTTACCGCTGGGTTGATGTGGGCTCCGGAAATTCTGCCGAGCAGCAGGATGACCAACGCAACCGTCGCTCCAAATGCAAATCCGATGATGAGAAGGGCCTCTAGGGGAGAGATGTCTTGGGCGATAGAGACGGCTGCAACCGTCCCAGGTCCAATAAGGACCAGCAGGTGTGTGCCGAGAAGCTCCGATAGACACCGCTTCTGCGGACTCGCATTAGGACGCGAGGACAACACTGGGCTCTCGCTGCCTTTGGCTCGTGTCTAAACTCTTCTTCGAATGCGGATTGTTGACCGTCGTTAGCTTGAGAATCGTAAGATAGATGAACCCAGAGGTAGACGCGGTGGTCCGTGCGGCCGTAGTCTAGCCTGGTCTAGGACATAGCACGGGGACGTCCAGTGGGCTTCCAACCCAACGACCCGGGAGACCATCCGATCGATGGTCCGGGAATTCAAATCCCGGCGGCCGCACCAAAGCTTCCACACACACAGAAAATATTCACTAGCTCGTTTCGTCACGGTGGAAATGCACGCTACCATTCGGTCGAGCCTCTGGTAGAAGGCTCAGCCGATGCGCAGTTTTTCGACCTTGTTGTATGATGAAGCCAGCGTAGAGAGCCCATAGACAAGTAGCTATCACGGCGACATCCGTGATTCCTAGTGTGAAAAGGATGAGAGCGCCTGAGGATCCGGCGATGACCTAATCTTCCGAAAGAGACGGGCTATCAAGCTAGCCAATTGGGAGGAACTCGACTCCATATTTCGTCGTGATCGCGTTGACCTTTCCTATGTCCAGTGGTCCCGGCGGCATCGCGCTGACATCCTCGAACACCTTCTCCATCCCACCTGGCACCAGAACGACGAGAGTCTTGCCTATGGTATTGCCGGTATTCTTGAAAGCGTGCGGTGCATCTCTTGGTAGAACGACAATCGCCCCTTTGGTTGCTTTGAACTTACGGTCGCCGCATTGGAATTCGTACTCTCCCTCCAGGACAATGAACGTCTCTATTTCGCGACGATGTATGTGCGGTGGTGCGCCCTGTCCAGCAGGGGTGACATCCTCGAATATTGAATACGCGCCCCCGGTCATTTCACTCGGTACCTTAATCGTGATCGTATCCGCGAAAACGTTACACTTCTTTCCCTCACCCGGTGAGACAAAACGAGCATCCTGAGCTGTTATCAAGACGAGCCTAGATCGCGTATCCGTTATTTAATCGTTAAGAGCTGGGTTGGCGCAGATTCCTCTCTGGACAAGCCAACGGCGCACCACACTAATCTTGTCGTCACCATTCTCGAAAGACGGTTGCGTAGATCAGTCTGTGGAGCCAGTGAGGGCCTAGTTCTTCTCGAGGAGCGAATCGACCTCTGGGTGCGAAGCCAGATCGTGCCCCCTTGATGACGAGGCCAATCGCTTCTATGTCTTCGGCGTCGACTTGCTCGTTGAGCCAGACCTTGTCTCTCTGCTTGAACTTCGCTTCGTCAAGTGAATATTGGAACCAGTGAAACTGTGTCCTGTCAGGTCTTCCCGGTACTGGCATGTACTGGTTAACTGATAGACCCCAAGGGTAGAAGTTGAGGGTAAGGTTGGGAAAGATGAACCACCAGAGGGCGAAGACCCGTTTGTCGTCATTGTTCGGATCCTTGAACCGAGTCGCAACCTGTTGCGGAGCAAAACCATCTTCAGGTCGCCGGGCGTAGGCCCATTGTAGGGCACTATGTTGATAGAGTTCTGTTGTATAGGTTTCTAAGTCGATAGCGTCAACCAGTCCTCCAGGTCCCTTGTGGACGAAGCGAATGTGATAGTTGTCCATGTAGTTCCAAGCATGCTGCTTCCAATTACCATCAACCTCTCGGATCTCATTTGCAACGGGTTTGTACTTGAAAGACTCAAGATCGATTCCGGGAATAGACTCCTTGACGTTTTCTATGATCTTCTTGAAAGGTGCGAAGGGTTCTCCTAGGCAAACGGAGATGATTGGACCCCAGTTCTCTAAAGGCAGTTTTCTTAGATTGTCGGACTCTCTCGGGAAGTCCTCCAGCTTCTCAAAGCCTCTATGAGACATGAATCTTCCTTCAGAGTCAAATTCGCGTCCGTGTTGGGGACAGACAATCGAGCCGCCGGTGCTGGCCGATTCTACGAGAGGGTGCCACGCATGGGTGCAGACATTCGGAAAGCAGTTAATCTCCTTCTTAGAGTTCCTTTGAAGGAAGAGAGGCTTTCCCAAGAGAGAGAATGGGACTCGAGAACCTGGTTTGTTGGGAAATTCGCTGAAGGCTGTTGAACGACCTAGGGAGCCATGATGAGGGACGAGCATCCATGTCTTGTTGAATATCGTCTCCATTTCAAGTTCTAGAAAGTTGGGGTTGGTGAGAGATTCCCTTTACTAAGGCGGGACACGGACAGGCCGTTTAATGAAATACTTCGACGAGCTGAAGATGGCCGACATTCAGAAAGCGTTCGACTCGGAGGTTCTAGAATGGAAAGGAGTAACTTCCAAGCCGATGATGGGCTGCCAATGCTACTTCCACGGTCGAAAATTCATCTGCTTCCTCGTAACAGACGGCATTGTACTGATGAAACTCTCGGACAAGGATCAGGACGCGTTGAAGACTAGGCTAGGCGGGAAGCCGTTCGAAATGGCAGGCCAGACAGGCAGACTATGGGTCACACCGCTTAAGGCATTGAAGGACCTGAAACAAGTGATGCCGTTCGTCAAGAAGAGATACGAAGAAATCGCGTCTACGAAACCAAAAACTCATTGATTGCTTGAGTCGCGATAGGCCGGACAAGGAAGAAAACCCGCACCGGTTGGGTCTATGCGTCCGGAAGGCTTGCGAGATTCTGCTTGAATCTTTTCCGGACCCACCAGAGACTTGTCCATGTGACAATGGTGAATCCAATTGCATGTGTTTCAGATAGAATCGAGCCTGTCGCCATCGTCAGAAAAGTCCGGCCGACCGGATCGGGGGTGGCCCCAACTTGCATCAGAGTCTTTCTTGTTTGGAGGAAGATTGTAAGGCCGATATTTGCTGCAGAAACTAACACCAGGGCAAAGAACAGCACCAGAACAAAGGTCTGATCACTTGCGAAGCCGCCCCGAAGCGTTACTAGAGCTGCGATCACAAGATACAACACTGGGCCACGGCTAGGATTAGCCACAGCAAATTCGCGCTTCTGACCATCTTGGCTTTGTTCGGGAACATACGGTCTTTCGCCAAAGCGACCTAACGTCTTCGAATCAGCTGAAAAAACATTCCTAAGCTGCGTAAATGGCTCGGGGGAATTCCGACCCTTCCTGGGCCCAGGGTGGGCTTCGGGTCCGTCAAGAGTGCTATTTGCTTGGGAATAGGAGTTTCGAGAGCTGTTTGAGCCCTCTTCGTTTTCGCTGTTTCCTCTCCATTACGACCGAGTATACGATCCGGCGGACTAGAAGGCCTGTCTGGGTCTCACGGTACGATTCCCATCTCGGCTCCCACCCCGCAGTTCTCATCTCCGATACATTATCCTCAAGCAGGGCTTTCTTCCTGAACCTTATGACCCTGGTCTCCTTCCCCCCTTCGTTTCCCCTGTCCAGCCGCTTCTTGATCTCTCCCCCGAACCAGCTCCCAAGCAAGACACCGGCGATAGATCCGCTCAGCGTCCACGGAAGAAGGGTCAAGAACCCGGCTAGGAGGAAGAGAGAACCACCAATCAGACCGATAATCATGATTGACCGAGTCAAGCCGAGACCAGTCCTCCCCGAGAGCCGCTAGGGATAAAAAATGCGACTCCTATTCGAGTAATCTACTAAGGAGACTGTAACAGACCTACCACGCCGTCTCTCACTCGAGCGATTCCGGTTTCGGCAGTTCTGCGTCGCGAGACAGACACGCATACCCCATTTTTTTTGGAGGGTCCCGAGCTGACCAGATTATTACACGGACTCATCAATATTCCCCTATTACAGATCACGGGTTTCGACTAACATTACCATCGTAATGGACCTCTAGCCATTTTCTAGGCGTTTCCTAGGGGACGATCAGGTCGTTGACCCTCTACTGTCTGCAATCATGGGACATAGATTGAGAAATTGAAACTGCTTTCTTGAAGAACTTACACAAACGCAAGATTTGTGTCGCGAGGAGCTACTGCTTTTCAGATTTCTTCGTTGGTAACGGATCTGGTAACGGTAAATGGTAACAGCGGGGTTGGAGGAGACTCTAGACTTATCAGACGACCGCTCGATCTTGCTCGTTAGCCGAAGGTCACGCATCTGGATTCGTTCGAGGCAGAATCCAAACGGACATGGTTCACAATCCAAGACTGCCTACGACACTCGACTAGGGGAGGAAGACTCTGGGTTCCGGCGATTGTTACTCCTGTCGAAGGCTGGGTTAGAATCCACACGAGTGAGGATGCCGTCGAATTTCGTCCTCATAGACTGCGATGGATTGCATCCGACACTTTTGTCGTCTCTGGGCTCGGATTGAGCAAGGGTCCCGCCTTCCGACGTAGCCATCTGAGATTCAAGAGTCCTGAAGACGCTTCACAAGCTGCAACAATCATCAAGCGAATCTCCTCTGTCTTTGAAGAGCCATTAGTTCCCGTTGAGGAGTTTGCCATCATGCTCCGGCTCATGTTCACTTCAAGGTATGGGATTTTCCTCCTCTATGCTATGTTCGTGAACCTGCTTGTTGGATTCTTCCTGTTCTACGTTCTAAGCGCTCTCGGGTCATTTGGACTCATCGTAGGGGGTTTCGCACTTATAGTCTATGTCGTATTTCCCATATGGACTGCAATCGTAAGACTGAGAAGGCGGACCCAAGGTTCGCTTAGGATTCAAGGAAGATCGATTGTTGTTCGAGGCCTAGACTGGATACCGATATTCCGAACTGCGATTGAATGGAAGAGTTCTAGGGTGATTGTTCTTGCAGGTCGCGGAGTGAAACACGAACTGACCTTTCAAACGGTTCAAGACCTGACCCAAGCAGTTACAAGAATCAGAACCAATTTCCCCCAAATCCAAGAAACTCTCTCCCCAACTTACAAACAAGATTAGCCAGTAGGTAGAGACAAGATCTGCCGTCGGACTAGTGCTTGCCGGCACGGAGGCGGCGAGTACTCAGTTTCTCCTCATGTCCGAAGTAATACCCGAAACATAGCTCAACATCACAGATGCCGGGTCAGCGGAGAAACTGGCGCGAAAGATTGCACGCCAACCTTTCAACGCGAAGGAGAAACGTCGGCCCTCGATCCTTCCGCTAGGTCATAGGAAGGAACGTCTTTTATGCCGGAAGTCACATTGTGACATTGTCTACAATGGCTACAATACGGGTCAGAGAGGACATTTACAAGGAGTTGAACAGGGTTGCAGGCCGGCTTAGGCAGGAGTCGGGACATCCAATCTCCATGGACGATGTCCTTGAGCATCTCATCAAGACACGCGGGCTGAAGCTGAGCGATTTCCAGGGAACGTGGAAGATGACTGACAGAGAGGCCGAGGATCTGTTCAAGAGCCTGAGAAAGCACTGGTCCCATTGGAAATACCCAAGCGAATAGTTCTAGACACCACCGCCCTCGTGAACCACCTAAGAGCCAAAGGTGGACCCTCGACAGTCACAAGACTGGAAGGGAGGGTGGAGCTCGCGACGACCATTGTGAACCTGTTCGAACTGTTTCTTGGAGCTTTCAAGTATAGGGAGGCTAAGACGAACCTCAACGCTGTTAAGGGTCTCAGCTCAACTCTCAGAATACTCTCCTTTACCGAAGAAGCGTCTCAGCTTGCGGCAGAGATACTCTCCGATCTAGAGAAGGCTGGGAGAGGGATCGAGATCCGAGACCTCTTCATAGGAGCCACAGCGCTCCAAGAAGGCTACGCCGTAGCAACCCAGAACAAGGAACACTTCCAACGAATACCAGGCCTCACAGTCCTATCCGAGCAAGAACTACTGCGGAGACTGTAACAGAGACTGGTCACTGCTATTAACTGTCCCAGAATCTAGGACTGGATTCCTGTTCTACAGTCTCTCGTCGACGAAAACTAGGCAGTTACATTCAGCGTTATGGTGAACGTGTGAACGAGTGATCCGCTGGTGGCCTTGACTGTGATTGTGTATAGTCCTTGAGGAGTGTTGTGTCCAGTCGCAACTGTTAAGGTCGATGTTGAGTATGGGCCGACTGTTGATGGAAGAGACAGCGTGGGTCCGTGACGGTTCACTGGCGAGATTGTTGCAGAGAGTGTTACTGTCCCGTTGAATCCATTCGTTCCTTTGACGGTTATCATGTAGGTTGCTGTTGAGCCTCTGTGTGCTGTCTGGTTTGTTGGAGATACGGTGAGGGTGAAGTCCGGCGGAGGAGGAGGCGACGTGACAGTGACTGCCAGGGTCACGGACCTGCTGAGACCGGCGGAGAATCCTGTGACCGTAACCTTGTACGTGCCTAGCCCCGTGCATGGAGACAGTCCCGGCAAAACCGTTGAGACTGGCGATGGTAAGGGTGGACTTGCCAGAGGAGCCCTGGAGAATCGTCAGACTAGAAGGATTGGTTGAGATGAAAAAGTCTGGATTGGTCCCACTCTTGACTGCGACCTCGACTTGCACCGAGTGAGTGCTGGTTCCGCTCGCGCCGGTAACAGTCACGGAGTAGTTGCCCGGCGTTGTCGAGTTTGATGTTGATACCGTGAGGGTGACGGATGCTGATCCGCCCGGCGGCAACGAGACACTCGCGCGACTCAGGGTCGCGGAGATCATGTTTGAGGAGACAGTGTCCGATAACGTCACCGTGCCGTTGAAGCTGTTGACACTCGTCAGCGTCATTGTGGAGGTGGCGGAGGAGCCTTGTGTGATTGTGAGGTTTCCGGGGAATGCTGAGATGGAAAAGTCTGGTGGAGGAGACTGGGAGATTTTGAAGAGTACATTCACAGAATGCGTTAGGCTGCCGCTGGTGCCGGTTACCGTGATGTTTCCAGAGCTTCCTGCTGATCCACCGACAATGTTGAGCGTCGCGAACGCTGTTCCTCCCGGCGTGAGGTTGACGCTCGACGGCGTGATAGACCATACAGTACACCATGGGGTTGGGCATAGAGGCGGGGGTGATGTCTGAAGATTGACCGTTCCCTTGAAACTGTTCAGGCTTGTTAGAATGATCGTCGAGTTGCCTTGGCCTCCCGGTGGAAGGATGACGGTCGTGGGATTCGCAGAGATGGAAAAGTCAGGCTTCGATGACACGATCGTAAACGCCACGTTTACGCTGTGAGACAGGCTGCCACTCGCACCCGTCACGGTAACGGTGTACGTGTTTGGCGGAGATCCGAGAACCGTGAAGAACACCAGGGTCGCATTAGCCCTCCCGCCTGACGATAGTACAACCTTGGTCGGAGTGACGCCCCAGTTCGGACAGGACGCGCAGAGTGGCGGGGGAGATGTTGAGAGGGTGATCGTTCCGCTGAATCCGTTTATGCTCGTTAGTAAAATGGTTGAAGTGGCGTTTGCACCAGCCAGAACATTCTGGCTCGATGGATTCGCAGAAATCGTAAATCCAGATAGAGTACTGGCTTCAACCGTGAGAGCTCCGTTAAACTGGGCCGTGATGAAACCCCCACCCTCAGGCGCAGTTCCAGTCAGAGTGTAGTTGTAGAACCCGATTGGAGTCGATAAGCTTGTTGACACGGTAAGGGTTGAGGTTCCCGAGCCTCCGGGCGGTACGTTGACCTGCGTCGGTGAAAGAGTCAGCGTCGGTCCCCCGGAAACGTTGGGATAGACGCTGGCGGTAAGACTGACTGTCCCATTGAAATTGTGCTGGCTAGAAACCACGACGGTAGTGGAATTTGAGAAACCCTGAGCGACTACGAACGGGTTGGCGGCGTTGATCGTGAAGGTGGGAGCGATGAATGGCTCTCCGTTGATCTGGATGGTCGTCGTGTGTGAGAGACTTCCGCTAGATCCGATTATGTTGAGGAACCATGTCGTGGTCCCGTTGAAGCTATCATTAACGTTCACGTGTGCCTGCGCCGTTCCGTTTCCTCTGAGTGCTAGAATGAACGGGCTTATTCCCACTCCGAATCCGACGGGCGGGGCTGAAGTTGAGAGCGTAACATTCCCGATAAACCCGTTGAGACTCGTCACGCTAACGGTTGAGAATCCCATGGAACCAGCGGTGATGGTAAGATTCGATGGAGAGGCGCTCATCGCAAAGTCCGGAGTAGCGGCAGGGGTCACGCTAGCAGAGATGGATACGGGGACCGCAGACACTATGCCTGCAAGAAGGAGAAAGAGGGAGAACACAATGATTGGGGTTCTCAAGGAGACCACGGACAGATAATAATTCAGCTCGAGACTATCAGCTTTGTGGTTAAGGCCTACGATTCACTTGTGTTGTATTTGCTAGCGTCGAACAGCCAGACTGGCGCGAGCGACTATATGTCAACCCTTCACGAATGGAACAAGAACTAGTCATCGCTTGAGGACGAGTAGAATCTGGCCGTTCTCCGGCTTATAGCCGAGACTGAGCCACGCCCGCAC
>WNGJ01012314.1_pt1 | contig 11283 bp, 9 predicted proteins | sample 5400611 | NCBI WGS metagenome assembly WNGJ01 (sample SAMN13153375, study PRJNA577476) | soil metagenome | isolation source: 40 cm soil or saprolite under Garry oak tree replicate 1 | place: USA:California | collected 2016-06-15 | reverse complement strand
GTTCGGCTGGGCCCGCTCCGGCGCTAGGCAACTGCACGAAAACCTGTTTGGAATTCGAATTAAGGACAACTGACGCGATCTCGAATGTCGGCGAAAACTCGACTGTGCTGATTCCGCACGGGACTGTCACGAGGACAATGGCCTTTTCCGGCTGCGATGGCGTGAGTTGGATTGGTGCGGCCTCGAAATTAGGGACCACTTGCAATCCCGCGGCCGCAAATGAAGGCGAACCATTCGTAGTGAGCCTCGGCTGTTGAGACGGAGTAACCCGAATAGCCCCTAGAGTGCCGGCGACAGGCTGAACCTTTGCGACTTCAAAGCTGACCTGCGAATTGCTCGCTGGCTGTTGGTTCTCGGACCTGGCCAAACGCATCGTGACAACGTTGGAAGCGGGGCGCACTTTCAAGCAACCCATTTTAAAGCTGGGCGTCAGCTGGATAGCTGCGATCTCGAAAGAAAACGTTACGTGCACGGATTTCTGCACCGGACCATGGGGCTGTGGTTTGACCATGCTAGTTGATGGCGGCTTGTTTAGTGGAGCCGTTGAGATTCGGGTTGTTTCAGGCATGATTGCAGGTGTGGTTGGTTGTGGCAATCCGGGCTCAGTAAGAATTGTGTTCGAGAAATCAGATGCGGGTTCGGTGACCGCTTCGGCTGCGGGGGATTCAATCGCAGTGACAGTCATTTCGTAGCGCATAGGTTCTCGTTGTTCTATCGATCCAACTTCAGACTGGGCTGACGTTACCACGGCGGGTAGCGCGAATTCCTCTGGTCCTCGGGAAATTTCACTTAATTCGTCTGATTCGGAACAGAGCTGTCGCTTGGCTTCGCGCCAATCCGAATCTGGGTTCCCCGGCAGCCCAAATCTACAGCGGCGTCCGAAAATGGCTTGGGCGCGAAGGCCAATCTCCTCGTCCGACGGATCATGGAGTCGTCCCGCCTCCCGCATTGGGACGACTGCCAAAGCCGGGGCTATTTCAGGCGTCTGCGGGACACTCGGACGCAGGGTTTCCGCCGTTTGTTCGACAGCAGGCTCCGCTGACCGCGGCAACAATTCGCCATCTGGCTCTCCCTTGCGGTAAGCCTTAGGTTGGCCCCCTTCGACAAGGGCAACTTCAGGCTCGGCTGACGTTACAACTGCGGATGGTGTGACTTTCTCCGCTCCTTCGGGAATTTCATTCCGCTCTTCTGCCTTTGTCTTAGAAGGCCCACTTAACTCACTGGGTGCCAAAGCCGGAGCTATTTCAGGCGTCTGCGGGACACTTGGACGCAAGGTTTCCGCCGTTTGTTTGACAACTGGCTCCACTAACGACTCAAAGACCGGCTCAGTGAGCGGCGACATTTCGCCATCTGGCTCCGCCTCGCGGTAAGCCGGGGCTTGCGACGATTTTCCTACGAAATCAACCGACCGCTCGAATGCGCCGCTCAATTCCGCTGGAGGCAGGGCAGTGTGTCGCACCGCAGGCTTCCAGGGTTGTAATTGCGCTGAAATCTGGCGGGGTCCTCCAACAAAGCCGTTGCCTTGTACACTGCTCGTCTGCGCTGGCGCGACTCTCGGCTTGAATATGGCGCCATCAGCGGCCGCAGCACCGGGCGGAGGTTCAAGCCGCAAGTGACGCGGGATCTTGAAGAAACGCCAGCGAACGACGGGCACGATCACCAAAGCCAGCAGAAGTAAACCGGCAAAGAGTAGTCCACCGACAATCCACATTCTTCTTTCGCCCGAAAGCAGGGGCGAGACTTTAGCGGCCACTGCTGCAACAGCGGATTTCTCGGACGGACTTGTTTGGACAGGGGTCTGCTGGTTATTCTGTGCGTTGGAAGCAGACGACGCATTCGCCGTCTCAGCCGCCACAGGTTGCGCCGCGGTTGTTGATTCGCTGGCACGTGCGGGGGGTTCCGATAATGATTGTTGTGCCTGAGGGTTTGTTTCCGCAGCGGGCTCGCTCGAGAGAGAAGTAGCCGGTTGTCCAGCTGTCTGCTGAGCACCCGCAAGTTCCATCCCAGTATTTTGTCTCTGCCCTGCCGGGCCCAAGGCAAGCGCTTCTCCCTTCGACGATCCGCCTTCTTTATTTGCAGCAAACACTCTGTCTGGGATTGGACTCGGCTCAACTGCCGGACCACCCTCTCCCTGCGACGCACCAACATTTGTCGTGTCGAACGCGACCGCTGGGGCGGTCGAACCTTCGGGCCTTTGCATCCATCCGACATCGTAAAACGCGTCAGCGAAAACACTGTTGAGCGCTGGCGAATAAATCTTATTGGCAGAACCGGTCCAGTCACCGGCTTTTTCGGGATTATTATGCTTGTACTCCCACGCTGCCTGGGCATAATAGAGTGCCGGCGTGTCGCCCGTAAATTGAAACTCTTCCATCATTGAATGCGCCCGGCTCTCTTTGCCCTCCATCAAGAGCGTCATGTAAATTTTGAATTTGATCAGCTCGGCCGCCTGGTTCTTGTCGCCGCCCGGGGTTTGCTTGTATAACGCCTCGAAACGCTCCTGCGCCTTTGCGTAGTCCTTCTTCTTAAAGGGAATTTGCGCCAGATTATATTGAGCTTCGCGGAACTTCGGATCCAGCTTGGCTGCCTTCTTAAATGCAGCTTCGGCTTGGTCAAATTGCTGCTGCTGCATCAAAATCTCTCCACGCAAATTGAGGGTTGCTGGCTGGTTCAGGTCAGCCTGATCCGCTTGATCCACTAATTTAAGCGCTGTCGCGAAATCGCGCTGGCGAAATGCCTGCTGGGATTGCTCAAATTTTGAACGGGCAAGGACCTTAGTTTCTTGCGAGCGCTCGGCGGCTGTCTTTAGTGGCAACGAAGGCCGTCCTTCGCCAGCCGGCCTTTCCAGCAATCCGATTTCGTAAAGCGATTCTGCGAAAAGTTTGTTCAGCTGCGGTGAGAAATTCTTCCCTGCTGCGCTGGTCCAATCTTTCGCTTCATTTTGATTCTTCTGTTGGAGCGCGACGGCTGCCTTCACATAATCAACGGCCGGGGTATCGGGCGAAAGCTCCAACTTGGCCAGAATGGAATCGACCATGTTCCCTTTGCCCTCCATCAGGTAGGTCAAAAGAATTTTGTATTGGATCAGTTGCGAAGAATCTTTTGCCAGATCGGGCCCACCAGTGGACAGCAGTTGCTCGAAACGTTTTCGCGCCTCCGGCCAATCTTTTTTGAGGAACGGAATCTCCGCCAGGTTGAACCCCGCATTCCAAAATTTCGGGTCGATCCGTGCGGCTTCCTGCAATGCGGTTTCGGCTTGATCGTAACTGCCTTGTCGCATCAGGATGACGCCGCGCAGATTTTTTGACGCGGCAAGATCAGGTTGCCGGGCATCGATGGCGTCGAGTTGCTTTAACGCCTCCGAAAATTTCTTTGAATCGAACGCCTTGTAAGCGGCGTTGTACATCTCCTCCAGCTCCGCTCTGGTCGGGGCAACATTGTCCGCTGCAAATGAATTTGCCGCCAACCAACCAAGCGCCATCGCGGCCACCGCCGTCATCCTCCATACTCTCATGGAGTAATGATTGAAGCTCTGTTCAGGGCGTCTGACAAGTGGAAAGTTGCTTGTGCTAATCGATTTTCAGCGTGTTTCGGAAAAATCGCAAACCGATCGTGATCACCTAGTTCAGTCATTGAGATTGGCTACGATCCGTAAACCTTCCAAAGTGAGGTGGGGACGAATCACACTGATCTCCGGCAAGCGCCCAGCGATCAGACGCGCGTATCCACCTGTCCCTATGACATGAACCTTCTTGCGCGGGAACTGTTCTGCTTTGATTCGTGCAAGGATTTCCCGAACCAATCCACGATATCCGAATACCGCGCCAGATAGCATCGCCCCGATTGTCGATTTACCGACCGCGCGTCGCGGCTCTTTCAACGAAATCCTGGGCAGGAGCGCCGTTCGCTGGTAAAGAAAGTTAGTCATTGCTTCCAGTCCCGGCGCAATCACGCCGCCGACGTACGTGCGACGCTCGGAAACGATGTCGAAAGTCACCGCGGTACCAAAATCCACCACGACCGCGGGAAATCCATAAAGTTCCGCAGCTGCAGCAGCGTTCGCCAGCCGGTCCGCGCCGATCGACTGCGGTTTGGGATAATCAATTCCCACGCTCAGATTCAGCTTCCAATCCAGCCAGAGTACCTTGGCCCTTTTTTTTGCCGCCTTTGATATTGCGGAGTTTTTTTCCGGCACTACCGACGAGACGACCACCTTCCGCACTTTTCGCTTTCTAAAAAATCCGGCGACGACGGCGCTTGTGAGCTCGCCAGTACTGATCCGGGCAGGAGCCGAGACCCATCTTCTCGATGCAAACGCAAACTTTGCATACGAGTTACTGATATCGATCAACAAATAGTCGGTCATTTGTGTGGCTTACAGACCAGCGTTCGCGTCTGGTGGATAATGCCTCTGTGCTCCATCTGCCTGCTGCCAGGCTCTAATTTCGTTTTCAAGGCGAGTGATCCACCCCATCCGCCTGCTCACGAAGCGTCGTGAGCTGGGCACGGAGCGTCGATATCTGGGCACTTTGGCCGATGACAAGATCGAGCGCATCGAAGGCAGGTTTTAATGAGCGCGGCTTTGCCATCTCACGGGACGGAGCTTCTCTGATGATCACGCCGTGTTTATGAATAACCGAAAACAAAATCACAATGAAATTATGCAGTGGACACTACTATCACCAGGCGATGCCAGCCTTGGGCTTCGAGGCCCTTTTCAACAATGTGGGCGGAAACTTCAACAACACCGTTTGACCGTATAGCGCCGATTCATTACGGAAAATTGTCGCCCAGAATATATCGCCCGGGACAAAAGGACTTCTGCGTGCAGAAGTATTGAAGCATTCTCGTAGAGGAAGCGTTTAGGCGGTCGATCTGAAACTGGCAAAGTGCGGCTATATCTTTGAGATAAGTTTTTTGCAACGCGGAACGCCTCACATTCCACTCGGTCACGCCGGACTCCGGAATATCGATTTCGATCTTCTGGAAATCTTCCTTCCGAAGTCTTACTGGAAGGCGCTCGCCCTCTCGAATTAGGTCTCGGTGTGCGTAGATCGTGTCGCGAGCATCCAACAGAACGTTGTGGAGCAACTGTAATTCCTTATCGGGGAAGCGTCGGAAATCGGCACTGATCGCCGAGAGTCCGTTGTTGTTGCCAAACGAACGTGCATAGCTGATGACGATCCCGGTGTAGATGCAACGGCGCAGCTCCTGATTTTCAGACCGGAGTGCTAAGAGGTGCTTGCATGTGTAAAGGGCTTCTCTCATGTGGACTTCTGCCCAGTAAAGTGCCCGTAGTTTGTTTATCGGGAGAACGCTCATCGGCCAGACGAGATTATGCCGAAGCATTCGGCATTTAGGAAGCGGAATCGTTTCGGAACATCAATGTACGAGGCTGCTAGAACGCTCGGAGTCATTCATAGCTGATCGGTACCCGAATCTGCGACACTGTTCTGGGTTTGAACCGCCACTTTCGAAACGCATCGGTTGTGACCTTATCGAGAATCCCATTGCCTGTGCTTTGATCCATCACCGCACTCGTAACGTTGCCGCTCGCGGTATCAACGGTCATGAGACAAACGCCGCTCCAAGTAACATGCGCCCGCCTCGCTTGGTAGGGGTACTCGGGTATAGGGGTGCTCACTGCCACGGCCTTTGCAGCTGACAACGACATCGTGCCCACAATGGGTTGGGCAGCGGGCGTCACGCGCTTTTTTGCGCGAGTTTTCTTTCCCGTGGGCGGAGCTGGTGTTGCCAGTTCTTCTGCACGCGGCGTCTCCTCGGCAACGGGCGGAGGCTTTTCGCTCGCCGCCTCAGTTGGAATTTCAACCATTGGTTCCGAGGTTTGCTTTTTGGACCGAGGTGTTGGCGTTGCCTTCACGGTTATCGCAGGTTCCAAAAGCTTTGGCGAAGCCGCATCTTGGGCTCGCGCAACCTGTGACGCGCCGAACGCAATGCTACTACACATAATAGAGAGAAGAATTCCCCTGTGGAAGCACATCTAGAAATTCTCCGCCGCTTTCCGCTCTCCGCAATCCTCAATCCTCAATCCGGAATCAATAGCTCGGTTTATTTCCGCTTCAAGATACTTCATCTGCTTCGTTCCAGCTTTGCTGCTGCTATCCGGCCTCTCTTCAATCAATTCGTCGGGCGGCACGGTGTGAAACGAAACCACCGCCCAATCCGCGTCTCTTCCAACCAATCGGTCGGCTGTGGTACGGTAAGCCAAGCGCAATCAGCAACGGAATCGGATACGCAAAGTTTTTCAGCCGGTCATATGATGCTGTGATTCGTGTTCACGATGCAGGTGACGAGAGCCGTTGCGGATTCCCAGGAGAGCGTGGTCAACGTCGCCAACGCAAGCGACAGCTAAATCAGCATTGACGACAATGGTACGCTCTAACCAAAATCGTTCGACTCGAACATTTCGCCCGGCGCTTATGAAAAAAGTGGCGCAGCGACGACAAAAGGCTGTTCACTTGGCGAAACGAGCTGGACGCCTGCTAAAGGCTTCCATGAAATTCGTTCAGCAACGCTGGGCTAAATCAGACCGGGATAAGCATTCGACGACCTCTACACACGTTTACGAGATTCGGCCACGAGCCGACAAACGGAGTGTCGATCTAATTAGTGATGCGCTTCCCTACAGTCCGCTGTGGTATCGCGGACCAAACGCACTCAGGGCTGCAATCGACTATGCAAAGTTTTACAGTCATTTACATGATGTTGTGATTCGCGTTTACGATGATGTCGGCAACGTGGTCGAAAGGCACGAGCAGGCCGCTGGCGATTTCCGAGAGTTCGAACTCAGAACAACGCGCCCCTGATCGCAGGTGCCTGCCATATAGGACTTAAGTCCAACATGTGAACCGCGCGTTGACAAACATATTGCAGCCATGAAAAAACCTTTCACGCTCTTGGCGTTTAGAGAGGCACGAAAAAAGTTGGAGTTTGTCTTGCCCGTTGATGGCCGCGGTCACAATAGTTTTCGCCCAGCAAAGGCGTTGCCCCGGAGGAGACGAGGCTACGGCAGAAAGGTAGGGGCGGTTATCCTTTAAGGAAGACCTTATTGCGGCGTGAGCTTCAGCTGTTACGACAACCCTTCAGCTTCGCAGCCGATCTGATGAAGCGGGCAATGTGATTGAGACGCACGAGCAAGCGGGCGAGTTCACAGCGCGGTGAGCGCTGCCAGCAAGTGTTTCGTTGTGCGTGCGGAAGAAAAGCTGACCGCGTTTTTAGAATTGGAATCAGTGATCGGCACGGTCTGCTTAGCTCTTTATCCGAAGTAGTCTTTTGATTTCAGTGTCTGCCAAACCCCCAAAACCTGGGTATGGTTTATTTGGACGATTCGAATATGCCATGAGGTTCGCTGAAGCGGCCCGAACGTCCTTCTCTGGCGGTAATCGGAAAACGCGCTCGAAAACCGGATAGCACACCAGGCACATTTAGAGTCTCCCGAAGAGAGCAAGAGTGCTTTCTGAATAGATCCCGCCACAATTGTTCTTCCGGCGTATTCGCTCAAACCTGCTATTATGCACGCGCTACATGGAAGGCTTTCCAGCGTCAAGTGCCGGTCGCTTGCGACACTTGCCTCGCGCGCGTAGCCTCGCTTGATGAGAAGATTGGTGCATCGCCCGCGGCGCTTGCGGCGTTCCCCCGCTTTGCGAAATCTCGTCCGCGAAACGCAATTGAGCGTCCATGATTTTGTTCTGCCGCTGTTCGTAAGCGAAAAACTGGATGAACGCCGGCCCATTGGAAGTATGCCGGGAGTTTTTCAGTTGCCGGTAGAACAAATTGGCGACGAAGCGTGCCGTGCTCGAGACCTCGGGCTCCAGGCGATTCTGCTTTTCGGGATCCCACAACATAAGGACGAACAGGCCAGCGGGGCTCACTCAGAAAATGGAGTCAGTCAAAAAGCCGTGCGATCCATTAAATCAAAATGTCCGGATTTGGTCACAATCACCGACGTTTGCCTTTGCGAATACATGAGCCATGGCCATTGTGGCGTCACACGTATCGACGGAGACCATTTCCATGTTCTCAACGACGAAAGCGTCGAGCTTTTGGTCAAAACGGCGCTCTCTCACGCGGCAGCGGGTGCAGACATGGTCGCGCCAAGCGACATGATGGACGGCCGGATTGGCGCAATTCGCGAGGCGCTCGATGACGGAGGCTTCGATCAAACTGGGATTATCAGTTATGCGGCCAAGTTTGCTTCGTCATTTTACGGACCATTCCGCGAGGCAGCCGAAAGCCCGCCGCAATTTGGCGATCGCCGTTCGTACCAAATGGATTTCGCCAACGCAAATGAAGCCCTGCGCGAGGTGGCCCTGGATATCGATGAAGGAGCGGACATCCTGATGGTAAAACCTGCGTTGCCGTATCTCGATATCTTATGCCGCGTCCGCGAGCGCTTTGGAAAACCGACTGCCGTTTATCATGTTAGCGGCGAGTATGCCATGGTCAAAAGCGCTGTCGAAAAAGGGCTCCTCGATGAGCGCGCCGCTGTGCTTGAGATCATGACTGCGCTCAAGCGCGCCGGCGCGGATGTCATCGTCACTTATTGGGGGCGCGAGCTTGCGAAATGGCTGCGGGAGTAACAAGCAGCGGTGAAACTACGCGACATGCCCGGCTAAAGCGGCTCGCGTTTCTATGGGCGCAGACACAAGGATTTTCCGCATGCGCGATGGAAGTAACTTTGCCAAACTGCCGGTACCGTGCCGACGTGGCCACGTGTCGATGGCGGCAAAACAAGATTGGATCGACAGCAATCTTTGAATGCAAACAAGCGCTTTGCGACTTGCGACGAGACAATTGTCATAGCGAAGCTGCGCGTCGCCGTCTCGAGGCGATCTGCAAACGCCGCCAACTTCTCGAAACGCAGCTGCACGCGCACTATCCGAATCTGCGGAATGGTGATTCGCTCTTCCCTGAGTTCGATTCGCAGAACTTCAGCGCGATCGGTCACCGCGGTTACGCGCGTCTCTTGCGTAACCTGCGTGGGCTCTCTACGATTGCACCAAGTTCGACAAACTAATCCGTTACCGTTGCGCAAATTTGTTTTTCATTGTGCTACCCGAGCAATTATTCCGCGAATCGGAAGTGCCCGTCGGCTGGGGCGCTCTGGTGGAATCCGACGGCGCGCTCACACTCGCGCGCAACCCAATCTGGCAAGACGCCGCAGCCGAGGATCGCATTCGCCTTTTGCACCGAATCGCCATGGCTGGGACACGCGTCCTGAATCGACAGCTGGAAATCGCACGCAACGAAATCGCACGGGGCCGATTTACCCCGTAGCTGCCATTAAACGGCACATTGCCAGGGATGGGCTCGCATGTGAGATCTGGCGCTATTTCCTTTGCCTGACCGCATCACGGACAGCACGGCAGCATTGTTGCCTCAGGTCGACGGATGCCACTCGTTACAAACTTGTTATTTGCAAGGTAGCCGACTTCCAATGTAGTCAAAAATCTTCTCGGGCATTTTCATTTGCTCCCACGCGCCTAATCCTGCTGTTATAGCTAAGGGCCACAAGATGAAGAAGCTAACAGTGCCGACGGCTGCTTTATCAAGCCATTTTCCCGAACCAATCTGGACAGTAAGTGTATCACCTGATTGATAGAACACGATGTTCAATGACGTAGCCATCCCTACAAAGTCACGCCATCCGCCACGCTTTTTTACCTGGAGAAGGTCGCCTCCATTTTCGGCTTTCATCTGTTGCGAATCGAAACCGAGAGAATCCAACCACCCCTTGACGTCGGCGATAAGAGTTGAAGTGTCTTTCGCCGAGCAGATGTATTTGCGGGATTTGCCTCCGGGGACTTGCGGAGCCTCGCTGCCCTGCTCCCCCGAGCATAGTGCCGCAATTTTGGCAGAACTTCTGCCCTTTCACAGCTTGTTTGCCGCACTTCGGACAAAATAAATGTTCCGCGACCGGGGAAAAGCTAGTCACTGCATTCCTCGTCTGCTGCATGTTCATCTCTTCTTCGAGACTATTTAATGCTGCATCAACCTGTGTAGCGATCTTAGCCAACAGATCATCGCGTCGCTTCAATTCCAGTAAGAGTTCGCGTATCTCGACAGGCGATCGGCTAGTCCGAAGCTCTTCCTGAATTTCAAAGAGCAGTGTAATCTGGTTTTGAGAACTCATCGGTTCAGGTGAATCAATTCGTTCCTTCAACGTGCTGAGATATGAAACTGGAACGGGCGGTGGGACCGGAAGCGGGTCAGGCAATGGCGGCGCAGCGGATGCCGAATAGATCGATTTAATCAGCGAAAGCACCGACTCACTGTCGCCGCGCCGACAATCTGTGATTTGAATCTGATTCAGCGGTGCAGGCAAAAGATTGATATTAATCCCGTCAGAAATCAGCACAGGAAGGATCGTCTTGCCGAGTTTGGTAACGTATTGCAACTCACTCTTGCACGCTTCCGATTGCCAGGACTCAGGCGAGAGAGCGAGAATAAATACATCGCAACTGCCGATATTCTCCAGAATGTTATCCCACCAGCGCTGCCCGCCTGTCAGAGTTTGATCATACCAGATATCAATTCCGGCTGCCTGCAGGTCATGAACCAGCTTTGTGACTACGTCTGCATTGTGTCGACTATAACTAAGAAACACCTTTTTCATGCGTTCCGAGGTTCTAAAGGCTTATCCGTGATACACCCGGTGATCGCAAAATGTAAATTCTTTTCGCTCGAGAATAAATTGAAGGGCAAATCAGATACCACAACCAGCACGAATTTCGTATCAGAACGCTGACAGGTTGAGTTAGTCGGCAACGGGCACGAGCAAATTGTGCCCGGTCATTTCTCTTGGCTGCGGCAATCCCAGCAGAAACAAAAGAGTCGGCGCCACATCGGCCAGAATTCCGTCTTCGCAGCGAAACTTTGCTGCATCTCTGGCGACGTAAATGAAATGCACAAGGTTGCTGGTATGCGCGGTGTTGGGTGAACCATCCGCGTTGCGCATCTGCTCGCAATTTCCATGATCGGCAGTGATCAGGCATTTGCCGTCCAGCTCAAGAAGTCTTGGGATGATTCGCGCTATGCATTCATCCACGGTTTCGACAGCCTTGATTCCCGCCTCCACCACCCCGGTGTGGCCAACCATGTCGGGATTGGCGAAGTTTAGGACCATCAGATCGTAATTCGCCATGAGCGCGAGCACTTCATCGGTGACCTCAAAGGCGCTCATCTCCGGTTTCAAGTCGTAGGTAGCGACTTTTGGTGAGGGAATCAGTTTGCGGTCTTCGCCCGGAAACGGTTTCTCGATTC
>WNGJ01007972.1_pt1 | contig 11283 bp, 10 predicted proteins | sample 5400611 | NCBI WGS metagenome assembly WNGJ01 (sample SAMN13153375, study PRJNA577476) | soil metagenome | isolation source: 40 cm soil or saprolite under Garry oak tree replicate 1 | place: USA:California | collected 2016-06-15 | reverse complement strand
GGGGTCGCACGCGTGCGCGAGCTGCTCGACGCGAACGTACGTGTCGGGCTCGGTGTCGACGGGTCGGCCTCGAACGAGCGCGGAGATCTCTTCCTGGAGGTCAAGCAGGCGCTGCTCGTCGCGCGCGCCCGTGGCGGGCCCAAGGCAATGACTGCGCGCGAGGCGTTGCGGCTCGGCACACGGGGTGGCGCAGCGGTACTCGGTCGCAACGACATCGGCGAGCTCTCGCCCGGCAAGCGCGCCGACATGGCCATCTGGCGGACGGATGGCCTGGAGCTCGGCGGCGCCGGCGATCTCCTCGCCGGGCTCGTCTTCTCGGGGCCCCACCGAGTGGATCGCCTCTACGTCAACGGCGAAGAGGTCGTCCATGACGGCCACCTCGTCCGGGCCGATGAAAGCGAGATCGCAAAGGAACATCGCGTCCAGGCGGAAAGATTCGCGACATGAGCATTTCCCTCTCCACCCATGTTCTCGACACCGAGCGCGGCCAACCGGCGAAAGGAGTACGCGTCGAGCTGTGGCGCGACGACCTTGTCACTGCGAGTGACACTGATGCCGATGGCCGGATCGCCCCTCTCGCCACCGATCTCGAGCCTGGCGTCTATCGCCTGCTGTTCCGACCGCCCTCGCCGTTCTTCAAGGGAATCGGCGTCGAGGTCGAGCTCGAGGACGGCCACTACCACATCCCACTGCTCGTCTCCTCCTACGGATGCACGACCTACCGCGGCAGCTGACCGTCGAGCAGTTGGCCGAGCTGTTCGAACGGCGCACGCGACTCGTCGAGAAGCTTGCCGAGCGTGACGACCCGCTCGCGTCTGCGCACGAGGTGATCTCCGAGCTGAACGAGGACGAGAAACTCGAAGCGCTCGATGCACATCCGGCGATTGGCGCAAAGAACCTCTCGGTGCGCTCCACTGCTGAACAGGGTGGAGACGACGACCCAGAAACGCTCGTGGAGCTCGAGCGCCTCAACGCCGAGTACGAGGAGCGGTTCGGCTTTCGTTTCGTCGTGTTCGTGAACCGCCGCCCGAAGAGCGAGATCGTCCCGATCCTGCGTGAACGGCTCGGGCGCTCGCGCGAGCAGGAGCTCGACACGGCCGTGCAGGAGCTGGTCGCGATCGCCGAGGACCGATGGCGTCGCTCTTAGTGTCCCTCGACCCATACGTCACTGACTGGCTCAACCTGCTCACGCGGTGGCTGCATGTCATCGCCGGGATCGTCTGGATCGGATCGTCGTTCTACTTCATTGCGCTCGACAACCATCTCCGGCCGCCGCGAGAAGAGCGTGAACGTGAGGCCGGCATCGGCGGCGAGACGTGGGAGATCCACGGCGGCGGCTTCTACAACATCAAGAAGTATCTCGTCGCGCCGCGCGTTCTACCGGAGACATTGCACTGGTTCAAGTGGGAGGCGTACACGACGTGGCTGAGCGGCTTCGCGCTGATGATCGTCCTCTACTACCTCAACGCGGACACGTATCTGATCGACAAGAGCGTTGCCGACCTCACGACAGGCGAAGCTGTTGCGATCAGCGTCGGCCTTTTGGCGGCAGCTTGGGTCGTGTACGACATTCTCTGCCGCCTGCTCGCGTCGAAGCCCTTCGTTCTTGCGGGCGTCCTGCTGGGATTGATCACGCTCGCCGCGTGGGGCGTTAGCCACCTCTTCAGCGGACGGGCGACGTATTTGCAGATCGGCGCGATGCTCGGGACGATGATGGTCGGCAACGTCTTCTTCGTGATCATTCCCGCGCACTGGGAGCTCGTGCGCGCGAAGCAGGCCGGGCGCGAGCCTGACCCGGCGGCGAACGCCCGCGGGAAGCTGCGGTCCGTTCACAACAACTACCTGACGCTGCCCGTCGTCTTCACGATGCTCTCGAATCACTTCCCGTTCACGTACGGGCACAGCTACTCCTGGCTGATCCTCGTCGTGCTGCTCGTCATCGGCGCCTGGGTCCGCCACTTCTTCAATCTGCGCCACATGGGACGAACTGTGTGGGCGATCCCGGTCACCGCGGCGATCGCGATCGCCGTGCTCGCGATCCTGATCCGCCCGCAGGGCGAGTCTGTAGCTGGGACGGCGCCTGTCCCGTTCGAGCAGGTCGCGCGTATCGTCGACGAGCGCTGCACCGCCTGCCACTCGCAGCACCCGACGAAGGTGGACACGGCGCCGCGGGGGATCAAGCTCGACACGCCGGAGGAGATCAAGACGCAGGCTTCCGCAATCGAGCAGCAGGCCGTGCAAACTCAGGCGATGCCGCTCGGAAACGTCACCGGCATGACGAGGAGCGAGCGTGACCTCCTCGGGCGCTGGATCGCGCAAGGAGCGAGAATCCCCTGAGCATGTTGGAAATTACAACCGGGGACTTCCGCTTCCTCGCGCGTTTCGAGGAAGAGCTCGCCCCGCGGACCGTGGCTGCGTTCAGACGCATCCTCCCCTTCGACGACCAGATCATTCACTGCCGCTGGAGCGGCGAGTCGAACTGGATTCCCTGGGGCGACCGCGATCTCGGGATCGGACCGGAGAACGCCACCTCGTACCCGCACCCCGGCGAGCTCGCTCTCTACCCCGGCGGTCAAAGCGAAACCGAGCTTCTCTTTCCATACGGGTACTGCTCCTTCGCGTCGAAGGCGGGGCACCTGTGGGCGAACCATTTTGCGACGCTCGTCGAGGGGCAGGACCAGCTCAAGGAACTCGGCCGCCGCACGCTCTGGGAAGGCGCGCAGGCGATCACGTTCCGCGAAGTCTGATGCTCTACCGGCCGGAGGCGTTCGAGCCACTGGTCGACACGCCCTGGAGCGAGCTACGAGCTCGCGCAGCGATTCGCGACATCGTCGAGGACGCCGACTCTGCCTTCCGTGGGCCGCGACTCTTCTGGCGCGCGAACGATTGGGACGGCTGGCACTCGACGAGCCCGATGAAGAACCTGTACGTGGGCACCGCCGGCGTGCTCTGGGCACTCGATCGCCTGCGGCGCCGCGACCACACCGAGACCAAGCTCGATCTCGCCGAGCTCGCGACCCGAAACGTCGAATTGTTCCGCGAACGACCGGACTTCATGAAGGGCGAGAAGGTCCCGGCGCAGCGAGAGTCCGCACTGCTCACAGGAGAGGCCGGAATTCTCCTTGTCGCCTGGCGCCTCTCTCAGAACCGCGAGCTCGCGGACGATCTGCTCGCACGCGTGCAAGCCAACGTGGAGAACGAGGCGGAAGAAGTGATGTGGGGGTCGCCGGGCACGCTGCTCGCCGCCGAAGCGATGTTCGAGTGGACCGCAGACGAGCGCTGGCGGGATGCGTGGAACGAGAGCGCCGACGCGCTCCTCGCACGCCGAGACGAGGAGGGCTACTGGACCCAGCGCCTCTACGGCCAGGAGTTGCGCGGCCTCACGCCGCCGCACGGCCTCGTCGGAAACGTCCAGGCGTTGCTCCCACTACTCCACGATGCTCGGGCCGCCGTGCTGAAGCGTGAGACCGCCGCACTGCTCGAAGCCAACGCGGTCGAGGCGGACGGGTCGGCGAACTGGCCGCCACGGCCGCGTCCCGAGCTGCCCGGGCCGGACGGCCAGATCCGCGTCCAGTGGTGTGCGGGAGCACCGGGAATCGTCATCGCCGCCGCGACATATCTCGACGAGAAGCTCCTTCGCGCCGGCGCCGAGTTGCCGTGGCGCACAGGACCACCGAATCTCGAGAAGGGGCCGGGCATCTGTCACGGCACCGCCGGCAACGGTTACGCATTCCTCAAGGCCTTCTCACGAACCGGTGACGAGCTGTGGCTCGAACGCGCGCGCCGTTTCGCCATGCATGCGCTCGCGCAAGTCGAGCGGTTGCGCAACGAGCACGGCCGGGGTCGACACTCATTGTGGACCGGGGACGTTGGCGCGGCGTTGTACGCGGCTGACTGCATCGACGGCACGAGCCGCTATCCCATCTTCGACGGCTTCTAGGCGCTAACGCTCTTCACGTACGTACGGTAAGCCAAGCGCCGCGGGCGCGCCGAAACGTAGCCGTGCTGCCCGTGACGACACGAGCACGAGCGCCAGGATCGTCGCCACGTACGGCAGCGTCTGGAAGAGCTCCGGCGCGACCGTCACACCGTGACCCTGCAGCGCGAACGGGAGCGCCGTGAAGGCACCGAAGAAGTAGGCGCCGACGAGGCAGAGCGTCGGCCTCCAGAAGGCGAAGATGACGAGCGCGATCGCAATCCAGCCGGCGCCGCCCGTCAGCCCGTCGGCCCACTGCGGCGTGATCGAGAGGCTGAATGCTGCTCCGCCGATGCCCGCGAAAGCGCCGCCGGCGAGGGTGTGCGCGTAGCGGTAGGCGGCGACGTTGACCCCCATCGCGTCGGCCGCAGCGGGAGACTCGCCGACCGCGCGCACGTTGAGACCGGTACGCGTCCGCGTGAGGTACAGCGCGACGACGATGACGCAGACCCACGACGCGTACACCAGGATCGACTGCCCGAAGACCATCGGACCGATCACGGGCAAGTCCTGAAACGACTTCGGGAAGACCTCCTGGAACTGATGCTTCGCCGGGGAGCCGGTGAGCTTCAGATCGTTGCCGAGGTAGGACGAGAGTCCGGCGGCACCGGCGAAGATCGTCAGCGCGAGACCGGAGACGATCTGGTTCGCACGCAAGGTCACGACGAGGAACGCGTGGATCGCCGCCATCGCGGCGCCGGCCAACGCCGCTACGCCGATCCCTGCGGCGAGCACGAGCGCCGAACCGCCGGGCACCCGCTGCACTGCCCAGAAGCCCATGACGGCGCCGACGAGCATCATTCCCTCGACGCCGAGGTTGAGCACGCCGGAGCGTTCGGCCAGCAGTTCGCCGAGCGCCGCATAGAGGAGGGGCGTCCCGTAGAGAACGCCTGAGGCCAGCACGACGACGACGAGGCTGTTGTTCACGGCGCCGGCTCCGGTGCCGGTGACCTGGCGGCTCGTGGCCCACGTTCGAAGCGCACGCGGTAGCGGACGAAGAGCTCGCCTCCGAGAACACAGAAGAGGATCAGGCCTTGCATCACGCCCACGAGGCCGTTCGGGAAATCAACGCCCTGCAGGGCGAAGCCCGCGTTTTGCAAGCCGCCGAGCAGCAGTGCAACGGGCACCACCGCCAACGGGTTGTAGCGTGCAAGTGCTGCGACGACGATGCCCGTGTACCCGTAGCTCGCCTGACGTAGGCCGCGCGGATCGAGTTGATGGCGAAAGTCACCGTCCTGGCTGGCGCCCCCGATGCCCGCAATCGCACCGGAGAGGCACATGACGGCCAGGATCTTCCGGCGCGTCGGCATTCCCGCATAGCGGCCCGCGCGCGGGGAGTCCGCAATCACCTGCACCTCGAAGCCGAAGCGCGTTCGTGCGTACAGGACCCAAACGAGCACGGCCACTCCGATCGCCAGGAGGAAGCCGAGTGGCAACACCAGGCTGTGCACACTCCAGCTCGACCACGTGGCCTCGTCGGGCAGCATCTTGCCCTGCGGGAAGACGCTCGCTTCGAACCCGCTCGTGTCGCGCAGGTAGGAGTGGCTGTCGAAGATCAGATACTCGAGGACGAGACCGACGACGTAGTTGAGCATCAGCGAAGTGATGATCTCGGTCGTGGAGAAGTACGCCCGCAAGACGGCGGGAATCGCAGCCAGGAGTGCGCCCCCGACAGCGCCGGCGGCGATCATGCCGGCGATCACGAGCGGCGACGGCGCACCGGCCATGAGCAGCGCAACGGTCGCGCCGGTGATCGCGCCGGCATAGAGCTGGCCCTCACCGCCGATGTTGAAGAGGTTCATGCGAAAGGCGGCCGCTGCAGCCAAGCCCGTGAACGCGAGCGGCGTCGCCGAGACGACCGTATCGCCGAGCGCCCCGTGAGCTATGAACGCCGCATCGAATAGGCGGTGGAAAGAATGAATCGGAGGATGGCCCGTCAGCAGCAACACGACGGCCGACAACAAGAACGCGACCGCGAGCGAAGCGACCGGAACGACAACCGTCAGCCACCAGGGCTGTTGAAGGCGGCGCTCGATCCTCATCAGTCCTGGTCCTGAACGCCTGCCATGAGCAGGCCGAGCTCCTCGACGGTGGCCGATTCCGCGTCGCGTTCGCCCGCAACGCCGCCCTCGTACATCACCGCGATCCGGTCGGCGAGGGCGAGAATCTCGTCGAGGTCCTCGCTGATGAGCAACACGCCTACACCGGTTGAGGCAGCCTCGCGTAGATAGGAGTGGACGGTTTCAATGCTGGAGACGTCGAGGCCGCGCGTCGGCGAGGCTGCGACGAGAACATCCGGTTCACCGGAGAACTCGCGTGCAAGCACGACCTTTTGCACGTTCCCGCCGGAGAGCTGCCAGGCCGGCACCTGACACCCAGAGGTGCGAACGTCGTACTTGTCGATCGCTCGATCCGCCAGGTCGCGAATGCGCGCGAACCGCAAGAAAGGCCCGCTCGAGACCGGCGAGCGACGGTACGACTTGAGGACAACGTTGGACGCGATGCTCAAACCAGGCGCGACGCCGGTGCCGAGACGGTCTTCGGGGACGTAGGCGGCGCCGGCCGAGATCGCGCTGCGCGGATCGCCGCTTCGCACCCGACGTCCGTTGATCTCGACCGTTCCCTTGGTCGCAGGCCGCATGCCGACAATCGTCTCGGCGAGCTCGCGCTGACCGTTCCCCGCCACGCCCGCGACCGCGACGATCTCACCGCTACGCACGGTGAGCGACACGTCCTTGACGGCCGGTACGCCGCGGTCGCCGTCTGCCCAGACGCCGTCGAGCTCGAGCACGGCGTCACCCGCCGTAGGGCGATCGTGGTGACGCCGCCCGATTTCGACCTCGCGTCCGACCATCAAGGAAGCAAGGGATCGCGGTGTCGCCTCCGAGGCAGGGACCGTCGCGAGTGAGCGCCCGCGGCGCAACACGGTGACGCGATCCGCGACGGCCTTCACTTCATGGAGCTTGTGCGAGATGAAGATCACAGTGCGTCCGTCAGCCGCCATCGCACGCACTGTCTCGAAGAGTGCGTCTGCTTCCTGCGGGGTCAGCACGGCGGTCGGCTCGTCAAGGATGAGGATGCGCGCCTCCTGGTAAAGCGCCTTCAGGACCTCGACACGCTGCTGTTCACCGACCGAGAGCTGCCAGATGCGCGCGCGCGCGTCGACGGCGAGCCCGTACCGAAGTGACAGCTCCTCGACTCGAGCTTCGATTGCGCGCGTATGCATGAAGAACGAGCGGCCGATGTCCCGTTGGTCGCCGAGAACGACGTTCTCGGCGACAGTGAAGGGCGACACGAGGCGGAAATGCTGGTGCACCATCGCGATCCCTGCTGCGATCGCGTCGCGGGGCGAGTGGAAATCCACCGGCCGCCCGGCGAGAAGGATCTCGCCCTCGTCCGGCCGGTAGAGGCCGGTGAGGATGTTGGACAGCGTCGTCTTGCCGGCCCCGTTTTCACCCAGAAGGGCGTGCACCTCGCCCTCCGCGGCCTCGAAGTCGACGTGGTCGTTTGCAACGACCGCGGGAAACCGCTTCGTGATTCCCCGCAAGGCAACGGCGGCCGGCATGGTGGGAGGGTCGGGCGGGGAAGCCTGGACTTCCCCGCCCACGGAATCAGCCCTTGGCGCTGCCGATCACGCCTTTGACGAGCCAGTTCATCGCATAGAGGTCCTTGACCGTCAAGCGCTTCCCTTTCGGAACACGCAGCTTGCCCTTCTGGTCGTAGAGCGGACCCGCGAACTCGTAGAACGTGCCCTTGATCAGAGCCTGCTTCTTCTTCGCAATTGCAGCCTTCGTCTTGGCGGTGACCTTCGGCCCGTAAGAAGCGAGGCCGATCATGCCGTCCTTGAGGCTGCCGTAGTAGAAGTTCGTCTTCCAGGTCCCGTTCAGCAAGGCCTTGGTCTTGCGTAGGTAGTAGGGGCCCCAGTTGTAGACCGCAGCGGTCAGCCACTGCTTCGGAGCGAACGTGCGTGCGTCCGAGTCGTAGCCCACCCACGGAATGCCTTTCGACTCCGCGTATTGACCGGCCGCCGGACTGTCGACGTTCTGACCGAGAACGTCCGCGCCGGCTGAGACGAGGCTTTGCGCCGCCTTCTTCTCTTTGCCCTGATCGAGCCAGGCGTTCGTCCAGATCAGTCTGACCTTTGCGCCGGGATGGGTTGCCTGCGCACCGAGCGCGAACGCGTTGGCGTGCCGGATGATCTCCGGAATCGGGAACGGAACGACGTAGCCGATGACACCTTTCTTCGTTGCGGCACCGGCCGCCATTCCGGAGAGGTAGATCCCGTCCTCTCCTGCCCCGAAGTACTCCGCCATGTTCGTGGACTGCGCGGTGCCCGTTGCCATCTCGAACTTCACGTCCGGGTACTTCTTCGCCGCTGCCACCATCGCCGGCTGGAAGCCGAAAGACGTGGCGAAGATGATCTTGTTGCCGTCTCGAATGAGGCTCTCGATGACCTGTGTGGTCTGCGGGCCTTCCGGCACGAGCTCCTTGTACGTCGTCTCGACCTGGGAGCCGAGTTGCTTCTGCACGTACAGGCGGCCCCTGTCGTGTGCCTGCGACCAGCCGTTGTCGTTGTGCGGACCGACGTAGATCCAGGCGGCCTTGAGGGCCGCCGCTTTCTTCTGCGTCCTCGCCGAACCGGTCGAGACGCCGAGCGCGAGGATCAACGCAGCGGCGAGCGCGAGCGGCAGGGCGAGAGCGAACTTCCGTTTCTTCATGTTCTCCTCTCTCCTGTCCCGGGGGTGCCGCTCGCGACTATAGGGCTGCCGGCCCGCGGTGCCTAGTCGGGTCTCGCGGTCAGCCGCGCGAGGGCCCCGGCGAGCACGTCGACGGCCAGCTCGACATCCGTAGGCGAGGACTCCTCCTGCGGCGAATGGCTGATTCCGCCGTTCAGGCTGCGGACGAAGAGCATCGCCGTCGGGACGCCTGCGCCGGCGAGGGTGGCCGCGTCGTGCCCGGCTCCCGAGGGGAGCTCGACGACGGGCAAGCCCCGTTCCTGGAGCTCCGCGCGGAAGGCGCCGATCGGCTGCTCGGCCATCGGGACCGGCTCGAGGCGGAAGTCCGCGTGGAGCCCGAGCTCCGAGACGAGGCGGTCGAGGCGCTCCCGGTCGGGGGCGCGGGCATCGACCGAGACGCGCACCCGGCCGGGGATCACGTTGACTGCTCCGGGCTCGACATCGACCACGCCCACCGTGGCCACCGCTCCGTCCACGGCCGTCGCGACGTCACGTACATGCAGCACGTACTCGGCCGCCGCCACCAGCGCATCCAAGCGATCGTGCATTGGAACGGTGCCCGCGTGCCCGACGTGCCCTTCGAAGGTGCGCTCGCCGCGAACGATGCCGACGATCCCCATCGCAAGTCCCAGCGGGGCGCCCGCCCGCTCCAGCACCGGACCCTGCTCGATGTGCACCTCGAGGAAGCACTCCGGCAGCTCGCCGCGCTCGACGCAGGCGGAGCTGCCGATGCAACCGCGCTCTTCGTCGCGGAACACGACCACCGCGCCCGCGCCGACACGCTCGACCGCCTCGATCGCGGCGACGACCCCGAGCGCACCGTCGAACTTCCCTCCGAACGGCACCGAGTCCAGGTGCGAGCCGGTCCAGACGGTCGACTGCGCCGTGCGGCCGATGAGATTCCCCGCCTCGTCGACCTCGACCTCGAGCCCGGCCTCCCGCATCCATCCGGCGGCCAACTCGTGGGCCCGGTCTTCGCCTGGGGTGCCGCCAACACGGTCTGCGCCGACACCACCGCCGATGGCGTAGAGCTCGTCGAGCCGCTCGTGAGCGCGCATGTGGCGATCATCCCTCCTGGGCGTGACGCCATCGGGCGCGTACCGGTGCCAGGCACGGGTACGACTCTGTGACAGCTTCTCGTCGAGAGGAGCAGGCTCTTCGTCTCAGGCGCGACTCCACGGGACACGTACCGGTGCCAGGCACGGGTACGACTCTGGAACGAATCTGTGCCTAGAGCCCGAACGGGTTGATCGGCTTCGGGCTCGTCGACACGAGCACGCTCTTCGTCTCGAGATAGAGCTCGAGCGTCTCCAGGCCGAGCTCGCGACCGAAGCCGGACTGCTTGTAGCCCCCGAACGGGATGCCCGGAAAGGCCGTATACGGCATGTTGATCCCGACGGTGCCGGCCTTAATGCGGCTCGCGACGCGGTGGCCGCGCGCGGGATCGCCCGTCCACACGGTCGCCATCAGCCCGTAGCGCACGTCGTTCGCGATGCGGATCGCATCCTTCTCGTCCTCGAACGGGATCACTGTCACGACAGGCCCGAAGATCTCCTCCTGCGCGACTGACATCGGGCTCTCGACTCCCGCGAGCACGGTTGGGGGATAGAACGCACCCTTGCCCTCGCCGATCGCTCCCCCGGTGACCACTTCCGCGCCCTCCTCGCGTCCTTGCTCGACGAACCCGTGCACCTTGTCGCGATGCGCCGTGGAGATGAGGGAGCCGACCTGCGTCTCCGGATCGAGCGGATCGCCGACGCGCAGCTGTTCCGCGAAAGCGGAGAACCTGGCGACGAAGTCGTCGTAGATCGACCGTTCGACGAGCACACGCGAGCGCGCTTCGCAGCTCTGCCCGGCGGAGTAGTAGATCGACCACACCGAGCTGGGGATCGCATCGTCGAGATTCGCATCGGCGAAGACGAGGTTCGGGCTCTTGCCGCCGAGCTCGAGCGTGACACGCTTGATCGGCCCCGACGCGAGCCGCATGATCTCACCGCCTGTCTGGGTGGAGCCGGTGAACGCAACCTTGTCGACGCCCGGATGACGAACGAGACATGCGCCCGTCGTCTTGCCGGGCCCGGGGACGATGTTGATCGAGCCCGGCGGAAAGCCGACCTCCGCCGCGAGCTCGCCAAGCCGGAGCGCAGTCAGCGGCGTCGCCTCGTCGGGCTTCAGCACGACGGAGCAGCCCGCCGCCAGAGCAGGCGCGAGCTTCCAGGTCGCCATCATCAACGGGTAGTTCCACGGGACGATCTGGCCGGCGACGCCGACGGGCTCCTTCAGCGAATAGAACAACAGCGACCCGCCGATCTGATTCGAGCGCCCGGCGATCGACGCGATTGCGGACGCGTAGAAGCGGAAGTTCTCGACCGCCTGGCTCACCTCCGCCTTGACGGACGAAATCGCCTTGCCGACGTTGCGCACCTCGAGCTCAGCGAGCTCCTTGCGGTTCGCGACGATCGCATCGGCGAGCGCGTGCAAAAGCCGCGAGCGCTCGGTCGGCGGCGTCTTTCCCCACGGTCCGTCGAGCGCCGCACGTGCGGCCTCGACCGCTCGATCGACGTCGGCCCC
>WNGJ01019309.1_pt1 | contig 11284 bp, 9 predicted proteins | sample 5400611 | NCBI WGS metagenome assembly WNGJ01 (sample SAMN13153375, study PRJNA577476) | soil metagenome | isolation source: 40 cm soil or saprolite under Garry oak tree replicate 1 | place: USA:California | collected 2016-06-15 | reverse complement strand
AGCGCAGCGAAGGATCTCTCGGCGGACAGAGATCCAAAGCTCGCGCTCAGGATGACACTCCTGCATCGGCTTCGTTTGACTGGCAACACGTCTTTTTTGAAATGTCTTGGCCCTTGTGGCTGCCCGCCGTGCCTCGTGGAGAGTGGGCCCTTCCACCCCTACGCGAGGTGGCGTCTCTGCTCCTAAAAAAACCTACCCCTGAGATCCAGATGAATGGGGCTACAGCAATGACTAACTGTCCTATCCTGGCGGCTGGACAACGCCAAGCTGCTGCATCAGACCCAGGATATCCTGGTTGCCCCAATGCTCTACGGCCTTGCCGCCAGCATAACGGGTAATGTCAATCCCCGTCACCGCCACCTGCTTGCCAGTTGCGGGCATACCCATAAACGTCCCTTGATGTGTGCCGCGCCAAGTACTACGCGTCACCACCTCGTCCCCTTCAGCAACCACATCCTCAATCGTGAAATGGAGATCTGGGAAGGCGCTGGATCAGTCTACCACGGCTGAGTCTTTGCAACACAGCCTCATTGCCTCGGTTCCGGCACGTCCTCTCCTTCTTCCTTCACCTGCTCAACCACCGCAGGGATCAAAAGACGTCGGTAGAGTTGGCGTACCTCAATTTCAATATCCAGGCTCCTCAGGTGAAAGCTTTGCCCTGCTCCATACTGGTGGTAGAGCCAATCGGTAGCCGAACGCGAGAAAACCTCAACGCGCTGAATGACCTGACTGATAAAGATGATTTCCTGAATGCTCTCTTTCGCCTGGTAGAGTGCCAACCTCACAAAGAGATCGGTCATCTCTGTCGATCGCGAGAGCGCCTCAACGACCAGGACGGGCGCATCGATGATTTGGGACTCTCCATGATCAGCCATGTCACAGGAAACGACGACGTCTGGTATCAGCGTTTTCGTGGGAGTGACTCGTACCAACTTATTAGTCACATACGGACGGCAAGGAGCATCATTGTCAAGTGCTTGGTCAAGTGCTACCCCAAAATTGAGCGCAATCGTCGCATGATTCGATGATCCGCCTGCCATGAGGCCTACCTCACCATCGTAGTATTCATAGCGCCGCTCAGAGTTACTAACCAGCAGCAAGTATCGTTCAAATGACATGCGCTGCTGCTCAGGATTCGTCGCCATATGCTAACCCTCTGACTTATTTCTCGGTCATATGCCCTTCTATTCTATCATCCTCCGCTAGACCCACGCATGATGACCGCAAGGGTCATCATGCCGCGGAGGGGCGCTCATCATGCCGCGGCGGCGCTCATCATGCCGCGGCGGCGCTCATCATGCCGTGGCGGCGCTCATCATGCCGTGAGGGCGCTCATCATGCCGCGGTGGGGCGCTCATCATGCCGTGGCGGCGCTCATCATGCCGTGGGACCGCTCATCATGCCGTGAGGGCACTCATCATGCCGCGGTGGGGCGCTCATCATGCTCACCATGCCACGCACTCTGCAAAAAAATGAAACGCACCCTCCCTGGACATAATCTCTGTGTCTGCTGACAGATTGTGATATGCTCTATCAAAGATGATGTATGCCTTGGAAAGCTTCCTCTGTGGAAGCCGTTCTTCTTGTGTTTTCTCAGAAGAACGATCATGTATCCTGCAAGCCCGCAGGAAGAAAGGAAGGGGTAAACGCATGCTTGTGCGCCTCCTGCTTGTGATGCTCATGGTTCTTTGCTGCGTGCTGGGGATGTATGCCGTCGCCTGGTATATCTCTCAGCGACTGCTCAACAGCTCCTTTGCTGGATGGCCTTCTTCTATCCATATTCTGGGGGTGACAGAGGACACCGTGACAATCGAGCGCACCTCGGCTAGCGGGAAGCCAGGCGTGTATGGGATCGATTGGCCAGAGGGTTACGCGCTGCTTGGCGAGATCGTGGAGGCTTCCGCGACCAGCGTGACGCGCAGATTGCTCGAGGCGACGCAGCCTCCACCGACTGGCCTGCACGTGAACTGGAACATCTATGTCTACCGGGGCACACCTCAGAGTGCGCTGGGCCTGCCTTTTAGCGAAGTTGCGGTGGAGGGCCAGCTCGGACCAATGCCCGCGTGGTTTTTGACGGGAGAGCGGCGCACATGGGTGATCCTTGTGCATGGAATCCGCGGCTCGCGTGAGGAGGGATTGCGTGTGCTCAAGCTCCTGACGGGCTTGGAGCTACCGGTGCTGGATATAAGCTATCGCAATGATCCCGAGGCCCCGCGAAGCTCGGATGGGCTCTATCACCTGGGCGACACCGAATGGCAGGACCTTGAAGCTGCTGTGCGTTATGCCCTTGAGCATGGCGCTGAGGATGTGGTACTCTATGGCTGGTCAATGGGGGGCAATCTTGTGCAGACCTTCTTGCGCCGCTCACATGAGGCCGGGCATGTGCGTGCCGTCGTGCTGGACGCGCCGACTCTCGACTATCGGGCCCTCACGAGGAAGCAAGCACGCCTGCGTCTGTTTGCCATCATGATGGAGCACGTGATTACCCTGCGTACCGGCCTCAGTGTCGACGCGCTCGACCACGTGAAGCAGGCGAGGAGCATCACGAAGCCCACGTTGCTTTTCCACGGGGTGCAGGATGAGCTCAATCCCGTGGCTTCCAGCGATGCGTTTGCGCAGGCGCGTCCGGATCTAGTAACCTACCATCGCGTGAACGACGCGGATCACACGGGGTCGTGGAACGCGGATTCGCAGGCATATGAGGCCGCGCTGAAGTCTTTCCTTGAGCGCACGCTGGGTCTGGCTTCTGAAGGGGTGAGGGCTATGTAATTCTCGTGCAAGATCGCGCCAGCAACTCGGCTCCTTATTCATTTTTCTGCCTCAAGATTTTTTGCAACAGAACCTACCTTCCTGCCTCTTGCTGCTTGCAAAAATCTCACGCGCACCCCCATTCTGCTTGTTTGTTGACGCCAGACCTTTTTCCCTGTAGGATAGTGTTCGATGGGGGGCTTTGCTCCTCGTCAGTTGTGTAGCTTCTCGCTCTCATCCCTGGTCGCGGCTGCACCTGACAGGCCAGAGGAGAGGAATGACGAGAGGGCTGGCCAATAAAAGGTGGAAAGGGAATAGACGTATGCAACCTTCTCTCTTCGATCATGCTGAATGGCTCGACTACTTGAAAGATCACCTCTTGCCCAGGGTCCTGGCGCAGGTGCGTGGGCAAGTGCTGCGGATCTGGTCGGTGGGCTGTCAGACCGGGGACGAAGCAGCGGTACTGGCGCTGGCACTGCATGCTCTGCTCGGTGAACAGATGGCAGCTTGGCAGATTCGTATTTTTGCGACCGATTCCAATCCCGTGGCCCCCGCTCGTGCGCGACAACGGGTGTATCCCGAACTGCCTAGTGGAGGCAGACGGTGGCAAGATGGGCCGCCTCTGTTTGAATGCAACCCTAGGGGCTATCGCCTGGCGAAGGCCCTGCGCAACACGATCATCTTTGCCCCCCATGATCTGCTGTTTCAGCCCCCTTTCCCTCATCTCGACCTGATCGTGTGCCATACTCCCCTGGCCTCGTGGGCGCTTGAAAAGCAGACCACTGTGCTCAACCGCTTTGCTTACACCCTCGCTGCCCACCAGTACCTGTGGCTGGTGGCGCCCGACACGGTCTTCCCTGATCCCTCCTACTGGCTGTGCCTGGACGCTGACTCTCAGCTCTACCGCCGAACACCCAGAACCATTCCCTTCCAGAGCCTTCAGTGGAGGCAGATGCCGACTCTCTTGGAGTCCGCCGCCTCCCCTGAGCCCATAGCAGACCTCTACACGGAAGAACTCCAAGTCTCGCTGGAAGAACGAGAGGTCGCCTACCAGGAGTTAGAGCAGCGCATAGGAGAGCTGGAACAGGCCTACCAGGAACTCGCGCAACTCAACCGCTTGAAAGATGACTTCTTGTCGATGGCCAGTCACGAACTGCGGACTCCCCTCACCACGCTACTGGGCTATGCCCAGTTGCTTGCGATCTCCGATCGAGCTCATCGACAAGATGCTGGCGCCGGGAAACCTGATGGCCACCTTGATCCGAGACCTGCTGGATGTGAGCCGACTGCATGCCGACGTGTTCGCCCTCACCGAGAGGCGGGCGTGTAACGTCGTTGACCTCGTCTCTGGCGTGGTTGAGCGCCAAGCTGCGCAGACGGGCCGGCTGATCAGCGTAGAGAGCGGGCCACAGGCACTCATGGTAGACTTGGATGAGGGGCGCATCGAGCAGGTCTTGACCAATCTCATCACCAATGCCCTGAAGTTCAGTGCGGCTGAGACCAGGGTCACCGTGAGTGTGCAAGGCGACCCTCCTGGGAAACAGGCCGAGAGCGCGCTCTTTGCCGTCTGTGATCACGGCTGCGGCATCAGCCAGGAGCACCAGGAGCATCTCTTTGAGCGCTTCTACCGGGTCCGCATGCAGGACAATGGGGCGGTGGAGGGGTTAGGCTTGGGTCTCTACATTGCCGCAGAAATTGTGAAGCGACATGGAGGACGCATCTGGGTCGAAAGCGCCAGGGGAGTAGGCAGTACTTTCTTTGTTCGCCTGCCCCTGGGAAAGGGGGCGTAGCACCTGACTACCATGCGCGTCTAGGCATCTATGGTAAGATATATCTATCACATAAGACGTGGCCACTGAACTCGTGACCACTCACCTCCGCGACACAAAGAGAGGAAACAACATGCCGTTGAGCAGAATCGCTTGGGTCTGAGAAAGGAAACTCCTGATGATACCGGCCCTCCACATCCATCTGCTGGGTGACTTCCTGCTGGTATCGGGTGACACTCCAGTGATGACCATCAATAGTCCCCGCTTACAATCCTTGCTCGCCTACCTCATCCTGCATCGCACTGCCCCCCAGGATCGCTCTCATTTGGCCTTTCTCCTGTGGCCCGATTCAACGGAGGCTCGAGCGCACTCCAGTCTGCGCAAGTTGTTGCATCAATTGCGTCAGGCTCTTCCCGACATTGACCATTTCCTGTACACTGACAGACAGAGTCTTTATTGGCAGCCGGTGGCAGCCTGGACCCTCGATGTCCAGGATATTGAACAGGCACTCGCCCAGGCAGAGCAAGCGGAACAGTGCCAGGATATGACCGCGATGCGGCAGGCACTCGGGCGAGTGATGGATCTGTATCGTGGTGACCTGTTGCCCAGTTGCTATGATGAGTGGATTCTGCCCGAACGCGAGCGCTTACGCCAGGTGTTCCTCCAGGCTGCGGAACGCCTGATGGCCTTGCTGGAGCAGGAGCGCCACTATGACGCCGCGATTACGGCAGCTCAACAGCTCTTACGCCATGACCCATTGCATGAGGCAACCTACCGGCAACTCATGCGCTTGTATGCCCTGCGTGCCGACCGGGCCGCGGCACTACGTGTCTACCACACCTGCGCCAAGCTCCTGGAACGCGAACTGGGGACGGAGCCGACCGAGGCCACACGAGCAATCTACGAATCGCTCGTGCACTCAGATACTTCCTCTAAAACACTGACCGACCAGCTCACGTCACGAGGAACAGAAGCGCCACTAATAGGCCGCAAAGCGGAGTGGCGACACCTCCTGGAGGTATGGCGCAAGGTTGCAAGCGGGATACCTGTCTCTCAGACAGGGTGCCCGCAGATCGTTATTCTCTCAGGGGAGGCGGGCATCGGTAAGACGCGGTTGGCAGAGGAGCTGGAGGCGTGGGTCAATCGGCAGGCCATGACGACTGCGAGCGCACGCTGTTATGCCGCTCTGGGACGACTGGCCTATGCTCCTGTGACCTCATGGCTCCGCACCGATGCTCTACGAACAGGTATCCTCGATCCTGCCTGGCTCACCGAGGTCTCACGCCTTGTGCCCGAGGTGCTGGTCAAACGCCCAAAACTGCCTCGTCCCGCTTCCATGACGGAGGGATGGCAACGCCAGCACTTCTTTGAGGCATTAGCACGCACAGTGCTGAACGCTCGTCAACCGCTGCTGCTCCTGCTCGATGACCTGCAATGGTGCGACAACGAGACCCTGGAATGGCTGCATTACCTCCTCCGTTTTGAGCCGGGGGCACGCTTGCTCCTTATTGGGACAGTACGCGTCGAGGAGACACTTCCTGGACATCCCCTCATAGCGTTCCTGGGAGCTCTACAACGAGATGGTTTGGTGACAGAGATTGCGCTTGGACCTCTCACTACTGCCGAGACGACCTCCCTGGCAGAACACGTCGCGGGGAAGCAGCTTGATCCTGCCGTGGCAAACGGCCTGTATTCCGAGACAGAAGGCAACCCGTTGTTCATCGTAGAGATGGTGCGGGCAGGAACATTGCAACGGCGCAAGACGGAACAAGGCGTTCTGGATCAGCCGCTTCCTCTGCTCACACAAACTGCCTCAACACTTCCGCCAACGGTGCAAACCGTACTCGCTACACGGCTCGCGCAACTCTCCCCATTGGCTCGTGAAGTGGCAAATGTGGCCGCCGTCATCGGGCGCGAGTTTACCTTCTCCGTACTCGCACGAGCCAGTAGGGAGCGTGAAGATGCAGTAGTGCGAGGGCTAGATGAACTGTGGCAGCGGCGTATCGTGCGAGAACAAGGCGTGGGAACGGCTCAGACCTATGACTTTAGCCACGACAAGCTCCGGCAACAGGCCTATGCTTCTCTGAGTCCCGCACATCAACACCTCCTGCATCTCCGTGTCGCAGAAGCACTCGAAGAGGTGTATGCGGAGGACCTGGATGCCGTCAGTGGACAGATTGCCGCCCATTATGAGCGTGCAGGTCTTCCCGATCAGGCCATCCCTTACTATCAACAGGCTGGCGAGGTCGCATGCCGTATCTATGCGCACGCAGAGGCGATTCACATGTTTGAGCGAGCCGCGGCACTTCTGGAAGCTCATGCATCGAGGCAGGCACGGCAGAAAGTATCATGGCAGACTGCGGCCCAGGTGTACGAATCGCTCGGCGATGTCTCCTTGGAGATTGGATACTACCAGGAGGCGAGTCAAGCCTATCACTCTGCAATGACCTGCGTACCGGAACAGGAACACCTCTGGCAAGCACGCCTACAACGGAAGGTGGCCAGGAGCTGGCGCTATGTCTCCACCAATCCCGACGATACTCCTCACGTCAATGCCCGTCAGGCGTTTCAGGAAGCGGAGCGCATCTTAGCGCACGCATCAGACCCGTCGAGTCCGCAGTGGCGATACGAATGGATAGAGCTTCAGTTTGCCCAGATATGGCAGACATGGCCGTTGCGTGGGTCTGTAGAGGATATGGTGGCAACGATCGAGAAGGTCCGACCCATCGTGGAGCAGTATGGCACGGAGGAGCAGCGCGAACTCCTCTCATACGCAATAGCAGTGCGAGATCTCATTCACGATCGCTATGTGAAGTCGATCTCGCAACAACAGATTTCCTCCCGGCGTGCCGCATTAGCAGCGCTTCAGCAGACAGGAAATAAGAGTAGGATAGGGCGTGCTCACTTTGGGTTTGGCGTCACCCTCTTGTGGTCTGGCCATCTCGATGAGGCGGAGGAACAGCTAAGGAATGCTCTGCACGTGGGAGAACACATAGGCAGTGCCGTACTGCAAATGCGTTGCCTGACGTTTTTGCCATTCATCTACAGGAGACGGGGGCAGGTGGAGCAGGTGCGCAGCATCCTCACACATGCCCACGCCGTAGGAGCAGTGAAGAATAATAGTATTCTCATCGGTCATCATGCCTGGGTCTCGTGGCGCGACGGCAATCTGGTCGAGGCGGAGAGCTATGGTCGGGTTTCATTAGAGGACGAACAAGCCCAGCACAGCGTCAATCCATTACAATGGGTAGGGAGATGGCCTCTCATTGGCGTTGCACTTGTTCAGGAGAAGATTGCCGATGCAATGACCCACATGTGCATCTTGCTCGACCCAACCCAGCAGCCTCCTCCTGAACACTTGGCTACCCTCCTTGAAGCGGCACTCCACGCATGGCATGCTGGCGAGCAGCAGGAGGCTCGTACTCTGCTCCAACAAGCCGCTCCTCTCGCGGAGCAGCTCGGCTATCTCTGATGATCTGAAAGGCAGGGCTTAAACCGACGTATGGGCTAGCGGACTGGGTCTCCATCCTTGCGGGTGATTGTAGGGGCCGCACGCAGTGCCCATCAATTCATGGCGCCCAAGAAGCATCCACCTAACGGAACGTTCGCGGTCTCGCGTAGGGGCGGGGGCGGCTGTCTTTGGTCCAACCACCACCAAAAAGCCACCATAGGAGATGAGAAACGCTATGACAAAGTAGGTAACAACACAATGACGTTGAATAAAAGCCTTGATGTTCATAAATGTTCTCCTTCTTCAGTTTGAGGAGAGTGTAGCACACGCCCCGTTACCAAACCGTTACTTCTCACCGTTCCCTGATGCAAATGTCTACCCAATACAGGGCGATTGAAAAGTCACCCACATGACGACCGCAAGGGTCGTCACTACTATACTACGCCTCGTGCCCGTTCTACTTGCCGTATATAGTAGTGACGACCCTTGCGGTCGTCATGTGGCGGGGCGGGAGCCCACCGTCGTTTCCCGCCTCGTGTGGACTTTTAAATCACCTGTACCAGTACCCCCATCCTTGACATCCTCACTATTAGCTGCTAAGGTTTTTTGAGAGCTATCTGAACCTGTTTCCATGCCTTACAATCAGCGTGGTGCTGAGCGAAGAAAGAAGAAGACGATGAAAACCATCAAAATTATTGTGGAAAAGCATAAACTGCTCTGCTCTGTTACAGGGAAACTATATGAAAACTGTGAAGAAAAATCTGGAACAACGGGATAAAACTGAACTCATTGCCATTATTCAATACATGCTGCGCCAGGAGCCGGATTTGCAGTGGCTGTTGCAGACACCGCTGCCAGCAGCCTCATCTCGCAAGACGGCAATTGACCTGGAGTTGTATCGGCAACAGGTTCTAGCCGCGCTATCATCTGGAGACAATCAGCGCAGACGCAAGCGCGGCGAGGTCGAGAGAAGGTTGACTGTTATCAAGACCATCGCCGATGCCTTCACCGCGCATGAAGATTATGCGGCTGCGCTTACGATCTATGAGGTGCTGGTTACCGAGGTCATTGAACACTTCAATGACTATCGTGATGAGTATATCGCCTTCTCCGTTATCCTCATGGGTTGCATTGATGGACTAGATAGCTGCTTTGCAGGTGGGAAAGACACTCCAAAAATGCGACTGCGCGTCTTGCGAACGCTTTTCGCCATCTACCGCTTTTATACTGACAGTGGCATGGACTTAGACGAGGATATTCCTGGCTTGCTCGTAGGAAACACCACTCCCGAAGAACGTCATCTTATTGCCGATTGGGTACGTGACGCACTTTCCAAGAGCAAAGCCAGCTCCAATTCCCAGCACTATCAGGTGTTGCTTACTAACTTGCAAAGAGCAGATCGTGACAAAGGCACACGAAAGTAAGAACCATGAACACTCTTCCCACCATAACCGAACAAAATATTCGCACCTTCGTCGGCGAACAAAACTTCCTGAAGAGCCAGCAAGCTGTTCGTGATGGAGCCATCGTCCACCCGGCCCGACAAGGAAGATCGCTGAAGGCATATTGCTACGGCTCACTTCCTGAGCCGTATCGCGTACAGGTCACCTTTGATGACACGGGTATCGCTGCTGCCTCTTGCTCCTGTTCAGAAGACCTACCGGCATATGGGAGCCGAGGCTGCGAACACGCCGCAGCCCTGCTCCTCACATGGAACAGGCAACCGGAAGCGTTCACCACAATGGACGATATCGATACTATCCTGGAGCGACAGAGCAAAACCCAGTTGATTACACTCATCAAGCAGTTGCTCCAGAAGCAGCCGGAGGTAGAATGGCAACTCACCATGCCACCTCTCTCTGGTTATAAAAGCGTGCCCATTGATACCGAAGAGTATCGCCGCCAGGTTGATGAGGTTTTTGAACATGCCGGACGTGCGTGGGATGCTGTCTATGGCATCTCATCCGATCTCTACAATATTACCTCTACTGCTGCTCACTTCGCTCAACGGCAGGATTACGCCAATGCTGTCGCTATCTATGAAGTGGTGGCACTGGAAACACTGAGCTATTACCTGTCCTATCACGATGAGGATGGAGCACTTGGTCGTGTCGTTCAGGATTGTGTCGAGAGTTTGGGTGCTTACCTGAAAAGCGAACGAGAAGACGAAACCCTCCGCGAACAGATTCTGGAGGCCATTTTTGCCGTTTACCGCTTTGACGTAGACAATGGCGGATTTGGTCTGACCAAAGACACTCCACCTGAATTTCTCCAGGACACAACTCCTGAAGAAATGCACCTGGTTGCGCAATGGGTCCGCACTGCACTCACCGAGCTTCAGGAAAACAAACAGGAGAGCGATTGGCGCCTCAAGCGCTATGGTGGCCTCTTGTTAGCTTTGGAGGCAGACAAGCTGAGTGACGAAGAGTACCTGCGCATCGCTCGTGAGACCAAGAGTATCCAGGAAGTCGTCACCCGACTGCTGGAATTAGGCCGGGTGGATGAAGCCGTTCAAGAGGCCAGTCAAGCCAACGGCTGGCCGTTGATAAAGCTGGCGGACCTCTTTGTCCAGCATGGGCAGGATGCCGCCGTTGAACGCATGATGGATGCAAAGGCTCAGCAGGAAGCATACACCTCTATTGCGGAATGGCTGAAAAACCACTACCTGGCGAGAGACAAGATTGCTGCCGCACTTGAGATGGCCGAACTCATCTTCCATAGGCGACCGTGGTTTGCAGAGTACCAGAAAATGCGTGAACTCGCTGTGCAACTTGGAACCTGGGAAGTGGTGCGACAAGCCGCACTCACCTTCTTGCAGACCACCAAAAACATCTCTACCCTGGTAGAAGTCGCACTCGATGAAAAGGATCTTGAACGAGCACTCCATTTATTACAAGCCACCCAGCCCCATGACTCGAAGAGTGATCAGTGGAAGTACAACTATTCTCTAGCTCCTAACGTTGCGCTGAAAGCTGCTGAAAGTGCAGAAGAGGCGTACCCTCGTGCTTCGATAGATCTCTACCAGCAACATGTTGAACATCTCATCACTGGACGTGGGCGATCCAACTATCAAGTGGCATGTACTTACCTTGTCAAAATTCGCTCTCTTTACGAAAAACTGTCAGAAACTGAGCAGTGGGCAAACTACATCGCATTGTTACGCAAGCAGCATAGTCGACTCTCGACCTTGAAGGCAGAACTGAATGCTGCCGGTTTGTAAGGAGAAGCATGATGACTGATCGTCTCAAGAAAGAGGCAAACTCTAAAGTGCCAAACGTCTACGAACTTTTGAGGGAGAAAACATATGCCAAAGCAA
>WNGJ01008703.1_pt2 | contig 11284 bp, 13 predicted proteins | sample 5400611 | NCBI WGS metagenome assembly WNGJ01 (sample SAMN13153375, study PRJNA577476) | soil metagenome | isolation source: 40 cm soil or saprolite under Garry oak tree replicate 1 | place: USA:California | collected 2016-06-15 | reverse complement strand
ATCATCGCGATCCTGGAGAAATCAATCGCTCGTCACCAACGTTATTTGCGGCAAATGGGGCTTGCCGAGCGGCTCGCAGGCGAGCGCGCGCTCGGCCTGAGCGTCGCAGAGACCGCATCGGACGAGCGCGCCTTCGCCCGGATGGAAGCGGTTGGCCGCGAGCTCGTGGAGAAAGACGGGGCGGATGTAATTGTTATGGGTTGCGCCGGGATGGCACGCCACCGCCGCCCCCTCGAAATAACGCTCGGCGTGCCGGTGATCGATCCAACCCAAGCAGCCGTCGCGATGGCAATCGGGGCTGTGCAAGCGCAAATGCTATAGAGGCGCGACACAAATAGGCGGCTCCAATCGTCTTGTGCGAGTCGCTCCACGGTCCTCTATTAGGTAGCTGGCTGACTTATCCTATTACGCTTTCGGCGGAACGACTCCGGTCTGCGTGGCGATCAAGCCATAATGTTCAACGCGCCGGTGACGGGCGAAATCGAACATGGTTTCCTTGCCAAACCGCGTCGCATCGAGATCGCAATCGTGCACGAGAAGTTCGTCGTCCTCAGTTCTCGTTTCCGCGACGATCTCACCATCCGGATTGATGATCACGCTGCCTGCTATGCAGTGATGGCCATCCTCGATGCCGCATTTGGCCACCGCCACTACCCAGGTCGAGTTCTGATAGGCGCCGGCCTGCAGCGAAAGTTTGTGGTGGAACATGCGCTTTGCCAGCCCTTCGTTGCCGTTTTGCGCGTTGACCGAGAGCGTGTTGAAACCAAGCACCACCATCTCGGCGCCTTGCAGCCCGAGCACGCGAAAGGTCTCCGGCCAGCGCCTGTCGTTGCAGATGCACATCCCGAACACGCCGCCCAGCAGGCGCCATGCCGGAAAGCCCAGATCGCCGGGCTCGAAATAGCGCTTTTCGAGATGCTGGTGACTGCGCTTCGGATCGAATTCGTCGTGGCCAGGCAGATGGACCTTCCGGTACTTGCCGACGATGATCCCCTTCTTGTCGACCAGTATCGAGGTGTTGAAGTGATGTCCGTCTGGCGTGCGTTCTGCGTAGCCGAAACTCATGGCTATGGCGGCGCGCTTCGCCTCGTCAAACAGCGGCCTGGTGGCGGCGCTTGGCATCTCACGCTCGAACCAGATGTCGGCTTCGCTGATGTCCTCCGAGTACCAGCGCGGGAAGAAGGTGGTCAACGCCAACTCGGGATAGACGATCAGATCACAGTCCTCGGCCTGCCGGATGAGATCGAGCATGCGGGCAACCACGGCTTGGCGCGTATCGGCCCTCTGGATCGGGCCGAGCTGGGCAGCGGCCACTTTGATGTTGCGCATCCGATTGCTCCCTGAGATTCCTTTATTCGCCAACTCGATGTTCCAGCCGGCTCATGAGACGCACGACCGGCCATAGCAGCACCAGATAGACCAACGCTGCAAGCACGATGGGGGAAGAATTATAAGTGAGCGAACGCGCCATATCGGCCGAATAGAGCATTTCGGGAAGGGCGACCACGCTCGCGAGGGAGGTGAGCTTGACCACCTCCACGGTGTTGGACACGAGGTCCGGCAGCACGTTGCGTACCGCTTGGGGGATCACAACATAGGCCATGGCCTGCCACGCGGTGAGACCGGTGGAGCGAGCGGCTTCACGCTGGCCAACGCCGACACTGTCGAGGCCGGCGCGGTAGATCTCCCCATAATATGCCGAGTTGTTGAGAAAGAAGGCGACGCAAACCGACGCGAACGGTGACAGCCGCAGACCGGCGAACGGAAGCCCGGCGTGAACGAAGATGAGCAGCACGAGAGGCGGCACGGCGCGGAAGACGTCGATCAGGAGCGCCACGATGAAACGAACGCCACGCGAGTGGGCACGGCCAGCGAGCGCCACCATGAGCCCTCCGGCGAGGCCGAGTGGCACCACCGCGGCGCAGACCAGCAGGGTCATGCCAAGGCCCCGGAAAATCAGCGGCACGGATTGCATCATGATGTCGATGTTGAAGAACTGCCGGAGAATCGCGTCCATCAGGCACGCCTCCAGGCGAACCGCGTCTCGATATAGCGCCCGGCGATCACAACCGGCACGAACAGAACGAGATACGCGATTGCCCCCATCATGAGCGGGGTGGCATTGAAGGAGAAGCTTTCCGCCGTCGTCGCCTGGTTGAGGATTTCCGGGACGCCGATCACGGTCCCAAGCGCGGTATTTTTCGTAATGGCGATGGTCCGGTTCGTCAGCGGAGGCACCGTGAGCCGCACCGCTTGCGGCAGGATAACGTGCAACAGCGCCTGGGAGTAGGTCAGCCCGGTCGAGCGCGCCGCCTCCCACTGGCCTTTGCGCACCGACAGGATACCGGCCCAGAAGATCTCTTCCGCGAAGGCGGCGAGAAGGAGCGACAACACGAGCCACAGCACCGCATAGCTCGACAGCAGGATGCCTACATTGGGCAAGCCGAAATACACGATGAGGACAAGCACAAGCGGCGGCAACGCACGGGCCACATCGACGAATACGATGATCGGGACATTGACGATGCGCGAGCGCAGGCTGCGGACGAGCGCGAGCGCAAGGCCGAGTGAAATGCCAGCGACGACCACGAGCATTGCGATCTCGATCGTCACCGCCATGCCCTTCAGGATGTCCGGCAGATAGCGAACAAGGAGTTCGGGCTTGAAGAAGGTGTCGATAAAAAGGGTGCCGTTGTCCATCCGGGACCTTTAGCGCGCAATGCCGGCAAGAAATTTCCGCGCCCGCGGATTCGCATCGGGGCCGAAAATTCTCGCCGGCGGCCCCTCGTCGCACACGAGACCATCCTCCATGAACACCACACGATGCGCTGCCTCGCGGGCGAAGCGCATCTCGTGGCTCACGACCACCATGGTCATGCCAGAGGCCTGCAGGTCTCGCATCACGGCGAGCACACCTCCTACCAGTTCCGGGTCGAGCGCCGACGTGGGCTCGTCGAATAGCATGATTTTAGGCTCGAGCGCGATTGCGCGAGCAATAGCGACGCGCTGTTGCTGGCCGCCGGAAAGTTCGTTCGGATAGGCGCGCGCCTTATCCTTGAGCCCCACTCGGTCGAGGGCCGCGAACCCAATGACCTCGGCCCGCGCATTAGCCAGACCCATGACCTTGCGCAGCGCCAGCGTGACATTCCCGAGGGCCGTCATGTGGGGATAGAGGTTAAAGGCCTGGAACACCATCCCGATGCGACGGCGCGTGGCATTGATGTCGGTCTTCGGATGCAGGAGGTCGATGCCGTCTACGAAGATCGAGCCCTCGGTCGGTTCCTCCAGGCGGTTGAGGCAGCGCAGAAATGTGCTCTTGCCGGCGCCAGACGGGCCCATGATGAAGACGAGTTCCTGCGGCTCGACGGCGAAATCAATTCCTTTGAGAATTTCTGCTCCGCCGAAGGATTTGCGCAGACCCCGCACCTCGAGGATCAGGTTGCGCCGCGCCGATGTCATGAGTGACAAATTCTTCGGCCTTCTTCTATCTCGCATCGGCAACGGCCAACATGCGGCAGCGCCCGGCAACGACGAAGCCTCACGAACACGTCGCGGGGTGCTCAGACGCATCATAACCCGGCATGTCAGGCACGCCGTAGCCGGGGTAGATCGTGGCCGCCGCCGAGCCCGGCGCCGGCTTGGTACCGAACCACTTCTCGTGCATTTTCGCGAGCGTGCCGTCCCGCTTCATGCACTCTATTGCCACATCGAGCTTGCGGCGCAGCTCCACGTTGTCCTTGCGCACCGGGGCAGCCCAGACGAGGCCCGTGGAGTAGAGATAGGATAACTTGATGGCGGGATTGTTCTTCGCCGCCCAAGCCACCGCCGTGTTGCCAGCTACATTGGCATAGGCGCGGCCCGAGATCACCGCCTGCACAGCATCGGTGTTGGTGCCGAAGGACTCGATGGTCCAGCCAATTTTGTCGGCGAGCTCCCGCGCCCAGGAATCGTAGACGGCGCCCTTGTTAACGGCAATCACCTTGCCTTTGAAGTCCTCCAGCTTGGTGATCTCCGGTGCGTCCCTCCTCACTACGAACTGGAAATCGGTGTTGAGATAGCCTTCGGTGAAGAGCAGATTCTCGGCGCGCTCCTTGGTCACCGTGACCGGGGCGGCGAGGAAATCGTAGGTGCCGGCTTGCAGGGCGGGGATGAGACCGGAAAACTGGGTTGCCTCAATTTCGATCCTGCGACTGAGGCGTTTTGCGATCTCGTTGGCGAGATCCACATTGAATCCCTGAATGCCGCCGGAAAGAATGGGCATGGCGTGTGGCGCGAAAGTGCCGTCGACGCCGGTCCTGAGCGGCGATTCCTGTGCCGGTGCAGACGTCGCGGCGAGGGCGGCGACGAGGGCGATGACTACACGATGCATGGGCTTATCTCCAATTTCGAAGTTGGGCGACCATTTCCTCTAGCCAGCACCCGGCGCGCCGCTACCAGGAGTTTTCGATATTCGGCGAATCGGGGTGCGGAGTCTACATCATCTCGGTCACTCCGTTTGATAACGGTGCTCGGCCTCGAGGGCACCGATACTGATAGACTTTCATGCCCGCACGTGGCGCCGACAGGCTGACCATTTCGGTGTGATGGGCGAGGCGCCTAAGCTCGTTCATGAAGATCTGCTCATGCACACGTATATGCTGTGGCGGCGCGAGTTGCTGAAAAGCGGAGCACGCCGCAAACTCGATCCTCGCGTGTCGCGTAAAAACCCGCGGCCAAGATCGAGTTCATGCTGGACCGCTTAAGCGAGCGACTGCGCCCCGACGTCAGTGCCGCCTCGTGACGGTCTCGCACACCTGCCGGTCATTGTCGCCACGGCCCGACCTTCGAAAATCGCAATCCATGCATTCAGGGCATTTCCGACTATGCAGGACAGGCTCCATCGTATCGATCATGCTTGTCCGTGAGGCAATTTGCACGCGGACGCAGCCAAGCCGGCTTGGCGCGCGAGCAACATGCCACATGGACGGCTCCTGCTTTAGTCCTGCGACACGGCGGTCGCTGCCCTCGCCCTATCCTCCCGCATGTGGTGGGGTAGCGGGTGAGGGGCGGGTGACGCGCGAGCTCGGATCGGGCCAATCATTCTGGCCTTATGCCAGCCTGCTTGATAACGGCGCCCCAGCGGGCCGTTTCTTCGCGCATGAACGCATCGAATGCGGCGGGAGTGCCGCCTGCGATGTCGGCCCCTCGGTCGACAAGGCTTTTGCGGACGTCCGCTATGTCTAGGATCTTGACCAGCTCGGCATTGAGTCGTTGCACGATGGGCTGCGGTGTGCCGGCTGGGGCGACGACGCCGTACCAGAGCGAGATGTCCATGCGCTCGTAGCCGAGTTCGGCGAACGAAGGTATCTCCGGAAGCAGGCGGTGGCGCTGCCGACTGGCCGCGGCCAGGGGCCGAAGTTGGCGCGACATGATGAAGGGGAGAAGCGACGGCGCCGCATCGAACATGATCGCAACGCGCCCGGCGATGAGATCGACGACCGCCGGGCCGCTGCCACGATAAGGGACGTGCAGGAGCTCGATCGCCGCAAGAGTCTTGAACAACTCGCCGGCAAGGTGGGGCGCGCCGCCGGTTCCAGCCGACGCGAAGGCGAGTTGCCCGGGATGCGCCTTGGCAAGCGTGATCACGTCAGCGACCGATTGCGCCGGCAGCATCGCCGTGACCGTCATGATTAACGGCAGCTTGGCCAGCAGTATGATCGGTGCAAAATCCTTGGCCGGATCATATGGCAGGTTTGTATAAAGGTGCGGACCGATGCCGTGGGTGGCGATCGTATTCAGCAACAGCGTGTAACCGTCGGGATCCGATTTGGCGACGCCGGCGGCCGCCGTCGTTCCGGCTGCGCCACCGCGGTTGGCGACGATGACGGGCTGCCCCAGGGCATCTGCGAGCTTCGTTGCGGTTATCCGAGCCACGAAGTCCGCCGCGCCGCCGGGCGGAACTGTGACGACGAGTTGGATCGGACGGGTCGGGTATCCGGGCTCCGCACGTGCAGGATTCGCCCAGACAAAGACTCCGAGCAAGAGTACAAGGCCTAGTAAGACCCGCACACAGGGACTCGCACCGTTCGTCTTGGATCGACCAAAGTCCACAGCCGCCTCCGGCATGCCCATCGAGCTCACCGTGAATTTTCGGACGCTATTCTATGCACCATTCTATGCCACGCAGACCCTCGGTTTCCATGCCCGCGAGTACGTTGAGATCAATCTGATAAATTCGCCGCGCCGAGGGGCGGCCGCGTCGGATCTCCTCAACGGCACGATCGATCCGTCATGGGATAGGCGATCCGGGTGATAAAGACACGCGAAAACGGCACGAACTCGCCGCCGCGTGGATCAGAGTCTGTATTGACGGAACCTCGCCGGCATTTTTTGCGTCGGGCGGATTGCGGGCCAAAGACGGCGGTCTCAGGATACATTGCAGCCGGTGACGCCGACCCGCGCTGGCGGGCTGGTTGGGAAGCGACGCGAAGCAAAACGGATCTTTGGGAGGGAAGCTTGCTGGATACGATCATTCGCGGCGGGGACGTGGTCACGCCCCAGGGCGTTGTCCAATGCGATGTCGCGATTGCCGGGGAGACCATTGCGGCGGTGACCGCGCCGGGTGCTCTGCCGGGGCAGTCGGCCGGGCGGGTGATCGATGCAAGCGGGCGCATCGTCATGCCGGGCGGTATCGACCCGCACGTACATCTTCATCATGTGTGGATCAAGCCCGATGGCACGCCGCTTACCACTGCCGGGCCAGAGCAGGTCGGACGCGCCGCGCTGTTTGGGGGCACGACCACCTTCATCGATTTCGCCTATTGGCGCGATAGCACGTCGGCGCGTGAGGCCATCGAGGCTCGCGACCAGAACTTCGTCGGAAAGAGTCCGTGCGATTGGGCCTACCACATTATGTTGCATTCCGAGCCGCCCCCTGAATTCGCCGGGCAACTCGCGGAGGCAATCGAGGCTGGCTATCCGACGCTGAAGATCTTCACCACCAACATTCTCCCCTCGCGTACCGGGCGCATGATCGATTTCGGCGATATCTGGGAGGCGTTCCAGGTGTTGGCGAAGTCGGGCGGGCTCGGCGTTATCCACGCGGAGGACAACGACATCGTCATGCATATGTATGCCAAGTTGATTCGGGAAGGCCGGGTCGGCTTCGAGCATCTCGCCGATGTCCACAATCGCCTCTCTGAGGACCTGAGTTTTCGCCGCATCCTGCGGCTTGCCGAAAGCGTCCCCGGTACCGCCCTCTATATGATGCACGTCTCGGCCGCCACTGGCGTCGCCGCTATCACCGAGGCGCGCAAGAAAGAACTGCCCGTGTATGGCGAGACGCTGCACCAGTACCTCGGTTACACGACCGAGGACTACAAGCGCCCTAATGGGCAAATCTTTCACACCTATCCCTCGCTGAAATCCTCGGAGGATCAGAAGGCGCTCTGGGAGCAGCGATGCGAGGCTCGATCCATTGCATCGCCACCGACGAGTTGTGCTGCACGCTCAAGGACAAGACCATCGGCAGCCGCATCGACGACACAACCGGCGGCAATTCGGGAGTCGAGCCACGCCTCGGCGTGATGTACACCGAGATGGTTGTCCGCCGCGGATATACTTTGTCGCGATATGTCGATCTCGTCTCCAGCAACGCGGCAAGAATCATGGGTCTCTATCCGCGGAAGGGGGCAATCGCCGTGGGTAGCGACGCCGACATTACGATCCTCGATCCGGCCCGGCGCGGCAAGATCACCGCATCCGAGCTGCACGAGACCGACTATACGCCCTGGGAGGGCCACGACATCTTCGCCTGGCCGGTTATGACGATGTTACGCGGCAAGGTAATGGTGGAGAATGGCCAGTACCTCGCCAGCCCCAAGGACGGTCGCTATATCAAGCGCAAAATCGCGGCCGAGATCTTGAATGGGCCTGCGCTCTGATGTCGGCGATCTCAGGACATCTGCATACGCTCATGGCGCAATCCCTCGTCGCCTGGGGGCTGATCGGTAGCGTTCACAGCACTAGCGACGGGGCAATCCTGATATCCTGCCGGGAGCGTAACATCCGTATCGAGCCGACCCTGCCTGACTCGCCGTTTCGATGGATCGTGATCGTCGACAGCCGCAGGCGCGCTGCGACATCGCTCGTTGCCGTGCTGCGCCAGGTACGCGCGGCGCTCGACCCCGGCTACGCGACCATGCGGGCGTGCATCGCGCCCTTTCCACTGGTGCCGACGTGATCGAGGCCTTGCTTCTCACTGGCTTCCTCGGAAGTGGCAAGACGACTTTGCTCGCTCACGTGCTCCGCCAACCGGAATTCTCGCGAACCGCAGTGATCATCAACGAGTTCGGCGAGATCGGCCTCGATCATGACCTGATCGAGGCTAGCGAAGAAAGCGTGGTCGAGTTGCAAACCGGATGCCTGTGCTGCAAAATCCGCAACGACCTCGCAGCAACGCTCCATGAATTACTGCGGCGCCGAGACGAGGGGAGCATCACCCCATTCACCCGTGTGGTGATCGAGACCAGCGGGCTTGCGGATCCCGCGCCCATTCTGCAGACCCTGATGACCGATGCGATGATTGCCGGGCGTATCGTCTTGGGTGGCGTGGTGACGACCGTCGATGTCGTGAATGGGACCGACACCCTCAACCGGGAGGAAATTTCGGTAAAACAGGTCGCGGTGGCCGACCGCCTGGTCCTGACCAAGACCGATCTTGCTGGCCCAATTCAGCTCTCATTGATCCGCCGGTTGGGAGACCTCAATGCGACCGCGCCCGTGTTGTCTGCTCAACGGGGTCAAATCGACCCAGCACGGCTATTCGACAGCCGCGTCTACGATCCGCTCGCCAAATCTCTCGATATCCAATCGTGGCTAAGAGCGGAGGCCATTCCGGATGGGCACTCACATCAACGTCACGACGTCGATACCTACGCGATTGTGCGCCGAGATCCAATCCGGGCGGTGACGCTGACGCTCTTTCTCGAGACGCTTTGCGAGCACTGCGGTGCAGACCTCTTGCGCCTCAAGGGCATCGTGAACATCCTGGAAAGCCCGGACCAGCCCGCTGTTATCCACGGTGTCCAGCACGTGTTTCATCCACCCTCATGGCTGCCGCGCTGGCCGTCCGATGACCGCCGCAGCCGCATCGTCTTCGTTACGCGCGGTGTTCCACGTGGCTGGGTCGAAGCGCTGCTCGAAGCGCTCGATGCGGAGGTAGCCGCGGTCTCGGCACAACGATAGTCCCTGTTTTACCGACCAGGGCATCGACGACGCGTCAGGATATGGCGAAGCCTATATTTTCGAAAACGATGCGGCTTTGGGGACTCCGGCAACGCGATCGGCCGCTCAGGCACTGGACGCAAAATGTGCCGATTACGAACAGTGCGCGCGCGGAAAGCAGAGAAACAGCGAGCAATTCGCATCCGCCGGTGCTGCTGCCAACTACTGTAAATTGGACAGTACGCTGCGTCACCACCTCAGGGGCTGGGAGGAACTCGTCGCGCGGTTCATGGCGGGTGGTCAAATGGAACGTGCGCCGGGTTGGTCCCGAGCTGGACAACCACCATTGTCCTGGTCGTATCACCATCCCTCAATGCAGATTCTCAGAGCGTCAGATTCAGCTCGTGCTGAAAGAGCCGCTGCGGCTCGAGGAATTCCCGTCCATCGATGCCGTGCTCACGAAGAAACGGCGCGTCCCGGAGCTTGTCTCTGAGACCCAACATCCGCTTCTCGGCGCGTTTGATAAACACGCTGTACGACATGGGGCGAATAAGGACTCGGTCATCCCATTCCTTCCTGTCGCCAGCCTCGGTTGACTCGATCACTGAGCCGAGGACGAAGCACGTGACGTCCGTGGTCTTGGTGACGAATCCGCAATGGATCAGTTCCTTGACATATTTCCAGGCCTGATCCTTCTGGTCGCTGCCTATACGGACTCCGGGCTTCTTGATCTCCGCCACGGCCAGTCTCGCGAGATGCCATCGACCTCATGACCGAGATCGTGGGAATCGCGCGAGTAGAAACCTACGCTTCCGTCGGGCAACATCACGAAGTCGGGCCGTTGCCTGCTGGCTTTCTCCTCGGAGCCGAAGAGCTTCCGGATGACCTCAGTCATTCCCCTGTTGCTCGTAAATTCGAGGCTCTCGAATTCGGGGCCGAACACCCAGAGAGACCTCTCAAATAACGGCTGAAGATCGCCAACTTCGTCCGCGTTCTCATCCCTGAGCTTCTGGTCAAGCTCCTTGATCAGCTTCAGGCGGCTTTGAATCTCGTCCAGCGCTATCTTTGCCGTCTTTACGTTCCAATCAATGAGGAGTTGGTGCAAGTTATCGAGGTCGCCCGGCTTCAACTCGTGGAGCCGCGAGATGAGACCGTATTTGGAAGTCGCCAACTCGAGATTTGCGAGTATACCCGCCACCTGCTCGACCTCATCTGTGCTAATGCTCGGACAGGAATCCACCACTTGATCGACGAATTCGTTCCAGCGGTTGCGCCCAACGGGCGAGAGCCGACACACAATCCGGTCGAGGCGGTCCCGGACGGTTGCCTTTGCCTCTCGGCGCCGCTCCGCTGTGAAAGTCGAAAGGAGCTGCTTTATTGCCGCGTGGATGGCAGTCCTTGTCGCGCTCCAAGCTTCGCTGTTGGGGGCGAACGCCGACCAGTCCGGAAGGACCGCGTCAACGAAAGTCGGCTTCGACGATGAACTGGAAGCGCTTCGCCTCGGTCGTACGTCCGTCGAGGATTCGCTCATCGTGCGATCGGCCTTCAGGGTGTCGACCATGATAAGACGCGCCTTCCCGAATGGAGGCGCGTCGACGTCCATCTCCTTCAAGCGGTGCGCAGGGATATCATCGAAGGTGACCCTAGTCCCGTCGACGGAGACCTTGAAGTTTGGGTCCGCGAGAAACCGCGTCCCGATCACCTGGCGAGCTTCTTCCGCCGGCATGTTGACGCCGTGCGAAGTCGTGGCGCTAATCTCGGTGCCATGCCCTTCGATGCCATTTCTTGTATTCACCAGCGTGATGTCGAAGGGCGTGGTGGTCCCGCGGCGGACTTCGTAGGTCAGTTCGGTACCATCCCGCCAAGTCCTGACGATGTACGGATCGCTGAAACGAAAGGTGGCGTGCCGGCCTCGTCCGTTCCGGCCGTATGTCCGGCGAGGACCGAAATCCTTCAACTCCATGGGTGGGTCGGCCTGGTCGCCTTCCTCCGTCAACCGGTTGTAGTCGAGTTTCCGCCAGCTTCTGTCGAACATATCGGCAGTCATTCCTTTGCCGTTGTCGACGATGGAAAACCGCGT
>WNGJ01025587.1_pt1 | contig 11285 bp, 11 predicted proteins | sample 5400611 | NCBI WGS metagenome assembly WNGJ01 (sample SAMN13153375, study PRJNA577476) | soil metagenome | isolation source: 40 cm soil or saprolite under Garry oak tree replicate 1 | place: USA:California | collected 2016-06-15 | reverse complement strand
GACGATCAGGAAGCCCCCGGGCGGGAGGAACTCGAAGAAGTCGCGATAGAGCACTTCGCCGCCGAGGATCCGCGCCGCCCCGTGGAGCAGGACGCCTTCATCGCCGAGCCACTCGACGTCGCGGAAGAACGGGGCGCAGACGAGCGCCGCGCCCAGCGCGACTGCGTAGAGCAGCGGATCGCCGAGGAGCGATCGGCGCCGGGTCAGCATCCGGCTTGAGTCGGTGTTCTGACAGTCTGTAGCATGCGCGGGGCCATATGGTCGCTCGTTTCCGATGTTATGTCCCCGATTTTTTGGATTATTCCCATGGCATCCATCTTGCGGGAATACACCGACATCGGGAGGTCACTCGAGCCGGTCGTTGGAAACGATGGATCAAGCGAAGCCAAGAGTCCTGGTCGTCGACGACGATCCTCTCACGCGCTCCCTTCTCAGCATCGCGCTACAGTCACAAGCGTTCGAGGTCATCTCCGCGGGGGACGCGGGAACGGCTCTCGAACAGGTGAGGTCGGAGGCGCCGGAGATCGTGATTCTGGATCTGCGGCTGCCCGGGCTCGATGGGATGGAGGCTCTGCGCAAGTTCAAGGAGATCGCGCCGGAGCTCCCGGTCGTCATCCTCACAGGGTACGGAGACGTCCCGTCAGCGGTCGAGGCCATGCGGCTCGGCGCGTACGACTTCCTGACCAAACCCGTTGAGCCTGCAAAGATTCTCGTCGTGGTCCGGCGCGCCCTCAAGCATCAGGCGCTGGGCACGGAGCTCAAAGAGCTCAGACGGCTCGGGCAACGTGACGCGCTCCGCTGGCTCATGGGCCGGGGCCAGGAGATCCAGCAGGTGATCCAGCAGATCAAGCAAGTCGCCGACTCCAACTTCACCATCCTGATCCAGGGAGAGACCGGCACAGGGAAAGAGCTGGTGGCTCGCTCGATCCACCAGCTCAGTGCCCGCCGCGAGAAGCCCTTCGTGGCTCTGGACTGCGGCGCGATTCCCGAAACGCTGATCGAGTCGGAATTGTTCGGCTACGAGAAGGGCGCGTTCACCGGGGCGGACCGGCGAAGGGAGGGGCACTTCCAGCTGGCTCAGGGTGGGACGCTGTTCCTCGACGAGATCGTCAACCTTCCCTTTCCAACGCAGGCAAAGCTTCTCCGGACGCTCGAGGAGCGCCAGGTGCAGGTCCTCGGGGCCAAAGGCCCGCTTCCGGTCGATGTGCGGATCATCGCGGCGGCCAACGTCCCGATGGACGGCGAGATTCGAACGGGCCGATTCCGCCAGGATCTCTATTACCGCCTGAACGAATTCGTCATCGTCGTGCCCCCGTTGCGGGAGCGTGTGGAGGACATCGTGTACCTGGCGGAGCGATTTCTGGCCGAGGCCTCGATGGAGCTCCAGCGCCCGGTGCGCGGAATCTCGGACGAGGCCGTCCAGGTTCTCCTCGGGTATCACTGGCCGGGCAACGTCCGCGAGCTCAGGAACGTGATTCGACGGGCCGTCCTCCTGAGCTCGGATCTCGTCGAACCCGCGCATCTCCTGCCCCTGCCTGCGAACAGCGCGGAGGCACGTCCAGTCGAGGTCTCGGCCTTTTTGCCTCCCGGGCTTCCGCTCAGAGAGATGGCCCGCATGGCCGCCGCCGAGGCTGAGCGGCGGGCGATCCGGCAGGCGCTCCGCACGGCCCGTGGAAACAAGAGCGAAGCGGCCCGGATCCTCGGGACGGATTTCAAGACTCTTCACCTCAAGATGAGACGCTACGGCATTCGACCCGGAGAGTTGTCCTAGGCGGTCCTCGTTTTTCGTCATCCCGAACTCCCTCAGGGGGTTGCCTGGCCGAAATTCGAGGAAATCCCTGGGAGGTATGGCAACCCGGCCAGAACGTTCGCACCATAGATCTGGCGCCCGCGCCAGAGTCCGGCCCACGAAGGAGATCGCGCGCCCCGCGCGCTCCCTCCTACCCGCTCCCGATTCGTGTCAGCGCTCCCGGTGGTTACGGCGGCTCGTACGGGATTCACCCGCTTTGGACTAAGGCCGCGGCACAGGACTTGCCGACTCGTTTCGCGAAAGGGGGAACGCCCATGAAGAGTCGACTACGGGTTCTCAAGTCTTCGCTCGCGGCGTGCGCCATCCTCGTCGGGGGGATCGCGTGGGCCATTCCGGTCCAGGCTCAGACCACTTACAGCGGTCGGGCCTTCGCTGCGTTCGTCAACACGTCCCTCACCGGCCCCATATTCATCACCGATACGGGTGAGTTGCCACCGAGCGGCGGCTTCAGATCCGACGCGCTCCTGGACACCAGAGACCTCCACCTGGCGCTCCTGGACAGCGCTCTGACGGCCGAGGTGCTGGCGGCTTCGACCAGCGGCGCGAGCGGTGTGCCCCTCGCAACGCTCATCGTCAACGAGCAGACGGTGACGGCGAGCGGGACGTACCGCGAGATCCGGGTCAACGCCCTCCACCTCATCGTGCCCGGCGTTGCGGAGGTGATCCTGTCGAGCGCGAAGAGCGACATCAACTGCGGGGTGACGACCCAGCCCGGTCCCTGCCACGACTTCGTGACGGGCGGCGGGTGGATCTCCGTCGGGAACAGTCGGGCTAACTTTGGGTTCGACGCCGGGTTCAAGGGCGGTTCCACGACACCGGACGTCCACCTCAACTACATCGACCACAACAGCGGCAGGAAGGTGAAGGCGACCAGCATCACCGTGTACGTCGTGGGCAGGCCAGCCACGAGCCGCCACCTTGAAGGGAGCGCCGAGGTCGACGGGAAGACCGGCTATACCTACGTGGTCGACGTCGACGACGAAGGCGAGCCCGGACGGAACGATACCTTCTCGATTCGTCTGAACGACGGCTACGCCGCCGCCGGAGCGCTCGACGGCGGGAACATTCAGCTTCACAAGTCGTGTCAGTGACTCCGGGACTCCAGGACAGTAGGTGATCGACCACGGGCGCCCGGATTCTCTCGGGCGCCCGTGGCGCGTGTCACGCGGCCTGCTCCTCTGCCATCAGCTCGCCTCCACTGGCGTGAGGGAAAGCTCGATCCTTTCCTGACCCCGGATGACCGTAATGGTAATCTCCACCCCGATCACCGCGCCGGCGAGGGCCCGGTGCACGTCGTCCACCGTCGCGACGGGGTGTCCGCCGATCGCGACGATCGAATCGCCTTCGCGCAGGCCCGCCCGCGCCGCGGGGCTCTCGGGCTCGACGGAGAGAACCTCGACCGCTTGCGCGCTCGGAAGGTCCCAGCTCCTCGCGAGACGGCGGTCGAAGGGACGCGTCTGCGCTCCGATACCGAGCCAGGCGCGCCGGACCCGGCCTCCCACGAGCAGCTCGGCGATCACCCATTTTGCGGTGTCGATCGGGATCGCGAAGCTCAGACCTTGCGCCATGGCGATCACCGCGGTGTTGATGCCGACGACCCGCCCCTCCGAGTCCACGAGCGGACCGCCTGAGTTGCCCGGGTTGAGCGCGACGTCGGTCTGGATCACGGCGTCGATCAGCCGCCCTGTCGTGCTTCGGAAAGAGCGCCCGAGGGCGCTCACCACCCCGGTCGATACCGTGGACTGGAAGCCGACGAGCTGCCCGACCCGCAGTGTCGCCGATTGCCCGAGCGTGGCGGTCGGCAGGCCCGTGTCGTGGACGCGGATGAGCGCCAGGTCGGTCGACGGATCGTCGCCGACGAGCACCGCACCGAGCATCCGACCGTCCGTCAGGGTGGCCTCGAGCCGACGGGCGCCGTGGATCACGTGACTGTTCGTGACGACGTAGCCATCGGGCGCGACGATCACCCCCGAGCCAGCGCCCGCCGTCGCCGAGCGGCCGCCACCGGGACGCGGCCCCGCCGAGATGCTCACGACGGCGGGCCCCACGCGCTCTACCACCGAGACGACTACCCGGGAGTAGGCGTCCAAAAGCCCGGTGTCATCCGTCCTTGCCTCTGTCACGCTCTTCCTCCTCCACTCGTTAGATGCGACCCGGATGCAAGACAGGGTGGGGGGTGGAAAGGGCGCGGCGATCCAGGGGGCCGAAACTACTGGACTCGAAGCACCGCCATGCGTTAGCTCTGGCCTAGTGGCGCGCTCGGGAGTGGCCTGGATCGCCGTCGCCATCGTCCTGCTCGCGGGATGCGCCCGCCCGCGCCCCGCCGTTCTTCCCCCGGTACCGGCTCGGATCGGCTACGAGGAGACCGGACTGGCGTCCTGGTACGGGAATCCGTTCCACGGTCGGCGGACGGCCAGCGGCGAGGTGTACGACATGGGGCAGATGACCGCCGCGCACCGAACCCTGCCCTTCAATACGTGGCTGATCGTCGAGAATCTCAACAACGGTCGTACCGTCGAGGTGCGGGTCAACGACCGTGGACCGTTTGCCGGCTCACGCATCCTCGACCTCTCCTATGGCGCCGCACGGCTCCTCGGGGCGACCGGGCCGGGGGTCATTTCCATCCGTCTGCGGGTGATCGCCAGTTTGACGTCTGGGCCGCCGTCGCGGGACCGTGCCTTCGCGGTCCAGGTGGGAGCATTCAGCGCTCAGGAGACGGCGCTCGCGCTCCAGCGGGAGCTTGCGGGAACCGGGGCCGAGGCGAACGTCCTTCAGGCGGAGGTCGGTGGGCCGCGATCAGCTGCTGGCTTTCCGCCAGCGTTGACTCGGGTCCGAGGCCTTTGCGTCATCGAGGTCCAGCCGCCGCAGGATGCGACTCACGTACTGGCGCGTCTGCCGATAGGGTGGGATTCCACGGTGGTCGATCACGGCTTGCCTGCCGGCGTTGTACGCGGCCAGGACGAGCGGTAAATTGTTGTCAAATTGATCCATCAGGGCGCGAAGATGTCGGACGCCGCCCTCGATGTTCTCTCGCGGATCGAAGGGATCGCCCACCCCGAGGCTGGCCGCAGTCTCCGGCATGAGCTGCATGAGCCCGCGGGCGCCTCGGCGGGAGACGGCGCGCGGGTTGAACGATGACTCGGCCTCGATGATCGCGACGATGAGGTCTGCCGACACGCCGTATCGGTTCGCCACGTCCTTGATATGGGCGTCGAGAGCGGCCGAGACGTTGATGACGTGAGACCGGTCATGCGTGCCGGCCACGCGCGAGGCGACGTATCCCGCGACCATGGTCAGCAGAAGCACCCCCAAGCCGAGCAGGGGCCGGATCCGTGACGACATCAACGGGCGCGGCCTCGACGCGGCGCGATCCTTCGTCCGTCGCTGATCATGGACGTTTAGGCCTCTGAGGGGCCTCCGAGGCGGTTCCGCGCGAGCGCGTGAGGTCGCGAAGCGCCAGCCACTCGACGTACGGGTCTGCCGCTGGCCTGCGCGGCCTCCGGGCTGCGATCTGCCCTGCCCCGTACAAGAGCAGGACGACCCCGGCCAGTGGCGCCACGAGGAGGGCGACCGTCACCAGCAGAACCTTGGCTTTCCTGCCAGACATCATCCTGGGGATAGGGCAACGATCGGACCAAACGGCCGGAATCCGATAACCGGCGGATTCGATGGACGTTCGAGGGCGAGAGGGCCGTGCCGCAGGGGCCGAGGGACTGATCAAAATCTTACCTGAGGGGCCGATTTCTCCCAGGGGCGGATACCGCCTGACGTTAGTCGACGCGCCTGACTGAATAGCCCTTCCGCTCCATGCAGCGGTTGAACCGCCCACGGTCGAGACGCTGCTCGAGCGTGAGCCCGAACGCCCCCGGATCCTGTGACTCTTGGCGGCAGGCTGCCAAGTCGTGGTCGAGCCGCGCCGGCGTCACGTCCTTCTTGACGTAGGCCCACTGCGCCTTGGTCGCGCATGCGGTGACAAGCCCGACGATCGCGAGGGCGACGACGACACTCCGCCTCACTGGATCACCCGGTCCGCGCGCCTGAGCAGCGACGAGGGGATCGCGAGGCCGAGCCCCTTCGCGGCGTGGAGGTTCACCAGGAGCTCGAAGCGCGTCGGGCGCTCCACGGCGAGCTCCATGGGCCGCGCGCCCCGTAGGATCCGGTCGACGAGGCCCGCCATGCGGTGGAACGCTTCGATCCACGTGGGACCGTAGGCCAGGAGACCACCGGCGTCCACGAACTCCCCGAGCGGGTAGACCGCCGGCAACCGGCTCTTGGTCGCGAACACCGCCAGGTCGCTGCGCCGTGTCACGGTGACGGTGTCGGCCAGCACGAGCAGCGCGTCCGCGTCCTGCTCACGGAGCCGCTTCAGCGCGCTCCGGAACTCGGCGTCCTCGCGAAGCTCGACCGGCGCCAGCTCGACACCGAGCCGGCGCGCGGCGAGCCGCGTCGCGTCGAGCTCGAGGGCGGCGGTCGGATTCGACGGGTTCCACAGCACGGCGACGCGTGCGGCGCGGGGCAGTGCCTGCTTCAGGAGCTCGAGCCGGCGCTGCGCGAGCTCGGGGACGAAGAGGCTCACCCCCGTGAGATTGCCGCCCGGACGGCTCGCGCTGGCGACGAGCCCGTTGGCGACCGGATCGTCGGTCGTTGCGACGACGATCGGGACCGTCGTCGTCCCGCGGCGCGCGGCCTCGATCGCGGGCGAGCCCGCGGCGACGAGGACGTGGACGCCGATGCCGCGGAGCTCGTCGGCGTGGCCGGGGAAGAGCGCGAGCTTTCCCTGGGCGTAGCGGTACCACGTCTTGACGTTCTGCCCCTCGACCCAACCGAGGTCGCGCAGCGTCCGACGGAGCACCGGCCCTGACTCCGGCGTGGCTTCGTCGGCGAGGAAACCGATTCGTGCGACGCGCGGCTCCTCGGCGATCGCGCGCGGCGCCGCCGGGAGGGCGAGCGCCGCGACGACGAGCGCGACCGCGGATCGGGTCGACGGCGGTCTCACGCGCGCGCGAGCGTCTCCCACGCGGCGGCCTGCACCGCGCGGTGCGGGCTCACCTCGAAGGCGGAGCCCGAGGCCCCGGTCGGCGAGTGCTCACGGCCCGTGGCGTAGAACGTCGCGCGCCAGCCGAGATCGGCGTAGCGCGTGAGCGCGAGATCGTAGCCCTGGCGCGCCATGCCCGCGGCGACGAGCCCGATCCCGCGCCACGTCCCGAGCCACGTCGAGACGGGCGCACAGTCGAGCGCGGCGAACCCGAGCGCGGCCTGGAGCAGCCGCCGGCGATCGGCGTCCGTCGGCGCGGGCGTCATGGCTCCCCACGGCGTATCCGGAATTGACGCTCGTCCGCGACGACCGGAGGGCGGCGCATGCGGCGAGCCTATCAAAGTGACGATGAAATTGGTATGATCCCCCGCGAGATGGCGCAAGGGCTGCGGGACTTGGTGGGCCGGGCGATGGTCGATCCGGACTTCCTCGTCGCGCTGCAGCGATCCCCGAACGCCCTGCTGGCGGACTACGAGCTCACCGCCGACGAGCGCGCGACGATTCTCCAGGCGCTCGCGCGGCTCGCCAAGACGCCCGCCGGTCAGCGCCGGCACGAGTTCCGCAACGCGCTCCTCCGTCGCGTGGCCACCTAGGCGCGTGGGGCGCGACCGGTGCGGGCGCCCGCCGATCTCCTGAGATTCCTGCGGGACGTCCGCCTCTTCACCCGGTTCGCGGAGCCTGAGCTGATCGCGCTCGCGGAGAGCCTCCACGAGCGGCGCCTGCGCAAGAACCAGCTCCTCTTCCGCGAAGGCGATCCCGGCGACGAGATGTTCATCGTCCGCCAGGGCGCCGTTCTCGTCTCCAAGGCCATCAGGGGCCGCGTCGAGCAGGTGCTCGATCACGTGCGCCCCGCCGACTTCTTCGGCGAGATGAGCCTCCTCGACGGCTCGCCGCGCTCGGCGACGGTCCAGGCCGAGGCCGACGCCACGCTGCTCGCCCTCGACCGGGTGGGCCTGCAGCGCCTCACCGACACGAACCCGCGCGCCGCCGCGGCGTTCTTCCACGCCCTGGTCCACGTCTTCATCGAGCGGCTCAGGCGGTCCACCCACCAGGTCGCCGAGGCGACACGCTGGGGTCTCGAGGCGACCGGCCTGGACGTGGAGTCGCGATGACGGAGCGCCCCGCGCCGGCGAAGCTCGAGCTCCTCGTCCGCCGCGACGACGAGAGCTTCGAGGTCCGCGAGGTCGGCAGCGCGCTCGGGTTCATCCAGTCGCGCCCTCAGCGAGGCGCCGAGGGCTCTTTCGAGGTCTCCGAGGTCCGGTCGTCCGTGGCGGCGGAGCGCTCGTTCATCCTCAAGAGCGCCGCGACCGAGCGGTTCCTCGTCCTCTCGGAGCCGGAGAAGTTCCTCTGGGAGCAGATGGACGGCAACACGTCGCTCCAGGAGATCGCGACCGCCTACGTCCTGCGATACGGCGAGTTCGACTTCGACATCATCCCGAACCTGATCAGGAAGCTCCAGCGCGCCCGGCTCCTCACGCTCGAGCCGAAGTCGCGACTGCGCCAGGCGCTCGCGCGGAACCGGGGCCAGCGCGTGGCGAAGGCCGTCGAGGCGACCCTCACGAGCCTCGAGCGCATCAACCTCTCGAGCCGCAGGGTCCAGTCGGTCTTCCAGCGGCTCCACCGCTGGGGCGGCTTCGTCCTGTTCACCCGCGCCGCCGTCGTCGCGTGCCTGGCGTTCGGCGTGATCGGGGGCGTCGCCGCGGTCGCCCTCATGCGGGCGCTGGACGACGTCTTCTCTGGCTTCGGGGGCCGCGCGCTGCTCGGCGTCCTCGCCGTGAAGCTCCTCTTCTTCGCGAGCGTCGCGCTCCACCAGCTCGTCCACGGGCTCGCCTGTGTCCACTACCGTCGCCGCGTGCGCGAGTTCGGCTTCGCCTTCCTGCACGGCTTCGTGCCGACCTTCTACGTGGACGTGACCGACATCTTCATGGCGACCCGGCGGGCCCGCGTCGTCACGGCGGTGTCGGGCACGCTCGTCCACCTGGTGCTCGGCGCCGTCGCGTTCCTCGTCGCGGCGCACGCGCCCGTGGGGAGCTTCACGCAGGCATTCGCCGTGGCGTCGGGCATCATCCAGTGGCAGGCGCTCGCGCTCTCGCTCTACCCCTTCTGCTTCATCGAGATGGACGGCTACCACGTCTTCGTGGACCTGCTGGGCGTCCCGACGCTCAAGCACGACGCGGTCTCGTACGTGAAGGCGCTGCTCCGCGGCCGGGAGCGACTCCGCTGGGGGCGGCTCGAGGCGCTCTGGCTCGCCTACGTCGGGCTCTCGTCGCTCTCGATCGCGGCGTTTCTCGCCTTCAACGTCTGGATCGTCGTCAGCGCGGTCTCCTGACGCTCAGCCGTCCACCTCCCGCAGCAGGGCCTCGATCGCGTCGCCGATCGCGCGCGCGTGCCGGCCGTCCGTCGGCGGCGGCGAGTCGAGCGCCGCGGCCTGAGCCGCCGGCGGCAGCGCCGCGAGCCGCGCCTGGGCGCGCGCGCGGAGCGCGTCGCCGACGAGCACGCCGAGCTCCACGATCGCGGCGAGCGCGAGCGTGGCCCGCGGGCCGCGCCCGTGCGCGGTGGCGAGCCGCTCGGCGAGCGCCGCGCGGAAGCCCTCGGAGACGCGGATCCGGTCCGCCCCGATCGTGACGAGGTCGCGCGCGACCGCGCCCCACTCGAGCGCGACCGCGCGCGCGACGTCCTCGATGACGGGCGCGAGCGGGCGGGCGCTCCCCGCGGCGACGATCGCCGCGACGCCGCCCACGACCTCGGGTGGCATCGGGCGGGCGGGACATTCGTGCACCACCGGCTCGAGGACACGCAGCAGGTCGCCCTCGGAGGCGAGGAGCAGATGGTCCTCGACCGGGCGCCCCAGCGCCCAGAGCGAGCAGAGCACGCCCTCGGGGACGTCGCGTACGCGCTTCGGGGCCTGACGCACGACCGACTGCCAGTCCGGCCGGTAGTAGGCGGCGCCGCGGAACACCACCTTCTCGACGCGCGCGCGACGCTGGACGTAGAGCCCGTCGGCCACGAAGAGACGCTCGTGGGGCGCGGGCGTCCAGGCGAGCTCGCCGGCCATAAACGCGGCGAGCGGATCGGTGGCGTCCGCGGGCTCGTAGCGGAACGACTCGAGGAGCGCCACGAAGAGCTGCTCGGTGGGGTAGGGGCCCCGGTAGGCGAGGCGGGCCACGCCCTGCGCGCGCGCGAGCTCGGCGATCAGATTCAGCACGGCGGTGCCGCCACCGGGCGGCAAGCGCGTGGGTTCGGCGAGCGGTGGGATGCGATCGATGCGCGCCCAATCGAGCGCTTCGAAGACGGTGAGGGGCTCGCCCGGCGGGTCGCCGCCTTCCGGAAATCGTTCCGCGCGCCACAGGCGATCCGCGAGCCCCCACGGCGCCGCCGTCGTCGCGCGGGGCTCGATCGCGAGCCACGTGCCGTCGGGGAGCCGCACCCGTGCGCGCGCGAGCGAGCCGTCGCTGGCCCAGGCAAGCTCGCTCACGAGGTGGCCGTGACGATCGAAGGACTGCACGACGCGGAATGATACAATGCGAACAGTCGATGCTGATCTGGCAGTCGGCCATTGAGATCTCCGGCCTCGTGCGAGCCAAGAAGCTCTCGCCGATCGAGGTGACGGACGCGGTCCTGTCGCGGATCGACGCGATCAACCCCGTGCTGAACGCGTTCTGCGTCGTCGCCGCCGAGCAGGCGCGCGCCGCGGCGCGCGAGGCGGAGATCGCCGTCACGAAGGGCGAGCCGCTCGGGCCGCTCCACGGCGTGCCCGTCTCGATCAAGGACGTCCCCTTCACGCGCGGGCTCACCACGACGGGCGGCTCGCGGCTCTTCGCCGACCACGTCCCCGACGAGGACGCGATCGCTGTCGCGCGTCTCCGGGCCGCCGGCGCGCTCGTTCTCGGGAAGACCAACACGTCGGAGTTCGGTCACAAGGCCGTCACCGACCGCGCTCACACCGGGCGGCTCGAGCGGTGGCGCGGCGGTCGGCGTGGCGAGCGGCTGCGGCCCGCTGGCGCTCGGCACGGACGGCGGCGGCTCGATTCGCATCCCCGCCGCATTCTGCGGCGTGTACGGCTTCAAGCCGTCGTACGGCCGCGTGCCGGAGGGGCGCGGGTTCCCTAGCGGCTTCGCCCGCGTGTCCCACGTGGGGCCCATCACGCGCACGGTCCGGGACGCCGCGCTCGTGCTCGACGTCATCGCCGGTGGCGACGACCGTGACCGGCACTCGCTCCCGCGCGAGGCGGGCTCGTACCTCGAGGCGTGCGACGGCCGGATCAAGGGGCTCAACGTCGCCTGGACGTCCGACCTCGGCTACGCGCGCGTGGACCCGCGTGTCATCGAGCACGCCGGCGCCGCCGCCGCGGAGTTCGAGTCGCTCGGCTGCCACGTCGAAGTCGTCAACCCGGGCTGGGAGGATCCGGAGGAGTTCTTCGGGACCATGATCGCCGCGCA
>WNGJ01059599.1_pt1 | contig 11287 bp, 9 predicted proteins | sample 5400611 | NCBI WGS metagenome assembly WNGJ01 (sample SAMN13153375, study PRJNA577476) | soil metagenome | isolation source: 40 cm soil or saprolite under Garry oak tree replicate 1 | place: USA:California | collected 2016-06-15 | reverse complement strand
GCAAGAGTCGCCAATGCCGCTATCAGGATTGCGCTGCTGACAGAGATCAAGACGCTGTTCGTCATGAACTGCCCGACGTGAGCGTCGGTCCAGGCTCGGACGTAGTTTTCCCAATGCCAGCCGGGTGCTCCAAGCGGGTTGAGGGCGATTGCCGAATTGGTCGAGAGGCTGCCCACTGCCAGCCAGGCAATCGGCCCGAACCACACAAGGGCAAGCACCACAGTTAGGACCTGGACGATGTAACTCCGCGCTCGTCTCATGCGCGCTGCAGCTCCCACTCCCGAAACCTGTTGAGTCCAATAGTCACCGCGCTGATCACGATCAGCAAGAGGACACTCAGAGCTGCGGCTTCTTCATAGTTGGTGCCGAGCATCCCCAGCTTGAAGATCATCCCTGGCAATATCTCGGTTGCAAACGACGGAGCTCCAAGGTCAGGAAACGTCAAGGCGTAGACGACGGCGAATGGAATGAGCCCAACCAGGAACATGATCATGACAACCGTCGTGGTCACTCCTCTTAGCGCGGGTACGGTGATGTGGCGGAACAATTGCAAGCCAGACGCGCCGTCCACTCTCGCCGCGTCGTATTGATCTCTGTCCACCTGGCGAATGGCGGCGCTGAAAATCAGGAAGCAGAAAGGCACCTCGTGCCACAGAAAAACCGCGATCGAGGCTCCTAGGGCGAGGTGAGGATCGCCGAGCCACTGAGGGTGAACGTTTCCATAGCCAACAAGCTTTAGTAGGGCTGCGATGAAGCCGTAGGTCGGGTCGTAGACTCTCGTGAAAATCGCGCCGGCTACGGCGAGGGAAAACAGATAGGGACTGAAGAAGAGAAAGCGGAACAGCGCTTTAGGTCGGATCGGCCCATCTTCCACGAGGGCCGCACTGATGATCCCGATGGCTGGCGCCAGAATGACGGCCGAGCAGCCCCAGATGATCCCGTTGGTGATCGCGTGCGGAAGACCCGGCTCATGCAGAGCAACCTGGTAGTTGGTCAAACCAGCGAAGGTGGTCACATCGCTGTACGAAGTCGCGGTCAGGCTCAGCCCGATCGTCTGAACTATTGGTAGGACAAGAAATAGCCCGGTGAGTGCAAGCGCTGGCAGGAGTAGCAAATAGGGCAGTGCCGCGTCCACTGCTGCCCCAAGCAATACGAGACGAGGTGCCCGAGACGATTTCGCCGCGGGCACCACAGTCGCCTCAGTCGACGGCATCACCCATCATCGACCTAACAGTCCTACAAGATTGAGGCGCGGTTGGCTGGAACATTGCCGCTAGCAATGTCCTGCTCCCACGCAGTTTGAACGGACGCTGCCCATTGCTTCGAAGTCTGCGACCGGTTGAGCACACTTGCAATCCCCTGCTGCCAGGCGTTCTCGGTCGCCGTGGGCAGCCATCCATACAGGTAAACGCCAGCCTCGGCCTGGGAGGTAGGCAGGTGCGCAACCTGCGGAATCTCCTGACCCGCGAACTTGTTGCTGGCCACGAGATTGCCGGCGTCCTGAAGGGCCTTCACGCCGTTCCCCGAAACCATGTAGTTGATGAAAGCCGCGGCGGCATCGGGATCTTTTGAATTGTGGGGGATGACCATGCCCTGGTCTTCGCCGATGGTCCACGTCGGTTTGCCACCGGGGCCCGGAGGCGTAAGCATGTCCCAGTCGGAGCCGAGTTGCGTCTGCATCGTTGCATAGAACCATGTACCCGTCACGTTGAACGCCGCCTTACCGGCCAGGAAGCGCTGCGCTGCATCGGTCAGCTGGATCGAGAGGGCGTCTTTGTCGATCAGTCCCATGTCCCAGAGCTGGAGCATGGCATCAGCTGCGGCGACTGGTGCAGAATCCGTCCACTTGCCATCGCCAAAGATCACCTTTCCGATCGATGCAGCATCGATCCCTGACCAAAGCAGGTTGTGCAGCAACATCAAGAAGCTGAACCCGCGATCGCCAACGGTGATCGCGCTTACTCCGGTTCCTTTCACTTCCTTCAACATTTGGAGGAAGTCGTCCCATGTCTGTGGTGGGGTGATGCCAAGCTTGGAGAGTGTGGATTGCTTGTATGTCAGTCCTGGCAATTCCAAGTACGTCGTCGCCATCCAGACGTGATCATCTCGAGTTGCATGCTTAACCGACGGTGGATTGAGGTACTGCTTCCAGTTGTAGAGGGTGTAGTACTCGTCCATCGGCGAGATGAGCTTTGCCTTCAACAGTGGGTCTAGATAGAGAAACTTCGGACTCTTACCCACCAACATGTCGGCTAGGCCGGCCTGGATTGCAAGATTCGCCCACGTCGTCCCTGCGGCGCTGGTATTCGTGGGTGTCATCACAACGTTGAGGTTCGGCATGTCGACCTTGAGGGCGTCGAGTACCTTCTGATCGCTTGCCTGGTACGCCGAGTCCGACGACCAGCGCACCGTGCCCTTAGTTACGATCTTGCCGGAACCGGTCGTGGTCGAGCTGGTGCCACAGGCTTCGAGAAAGCTTGGAAGAGCCACGGCTCCTAGCGCGAGGCCGCCACCCATCTTGAGGATGTCTCGCCTGGTTATCTGCATGAGCTGGGTCCTCCCGCGTAACCGCCTTGACTCAATAAATACACGTCGGCTGGTGGGGGGATTATGCTGGGCGCCAGTTCGGCTGTCAAGTTGGCGCTCGGCTCACCCTTTCCGGGCAGGCCACTCAGCGTTCGAATACGCGAACTGAGCTAAGCTCGATCTTGACCGCCGATTCGAATCTGAGCATAATCCAGCCAGGCTCGGCCACGGAGGCCCGCGGTCCCATCGGAGCTGCATATGGAGGTCGTCTTGGCGAACACAACGTTGGCTGCGGCGGACTACTACGACCGGGTTTTCGCGTGCTGGCTTGGAAAGAACTGCGGGGGAACGCTTGGGCAACCGCTCGAGGAAGCGTTCGGCCGGCGAGAACGGTTCGACGTGTGGTGGTACCCCGAGCTCGCTGAAGGCGGCATTCCTAACGACGACTTAGAGATGCAGCTCGTCTGGCTGATGGCAGTGGTCGAACGATGGCCAGTACTGACGGCACGAACGCTGTCTGACTACTGGCTGGATCACATCGGGTACAACTACGACGAATACGGCTTCTCCAAGACCAATCTGCGGCTGGGTCTTGTGCCACCAGTGTCGGGGCGCCATAACAACTGGTTCGTGGACTGCATGGGTAGCCCGATCCGCAGCGAGATCTGGGCCTGCCTGGCGCCGGGAGTTCCCGCCTTGGCAGCTCGTCTCGCATATCAAGACGCGATCTGTGACCACGCCGGTGGTGAGGGCGTCTACGGGGAACTGTTTAACGCGAGCATCGAGTCCTCTGCGTTTGTGATCAAAGACATGGATGAGCTCCTAGACATCGCGATGTCGTACATCCCTGAAGACTGTCAAGTAGCCCGCGCCATACGATCGGCACGCGCTTCTCACCGGGCAGGGATCCCGTGGACCGAGGCTCGTGAGAACGTGCTCGAAACGGTCCCGCATTACGTCGCGCAGTACGCACCGATCAACCTGGGTTTCCAGGTGATCGCGTGGCTGTACGGAGACGATTTCGGCGACGCGATCTGCAAGGCGGTGAACTGCGGATACGACACAGACTGCACGGGGGCCACGGTGGGTAGTCTGCTTGGCATTCTTTCAGGCCGGGCGGGCTTGCCAGCCCGTTGGACGGACCCTCTCGGCCACAACATCGCGACGAGCGAATCTACCGGTGGGATCAAGCATGTGTCAGATGGCGCGTTTCGAATTCCGGATACGCTGGACGAACTATCTTCGATTGTCTGTGGTTTGGGGGAGCGGCTACTCAGTACCGAAGGTTCTTCTATGCGGATAGGCGACGTCAATCACCTTGAGGGAGTCAGCGCTTCCGGACAGCGTGCGGGACCTCTGGAAATCCAATTTATTGCGCCTGCGCCACGAGCTTCCGTCAATCGGGATAGCCATCGACTATGGGAGCTCACCCGTCGTTCGACTTGGGGTCGCAAAGGAGATCGGAGTCGAGATAGAGAATCCGCACCCAGATCCTTTGGAGGTCAGCGTTGGGGTCCAGGTCCCAAGCGGATGGCAGGCCTCAGCGCCGATAAGCCTCGTAGTGCCCGCAGGCAGTTCTCAGCGCTGCGAGATTACTCTAGGTACAGGCGAGCCGACCGCGGTCAAGAACGCGAACCGGGCTGTTATCGATGTTCGAATCACAGACAGACCGTCGGACACGGTAGTCCCTCTGGTGCTTCTCGGGCCGCACAGATGGCGCGTGTGTGGACCCTTTGGGCCTACGGGCGCCGACGTGCGGTCCCTGTATGAAGGTGTATTCGAGCCGGAGGAATCACTTGGAGGCTCAGGTTGGTTGGCGGCCGGCCCCGGTTGGACCACCGCTCAGTGCGACAACGATTCGATCTCGACCGACTTCCCAGTTGATGCCCCTGGAGTCTGGTATGGCGCCCACTACTTGATGAGCCCGCGAGCTGAGGTGGCCCACATAGGAATCCCATCGACCATACCGGTCAAGGCCTGGTTGAATGGCGAGCTCATCACGGCTTACATGGATCCGGGGCCCTATCGACCAAGCTACAAGGGGCACTCACAACGTGGCTACGCGGACGTGACTCTGAAAAAAGGCTGGAACGAGCTGGTCTTGAAGTTGATTCGGCCAGCGACTACAAGTGATTGGTCGGCACAGTTCATGCTCAGCCGCCTACCGATGTTCGACGGGGCACACGACGTCAGTTGGACTCTGTTTCCGTGGGAGGAGGGGGCCGAAAAGGCGCAGCACTGATGATACTTATGCCACTCGATACCCCGAGGTCCAACTCCTGAATGAGCCGATGGGAGCATGTCGCCAATCAGTGGGATGAGGCGGCCGCGCCGTCAGATCCCGTGGATCTCTTGATTTACAGATCCAATCTTCTTGGTGCCAATCCACGAATCACAAATTACGGTGGTGGCAACACCAGCGTAAAGGTGGAAGGCGTCGACCCGATCACGGGCCGGCGGATTCCCATTCTCTGGATCAAGGGATCGGGCGGCAATCTTGGCACGCTGAAGCGAGCTGACCTGGCAGTTCTCGACAACGAGCGTGTGGTTGGGCTCGAAGCAGGCTACAAGGGCCAAGCGTATGAGGATGATCAGGCGCGGTTCCTGAGCGGCTGTCTGTTGGAGGCAGGCGGCCCAGCACCGTCCATCGACACCCCCCTGCACGCGCTCATCTCAAAGGCGCACGTCGATCATGTTCATCCCGATGCAGTAATTGCCTTTGCAGCTGCTGTGAATGGCCGGGCATTGGTCGGAGATGTTTTCGGTGAGGACGTTGGCTGGCTTGATTGGCAGCGCCCAGGATTTGCCTTGGCCATTCGCCTCCGTGATCTGATCAAGAGCAATCCCAAGATTCGAGGCGTCGTTCTAGGCGGGCATGGGCTTATTTCGTGGGCGGACACGTCGAAAGCCTGCTACGACAACACCTTGGAACTGATCGAGAGGGCCGCAGCTGCAATCCGACAGCGGTCTCTATTGCAAGCTACGCCGAGTTTCGGACCGCAAACCGTTGCCGATCTCGATCCTCCGAGGCGGCGCCACAAAGCGGCTATTCTCATGCCGATCTTGCGGGCGAAGGCTTCCTTAAAGCGCCCGATGATCGCTCACTTTCGTGACGATGCTGCAATTCTTGAGTTTGCCGGGAGCGCAAAGGCGCGACACCTCGTACAGCTCGGAACTTCCTGCCCGGACCACTTCCTCCGCACCAAGCAACGCCCTCTGCTGCTCGAACTTCCCACCCACTGGGACCCTGCCGAGGGAGTCGAGATCGTCTCGGCGAGCTTCGAGAACTATGCCGCTGAGTACTCCCGATACTATCGCGAGAATGCCGCCGACGACACCCCCGAGATGCGGCCCGCCGTTCCTGTCGTCGTTTTGTGCCCAGGGCTCGGCATGATCACGCTCGCCAGTTCCAAGCAGGAAGCGCGCATCGCCAGCGAGTTCTACGTCAATGCAATCAATGTGATGTCTGGCGCCGAGTTATTGGGCGCGTACCAAGGCCTAACTGAACAAGAGGCCTTTCGCATCGAATATTGGGAATTGGAGGAGGCCAAACTGAGGCGCATGCCCAACCCGAAGCCTCTTAGCGGCCGGGTTGCCCTGGTAACCGGCGGCGCGGGAGGCATCGGAACCGCGATTGCCCGCCGATTCGTTGCGGAAGGCGGTTGCGTGGTCATCACCGACATCGACGTGGCTGGAGCATCTGCTCTGGCTCAAGAGTTGGGAGAGCAAGCATCCGCCGTCCCACTCGACGTCAGCGACGAGGCCGCCGTTGAGAGCGCCTTTTCGGACGCGGCGCTCGCCTTTGGCGGTGTCGACATTTTGATCAACAACGCCGGCATCAGCCTCGCCAAGCCGCTGGTCGAAACAACCGCCGCTGAATTCGACAAGTTGAACGCGGTCATTAACAGAGGCTCATTCCTGATGAGCCGTGCCTTTGCTCGTAGGGCGATAGCGTCGGGGTCGGGGGGGGACGTCGTGTACGTCGTCTCCAAGAACGCAGTGTTTGCCGGACCAAAGAACATCGCCTACAGCACAGCCAAGGCGGCACAACTGCACCAGATGAGGCTCCTCGCAGCAGAGCTAGCGCCCCATGACATTCGTGTCAACGCAGTTAACCCAGACGCGGTGATTGAAGGCTCGAAGATATTCGCCGGTGACTGGGGCCGTGACCGAGCTGCAGCCTACGGGGTAGCTTTGGAGGATTTGGGCGAGTACTACGCTCAACGGACATTGCTAAAACGTGAAGTCCGACCGGACGATGTGGCAGCAGCCTGTTTCGTACTGGTCGGTGGAGAGTTGAGCAAGTCGACAGGCATGGTGATTCCCGTGGACAGTGGGATAGCCGCAGCATTCCTGCGTTAGGAACGCGTAGGCACGGCGCGAGGTAAGAAATGGCTCCGTTTGCGGTGACGGACGACATTCCGGCTGAGTACGGGCAGATTCTGCAGGCTCCCCTCGAAGGGAACGACAGAACTGACGTTGACATCAACTACTGGGGTGGACTTGCGAGCCTGGACTTTTCAGGCGACCAGGTGGAGGTAGGCGTTGCGCAGGTCGGGCAGCGCGATTACCTGTTGTCGGTGCTCGAGCGTCACATTAAGTGCGCTGAGGTAAACATGCCAGTCCGTTCCGATTTCCTGGTACCACTCGCGCTATCCGATCAAGGCTTGGAACATGATCCGCACCTTGTCGTAGCGCGGGTACGGGTGGGCCAAGCCCTGGTCATCATGCCAGGCGTGTGGCACTCACCTGCCTAACTGGGTGTTCCTGCGGAAGGGAAGCGGCATCGACGATTTGGAGAAGGTGAGGCTGCCAACCGCGGTCCGCCTAAGCGCCAGGTAGAGACTCACTTGACTCGGTGTCGGTCCAGCGCTCTCCGAGTGGATGTCATCGCTTCCGTCGATCTCTCACTTGTGAGTGTGGCTAGCGCTACATACAGGGTGTCGAGCAGGCTGAGCTGAGCAATCCGGGAGGCCATCGCCTCCTCGCGGTAACGAGTCTCGCTCGATGCGGTAAGTAGCACGATATCTGCGTGAGCCGTTAGTGGGGACGGATGCCGGCCGGTCATCGCAATCGTGGGTGCACCTCGACTTTTCGCGATCTCGAGGCACTCCACTGGCTCTCGTGACGATCCTGAGTGTGAGATGGCAAAGGCGAGATCGGTGGGTTCGATGAGGCTCGCCCTCAAGAGCTGCAGATGCGTATCGAGCTCGAACTGGACCCGCACGCCAATACGGAGAAATCGACTCGCGGCATCAACCACGATTGCGAGCGAGGAGCCCACCGCAAAGAACACAATTTCCCGTGCCGAGGTCAGCGCGTCTACGGCCAGCGCCATGGCATCGATATCAATGATCTTTAGGGTGTCCTCGAGTGCTTGGACATCGCCAAGAAACACTCTCCTGGCGATCGAGTCGATGTCCTTGCCATCGTTTGACCCCACTTTGGTGTGGATCTCGCGCATTCGGTCAGAGAGATCCGCTGCAAGTTCGAGCTTCAGAGATTGGTACCCATCGCATCCAACTCTGTCGCAGAACCGAACAACAGTACCTTCTGAAACACATGCCCTTGCGGCGATTTCTGCGATCGTGAGCCGTACTACCTGTTCAGGTGCTTCCAGCACGGCGCGCGCAACTCGTCGTTCGGCGGGCGAGAGACTCTCTGAGAGAACGCGGATTCGACTGAGGAGGCCCCTTGGCGGGGGCCCGGCCAAGGACTCTAATCGCCGGCGAGATCGCGCCTGTCGTAGACCAGAGTCGTGCATCTAATGAAAACTCGTCATGCATTTAGCGGGAATCGTTCACCCGCCGGTACATCCAGACCAGAGACTCCCGGCAGCTCCTGGGGCAATCGCCCCAAGGCCGCGCCGAGCGCGCGAATCATGCCATAGCCAAGCCTTGTATCCGGCAGGAGGTACTGGCCTTCGGTCCACTCGTTCCAGCACCCGATCGTCAGCACCTTGGAGTACGAGGGTCGTGCATTCAGGTAGGCGAATGCTGACCGAACGAAAGCCTCAAACGCGGCCGGCGTCTCGTCAATCACGATCGGTCTGAGGCCCGGCCATGACTTCCGATCTGGCGTCCGATCCCGTTTCGGCGCGAAATAACGAGGTGAAGTATCCCAGCCTGGGCTAACCGAAGGAAAGCATTGCAACGAAGATCTGGCGTCTACGCTCGGCCACACGGTTCGGACAACATCTGCAGCCACAACTTCATAGTCAGCAAGCTCCTCGGCTTCAGGTCTTGCTGCTCCGGCTATCAAGATCGGGTTGTAAAGGCCATAGCTGTCGAAACCCAGTTCCTCGAGCTCACGAAGAGTCGATTGCGATCCCTGAGTCGTATGGATATGAATGTCATGGTGTCCAAGTCTCTGCGCGTGGTGGCGCAACTCAACGAGCATTTCGGTGGCGCCATCGCGGCCAAGAGTAGCGACTAACTGGTCGGCGCTCCAGATAACTAGCACTGGCCTATCGTCAATCCTCCAATATCTCGGGTGGTGGAGGTATCGGGAAACCAAATAGCTGAGGCTTCGCCACACGTCGGGTGCCGTCTCGGGCGGCCGCGCCACAACTTGGTGCCTGGCGATGTTGGCGCCTTCAAGGACGGGATATTGAACTGGCCATATGTGGTTCGTCCACATCACAGCGAAGCGCAGCCGGTCGAGGTTGGCGGCGCCTAGGAACCCCTCGTCCAGAGCCTCATGCAAGGCGGGCTGCCCATCGAACCAGTAGCAGTCCCAGATGAATACATCGACTCCATGGTCCGCGGCTAACGCGTTATAGATACCCCAGGTGTCCGGCGCTCGTTCGTCCAGTTCACCCAGCAGAGGCGTCCGGGGTTGATGGTGTCCCTCAAACCACGGCCTACAGCCGCGGGCCAGCTGATACTCAGTCCACCCCGGGGCATAGAGGCGATCGTTATAGCTGCAGCGGTGGTAGTGAGGGAACGTGTAGCAAGCCACCGTGAGCGCCTCAGGCTTATCGAGCGAAACGCCATTCGCCAGTTGCTCCGAGTCTCGGGGTAGCCGAAGAGTGTCACTCATCAGCACGCTGAGGTCGAGCGGTTCGCCATATCGCACGTGCCGCAACCAGCCACCCACCACGCCTCGTTGCAAACAGAGTTGACCATTGATTGAGCTTGGCTTTACCCTTAAGGATGAAATTGAGCCTAGCACAGGCCCCGGTACCGGCGATGGAGTATCGAGACTTCGGGCCGCTGGCACGACCCATGTCGAAGCTGGTCCTCGGCACAGGTCACTTTCATGACGCTTTTGAGCGCGATTCTTTCCAGCTCCTCGACGAGTGGCGGCGACTTGGAGGTAACTCACTTGATTCGGCGCATGTGTATCGCAACGGCGAGAGCGAGCAAGTAGTCGGACGGTGGCTCGAGACCCGAAACTGCCGTGATGATGTCGTGGTCATCACGAAGGGCGCGCACCCTATCGATGACTTCAAGCCTCGCGTTACCCCATCCGCTATCCGCACTGACTTGAAGGAGAGCCTGGGGCGCCTTCGAACCAACTTCATCGACATCTATCTCCTTCACAGAGACGACAGCTCGAAGCCTGTCGGACCGATACTGGAGACGCTGAATGAACTGGTGGCCGCCGGAAGCATTCGATGCTTTGGTGCGTCGAACTGGACCACTGAGCGCCTCGACGAGGCTGCTGAGTACGCGGCTGCAAAAGGGTTACTCAATTTTGCATGCAGCAGCCCTCAGCTAAGCCTTGCCCGACAGAATGTAGCCCCGTGGCCCGGCTGCGTTTCGGCGTCGGATCAGGCTTCGCTCCAGTGGTATGAGCAGAGACAGGTAACGCTGTTGGCCTGGTCATCGCAAGCGCACGGATTCTTCAATTGCGGCTTGCAGAAATCATGTGAAGGCGATGGCGACATGACGAGGGTCTACTTCAGCGTTGTGAACTGGAAGCGCCATGCAAGGGTGGCCTCCCTGGCCAAAACGCGAGGTTGCTCGCCGAATGCAGTTGCCCTTGGGTGGGTGCTGGCACAGCCATTTCCCGTCCACGCATTGATCGGTCCACGGACCCAGGAACAACTCCATTCGAGCATGGCTGGCCTCGGTGATCTGTTGACGGACGAAGAGGCCACTTGGTTAGCAGCCGAATGAGAAATCGGGTTCTGACACGTAATGCCACCTGTTGAAGGGTTGACCTTGGACGACCGCGACTTCGAACTGCTGATTGCACGCCTGGGAGATCTTGCGGTCGAGACGCCCTCGTGGGGCTATGGGAATAGCGGCACTCGCTTTCGAGTCTTTGGGTGGCCGGGCGCGGCGCGAGACGTGCACGAGAAGCTGGCCGACGCCGCTCAGGTCCATAGGCTGACTGGAGTCTGCCCGTCGGTTGCTCTCCACATTCCATGGGACCACGTCGATGACTGGCAAGCTCTACGCCAGGAGGCGACCAGCCTCGGAATCCGAATAGGAGCGATCAATCCTAACCTCTTTCAAGACAACGAATACCGCCTCGGAAGCGTGTGCCATCCGGACAGCGCGGTGCGAGCCCGTGCTGTTGCGCACCTCCTTGAGTGCATCGAAATCGCACGGGCCGTTGGATCATCGCTGCTGAGCGTTTGGCTGGCTGACGGAACCAACTATCCAGGACAGGACAGCCTTCGAGAACGGAAGCATCGGCTTCGAGAGTCCCTGCAGACGGCCTACAACGAGATGCCCGAAACCATGCGCATGCTGGTGGAGTACAAGTTTTTCGAGCCGGCTTTTTACCACACTGATTTGCCCGACTGGGG
>WNGJ01009566.1_pt1 | contig 11287 bp, 11 predicted proteins | sample 5400611 | NCBI WGS metagenome assembly WNGJ01 (sample SAMN13153375, study PRJNA577476) | soil metagenome | isolation source: 40 cm soil or saprolite under Garry oak tree replicate 1 | place: USA:California | collected 2016-06-15 | reverse complement strand
ATCGCAGAGTTGTCGCGGTTCAGGTCGCTATTCGTCGTCGCCCGCCACTCCAGCTTCGCCTACAAGGACAAGACGCCCGAGATCAAACGTGTCGGCCGCGAGCTCGGCGTCAGGTACGTGGCCGAAGGGAGCGTGCGCAAGATCGGCAGCCGGGTGCGGGTGACCGTCCAGCTTCTCGATGCCGCGAGCGGTTACAATCTCTGGACCGAGCGCTACGACCGTGAACTCGAAGACATCTTCGCCCTGCAGGACGAGATCGTCCAGGCGATCGTCGCGGCCCTTCCGGGCCGGCTGGAGGACGCCGGCCGCGAGATCGCCAGACGCAAGCCGACCCCGAGCATCACCGCCTATGATCTGGTTCTGCTGGGTAACGAGCGGTGGCGTCAGTTGACCGTGAAGGGCATGGCGGAAGCCAGGGAGTATTTCCGGAACGCCGTCGCGCTTGACCCGCAATATGCCCGCGCTCACGTCAACATCGCCTGGACCATGGTCTGCGACGTGTTTCTCGAGTCACCCGCCAGCGCGAACCTCGACGAGGCGCTTCGCGAGATCGAGACCGCGCTCGATATCGACGACGGCGACGCCTGGTCTCATGGCGTCTTCGCACAGTTGCTATTCCTGCTGAATGAAGACGCCAAGGCCGAAATCCATTTCAGCCGCGCGCTCGCGCTCAATCCAAACGATGCCGATGTCGCCGCCGTTTTCGCCAACATCCTGGTCTACTGGGGACGGTGGCGCGAGGCGCTCATATGGATCGGGGCAGCCAAACGGCTCAATCCCTTTCCGCCTAATCTGTACCATTGGTATCACGCGCTTGCCCTTTATTCGGGGCGCGAGTACGAGCGGGCGGTCAAAGCGTTGATGGAGGCGCGATCGCTCGATAGGTGGTCGCACGGCCTCCTTGCGGCCTGCTATGCGCAGATGGGACGGCTCGGCGAGGCGCAGTCCGAAGCAGACGCGAAATAGACGTCTCGCCACCTGAACGAGTTTCGTTAACTAATCAACCTTCGATTGATTAGGGCCGAAACCGAAGAAGAGCGGCGGATCCAACTAGGGGACGTTTGCGCGGAACAAAATAGTAACTTTTGGATGTGAGTAACAATGTGGGAGTACAAGCCGCGAAAATTCCTTTCGCATCAATAGGTTATGCCTTTGGTGCGCTCGGAGGGACTCGAACCCCCACGATTTTACTCACTGCCACCTCAAGGCAGCGCGTCTACCAATTCCGCCACGAGCGCTATTTTAGGATCGGCGCGGGGTTTGCACCCCACCTGATCGAGACCCGATCAACGGCGCCGATGTAACAAATCGGGGATGGAGGGACAAGGCCCGCCGGTGCGTTGGTTGCTACCTTGTACCCGGCGATTTCGGCAGCATTTGCTTGACTTCGACCGCGATACGGTTGCGATCGACCAGCACGACACCGCTGGCGATCGGCAGGTTATTGGCCAGGATCTTGACCTCGTCCGCCTCGGTGGCGTCGAGTTCGATGATGGCGCCGCGGCTGAGACGCATTACCTGATGGATCGGCATCGTTGTGGTCCCGAGGACCACCATGAGATCGACGCTGACTTTATCGAGGGTTGGCACTGGGGAAGCGACCCATACGGCAGAATGCAAAATTGCGTGGTTTGAGATCACCACGTTATGGTTAGCCAATGGTTAATGACCGCCAAAGCCTGGATTTGACGACCTTTGCCCGGCCTGCCGATGGCGGCGGTGCGGTCGAATGGCTGATATCCGACGCGCCGGTACCCTATCTCGAGGCCGTCGCGGCCATGGAGGCGCGGGTCGCCGCGATCGCGGCCGGCCAAGCCCCCGAATTGGTCTGGCTGCTGGAACACCCCCCGCTTTACACCTCCGGCACCAGCGGCAAGGCCTCGGACCTGCTCGATCCACGCTTTCCGATGTTCGCGACCGGCCGCGGCGGGCAGCTCACTTATCACGGACCCGGCCAGCGGGTGGCCTATGTGATGCTCGACCTCAAACGGCGGCGGCCCGACGTGCGGGCCTTTGTGGCGGGGCTCGAGGAATGGATCATCCGCACGCTTGCGGCCTTCAATGTGCGCGGCGAGCGGCGCGAGGACCGGGTCGGCGTTTGGGTGGCGCGGCCGGACAAAGGCTCAGGGTTCGAGGACAAAATCGCGGCGATCGGCGTGCGGCTGCGGCGCTGGGTGTCGTTTCACGGCATCGCCATCAACGTGGAGCCGGATCTGGCGCATTTCGAGGCGATCATCGCCTGCGGCGTGGCGGACCCGCGCTATGGCGTCACCAGCCTGGTCGATCTCGGCCATCCCGTGACCATGGAAGACCTCGATATCGCGCTCAAGCAGGCATTCGCCGAAGTGTTTGGCTCCGTGCAAGCCCGCTTTCCGGAAGCTATGATTTGACCATCATTCGCGGCGCTGGCATCAGGCGCGCGAAATTTCTCTCGAGTCATCTTCATATTTTTTCTCGAATTTTTTCCTTTGCTGGCGCCAAGCCCCCTCAAGAAGTCCGGAAATCAGGTTGAAGATAATCTGCAGCATTTACGCCTCCTGTGCGCGGCCATATTTGTCGATTTCAGTTCCGCAGGTTTCGCAGGTATAGCCGCCGAACATCATCTGCTTGAACGAGTTGGGTTCGCGGATGAAAGGTTGTGGCGACCGGCAATTTGGACAGACAACCCCGAGCGGGCCGAGACCGAACTTCCCTTTGGTCCGGATCTGGCGCCGGACGAACAGGCCGGCGACGCTCGGAACCGCAACGACCAAGAAAAGAATGATCAGCAGGAAAGTGCCGTTCATGGCGTCCTCCATGGACCGACTGATATTCCAGCTCGTACGAACGATATGTGCGCTATCTCACACTGTCTGGGTGTGTGAGCGCCGCGCATTCCGGGGGATGACCATTGACCCGGTACTTCCGTTGGTTGGTGTCGTTAAAGAATAGCCTCGAACGCGCTGCGCAGCGTTTCGTGGCGAAACACGAAGCCACTGCTCAAGGCCTTGTTTGGGATGACACGCTGGCCTCCCAACAGAAGTTCGTCGGCGAAATCGCCGGCGACACCGCTTGGAGAAACGGCGGGTGGCCGGCGGCAGCAGCCCCCAATCATCGTCGGAGAGCAAGGCGCGAAACCGCGAGATCGCCGAGTTTGGGTTGCAAGGCTGGCATCGAGGCTGGCATCGAGACCTTCACCGGCATCGGGTAGCGCCGGAAGTTTCAGGGTCTGGCCTTGCGACGCCATCACGCGCTCCAGCAACTCGGCTTGATGCCCTACTTCGATTTCCCCGCGGGCAGGAAACTGACGATCTTCTCGCCGAGCTTGATCAGGGCGATCAGCCGTGGCCTCGGCACCGTCAGCATTTGGGTGTACCAGCGGTCGACCAATTCGGTGAAAGCCAGCATTTCCTTCAGCCGCTTGCTCGCAACCGGGCTGATCGTCGGATCGTCGGCGGCGTCCACGACGCAGGCGCGCAAGGCATCGACGGCGGGATCGATCTCACGCTCCTTGCGGCCGGCGGCGATGCGCGCCGCGACCTCCCAGATGTCCGTCTCCGCCTCATAGTGATCGCGGCGATCGCCCAGAATCGGAACTCGTCGGATCAAATTCCAGGACAGCAATTCCCGGATCGAGTTGGAGACGTTGGATCGCGCCATGCCCAGCGTGTCCGCGATATCGTCGGCCGTCATCGGCGCCTCGGATAGGTAGAGCAGTCCGTGGATCTGGCTCACCGAGCGATTGACGCCCCACTCGTCGCCCATGTCGCCCCAATGCAGGACGAACCGTTCGACGGCGGCGGGCAATTTCTTCTTGGCTGTTATTTCTGTCATGACAGAAATATCTGACTTGAACGGACGGATGTCAGGGGCCGATGCGCTCAGGTTTTTCGGATCTTCCCGGCGAAAGACAATTCCCGCAAGTCGGCTGTCAGCTGACGCCGGGAGCGCCCTCTAGCTCAATGCGTTCGAATCAAGCGGGTCGCGGGCCACCATTCTGGTCTCGCTGTGCGCGCACCGGGCACACTCGAAGATGCGGTGCTCGAAACCTTCCGGACCGGGCAAGACCGCGGCGGTCAGCATCCGCGCTTGGCAGTCTGGGCAACGCGGACGGTGGATCGGCAATAGCTCCGGATCGGGCTTGTTTGTCCTCGGCATCGCAGCAAAATAAATCCGGTGCGCATGGATGTCTGTCCGGTTGCTGACCAAAAGAATCAAAATAGCCGGCTTGCTCTATATCGTCGGCAGCACCGAAAATCGCTCCCCTGGCCGCCGCAAATTCAGCGCATCGGCATGGCCGGGCTCGTCCTGGACAGTGTCTACCCGCGCCGATGATGGACCGCGCCGGCACGCCGCCACCAGGTTCGATACGACATCCTCCGGTCCCGAAAGCAGCGCCTCGACGCTGCCGTCGCGACGGTTGCGCACCCAGCCCTCAAGATTGCGCGCCGTCGCCTGCTGCTCGACCCAGTACCGAAAGCCGACGCCCTGCACCCTGCCCTGGATCGTCACGTGGCGGACCGTGCTGCCCATCTAGCGCTTGAACCCGAGAAATTCGGCGCTGCGCGTCTTCACGTCCGCATCGCGCGTGACCCGACCGGTCAGCTCCGGTGACGCAAGCCCCCTCAAATGGTTCGGCGGCCGGCCTTCGTGCAGCCCTTTGAGCGTCTCGTAAACGGCTTGCGTCGCCGCAGCAAACGGGGCGTGCCCCTGTAGCGCGATCCGCACCCGCTGATCCCTGAGATAGCTGAGATCGATCATTTCCTCGGGGAACCCGCCGAGCACGATCTGCAGCTTGGTTGCGGCAGCGACCGCTTCCAGCTCAGCGCGGTTTTTCAGACCCGTGAAGAACAACGCATCGACGCCGGTCGTGTCGTAAGCCCTGGCGCGCGCGATCGCGTCGTCGAGACCGGAGATCGAGGCCGCACCGGTGCGTGCCATGATCACGAGCGACGGATCGCTGCGTCCATCCAGCGCGGCCTTCATCTTTCCGATGCCCTCTTCGAGCGAAATCAGTTGCGCTTTCGACTGCCCAAAAGCCTGCGGCAGCAGGGTGTCCTCGATGGTGAGGCCGGCAGCGCCCGCGGCTTCCAGCTCCTGCACCGTGCGGCGGACATTGAGCGCATTGCCATAGCCGTGGTCGGCATCGACCAGCACCGGCAATGTGGCCGCGCGCGACATCCGGCGCATCTGTTCGGCGAGTTCGGTCAGCGTGATCAGCGCGACATCGGGATCCCCCAGCACCGCGAGCGAAGCCACCGATCCGCCGAACATGCCAAGCTCGAAGCCAAGGTCCTCGGCAATGCGGATCGAAATCGCGTCATAGACCGATCCCGGACGAATGCATGACGACCCCGACAGGATCGAACGCAACGCTTCGCGGCGCTTCCTGAAAGCCATCGCAGCCCCTTAAGCAAATTCGAGTATCAGCGCGTCCACCGCCAGCGTCGCGCCGGCCGCCGCGTGGATCTTCTTCACCGTGCCGTCGCGTTCGGCGCGCAGCACGTTCTGCATCTTCATCGCCTCGACCACCGCCAGCGTTTCCCCGGATTTGACCTCCTGGCCTTCGGCGACCGCGATCGACACCACAAGCCCAGGCATCGGACATAGCAGCTTCTTGCCGCTATCGGCCGCGGTCGAGACCGGCATCAGCCGCGCCGCCGCCGCCTCGGATTCGGTGAAGACATTGACCGCGACCTCAAAACCCTGATGCGCGAGGCGGAAGCCATTGGCGATCGGGCGCACCTGCATGGCCACCAAATGGCCGTCGATGGTGCCCTGCCAGACCGGCTCGCCCGGCACCCACGGCGACACCAGTTGATGCGGGCTGCCGGGCGCACCGTCGGCGCCCACAAAACGCACTGTAATAAAATCATTTTCGCGCACGATATCGAGCGCGATTTCGTTGCGATCCAGCCAGACCGCGCGGCGGCGTTCGCGCTGCACCGGGCGGCCGGTCAGCTGGCCCGAAATCTGCCGCTTGCGTTCGCCAAGCACATGATCGACCGCGGCCCCGACCGCCGCCAGCCGGCGGGCAATTTCGCCTTCGGGCACGCGAACCGCAAAACCTTTGGGAAATTCCTCCGCGATGAAGCCGGTGGAAAGATTGCCGCCGCGCCAGCGCGGATGATTCATCAGCGCCGACAGGAATGGAATGTTATGGCGGATGCCGTCGATATAGAATGAATCCAGCGCCGTGGACTGCGCCTCGATCGCGGCGGCGCGCGACGGCGCGTGGGTCACGAGCTTGGCGATCATCGGGTCGTAATAGATCGCGATCTCGCCGCCTTCCTGCACGCCGGTGTCGTTGCGCACGGTGATGCCATCGAGGCTGCTCTCGACCGGCGGCCGATATTTCACCAGCCGCCCAATCGAAGGCAGGAAGTTGCGGAACGGATCTTCCGCATAGACCCGCGACTCCACCGCCCATCCGGTCAGCGTGACGTCCTTCTGCGCCAGCGCCAGTTTTTCACCGGCCGCGACGCGGATCATCTGCTCGACCAGATCGATGCCGGTGATGAGTTCGGTCACGGGATGTTCGACCTGCAGCCGCGTGTTCATCTCCAGGAAGTAAAAACTCTTGTCCTGGCCGGCGACGAATTCGACGGTGCCGGCGGAATCGTATTTCACGGCTTTCGCAAGCGCCACCGCCTGCTCGCCCATCTTGCGACGCGTGGTCTCGTCGAGCAACGGCGATGGCGCCTCCTCGATCACCTTCTGATTACGCCGCTGGATCGAGCATTCGCGTTCGCCGAGATAAATCACATTGCCATGCTTGTCGCCGAGCACCTGGATTTCGATGTGACGGGGATCGACGATGAATTTCTCGATGAACACCCGGTCGTCGCCGAATGACGCCTTGGCCTCGGCCTTGGCGAGACCAAACCCTTCGGCGACTTCCGAGGTCGAATACGCGATCCGCATGCCCTTGCCGCCACCACCGGCGGAAGCCTTGATCATCACGGGATAGCCGATGGCATCGGCGATCTTCACCGCGTGCTTCTCGTCGGTGATGACGCCGAGAAAACCGGGCACGGTCGAGACATCGGCCTTGGCTGCCGCCTTCTTGGACTCGATCTTGTCGCCCATTGCGGCGATGGCACCGGGGTTGGGTCCGATGAAGACGATGCCGGCCTTGTCGAGCGCGCGCGGAAACGCTTCGCGCTCCGACAGGAATCCGTAACCCGGATGTACCGCCTGCGCGCCGGTCTTGCGGCAGGCCTCGACGATCTTGTCGATCAGCAGATAGCTTTCGGCAGCGGCCGGCGGTCCGATCAAAACCGTCTCATCGGCCATTTCGACATGCAGCGCGTCACGGTCGGCCTCGGAATAAACCGCAACCGTCTCTATTCCCATGCGGCGGGCAGTCTTGATGACCCGGCAGGCGATCTCGCCGCGGTTGGCGATCAGAATTCGTTTGAACATGTTCTTCTTACTGGGACCTTGGGCGGGATACTGAGCCCGCAATCTGGCACGCGGGGACGGCGGTAACAATTCCGTCGTACAGCAAAACCAAGCAGACGCAACGGTCTAGGCCGAATTTGCGGGCTGATTTCCCGGGCCGGCGCAGCCGGTCACCTTGCAGTCCCCGGCAAATGCAAGGTTCAAGCTGGTCAGGGGTCTTTTTTCATGACTTATCCATCATGAGCCGCCCTGTGCTAGGACACTATAAGTGACACGAAATACATTTGATAAGCGACCAATGCGATCACGATCTCCTATGTCCGCAGCGCCGACACAGTCCGTGCGTTATCTCATCCCGATAGTAGCAGTTCTCTTGACAGTTCTCTCAGCGAGCCAAGCCTTTCTTTTGGCGAACCAGGCCATGGCCGCCAGCCCGACCGTCAGGGATGGAAGCACCCTTCAGCTCTCCGATGTGATCTACCGGCTCGACGGTGTAGATGCGCCGGCGTTTGACCAGATGTGCATCGACGAGCACGCTGACGCGTGGACCTGCGGCGTCGAAGCCCGGGAGCAGCTGGCCAAGCTGATCGACAACCGCGAAGTCCGCTGCGAGGATCTCGGCGCCGACCCAACCTATAAGAAGTGGCATCTCGGCATCTGCACTGTTGAAGGCGAAACCGCCAGCCTGAACCAGCTCCTGGTGCGCCAGGGTTTTGCGGTGAACCTGGAGCCATCCGCCAAAGGACAATTCAAGGAGGACGAAGCCGGCGCGAAAGCCAATCGCCGCGGGCTCTGGAAGGGCTGCTTCGTGGCTCCGCAGGAATTCCGCCACGGAAAAAAGGACGGCGCGCTATTGGGTGATTCCTGCAGGACAGACAAAGATCGTGAAATACGCGGGGTGCTTTTCCCCGATAGCACCGCCATGCCGCCGGGTTGCAGCATCAAAGGCAAGTTTGCGGTGCGCGCCCGGGTGACCGGGAATGTCGGTGTCTATCACCTGCAGGGCTGCCGCAGTTACCCTGCCCTGACCAAGCCGGATCGCTGGTTCTGTACCGCGGAAGACGCCCAGGCCGGAGGATTTCGGAAGGCGTATAATTGCCGGGCAAGTACGCGGCGGCCGATGTAACATGCCCGTCGTACAGCAAAACTAAAACAGAGGTGCTGGCCGATGGGCCGGAAGCCCACATATTAAAGGGAAATATTCATGCGCCGCTCAATCCTGTTGCTGTCCGCCGGCCTGACCCTGCTATCCGCCGGCATGGCGTCCGCGCAGAACAGCACGCCTCACAACCTGATCCTGTTCATCCCGGACGGATTGCGCGCGTTGAAGGTCACGCCCGAAACCGCACCTGCCATGACCGAGGTCCGCGACAAGGGCGTCAATTTCAAAAATCCGCACTCGCTGTTTCCGACCTTCACCATGGCGAACGGATCGGCGATCGCGACCGGGCACTATCTCGGCGATACCGGAACTTTCAGCAACACGATCTATACCGGTTATGCGTCCGCGCCAGCCGGCGATACCGTCGTCCCCTTCATCGAAAACGATGCGGTGCTGGGCGATGTCGATGAGCATTTCAGCGGCGACTATCTCAATGAAGAAACGCTGTTGAAGATGGCGCGTGCGCAGGGCTTTTCTACCGCGGCGATCGGCAAGGTCGGCCCGACGCTGCTGTTCGATCACACCGACCGCGCCGACCGTCCCGGTCTGCATTCGATCGTGATCGACGATTCGACCGGCGGCAAGACCGGCGTGCCGCTCTCGGACGAGATGAAGGCCGCGCTGGCTAAAGCCAATCTTCCGCTCGCGGCTCCCTCACGCGGCGACAACGGCAAGGCCGGCGATGCCAAGACGCCCGGCACCACAACGGCCAATACCGCGCAGCAGGCCTATTTTGCCGACGTCGCGACAAAAATCGTGCTGCCGATGTTCAAGGAGCGCGCAAAACCGTTCGTGCTGGTGTTCTGGTCCCGCGATCCCGACGGCAGCCAGCACAACACCGGTGACAGCCTTAATACCGTCACCCCCGGCATCAACGGCCCCACTTCGCTCGCCGGCATAAAGAACGCCGACAACAATCTGGCGCAATTGCGCAAAGCGCTGGACGAACTGGGTCTGTCCGCCACCACCAATGTCATGATCGCGGCCGATCACGGCTTTTCGACCATATCGAAGCAGAGCAAGACCAGCCCCTCGGCGAAAGCGAGCTATGAGGACACCCCGAAAGATTTCCTCCCCATGGGCTTTCTCGCGATCGATCTCGCCAAGGCGCTTAACCTGCCGCTGTTCGACCCGAACGACAAAAACGCGCGCGTGGCCGATAACGCGCACCCCAAGGCCGGAAACGGCGTGCTCGGACAGGACCCCAAAAAGCCCGGTCTGGTGGTCGCCACCAACGGCGGCTCGGACCTGATCTATATGCCGGGCAACGATCGGAAGCTGGCGCAGCGCACGATCAGGGCGCTCCTGGAACAGGACTATGTCAGCGGGCTGTTCGTTGACGACTATCTCGGACGTTTCCCCGGCACGCTGCCGATGTCACAGCTCGGGCTGAAGGGCAAGGCGGCGACGCCAACCCCCTCGATCGTGGTCAATTTCCACTCCTACGTGGTCGGATGCGACGAGCCGACCAATTGTTCCGTCGAGGTCGCCGACACGGTGCTGCGGCAGGGCCAGGGCATGCATGGCAGTTTCGGCCGCGGCGACACCATGAACTTCATGGCGGCGATCGGGCCGGACTTCAAAGCCGGCTATGTCGATGCCCTGCCTGTCAGTAATGCCGATGTCGGCGCCACCGCGGCGCGGCTCTTGGGGCTAACCCAAAAGCCCAAGGGCAACCTGATCGGCCGGGTGATGACGGAAGCGATGCCGAACGGCGCCACGCCGAAGGCGTTTTCCGGCACCGTCAAATCGCAGCCGTCGGCCAGCGGCCTGCGCACCGTCCTGAATTTCCAGCGCGTGCTGACGCAGCGCTATTTCGATGCGGCGGGATTTCCTGGCCGCACCGTCGGGCTCGAGGCGGAAGGCGGCAAACAAAAAACGGCGGGGAAATAACCCCGCCGCGGCGATACTCGCCCCCGGAGGGCCGAACTACATCCCGATGTCGAAGACGTTCGGGAGCTGAGCGAGCGGCAGCGCCGCCGCGCCGACAATGGTGGCGACCAGTCTCATCAGGGTACGGTTGCTGCGGCGCTTGCCGCGCATTTGGCTTGCGATCCATTCCAGCACCTCGGTGTCGACGCCGGCTGCCTGCGAGGGCGCCCAGCTTTCGATCGCGGTATCCGGTGACAATGCGACGGCGCGCGGCGGCACTGGCAGTCCGGAGGCCGAGGCGGCGTGGTGCACGACGGCCTTGGCCAACAAATCGTCGAACCGTCCTTCGTCACTGCGCTCGGTAGCAGCGTCGTTGATCTCAAACAGCGCTTCGGCCTCTGCGCGGCTGACCGGCTGATTCTCAACCGCGGCCGCGGTCAGGATGCGAGCGCACCAGGCCGCATCATCGGCATCCAGCGCGCGCGAAAAATGAACGCGGCCCTTGGTGGTCGGACCTTCGCCGGTGATCACACCGTCCCGGACAATGGTAAGCGCGTGCGCCGCTGTATTGCTGCAAGCGATATCAGATGGTTCGAGGGCGATCGGTTCGACGGCTTCAGGCATAGAGGCAGGCATTGGTATTCTCTTTTCTTTTTCCGAGTCCCAGCAATTCCATGCCGGGCATGAACGACTAGTTAATGATTCGGGACTTGGCTCGGGTCTTTTTTAAGCAGTTGCCGATTAGTTTTGAGCCGTTGCCGATTGGTCGCTGTGACGTCGGTCACGGTTCAGCGGGTTCGCAACCCGGTCCGGCGCCGATGCGGCCCGCGGACGGCAACACCGAGGCAAACCGGCTCCTGAAGACATTGT
>WNGJ01007965.1_pt1 | contig 11287 bp, 3 predicted proteins | sample 5400611 | NCBI WGS metagenome assembly WNGJ01 (sample SAMN13153375, study PRJNA577476) | soil metagenome | isolation source: 40 cm soil or saprolite under Garry oak tree replicate 1 | place: USA:California | collected 2016-06-15 | reverse complement strand
GCCGTGCCGCCGACGTGAACGATTGCCGGGATTTTGTCCTTCCATTCCGGGCGAACGCGTTTGACCAGCAGCATGAACGAGGATTCCTCATCGCCTTCAAAAATTTCGTTTGCCCGTTCAGCGAGAACCACCGGCGCGAACGGCCGGAACGCTTGCCGATGTTTGACCCGCTTGTTGAGTTTATCTTTCATCTCGGCGTGGCGCGGGTCCGCCAGGATGCTGCGATTGCCGAGCGCGCGCGGCCCGAACTCGGAACGGCCTTGAAACCAAGCAAACACGTGGCCTTCGGCCAGCAGTCTTGCCGTGTCGCGGCAGATATTCTTGCTGGGCGTGTTGATGGTTTGCAGACGAACGAGCCATTTGCGGGCGGCCACGCGCGCATCTTCATCCGTATAGGGAGCGCCGAGATAGGCGTGCGTCATGACCGATGAGCGTTGTTTTTTCAGGATCGCCAGATAGCCGTAATAAGCACAACCAATCGCAATGCCATCATCGCCCGCGGCGGGCTGAATCCAGACGTTGTCGAAGCCGGCCTCGCGCACGATCCGCCCGTTGGCCACGCAATTGAGGGCAACGCCGCCGGCCATGCACAGGTTCTTGGCGCCAGTTGCTTCGCGCAGCCAGATCGCGCGCTTGAGGAGCAAGGTCTCCGCGTCGTCTTGAACCCGCCAAGCGACGTCTTTCCAATGCTGCATCGATGGACTCGCTTCCCAGTCGCGCTCGTGCTCGGGCCAGAATGGCTTGTCGAACTCGACGCCCCACTCGGGAACCTCCACCTCGTCGCTCTTGGTCGCGAGCAACGGCTTGACCGCATGGGGGCGGCCGTAAGGCGCCAAGCCCATCACCTCGCCGCACTTGTTCCAGTGCGCAAAAATGTAGATCGAGACCCGGCTGTACAGCGCGCCGAGGCCGGGCATGAAGTAGAACTCGTCGCTGAGAAATCCGCGAACCGGCTCGAGCCAGATCTTCTTCAGCGTTTCGATTCTGGGGCCGTCGAACCTGTAATAGCTCTCGGACTCGCGGGCGAGCGGATTGACGTTGTCAATGAGTTGGCCCGGTTCGCTGACGTCCGAACTGTAATTGCCCACTCCGTCCACCACCATCACGACCCCTTCATCGAAGGGACAGGCGGCAAAGGCGCTGTAGGCGTGCGCCAAATGATGCGAGACCGTGACAACTTTGTTCAACCTCGAAAGGTAGAGCGGATTGGTCTTCGCTTGTTTTCGCTCCTCGTCGTCCATGACTTCAGGAACGTATTGCGACACCAAACGTAGTTCCAAATCCTCCACCGGCAGCACGTAGCAATTGCGCACCACCAGATCGACGTCGTCCAACGAGATGCCTTCCGCCGCGAGACAGTAGTCGACCACCTTTTGATAAAAACCGGTGTCGTGCTTCTTGCGCGTGATCCGTTCCTTGTTGATCGCGAACGCAATCTCACCGTCGCGAAGGAGGCACGCGCTGACATCGTGGTCGTACGCATTTATCCCAAGGACATAGATGTGCTTGCTCGACATTCGTGTTCTGCTGAGGGACGCGTCTAGGTTGACATTGCTCGGATCACCGGTAGGCAAGAATGCTCATTTCCGGCTTCGGCAACAAGCCCGCGCGCCCGGCATGATGGCGCAAGCGTCCAACGCGACGCCGGAGCGCGCGCAGGCACTCTTCCTCACGCCCCCTTCGTGTGCTGCTCCCCGCACGCATGCAAGCCGCAGACGCGTGTAAGCCTGGTGTAAGCCTCAGACGCATGTATAGGCGAAGCCGCATATCCATGTCGTTAGCGAAGCGGATATTGCCTCTCACTTGAAACCGCGCTTGACCCCGGCTGGCCGCGCGCCTAACTTTGCCGAGCCGAGCAAGAGATGGTGACAACATGACGAAGTCAATTCGCGCTCTCTTGAGTGCTGCCGCCCATAGCGTGGTTCGCGGCTTAGCGGTCGTAGCGCTGGTCGTTGTCTGGTCGGTAGGTCACATTGGAACTTATGCGCTCAGCGTGGTCGGAGTATCGAGTGCCGTATTGACCACGACGGCGACCCCCGCCGATGCGTGGTGGCGCCGCTGGGGTTGGCGCGGGCGGCGCTGGCGGCGCGGGCGTCGCTGGCGGTGGTGAGCGGTTCCCGAGTTCAGCGGCACCATCGCTGAAGAACTCGCTCATCTAGGCGCTTTCCGTCTCTATCTTTAGGGCCCTGGCACCTGCCGGGGCTCTTTAACATTAAGGCATCGTCGCTCCCTCGCGCCGGGCTTCTTACCGCAGCGCAGCAGCGATGTTGCCGCCGTCGACGGTGGTGACGTCGCCGGTGGTTTTCAGTTCCAGCGCCTGATGCAGGAATGCCTGCGCCACGTCGTCGGCGGTCACCTCGCGGCCGAGCAGGTTGCCGCTGAGATAGTCCTTCTCGCTCACGCCGCGCGCCTTGGAGCGCTCGGCGATGAACGTGTCGGTGAGCAGTCCCGACCGGACGCGATCGGCGTTGACCGCGTTGGCGCGGATGCCGTCCGCGCCGTAGTCGACCGCGTATTGCCGCACTAGGAACAGCGTCGCCGCCTTGGGCAATCCATACGGGCCGAAATTCGGTCCCGGATTGACCGCCTGCTTCGAGACGTTGAACAACAGACAACCGCCGGTGCCCTGCGCCAGCATGATCTTCACCGCCGCCTGCGCCACGCGCTGGTGGCCGTAGAAGTTCAATTCGAAGCTTTTCCGCAGCACGTCTTCGTCGACCTCGCCGATCCTTCCCTGCCAGGCCGCGCCGGCGTTCGACACCACGATATCGACGCCGCCGAAGGCCGCGACCACCCGAGCGAAAGCCTCGCCCACGGAGGCGGCATCGGTGACGTCGCATTTCACCGCCAGTGCGGCCGTGCCGATGGCCTTGGCTGCGTTCGCGGCTGCGCGCTCGTCGCAGTCGAGCAGCGCCACCTCGGCGCCCGCCGCCGCGAACGCCTTCGCGGTCGCCGCCCCGATCGTGCCGCCGCCGCCGGTGATGACGGCGATCTCGCCGGCGAGCGGCTTCTCCGCCGCTGTGCCGAGCTTGGCCTGCTCGAGCGGCCAATATTCCATGTCGAACATCTCGGCTTCCGAGATCGACTCGAAGCGACCGATCGCCTCGGCATCGGTGATGATCTCGACCGCGCATTGCGCGAGATCGGCGGCGATTTTGGCGTCCTCCTTCGAACGTCCGAGGCCGAACAGGCCGAGGCCGGGGACGAGCGCGACGCGCGGCAGCGGGTCGAGTGCACGCTTGATCCCGCCAGCGCGCGCATTGTGGCGCGCGAAATAGGCCTGGTAGCGCTCGCCGAAGTCCGTCACCGCCGCCTGCGCGGCGCGCTTGAAATCATCCATGCGCTCGCGTTCGGGCGCGACGGTCACGAGCGGCCAGTTCTTGGTGCGGATGGTGTGGTCGGGCGTGACCACGCCCGCCTGGCTGTAGCGCGCGAGCTCTGCGCCGTTGACGAAATTGAGGATCGCGGGGCTGGCGCGGAAGTCGAGGATCATGTGGCGCCACGCGCCTTCGATCTTGTCGTCCTTGCGGCTGCAGGCGCCGCGCAGGATCGGCGCCACCGCATCGAGCGGCGCGATCGCCTGCGGCAGCTGCGCGGTCACGAACACCGCTTTGCGGTTCTTCTGCAGCCGCTCCTCGGCCAGCGTGACCAGCGCGATCATGCGCTCATAGGCTTCGCGCGCGCTCTCGCCGAAGGTGAAGATGCCGTGCTTGTGCAAGATCAGGCCCTCGACGTCGGGCTTGGCCTCGTAGATGTCCGCCGCCCTCTTGGCGAGGGCGAATCCGGGCATCACGTAGGGGACGATGCTGACGCGCCCGTCGTAGAGTCCGGCGCAGATGGCCTCGCCGTCCGGCTGGTCGACGATGCTCAGGATCGCGTTGGCGTGGGTATGGTCGATGAATTTGTGCGGCAGGAACGCATGCAACAGGATCTCGACCGATGGATTGGGCGCCGCGGGCTCGAGCAGGCTCGCGCGCTGGATGCGCACCAGTTCCTCGTCGGCCAAGGCCGCGCGCGCGCGCAGCTTGCGCAAACGATCGAGCCGCACGGCGGGAAGCCCCGCCGGCTCGATCGCCGCCATGTCCGAGCCAGAGCCTTTGACGCACAGCACCGCGACCTCCTCGCCGAGAAGGTCCGCCATCGTGGTCTTCACCGAGGTGTTGCCGCCGCCATGCAACACGAGCTTGGGATCGCGGCCGATGAGGCGCGTGGTATAGACGCGCAGCGCAAGGTCGCGGCTGATGCCGTCACGGGCATAGCGGTCGATCGCCGCTTGCGCCTCGCTGTCGACCCAGCCGCTTTTCATCGCTGAGCTCCCTCACGCGAGCGCAAGACGCCGCGGGCGCGCCGCGCCGACGGGGCGACGCGAATTGAGACAAGCGCGCGGTCAGCTCTTGCCGAGCGCACGCTTGCTCCACCAGCCGGACCGGCGCGGCCGATCGCTGTCCTCGCTCTCCGCCGGGCTCGACACCACCGGCTCGATCGAAGGCACGGGCGGCGTGAAGGACGGCGCGGGCGCACTTGCCTCATCGCGCAACGCCTGCGGCGCGGGCTCGCGCACGGTCGAGCGCCGGCGCGGCGGTTCGGCGGTCGTCGGTTCGGGAACAGCTGGGTCGGCAATCTGCGCCGATGGCGCCTCCTGCGGCCGCGCCTCGGCCGGCGGCTGCACATCGTCGCGCGGCTCGGCGATCGGCACGGCCCGCGGTTCGCTCTCGCCGATCGCGGCCGCGGGCGGCTCGGCCGCAGCAGCCGCCGCAGTGGGCCGGTCGAGATCGTGGACGGCGCGCGCGAGTTCCGGCTCCGGCGCAGTCTCCGGCGCAAAGCTCTCGCCCTCGCGGCCGCGACGGTTGCGTCGCCCGCCCCGCCGTCCGCGGCGCCGGCGCCGGCGCTCGCCCTCGCCCTCGCCCTCGCCATGTGCCTCCGTCGGCCTTTCGGCGCCGCCCCCGCCGTCACCGGCCTCGTGGGCTTGGCCCGATCGAGCGAGATCATGCTCGCCCGGTGCGGGAGCAAAGTCCGCAGCCTCTCCTGGCGGGAACTCGTCGCGCCCGTGCTCGAACGCCTCGCGACCTTCGCCGCCGCGGCGGCCGCGCCGTCGTCGGCGCCGTCTGCGACCCTGCCCCTGCTCGCCCGCGGCCTGTGCCTCCTCGCCCGCGCCCTGCGCGTCCTCCTCCTCTTCCCCCTCGGCGGCGTCTTCGGATTCGGGCGCCTCCTCCTCGTCGTCGTCCCCTTCGTCCTCGTCCTCCTCGATCGGGGGGACGGCGGTTGCCGGCTGCAGCGCCAGCGCCTTCGCCTGCTCCAGGCTGTGCACCTGCTCGCCCTTTTCGATCACGAAGGACAATTGCCCGCCGAGGGTGGCGTCGGCGTTGACCATGATGGCGATGCGGAAGCGCTCCTCCAGCACGCGCAGATGCGCGCGCTTGTGATTGAGGAGATAGAGCGCAATGTCGGAGCGCGTGCGCACGTTGAGATTGTGCGTCGCCCCTTTGAGCAGCATTTCCTCGAGCGAACGCAAGAGCTGCAGCGCCACCGACGACACCGAGCGCACGTGGCCGGTGCCGCCGCAATGCGAGCACTTCTCGGTCGAGCTCTCGAGCACGCTCGAGCGAATGCGCTGGCGCGACATTTCGAGCAGTCCGAAATGCGAGATGTGTCCGACCTGAATACGCGCGCGATCGTGCCGCAGGCATTCCTTCAGCCGGCGCTCGACCGCGCGGTTGTTGCGCTTCTCGTCCATGTCGATGAAGTCGATGACGATCAGGCCGGCGAGATCACGCAAGCGCAGTTGCCGGGCGATCTCCTCGGCGGCTTCGAGGTTGGTCTTGAGCGCCGTGTCCTCGATGTGATGCTCGCGCGTGGCGCGCCCGGAATTGACGTCGATGGCGACCAGCGCCTCGGCCTGGTTGAGCACGATGTAACCGCCCGAACGCAGCTGCATCACCGGCGTGAACATGGCGTCGAGCTGACTCTCGATGCCGTGGCGGGTGAAGATCGGCAGCGCTTCGCGGTAGAGTTTCACGTTCTTGGCATGGCTCGGCATGAGCATGCGCATGAACTCTTTGGCTTCCTTGTAGGCGTCCTCCCCCGCAACCACGATTTCGTCGATATCCTTGTTGTAGAGGTCGCGGATCGAGCGCTTGACCAGCGAGCCTTCCTCGTAGACGAGCGTCGGCGCCGTCGATTTGAGCGTGAGATCGCGCACCGTTTCCCACAACCGCAGCAGATATTCGAAGTCGCGCTTGACCTCGGTCTTGGTGCGGGCGGCGCCGGCGGTGCGCAGGATCACGCCCATGCCTTCCGGCACTTCCAGCTCTTGTGCGATTTCCTTCAAGCGCCGGCGATCGTCGGCGCTCGTGATCTTGCGGCTGATGCCACCGCCGCGCGCCGTGTTCGGCATCAGCACCGAATAGCGGCCGGCGAGCGAAAGATAGGTGGTGAGCGCCGCGCCCTTGGTGCCGCGCTCTTCCTTGACCACCTGCACCAGCATCACCTGCCGGCGCTTGATGACTTCTTGAATCTTGTACTGGCGGCGTACCCGCGGCATGCGCTCGGGCACTTCCTCCATCGCGTCGGCGCCGCCGACCGATTCCACGACCTCGTCCTCGCCTTCGGTGCCATGGCCGTTGACCTCAGTGATGTTGGTGCCGGCATCGGCCGCGGCGGCCGCCTCGCCGGCCTCGCCGTCGCCGGGCTGGGACGCAGCGGCGATGTCGGCGGTCTCGGCGGCGTCGGTGACGTGGCTCTCGGCCTCCTGCGGTTCGTCGCTGGTCGGCACCGGTTCGGATGCGCTCGTTGATTCGAGGTGGGCGAGCTCGATCGGGGCCTCGCTCTCGGCCGCGGCGGCGGGAGCGTCCTCGGCAGGCTCGAGCGGAATTGGCTCGGCCGCGACCGCGACCGGCGATTCCGCATCGGGCGGGAGTTCCTCGGTCGCGTCGGCGAGCGGAGCCATCTGCTCGGACGCCGCCGCCATGGCCTCGCCTTCGGTCTCAACCGGTGCGCTCTTGATTTCGTCGCGCGCGCGCGCGCTTGCTCGCTCGGCGTGCGCGTGCCGGCGTCCGGCGCGGCGGTCGGCCTCGGCCTCGGCGGCGCGCTGGGCGCGCTCGTCCTCGGCGATCAGCGCCTGCCGGTCGGCGACCGGGATCTGGTAATAGTCGGGATGGATTTCGCTGAAGGCGAGGAAGCCGTGGCGATTGCCGCCGTAGTCGACGAAGGCGGCCTGCAGCGACGGCTCGACGCGCGTCACCTTGGCCAGATAAATGTTGCCGCGAAGTTGCTTACGGCTCGCGGACTCGAAGTCGAATTCCTCGACACGATGGCCGCGCAGAACAACCACCCGGGTCTCCTCCGGATGGGTCGCATCGACGAGCATTTTGTTGGGCATTGACCAATCTCTTGATGACCGGTTGGCGCGCGGCCGCCGTTGCCCGCCACGTGGACGGCGCAAGACGGCGCGACCGGAAACCGGCCTGACTGTGGTTGAAAGGAAGAGCCTGGTGCGCGCGCGAGATCGGCGCCTGCCAAGCGGCCGAGCCCGCGCTGGCCGCCGAAACAACGCTCGGCGACCCGAGGTTGCTTTGGCAGCGAACGGTTAAGCTTTCGGTGCGCGGTCGCAGCATGACCTTTGGCCCGTGACGGGGCGGCAGCGCTCGGCGAGCGCGGCCGCTGGTTCTCTTGGCTGACGATTTTCGACTCGGGATAGCGGCCTCAGAAGTTTAAGCCGCCCCGCTGTTGCGCGCGGCATGTGCCGCCCGCAACACCGGTGGTGTCCACAAGAACATCGGCTTCGATCGTCCGTGCGCGCCGCATCCATGCGACGCCGCGAACCAAATCTGCCCGCGACATCCCCTCCCGTCGCGTGTCGGGGAGCGGTCCTTCGGCGGGCTTGCCGGATGTCCGAACGCGGCACAACCGGAACTGCAAATCGTCAGCACCCCTTTATTAGGGCTGGCGGTGGGCGATGGCAAGGGAGCCGGAGGCGGGTGGCTGCGGCCGACACCGCACCAGGTAAGTTTGGGTTAACCGCACCCCCGTAATGGAGTAAGACGGGCTCGCAGGGGCCGCCCATGTCTGTCCGCGCGACCATCTTGGCTTTTCTCTTCGGCGCAATGGTCCTGGTCGCAATGGGATTAGGCGCAATGGGCTTGGGCGCACTGGTCTTGGGCGGCGCGGCCGCGGCCGAGCGCACCGGTGCATCCGGCGCGCCGACGAGCGCACCCAATCATTTTCCGGTCGCGAGCGACGTGCGGCTCGGTGGCGACGACACGCAAACGCGTCTGATCGTCGATTTGACCGAGAAGATCGACATCCGCGCCTTCACGCTCGCCAATCCCTACCGGGTGGTGCTGGACATGCCGCAGGTCACGTTCCAGTTCCCGGCCAAGGCCGGGGAGGCGGGCCGCGGCCTGATCAAAGCGTTCCGCTTCGGCCTCGTGATGCAGGGCGGCTCGCGCTTGGTCATCGATCTTGCGCGCCCGGCGCAGGTCGACATGGCCTTCGTGCTCGGTGCCGCCAATGATCAGCCCGCTCGCCTGGTGCTTCACCTCACGGCGACCGACCGCGAGGCGTTCATGCGCACGGTCGCGCTCGAGAGCCGTGCGCCGGAGCGCAGCAAGCCGCAAGCGCCGCCCGAGACCAAGGTCAACGGCGATTCCCGGCCGCTGGTGGTGATCGACCCCGGCCACGGCGGCATCGACAACGGCACCAGGGCGGCGAGCGGGGAGATGGAGAAGACCATCGTGCTCGAGTTCTCCCTGCTGCTGCGCGACAAGATCGAAAAGACCGGCAAGTACCGCGTGCTCATGACCCGCAGCGATGACACCTTCGTGGCGCTCGGTGACCGCGTCCAGTTCGCGCGTGCGCGCCAAGCCGCGCTGTTCATCTCCATCCACGCCGATGCGCTGCGGCGCCGGGAAGGCGACGCCCAAGGGGCGACCGTTTACACGCGCTCGGAACGGGCCTCGGACGCCCGCGCGGCGCGCCTCGCCGCGGCCGAGAACCAAGCCGACGTGATCGCCGGGCTCGATCTCTCCGCCGAGGAGAAAGACGTCGCCGGCATTCTCATCGATCTCGCCCGGCGCGAAACCAAGACCTTTTCGGTGCAGTTCGCCCAGACCGTCGTCGGGACGCTCAAGAAGGCCGCCCGGCTGCACCAGCATCCGTTGAAGTCCGCAGCCTTCGTGGTGCTCAAGGCCCCCGACGTGCCGTCGGTCCTGGTCGAACTCGGCTATGTCTCGAACAAGGCGGACTTGAAATCGCTGATCTCGACCGAATGGCGGGACCGCACCGCCGATTCAATCGTCCAGGCGGTGGATGCGTTCTTTAGCACGCGGCTGGCCGGGGGCGGCCAGAATTGACTGGACTGTGGCCGTTTAGCCTCAGTTTCAACATAAAACAGAGCGACTTAGAGGGCCGGACCGAGCGCGCTGCGGTGGCGCAAAGGCGGTGCGGGGACATCCGCCGGATGGGGCCTTAGGCGGCTGCCGCCAGGCTACCCGCCGATATCGCGGCCGCAACGGTCCGGGGCAGGGGGACCTTCGTCCATGCGATTGTTGCTGCGCTTCTTCGGCCTATTGTTCGCGGCGGGAACGATCATATTCGTCGCCGCGGTCGCGGCGGCGGCCGGCTTGCTGTGGCACTACTCACAATCGCTACCGGACTACTCCCAGCTGCAGGACTATGAGCCCGCGGTCATGACGCGGGTGCATGCCTCCGACGGCTCGCTGCTCGCCGAATATGCGCGCGAGCGGCGGCTCTACACTCCGATCCAGGCGGTGCCCAAGCTCGTCATCCATGCCTTCGTCGCGGCCGAGGACAAGAATTTCTACGAGCACGGCGGCATCGACTTCTCCGGCATCGCGCGCGCCGCCATGCTCTACGTGCAGCAATACGGTAGCGGCCGTCGCCCGCAGGGTGCCTCCACCATCACCCAGCAAGTCGCCAAGAACTTCCTGCTCACCAACGAACTGTCGTTCTCGCGCAAGATCAAAGAAGCGCTGCTGGCGATGAAGATCGAGCGCGCCTTCTCCAAGGAGCGCATCCTCGAACTCTATCTCAACGAAATCTATCTCGGCATGGGCGCCTACGGCGTCGCCGCCGCGTCGCTGCTCTATTTCGACAAGTCGGTGCACGAATTGTCGGCGGCGGAAGCGGCCTATCTGGCGGCGCTGCCCAAGGCGCCCAACAATTACCATCCCTTCCGTCAGCGCGAGCGTGCGCTCGAGCGGCGCAATTACGTTCTCGATCGCATGGCCGAGGACCACTACATCACGGCGCAAGAGGCGGAGAAGGCGAAGAAGGAGCCGCTCAAGGTCACCCCGCGGCCGACCGGCGCCCACATCTTCGCGGCGGAATATTTCGCCGAGGAGGTCCGCCGCTACATCTACGACAATTACACCGAGAAGAAGCTCTACGAGGGTGGCCTCTCGGTGCGCACCACCCTCGATCCCAAGATGCAGGTGCTGGCGCGCAAGGTGCTGGTCGACGGCTTCGTGAATTTCGACGAGCAGCACGGCTACCGCGGCGCCGCCCAGAAAATCGACTTGGCCGGCGACTGGGGGGCCAAGCTCGCCGACATCAGGGCGCTCTCCGACATTGCGCCGTGGCGGCTCGCAGTGGTGCTGGAAGCCGATGACGCATCGGCCCGCATCGGATTGCAGCCTGGCCGCGAACCGGGCGGCACGCTTTCGAAGGAGCGCGAGACCGGCACGGTTGCGCTCGAGGGCATGAAGTGGGCGAAGCCGACCAGCGGGCCGACGAGGGGCAAGACTCCGACCAAGGTGTCGCAGGTGCTCTCGGCCGGCGACGTCGTCTATGTCGAGCCGCTCGGCGGTAGCCAGTTCCGCCTGCGCCAGGTGCCCGAAGTCTCCGGCGCCATCGTCGCGATGGATCCGCAGACCGGGCGGGTGCTGGCGATGGCCGGCGGCTTCTCCTACGACCAGAGTCAGTTCAACCGCGCAACCCAGGCGCTGCGCCAGCCGGGCTCGTCCTTCAAGCCATTCGTCTACGCCGCCGCCCTCGACAACGGCTATACGCCTTCGACCGTCGTCCTCGACGCGCCGATCGAGATCGACACCGGCAGCGGCATCTGGGCGCCGGAAAACTATACCCGCAAATATTACGGCCCCTCGACGCTGCGTTTCGGCATCGAGCAGTCGCGCAACGTGATGACGGTGCGCCTCGCCCAGGACATCGGCATGCCGCTGATCGGTGAATACGCCAAGCGCTTCGGCGTCTACGACAACTTGCCGCCCTACCTTTCGTTCGCGCTCGGCGCGGGCGAAACGACGCTGCT
>WNGJ01007964.1_pt1 | contig 11287 bp, 12 predicted proteins | sample 5400611 | NCBI WGS metagenome assembly WNGJ01 (sample SAMN13153375, study PRJNA577476) | soil metagenome | isolation source: 40 cm soil or saprolite under Garry oak tree replicate 1 | place: USA:California | collected 2016-06-15 | reverse complement strand
AGCTGGATGGAATTGATCCGCTCCAGCCGTGGATCAGCAAACCCAGGAAGGGTCTGCCGCCGGGCCAACGCTTCATTGATCGACCGGGAGAATTGACTCCGAAGCTGCTCGCTGGCCGCAGCAGGCTGTGTAGTGTCTCGGGTCACCTGCTCGAGCTCGTCAGCGAGCTCGGCGCTCCCATTGGTCGCAGTCTCAGCCTCGTTGTGGATTGCCTGCTCACCGTCTTCCGAGAGGCCCTGATCCGTCTCCTCGGGGAAGGATGGACTTTCCTTGACGGACCTAGACCCCACGGGAGCTCACCAGCTTCGGGATCGTCGCCACCACAGGCACCCCGAGGTGACGCTCGAGCACCTTTGGGTCTCCCGCGGTCCTGTCGGCCCATGCGAGCAGGTGTATGTACGTCACTATCAGGGCCAGGCCCGCCAGCAGAACCAGGGCGCCCGGCACCAGGCTGGATCCGTCTCCGACGAATCGACTACCGGTCATGTGCGGTGGGTCGACCACGGTCGTTCCCATCTGGAGAAAGCGAGCCGACGCCGTCCTCAGGTACTGCGCCTGGCTCAAGCTGTTTTGAGTCTCCACCACCTTGGCCCGCCACAGCTGCACGTTCCGTTCGAGCTCCACCACCTTGGGGTCGCTGGAGCTCGCGTCGATGGTCGCGGCTGGATTCGCGACGGCATAGTCATGCAGAGCGGTCTGGGCCATCGCCAGGTTGGCCTCGGCATCCTTCAGCTGGCCGCTCCAGAAGGCGTTGGCAGCAGCTGCTTGCTCCTGCTGCATCCTGGCCAGCTGCACATTGAAGATGTCGATCGTGTTCGTCACGACGCTCATGCAAAGGGCCGAGCGTGGGCACGTATAGGTCAGCGTCATCAAATGCGAACCCGAAGCGCTGGCCTTCAAGTTGGTGCCAGTCGAGGCGAGCGTCTGCCGGAGCTCAGCGTCACCTGAGACCGAGCCCGCGCTCGACAGCCGGCTGGACAGGCTCTGCGCGAAGGCCGGTGCCTTGACCACCTGGTTCACGCTGTCGGCCAGGTTTTGCCCAGGCGTCTGGCTTGTGGTCCAGCCGACGGGTTCGAATGATGCCCCGAAAGCCGAAGGATCTTCGATCCTCAGCGTTGCGGTGGCACGGTAGCTCACAAACAGGATGGCAACCGATACGCCGAGCGCGATCGGAATCAGCGCCAGCGCAGTGAATCTGATCCTGTGCCGAAACAGGATCTCTGCGTACTTCGCCATCACCGGAGGCTCGTGCGGCGACGACTCGGCCGGGCACACCGCCGCTCGCGGGCTGAGATTTCCAAGTCCATCAATCGTATGGGCGCATCGACAAAGGCACATGAGGCTTTGGTCCCGTTTCGCCTGGGACAAACCGGGTACGACCAACCAGGAGCCGACACTTGGGACCTGGGCCCATGTGGGAGCGGGACACTTGAGCATAGTCGCCGAGTGAGCCGATACCTCGCCTGCCGCCGGTCCGGTCAAATATGAGGCGAACCATGCAGCAATTGACGACCCTGGACCACGCCCTGCATCGGTTGCTCGATGCCGGTGGCTCGGACCTCCTGCTCAGCTGCGGCAGCAAGCCTCGCATCAGGAAAGATGGGAAGCTCGAGCCTCTGGACGAGAGCTCGAGGGTGCTCATGCCGTCGGACACGTCACGCATGTTGCGCGAGATCCTGGACGAAAAGCAGTGGCGGGAGCTCGAGAGGCGCCGGCACGTCGATTTCTCTTTCACGTGGCGCGATCGCGCACGGATTCGCGGTAACGCCTACCACCAACGCAATTCGATTGCCGCCGCCTTTCGGCTGTTGCCGCTGGTCATCCCAAGCTTCGACATGCTGGGAATCCCGGAGGTCGTGCACCGGCTGCTCGAGCGGCAGCACGGCCTGATTCTGGTGACCGGCCCCACCGGCTGCGGCAAGTCGACGACTCAGGCGGCGATGATCGACCACCTCAATGCGAATCGGCCATTCCACATCATCACGATCGAGGACCCGATCGAGTACGTCCACAAGCACCAGCTCTCGATCGTGGATCAACGCCAGGTGGGCGAGGACACGCCATCGTTCGCGGAAGGACTCCGCTCCGCATTCCGTGAGGACCCGGACGTGGTCCTCATCGGCGAAATGCGCGACCTCGAAACGATGAGCGCCGCGGTTTCCATCGCCGAGTCGGGCCACCTCGTGCTCGCCACGCTGCATACCAACGACGCTCCCCAGGCGCTCGACCGCATCATCGACAGCTACCTGGGCGCGCAGCAGCAGCAGGTGCGGATCCAGCTCGCCAGCTGCGTCGCGGGGGTCATCTACCAGGAGTTGGTGCCTGCAGTCGGGGGCGGACGCGTCGCGGCATTCGAAATCCTGATCGCCAACACCGCCGTGCGGTCAATGATCAAAGAAGGCCGGACTGACCAGCTGCGAACGGTGCTGCAGACCAGCCTCCGCGAGGGCTCGCAGACGCTCGAGCGCTCGTTGAATCAGCTGCTGCGAGCCGGCATGATCACCGAGCGCGACGCCCGGCGCCACACAGTCAACCCGGCTGGGATCCACGCTTAGCGCGCCGCAGCGCAACCCGAAGCACGATCCCACCCAGCATCGACAAGGCCGCGAAACCGAGGGCGGCCCCACGCCAGGGCCCCATCGCCGCTACCGAAGCCAGCATGGCCGCTCCGCACAGAGCCTCGACCGCGGGCGACGAGATACCGATGGAAGCGCGGCAGCTCGCGCAGCGCCCGCCCCTGATCAGGTAGCCACCGATTGGGATCAGGTCCACCGCGTCGAGCACCCGTCCGCAGGAACGGCAGTGCGAGCGGGGTCGAACCACCGACTCGCCGCGGGGCAGCCGGTCGGCGGCCAGGTTGATGAAGCTGCCGATCAGGAGAGCGACGAGCACCAGGTAAGCGGTGACGGCGCTCACCAGGATGGGCTCCTCGAGCATCAACGCTGGGCTCCTCCCAAAAAGGCGAAGGGCGCCGCCATCGCGGCGCCCCCCTCCACCCCTCCCAACGGCCTGTTGGTCCTTAGCCGGAAACGACGCACCCAGCCGGCACCGCAGGACCGCCTGACGCTTGACTGATGGCTGTGATACGGCCGAACGGGTCCCACGTATAGGCGAAATTGGTCGGCGAGTTGCGGACGAACGTAGGCGTCCCGGTTGCGTTGTAAAGCACGACCGGAGCCGCCATGTTGCTGGTCGGGCCGGCCGGCGTCACAGTGTCGACGTTAAAGTAAGCCATGTAGGCATCCAGACCGGCCTGCACCGTCTTGTATTCCTGCTCGCAAGCCTTGGCCTGGGCACTCGTGGTCAGCCCGACCAGGCTCAGGGTGACGATAGCGGCAAGGACGCCAAGGATCGTCACCACCACCAGGAGCTCGATCAGCGTGAACCCAGACTGGCCTTTCTTGCCCTTCAGATTCCTGGCGAAATATCCGTACAGACCGTGCATACCCCACTCCTCAAAATGCAGCCCAGAGCTCGAGCTTGGGCGGCTCCTATGTATCAGTCCAGCTTGTGTCCCAACTCTATGCACCGGGTGCGCAAATCTGAATAGATGGAATGGCCTAGGCCACTGGGCGTCAGTCCGGTCAGGGCTGGGCGGGGGCCGTGGCGGCTAACCCAGGCCCGTGCGAACCGCCTCGAGGACGATCAGGAACAGGCTTGTGCCGCCAAGGAACGGGAGCGTGCAGCCGCGCCGTGTTTTGCTGATTCCGCTGCCCCCTTCGTTTTCGGCCAGGAGGTTGATCTCCACCTGGGCTGTCCGGCGCTCTTCGCGAGGCTGATTGCGGCGCTTTTTCATGCCCGGCGCCTCATGACGAGGCCGATGCACGTGAGGTAGGGCACATACAGGACTTCAGCGTCCACCCGGGGCGGGCGCGGCAGGGGATCCACCGGGTGGCCGGTCAGCCGCGCCAGCCGGCTGCTCAGGTGCGAGGGGAGCTCCTTGTCAGAACGCACGAGGATCGGCGAGCTGGCGCCGAACCCACTTGCGCCGGAGCGCTTTTGGAAGGCAAGCACCGGCCTGAGGCCGTTCGCCAGGGCCAATGCAAGGTCGCCGCCGGACGCCACCCTGAAGCTGTGCGCACCTCGTGGCACGCGACCGTCGATCAGAACCGCCTCGCACGGGTCCATGGTCATGTCCAGCAGAATGCACGAGCCGACCGCGATGGCACGGGCGATGCAGAGCGACTTCAGGTCCACCGCCACGGGTTCCAGGCCGGCATGCCTGACCGCTGCGGCGATCGCCTGTACTTGACTGCGGTCCCACGCGGTCGCGAATATGGTCCTCTCTTCCCGGACTCCGGGGAGCTCGATGTGCCGCGTCGCCATTCGATCCGAACCCAGGTTGAGCTGAGCCCTCACCGATGCATCGATCTCGAGGTCGGAGGTGCCCTTGGGAAATGTGAGGACCCTGAAGCTGGCGATGACATCGCTTGCCGCAATCAGCGCCCGGGTCGCGCTGATCTCGCTCCGGGCGAGCAGCTGCCTGAGCGCCTGTCCCAATACCTCCGGGTCCAGCACACGGCCATCTTCAAGTGCGCCTGGCGGCGCCGCACTCTCGCCGCACCGCATCGGGCCACCTGGCATGCCGTCCAGCACGCGGAGCGTGCCGCTCGAAAGGTCCAATGCAAGCCTTGATGGGGACATGCCTATGGAGAGTAGAAGGACCAGCCCTGGACATAGACTCCGGTACCGCCCCAGATGGCCCCGGGACCGACCTGCACGCGAGCCCATAAGCGCGGATTGGAGGCACAGCTGGTCGAGCTCGGGGTTGAGCTGATGCACGCACGCAGGTCGGAGACGCGGGTGCTGCCAATTCGCACGAAGTAGCTTCCGGCGATAGTAGAGGCGAAATACAGGCAAGGGCCCGCCGGGCACGCTCCGACGATTGGTGAGCTGGCGATCGCACTGCCCGGACCAAACTTGGCGGCCTTGAACATCTGTGTCCCGCCCATCGGTATCTCAACGTCGTAGACCTGGCCATCGTTCGCTCCGAAGTACCAGCCGCCGTTGGCGTCGGCCATCGGGGTGGTATTGATGGCCGGCCTGCCGTCCGGCTGCCCGTCGTATGTATAGGCGACCGCGGTGAGCCCGCCGGTGTACAGGTAGAGGAGCCCGTTGGTCCCGCCCACCCCGATCAGGTCCTGGCCTGGACAATGGCACCAGTACGGCGCGCGTGAAGTGGCGGCGCCGCTGGGAAGAACAACGCTGGGCCCCGCGGACGTGGTGTATGAGGGCCCTGACCTGACCGCGATCTGCGCCAGGTCGAGCCTGCCTGACGCGGTCGCCACAGCCAGGCTCAAGGTTGCACCGGAGGAAGGCACCATCGAGCTGATGCCGTAGCCGACCACGTTGGCGCCGCTGAGCGCGAGCGAGTCGACCGGGGTCAAGGTGGTCGTCACCAGGTCGGCACCGCCGGCGCCGGCATCCGGTGTGGTGGTCTCCGTATAGCGCCAGTGCTGCAAGCTCGCGCTCGTCGAGCCGGTGACCAGGACGAACACCTCGTCGTTGACCGTTCTCCCGCCGTTTGACACCCGGCCAGGAAAGACCAGGGGGGCGCCGACAACTCGGCCGCCAACGCCTGCAGAGGCCTGCTGAGGACACGTGCCGCCAGTCCTTGCGTCGTAAACGTACAGGCCGCCGGAATCGCCAAAGAAGACGTAACCCGGGAAGTTCGCGGCGCCACCTGCTGTGACCTCGGCGGCCGGGGGTGCGCTAACCGTGGCCGAGGCCGCGAGGTCGCAGCGAAAGCTCGGCGCTCCGCCGTTGCGTTCATTGAACACGACGACGCAGTGGCCGGCGCATCCGGAGCTGGTTTTGGCCACCGGCGCCACGATTTCGACCGAGCCATCGGGATCGGCCGCCGTCAAAACGGATGCCGTCGGAGCCCCTCCAAGCCCGACGGTCCAGCGCGGCGTGGTTTGCCCGAACGGATATGAGGAGAGGCGGCCGGCGGTGTCGCTGACCAGGTAGCGGTTTCGATTCCCACCCGTATCGTGAACGCCGTCGACGTTGAAGAAACCCGATGCCAGGGACACCGACTGCTCCGGGAGGATTGCGCTGCAAGTCTGCTTCACGGCGGCGGGCTGCCCGTTCAACGTCAGGAACCAGGGCCCGCGCACGTCCTGCGCGCATATGGCAGGCACCGAGTCCACCTGCAGCTGATGAATCGCGAGCTCCGCGACTGAAGTTACCGTAGCCTCGGTCTTGACTCGGTCCACCAGACTCCGAGAGATGGTGAATGAGTTCGTCAGCTCGGTCAAAAGGGCTCCGACCAGGATGGCAAGGAAGGCAACGATGATGAGAACGGCGCTGAGAACGCTCCCACGCTGCCGGCGTCGGCGATCGCGCAGCAGCGGCATCACATGTCTCACGGCGTGGGCGAGGCCGTGAGCCGCGGATAGAAGCGCAGGGTCTGCGAGTCGCTGTAAGAGCTGTTGTAAAAGGCGATGGTCACGGTGACGTTGACCACGACTGAGGGATTGGCGCCACTGCTGTCGATGTACCAGGAGTAGGCGGTGACGTTGGTGGCGGTAACCCGGCTCGAGGTGCCTGCGTATCGCGTCACCACATGGCGGCTGGAGTCCCACACGTACCTGACCGTGTACGGTGCCGCAACACCACCTATCTCGTTGGGCACCTTGTGGCCTTGCAGGAGCAGGTCCTGTGTGGTGCACGGGCTGGTTGGGGTGCCGCAGCCTGACGGAACAGGCGCTCGCGCCAGGACGAAGTCGTCGTAAGCGGTGAACTGGAAGTTGCGAACCTGCGAACTGGCCTCGACCCGCGCCGTGGCGGTGTTGGCCGCCTGCATGGAGGTCAGGACCACCGAGGTGAGGGCCCCCATCACCATCACCCCGAGCGCGGTGGCAATGAGGAGCTCGATCAGCGTGAAGCCGGCCTGCCGGCGGCGCCGAGCGCCCACAGCAGCCGTCACCCCGAGCTCATCGGTATGCGTCCGACCGATCGGTCCCAACGAACCCTCCGCGTTCGTGGGGTTTCTTCGTAGGACTCTCATCGGTTCACCTTGTAGACGGACACGGTTGAGCCCACCGCCCCGAGCGATGGGTAGCTCTGCACCTGCACTGACCACTGCTGAACGCCTGACTGCAAAGTGGTGGCGCTGACATCAGCCCTCACGTTGGTGCCTGCCGGGCACGAGCCGCCCAGCGCGACCTGGGTCGGCCTGGCGGCGGAATCGACCGCGAAGCATTCCGAATACGAGGCCGGCGTGGCATTGAATACGGACGCACCGATTTTCTCGAGCTCGTACTCAACGGCGGCGCTCGCGGCCGTGGTGCGCTTGACCAGGGTGGCGTCGAGAAGGGCCGTGCTGAACGATCCCACGAGGACGACCACGACGAGGCCGATGATCGTCACGCTGACCAGTAGCTCGATGAGGGTGCTGCCGGCCTGCGCCCGGCGCCGCCGCTCGCTGCGGCTGCGCATCAGTGAACGGCTTTGAGCAGCCCGTACATGGGCAGGATGACAGAGACAGCGACGAATCCCACCGCAGCCCCCACCGCGATCACGAGACCCGGCTCCATCAGGGCGATCATGTTGCGCACCTTGTAGTCCATCTCCTCCGCCAGGAAGTCGGCAATCTGCTCGAGGCTCTGGTCGAGGGTGCCGGTTTCCTCGCCGACTCGGACCATCCGGAGCACCATCGGCGCAAAGAGGCCGGTGGCGGCAAGAGGCTCCGAGAAGCCGTCCCCCGTCACCATCCGCAGCCGTACAGCCTCCAGTCCGCGCCGGTAGCGGATGTTGCCGGCAGACGCGCTGGCCACGTCGAACGTCTGACTGATGGGGATGCCCGCGCGCAGCATGGTCGCCAACGTGCGCGTGAACCGCTCGACGATCGAGAAAACGACGATGGTCCCGAGTACCGGGACGCGAATTATGGCGTAATCCCAGAAGACTCGGCCAGGCTTGCTCTGCAGGAACAAGAACGTCGCGAACACAATCAGCAGGCTCGCGACGACGATCTGGAGACGCCAGGTCTCGGCGAACGTCCCCAAGCCGAGGAGCAGCTTCGTGGGAAGTGGAAGCTCGGAGTGGAACTCGTTGAACAAGGACACAAAGTTGGGCAGCACGACCACGATCAGGACGCCACAGACCACGACTGCCAGCGTCAAGATGATCGCCGGGTAGATCATGGCGCTGCGGAGCTTCCTCAGGGCCGAGTCTTGACGCTGCAGGTAAATCGCGATTTGGAGAAGCACCCGTTCAAGGCTTCCGCTGTACTCCGCGGCACGCACCATGTCGATATAGAGCTGGTTGAAGATCTGGGGATGGTGCGAGATCGCTATGGAAAACGACTCGCCCTCATCTAGATCGTCGTTCACGTCATCCAGGGCAGCTTTGAAGGCGCCCGAGCGGGTACCGCTCCGCAGCAGACTGATGGCATCCGTGATCGGTACGCCGACCTTGAGGAAGGTTGCCAGCTGGCGAGAGAACAGGACGAGATCGGAGGTGCTCACCCCGAAGAAGGTCGGCATCTGGCGATAGAACCAGTGCCATCCCCCTCGCGCCTGGCGCAAGGACACCACGCGGTAGCCGCGCAAGGTGAGGTTGCGATGCACGATCGCGGCCGAATCGCCGTCGATCAGCTTGTCTTCGAGGGTACCGCTCGGGGAATAGGCTCGATACTGATATTTGGTCGCGATCTCTCTGCCTCCGTTAGATGATGTAGACGCTGCGTACGACTTCGGACACAGTCGTGATCCCGGCCGCCACCTTGTCCCAGGCATCCAGGCGCAAGGGAACCACCCCGCCGGCGATGGCTGCGGTCATGATTTCGCGGTGGCCGGCACGGCCGATCACGAGCCGCTTCAGCTCATCGGTCATCGTCAGAACCTCGAAGACGCCGATGCGATCGTAGTAGCCGGTGTGATTGCACCGCCCACAGCCCTGCCCCTGGTAAAGCTCCTTCGGTACTTCAACGCCTATCGACGCGGCGAAGTCCGCTTCTTCAAGAGTTGGTGGATGGGGCGTCCGGCATCCGTCACAGACCTTGCGTACGAGGCGCTGCGCCACGATCGCGATGACCGAAGAGGCGGTCAAGAAGCCTTCGATGCCCATGTCGGTGAACCGGAGCAGGGCGCCGGCGGCGTCAGTGGCATGCAGTGAAGACAACACCAGGTGACCGGTCAGCGCTGACTGCACTGCGATCTCTGCGGTTTCGCGGTCCCGAATCTCACCCACGAGGATGATGTCCGGATCCTGGCGCAGGATCGCGCGGAGGCCGTTGGCAAAGCTGATATCAGCCAGCTTGTTGATCTGGCTCTGGTTGATGTTGTCAAAGGTGTACTCGACCGGATCCTCGATGGTCATGATGTTGCTGACCTGCTGATCGAGCTCGTGGATCGACGCGTACAGGGTGGTCGTCTTGCCGCTTCCAGTCGGTCCGGAGACGATGATCATTCCGTACGGGGAGTGGAGCATGCCGTGGAATCGGTCATATGACCCGCGTGAGAAACCGAGCTGCTCGAGCGTGATCAGCGAGCGGCCCCGGTCTAGAAGTCTCAGGACCAGCTTCTCGCCCCAGATCGTTTCGATGGTGGCGACCCGGATGTCGAGCTCGCGGCCGTCCACAGTCAGGCTGATCTGACCGTCCTGAGCCCGGCGGCGCTCAACGATGTTCATGTCCGCCATGATCTTGATTCGCGACGCCAGGGCTGCTCCGGTTGCACTGGGTAGGTGCGCGACGTCCTGCAGCACACCATCGATCCGGAACCGGATCCGGAGGTGGTCTTTCTGTGGCTCGACGTGGATGTCGGATGCGCGGTCTCTCAGCCCCTGCGTGATCAGCATGTTCACAATCTCGACCGCGGGCGAAGTCGCCGTGACGGTCGAAAGATCAAAGACCGTGGTCCGACTGGCCGAAGTGAATTGGGGCCGGCTGTCCTTCAGAGAGCGAGCAGCCTCCTGGATTCGCGGCCGCATGCTGTGAACGCGGCTGAGGTTGGCGATGATGTCGGAGGGCCCGGCCAGGTAAGGCACGATCCGCAGGCCGGTGATCAGCCGCAGGTCGTTCACGAGGTGGAGGTCGGTGGGGTCGGCCATCGCCACGGCCAGGCCTCCGGCTTCACGCCGAATGGGAAGGAGTACGTTGCGGCGCGCAAACTCCTCCGGCACCAGCTGGGCAATCTCGAAATCAACCGCCTCCCTGCGCAGGTCGGCCACAGGCACGTCGAGATGCTCGCCGAGCACAGTCGTAAGCCGATCCTCGTCGAGTGCGCCCAGGTCGACCAGCACCCGGCCCAGCGGCCGCGAGCTGGTTGGCTGAAGCTCGAGAGCACGCAGCAGCTGTCCTTGATTGATCAGCTGCTCGGCCAGCAGTCGCTCGCCCAAGCGGCGGGGGGTTTCCTGGGCGCGCGCTGACGCCTGAGCCTGGTGACGAGCCATCGCGCTGATCCTGCGGAGCTTCCGCGGCTTTGAGAATGGGAATTGCCCGCCCGGCTGGGTCGTTTGTCCCGGTTTTGAAGGGGACATGCCGGACTTCCGCCTTAGTCGGCCGTCAAGCCCATGCGCGCGGCACACAGCATGGCTTCGGTCCGGCTCCGCAGCTCAAGCTTGCGATAGATGTTGGCGAGGTGATTGCGCACGGTCTTGGGGCTGATGCCGCGAGCCGCTGCAATGACCGGTATCGATTTGGCTGCGCCGATCATCGTCAGGATGTCCAGCTCGGTTGGGGACAGGACTGCCGCCGGCCGGCGCCCGTGGGAAGCGCCGTCGTTCAGGCGTCCGAGGACCAGACCCATCAGCTCCGAGCCGAAGGCGCGGTGGCCCGAGAGGACCGTTTGCACCCCGACCAAGAACTCGTCAAGGGTGGCGTTCTTGGTGAAAAGACCAGCCACGCTCGAATGCAGGGCGGCAGCCATGAGCCTTTCGTCCTCGGGCTCGCCGAGGAGGATCACAGACACCGGCGGCGTTAGCTGTGCGAGCCGCTCAACCAGGTCATATGCAGGCATCGGCTCGGACCTGATCTCACAGAAGACCAGGCGCACGCCTCCTCGGAGGGCGATTTCCAGGCCGGCGTCAGTGTCGTGGGCGACCTGAACCCGCGCCCGCACCGGTGGCCCCGTCAACAGGCTGGTCAGCGCGGCCAGGAAAAGCGGCATGCGGTCGATAAGCAGCAAGCTCGGGCCGTCGCCCGAGTCAAGCACAGCTTCGTCGCTCATTGCGACACGTCGCGGAATAACCACCACTGTATTCCGGAATGTAGTGCTTCGAACCCACGCGGGTAATGGGATCGTAGTACTACTTCGTATCCGGCTCTGGGCCCAGCGTC
>WNGJ01014796.1_pt1 | contig 11288 bp, 8 predicted proteins | sample 5400611 | NCBI WGS metagenome assembly WNGJ01 (sample SAMN13153375, study PRJNA577476) | soil metagenome | isolation source: 40 cm soil or saprolite under Garry oak tree replicate 1 | place: USA:California | collected 2016-06-15 | reverse complement strand
TCTCGGTGCCACGAGCGGTGGATATCGCTGGCGTCCATCCCAATACGGTGTGGCGGCGGGGACAGCCGCTGGTGCAACTGACCGCTCCCAGTCTGAAGGGATGGCAGTTGGCCGTGAAGCGTGTGCTTGACCTAGTAGGTGCGGCCCTGGGGCTCATCGTGTTAAGCCCGGTGCTCGGCCTGCTGGCGGTGCTCGTGAAGATTGACTCGCCCGGCGCCGTTCTGTTTCGACAGGAACGTGTGGGGTTCGGCGGTCGGCCCTTCAAGATCTTAAAGTTTCGGACAATGGTGAACGGGGCTGACGGCGCGAAATCCTCCATGGCGCATCTGAATGGTTCCGGCGATCCCCGTTTGTTCAAGATTCCCAAGGACCCTCGAGTCACTAGGATGGGCCGCTTGTTGCGGCGGTGGAGTCTTGATGAGCTTCCCCAGCTGTGGAATGTGCTAGTAGGGGAGATGTCGCTGGTGGGACCGCGGCCGTTCTTCGTAGCCGACTTGCCGCTATACCAAGTTCATCACTTCAGCCGGTTGGGTGCGAAGCCGGGTGTCTCGGGCCTTTGGCAGGTCAGCGGACGGAGTGACATCGTTGACTTCGAGGAGGTTGTGCGGCTGGATACACAGTATGTCCGTGAATGGTCGTTGCTCCTGGACGTCAAGCTCCTACTGAAAACCCTGCCAGCTGTACTGAGACGACGCGGGGCTGCCTGAGGACGCGCGGTGGCACTTGCTAGTGGCCTAGCCGCGCTGTTTAGCCAGCGGGCGAGGTCAGTTACTGTAGGACGCGTTCCCTTCAACAGCGTTACAACGAGGTCGCTAGCCACCGTGGTGTAGACTGGCTTGGTAAAGGTCAGGGTGTCTGCGCGGCCCGACAGCTTCACAATGAACGGTATCCTGGGGTCGTGTTTCCCGTCGAAGTCTCCAGATGCTCGCCAGGAGTGGTCGGACGTAATGAGCACACTGCTCATGGTCCACGTGCCATTGGCCTCCATCGCCCGACGTAGCTCACCGAGCGTACGGTCGGCGAGCGCCAAGTTGTCGAAGTAGACGTCGTAACCATGTCGCCGAACGGTGAAGGATCCTGTTCGTCGGTCGTAGATCGGGGGGAGGTGGGGCACCGGTAAGTGCAGGAGAACGAGGCCGAGGGAGGAGTCGGCCACTGCCTTGAGGGCCTGGGTCATAATGTTGTTGTAGGCCTCGAGATGCTCGCGGCGGAGGTCCCACGGTGATATCGACACCAAGCGCTCTATTAGCGCCCTGCCAAGTGTTCGCCCGCCTTGCCCCGACATGACGCCGACGTACGGCTGCGCGAAACAACGTGTGAGGGCTGAGCGCAGTACCCGGCAGTATGGATGGTACCAACCCACGATAGCGGTATTCAGCCCCAACCCCCTGGCTCGTGTGAACATGTTCGGCTGAGTACTCCACTGCACCGTGTCGCGACCGCCCACGAATGACAGCAAGAGTTCGTTAGGTCCACTCGGTGCTGCGTAGGCAACCTGCCTTCCCACGATCAGCCCTGGCATGGATTGGAGAGTGCCGGGACCTGGTGAGTATGCACTATCCGCGAAGAGAGCTTCCCGTCTGAGCCGGTCCAACTCGGGGAGCGCCAAGTCCCGAGGCCGCTCGTTGAACGCCAGGCGTTCGTCCAGCTCGTCGAACACCATGATGACGACGCGTCCGGAGTGAGATTTGAAAACAGGAACGTCAGCGGCCGATAACGGTTCGATGACCCTCTCCGAGTAGGTGAGCGCTGCCCAGGCGCTGCGCCCGAACGTAACCAGAATGAACGGTGATGCTGCGAGCAACACATTCGTCGCGAATGCGAACATGCGATGGCGTTGGCGGATGAGAGCGAATGCGACAATCGCCACCAGGAGTACGGCGGCAGCCTCGAGAGGAAGACTTGCGGTCTTGGCCCAGGAGAGGACGTTGGGAAGCCTCAGCACATCATATCGGACGCGGAGGCTATTTAGGGGAATGAGGATGGCAAAAAAAAGGCAAGTGAGGAACATCCCCTTCAGAGGTGCGGCCCTCGGCCCGGCTGACGCCCGCATCACGTGGATCGCCGCCCCAGCGGCGAAGCCCACAGCAGCCACCATAACCATCGCGGCAACGCAGTCGCTCGCTGAGATGTTCGACAAGTACCCGCTACGAGCGTCGCTGCCGAGCACCTCGACCCACGTGTCGAGGAAGCACAGGTTGGCGAGCGACACTCCGGCAAGGAGGTCGCCGTACACCTGCTTAGGCAAGACCACTCCGTTTCTTCAGGACGTAGATCTGCCGGGAGCCGGGGCTCAGGGGCACAGAGTTCACGATGTGGAACTGCCGCTTGCATGCTTCCTCGAAGGCCTCGGTCGTGACTTCACGGAACAGGTCGTCCCGGCCCCGGGCTAACCGTTGGAACAAAGAGTCCTGCGGCCCCACGTATTCGATCACCGCAAGATCACGCGTGAGTTCGGCCGCGAGATCTAGAATCTCAGGTAGCGGGATCCGTTCGCTCACTAGCATATGGTGGATCACGGCCAGCATGAAGACGGCGTCGAAGGCGCCGTTCGCGCGGGTGAGAAAGGATGGACATTCGCGATTCCGCCACCCTATGGCTGGACTGGGCCGTGTGAGATCGACTACTAACGGAAGGATGTCCAGATTCTCGGCCACGGCCCGACGCCACGTCTCGCCTACCATCACGGGGTCGGAGTCGATGGCGACGACGCTCGCACCCGCGCGTGCGGCGATCGCGGCCATGTAGCCGGTGTTGCATCCGACGTCGAGTACGGTGCTCGGACGATGCTGTTGGACGAGATCTTCGATCAACCGACGCTTGGCCGCGAGCTGGTCACGCTCTCGAGCGGCATCTGTGTCGTACCCCGACCACTCGGACTCGGTGTGCTTCGGTGCGACTCGCCGTAACAACCGGCGCAGGTGTCTGAAGAGATGCTCCAGAACGAAGCGCGCTCGCGCTGGGGCTATCGAGGCGCGTCGGTAGACAGTGGGGTCGTACCCCCTTCGCCACCCGCCCAACCAACTGGGCAGGGAGACGAGCGTGAGGAACGGAGGTCGGAGCCGTTTGAGCGGCCCGGACATCGCGTAGACGTCGCGTGGCTCGAGCCCGTCGCGCGAGCTCTCGAGGATCTGCTTGAGAGGTAGTCCAAAGTGTCGGTTGACGAGGAGCGGGAGCACAAAGGTGCGGAGGAACTGCGCATACGGCAGCCAGGTCTGATCAGTTGGGTCGCGCTGATCGAACGACAATAGATCGATGAATACTGGCTGGGGTCCGCGATACAGGACGTTGTAGGGGGTGGCGTCCTTGAGCGACAGCGACTCGGGAAGCAGTTGTTCGGCGAGGTCGAGAGTCAGCAGGCCGGCCTGGTAAAGCATCTCTGCAGGCCACTCGTAGGGAAACGACGCGAACCAGATGCGGTCGTGCTCGAGGAGCATGGCCGGTGGGGCGGCGTCAGGCGAATCCGCATGGCCCGATAACTCGGCCGGGTCCAGTACTCGCGTCGGGACGACGCGTCCATTTGTGAGTAAGGATTGCCCTGCGCGTGACCTCAGAAACGCTTCGACATTCGCTCGTCCGCTCTCGTTTACCAGACGCAGCAGGCGTGCACCCAAAGACACCACGCGGCCGCCTGGGTCCCGAAAGGACCCCCCGGCCGGACCCTGTTGGTCCGTCGTGGCTATTGTTGATCCTGTGGGTCAGCGATTGTCGGACCCTATGGCAGGGGAAGAGTCGGTCCCGGTGGGTTTTCCCAGGAACGACCTGATCTTCTGACGTGCGATGTACACCGCGCCAAGCAGGCTAGCAAATAAGCCCTGCACTAGCAAGGCACCGTACCCCGGGTCAATGTACATGGTGGACCTCCCGGCCGTCGTGCGGCCAACAGTTTACCGAGGTCAGTGGCAAAAACCATTCCCCGAGTCTTGGAAGGTTTGACCCGCAATCGGCACAAACGCCCATTCGTACCGGCCAGGATGCAAGATCAGCTTCAGCACGCCGAAGGTGGCGTTGTTCAGGACCTCGCTGGCGCGCAACGGCGGGTTGACAGCATGTAGGGTCTTTCCGCCCGTGCCCACCACGAATTCTCGAACTCCGCGGGCGGAGTCCGGCACGCCGCTGCCGTCCACGGGCGCGAAGCGCTCGTACATGTGATCGTGACCGGAGACGACGACGTCCACCGCACTGTCCAACGCTGCCTGCCAGATCGGTTGCATGTCCGGCTGGCTTCCGTCAGAACCGGAACTGAACCGGGGGCGGTGCCAGTACGCGAGCGTGCACTGGGCAGGGTGGGCTCCCAGGTCGGCGCGCATCCATTTCTCTTGCGGCGAGCCGATGCTGTGGTCTGCCTCGCTGTTGATGACGATGATGTGCCAGTCTGCAAGGTCGTAGCTGTAGTACCCCTTCGCAGGATCGCCAGCGCGGATCCCAAAGTAGCCAAAGTACCCAGCCCCTCCGGGTGTTAAGTATTCGTGGTTGCCGGGCGCGGGCCGCGTACGAAGCTTGTGGCGACCCCAGGTAGGACCGTAGCAATTGGCATACTCGGTGGACGTGCCCGACCAGTATGCGTTATCACCGACCGTGAACACGGTGCCACGGATGTTGTCCAGGAGGCTGGCCGTCGCTCGCGCTGCGGTGACGCTCGGTGTCGAGTAGCAGTCGGCGATGTCGCCTGCGCCAACGAGAACCGGGGATGTCACGCTCATGCTCAGGGTCGCCGTTTTTCCCTCGGTCGTCGCGCTGATTTCGGCCGATCCGCGGCCGACGCCGCGGACAAGACCCGCTTGGGTCACGGACGCAATGGCGGAGTCGGAGCTGCGCCAGATCAGTTCACGACCCTGAACTACCACTCCGTCCGAATCCTGTAGCGTAGCGACCATGCGCAGCTCGTCCCCGACCGGTATGGACGTGACGACTGATGAGATCTCGACAGACGCTACGGGGGCCAGCGGGCGAACCGAAACACCTCCGACGCCGTTTCGTCCCTCGCTCGTCGCCGTAATTGCAGTCGAGCCCTCAGCCACTCCCACGACAGTGCCGTCCTCCTTCACCTTGGCAATCGCGGGGTCGGCGCTCGACCAGGCGACCGCGACACCGCTGACCGGTCTGCCGCTGGCGTTCCACAGCGTCGCGGCCAGGTGCGTCGTGTCTCCGACGTGAATCGCTGTCGCCTGCGGTACGACATCGACGCTGGCGACCGGCTGCTCCATGACGTCCAGCGGTGGAAGGCAGCCGGTGCACATCGCAACGCCGGCGACCAGAGAGCGAACTGGCCACAGGTTCCGCGGCGAAATAGCCGCGCCCGGTCTTGCGATCCAAGTCCGCCGCACGCAACAGCCTAGCCCCCGTCGGAAGGAGCCACTATACTCTCTTCGAGGCGTCCTTGCAATCGTCGACACCTCGGTCCCGAGAGGACGGTCGGAAAGTGGCGTCAGCTCTTGCGTTGAGAGCCTATGGGGTTGCAGGAGCGGGCCTGAGCAGGCTGTTTTTCGGGCTGGTTCGGCGGTGGCAGGCACCGGCCCGGGACTCGGCTTTTCGCCAGCTGTTGGCGTCGCAGTGGTGGAGCGTTGACCGCTTGCGGGCTGAGCAGTGGGGAGCCCTTCAACGGCTCCTCGGCCATGCTTATGAGCACGTACCCTACTATCGGGATGTCTTTCGGTCGCTCGGCGCAGAGCCCGGTGATTTCCGCAATGCCGGGGACGTCGCTCGACTACCCCTGCTCCAGAAAGAGGACATTCAGGCAAACGGACAACGGCTGAAGGCGATCGCTGGATACGACCCCAGCGGGGTCTATGTCAACCACACCGGTGGCTCAACCGGGACGCCTCTCACGTTCTGGCAAGACTCAAGCTATCGAGCCTGGGGCATGGCGGAATTGGACCGCAACTTCTGGATGTGCGGCTACCGTCCTGGGCAGCGTCAGGCATTTCTCTGGGGCTCGGACTACGATTCGAAGGCTCACAAGAGTCTCACCGGCAAGTTGCACGATCTGATTCTCAACCTCCGCTGGGTGGATACGTTCGATCTCGACGCAGACAAGCTCCGGGCGACGCTGACGGAGCTCGTCGCATTCCGCCCTACGCTATTGGTCGGCTACGTTTCGTCGCTCACGCTTCTCGCTCAACTAATCGAAACTGAGGGACGTGCGGCTCCACGCCCGCGGGCCATTCAAACCTCGGCCGAGGTGCTTACCCCGGCAGCACGTGACCTCATCGAGCGGACCTTGGGTGGGCGGTGTTTCGACCGCTATGGGTGTCGGGAGGTTGGGAACATCGCCCACGAGTGCGATGCCCACACCGGGCTGCATGTCCTGATGGACAGCAACTACACTGAGTTCGTCGCAGACGACGGCTTGCCCGTAACGTCTGGCAAGTCGGGCCAGATCGTCGTCACCAACCTTCGCAATTACGTGATGCCGTTCATTCGTTATGCGACGGGCGACGTGGGCGTGCCCTCAGACCAGCGCTGCAAGTGCGGTCGCGGGCTGCCGCTGCTCTCCAAGGTGGACGGCCGCTTGTCAGACGTGATCGTGACTCCGGGCGGGCGCTTGTTGCATGGAGAGTTCTTCACCCACTTATTCTACGGGGCTGGAGGGATTCGCCAGTTTCAGGTCGAGCAGGTCAATCTCCACGAGCTCGTGATTCGGATGGTCGCGGAATCAGACCAAGCATACGATGCTGCCCGGGCCAAGGCTGAGTCGTTGATCCTAAAACATGGGGATCCGGCGTTTCGACTGCAGTTCACCCGGGTCGGGCAGATACCGCCGCGCAAGTCGGGGAAGTACTGCTTCACGCTCTCGCACGTACCTGCGAGCTTCCGGAGGTCCACGTCCAATGCCGTGGCTTGACAGAGAAGCTGCCGTCGGGGTGATTGACTGCGGCCGGTTCGACTATCCCCGCCGTGCACCGTTCCACCCTCCAGAGACCTACCCAGAATACCCTTTCGGTTCGTCGGGAACTGACTCCGAAAACTTCATCTACGCTGCGGTTCGCGACTTGTTGTACGAGCTAGGCCTTGACCGAGCCCGGTTCGGGACTGCGGAATGGAATCCCCTTGGGGAAATCATCAGGCCCGGGGACAATGTGGTGATCAAGCCCAATCTGGTCATCAGTGAACACGAGATGGGAGAGCGAGGGTTGCTCGCGTCCGTAGCGCACGGCTCGGTCATCCGGCCGCTGATCGACTACGCGTTGTTGGCCAACCAGCGCCGTGGGTGGATCACGATTTGCGACTCACCTATTAAGGAAGTGAACTTTGAGAGGATCACGGAATTCAACGGACTCGCTGCTGTCTGCCGGTTTTTCCGTGAACAAACCGATGCCGACGTGCGCTTGCTCGACATTCGGGACCTGCACGTGACCCGTAACGCGCAGGGGGTCATGGTTGCAAAGCGTGAGCTGCTCGGCGACCCCCTCGGGTACACGGTGGTGGACCTCGGTCAGAACAGTCTTCTCGCCGAAGTGGCGGAGCACAACCGGCGTTTCCGCAGCACGGCAGCAGTGTACGAGAACCGCATGTCGGAAACGCACACGAACACCGTCAACTTGTACAGCATGCCCAACACGATTCTTCAGGCCGATTGCCTCATCAGCGTCGCGAAGCTCAAGAACCACCGCAAGTGTGGCGTGACCCTGAGCTTGAAGAACATGATCGGGACGACCAACGAGAAGCGCTGGCTACCGCATCATCGAGTGGGTACACCATCGCAGGGAGGCGACATTTGCCCTGATGGAGCACCCCCTACTCGCAAGCTGCACGAGGCCCTCAAGGACAATTTCATCAGCCACTCGTACGGACTGTTCGGATTCAAGTACCTCGTTCCGGTTATGCAGTTTGTCAACCGCTGGGCCGTACGCTGGTGGGCCAGGCGCCTGTTCGCGGAGCGGCAGCGAGCCGATTTCGGCGAGGGAGATTGGTGGGGGAACGACACCATTTGGCGCACCACGCTGGATCTCAACATGATCATCCGTTATGCAGACAGGCAGGGGCGTTTGCGAGATACTCCCCAACGCGCGTACCTGAGCGTGATTGACGGCCTTCTTGGAGGACACCGCGAGGGGCCGCTCCATCCCACGGCCAAGGATTGCGGTCTTCTCATCGGAGGTACCGATCCGATCGCAGTGGACGTGGTGTGTAGCCACATTATGGGATTCGATCCGGAACGGATACGGCTGCTACGCGAGTCGCACCGTGCCCGCTTCCCTTTGGGAACCGCGGATCCAGACATGATAGAGGTCTCCGCGAACGAGGAGCGCTGGACTCGGTGGCGCGAACCGGACTTTGATCACCTCGCTTCGTCAAAGGTGGACGAGTGACCAGTGTGGAGTTCTGGGACAGGATCTTCCGTGAGGGAGACCGGACTGCGTACAGCCGCGTCGCCATGCCCGAGCAAGATGATCCGGTACTGCAAGCTGCCTGCAAGCACTTTGGAGATGTTCAGGGCAAGACACTCGTTGACCTAGGGTGCGGGAACGGAGCGGCCTCGCTATTCTTTGCGAGTCGTGGCGCGAATGTTCTGAGCATCGACGCTAGCGTCAACGCGATCCGCAACCTGACAGATTTTTGCGCTCAACACGACATTCAGAATGTCAAGCCATTCCCAATGAGAGCCGAGGACATCCGGAACCTCGAGCGAGTCCATTTTGTGTTCGGGTCCATGATCCTCCATCATATCGAGCCCTTTGCTACTTTCGCTTCGACGCTCGCTAGTGTGTTGCTGCCGGGCGGCAAGGGGTTTTTTTGGGAGAACAACGCGTCCAGCGACATTCTCATCTGGTTCAGGAAGCACGTTGTCGGCCGGTGGTGGGTACCAAAGTTCGGTGATGACCAGGAGTTCCCCCTCACAAGATCGGAGATTGAGTCACTAAGGCAGCATTTTCGTGTAGAGGTGGAATACCCAGAGCTCTATTATTTCCGTCTTGCGTCGGACTACCTGTTAAGGGGTCACCTAAAGGCTCCGTTCCACTGGCTTGATCGAGTCTGCTACCCGATCCCCTGGCTGCGTCGTAGGAGCTACAGGCAGTACGTCTACTTGGCAGCTGGATAATTGTTGGCTTGAGCACTCTAAGTGCTTTCGGCTTTCGCTCTGCGGAAGGGCCGGACCAAGCCTGATGGCCACTAAACGTCAGGTGCCGTCAGTACTGATGATTTCCTACCAATATGCGCCGATGCTTGATGGCGGCGCCGAGAGACAAGCGCAGCGTCTAGCAGAGGGCCTCGCGGCTCGTGGTCGACGAGTGGGCGTTGTTACCGCGCGCTATCCAGGGTTCCCTAGGGAAGAGGTATTGAACGGTGTACGAGTGCATCGGGTGTGGGCCGTACCGAAGCGCCATCGCCTGACGATAACCCTTATCCCCTCCATCGCCCGATTCCTGTGCACGGGGGGGCAGGCTTATGACGTCTGGCACGCGCATCAAGCGTACTACAACGCGTGGGTGAGTATCCTCCTCGGTCGAGTGTTCAACAAACGCTGCTTAGTGAAGGCGGCGGCAAGCGGTCCGTACGGAGACGTTGCCCGCCTGCGTCGAGCACGACTTGGACGGTGGGTCCTGCGAGTCCTTCCCCGTGCGGACGCGTTCGTCAGTCTGAATAGTGAGCTGACACGAGAGTTGTTGGCCGTCGGGATTGAGTCCAAACGCGTTCGCGTGATTCCCAATGGCGTTGACAGTTCCTGGTTCGCGCCACCCACGCCCAGCGAACGGGCAGCAGCTCGCGACTCCCTTGGCTTGCGGCCAGATGGTCCGATCGTGGCATATGTGGGGCGTTTAGCCCAGGAAAAGGGGGTCGATGTACTGCTTGACGCCTGGCAGACCGTCGAAGACACGTCTGAATCATCGGGATCGATCCTCGTTCTAGCAGGCGATGGTCCGAACGCGGGAGCGTACCGTGCGCGAGCTGACGCGCAGCTTCGAAACGTTCGGTTCTTGGGAAAGGTACCAGACGTCCGCGAGGTCTTGCATGCTGCAGACGCTCTTGTGCTGCCATCTCTTTCGGAAGGCCTGAGCAACGCCGTTCTCGAAGCTATGGCCACAGGTCTCCCCGTCGTCGCGACGCGAATTGGCGGATTGACTGACCAGGTCGAGGATCACGTCACGGGGCTCTTGGTAGAGCCGGCCGACTCGCGCGCCCTGGGAGAGGCGATCGGAGCGCTGCTCAGCAATCACCAATGGCGCGTAAGGATGGGGCATACCGGTCGCCAAGTTGCCGTGCAGCGGTTCGGTGTAGAGGCTATGGTCGATGCCTACGAGCAGCTGTACGACGGGCTGAGGGACCCGTCCCTCTCAAGGGAACAATGCTGATCTACGGCCTCATCGGGGCGGCTGGGCTGGTTCTGCTTGCATGGCTCTGGCGTGGAGACCGGGACCCACTCCTATACTTGGTTCCCGCGTCATTAGCCTTTCCACCAATCCTCGCATACGCAGGGAAAGGGTTGGCATGGCCCACAGGTCGTGCTTCCACTCGAGCAGCGCTCGCGGGTTGCATTCTACTATTCGGTCTGTTTCGCCTCGTGCGCGGAGAGTTTGGCTACCTCCCAATTCGAGGCATACGCTTTCTGGCGCCGTACTTGGGCCTCGTGGCCCTCTCCGTCCTCTGGAGCGTCGTTGGTCGTTACAACGGCGACGTAGGGGCAATTGCAAACGAGTTTCTGAGCTGGCTGCTCCCAGTTGCGATGTTCCTGCTACTCGCGGGGTCACGGCGTTCTAACGACGATGCGGGACGAGCAGCGCGAGTCCTATTGATGACCATCCTCGGCATCGCTCTCTACTCGTTCCTGCAAGGCCTGGCCTTGCTCGGCTACGATAGAGCCGTCCCGAGCGCTGTTGCTGAGCTTACCCAGTTTGGCCGGGACGATCTCTGGTGGGGCTCGTTTCGCCTTTACGGAACCTTGCCCAACCTGGGGCCCAACGTGATGGGTGTCTTCTTGACTATCCCGGTTCTCATATGTTGGGCCCGCATCGCAGCCACCAAGCGGGTTGCGAGAGCGGGGTGGGCGGTAGGGGGCCTTGTGGGTGCGGCGGTCATCCTCGCCACTTTCTCCCGCGGCGCCATGCTTGCTCTATTGATCGGTGCGCTTGTAATCCCGGTTTGGTCTCAGAGTGGACGGGCTACAGCCTGGGTCGCACTCTCTGCGTGTGTGGTGGTTGTTGCCCTGGCTGAGACTCCGGTGGGGCGGAGTGCGGCCTCCGTCTATACGGAAGGGCAGCTTGATCGAGACGCCACTGCTCGCGTGTACCTGTGGAAGGCCATCTGGCGCGAGTTGCCACAGTACCCCTTTGGGCGTGGCTTTAACG
>WNGJ01014566.1_pt1 | contig 11288 bp, 6 predicted proteins | sample 5400611 | NCBI WGS metagenome assembly WNGJ01 (sample SAMN13153375, study PRJNA577476) | soil metagenome | isolation source: 40 cm soil or saprolite under Garry oak tree replicate 1 | place: USA:California | collected 2016-06-15 | reverse complement strand
TTCTGAAACAACCAGCCTCACAACTCCCAACGCGGCCACGGGACCACTAGCTCGGGTACGCCCGACCACCAGAGTGATGCTACCCGGTTTGATCGCCGCGGCGTCGCCTCGCTCGGCGGATGCAGCGCCGGCCTCCGGACACTTCAGAACCGCAAGATCAGTCGAAGGATCACGTCCTGCTAATGTTGCGGGCACGATACGCCCGTTCGGCAGCGTTGCTTGGATTTCTTCATCGCCACGAAGGGCGTGCTCCGCCGTAACCATGACGCCAGGGCGCCAGATGACGCCGCTGGACGACCTGCGCGCTTCCGTATGAACTGCCACCACGGACGCAGCAGTATGATCGGTCGCCTTAACCAGAGCATTCGAGAGTTCAATGAGTTCCATGGACATTTCCCTACCTCCTTGAACAAGATGCAACAGGAGCGGGGGCGTATACATCCGCCAGTTGGCTAGGTTGGGACCTGGTATTTCAGCTAGGTGCGGCCCGCAGACAACAATGAATCCATTCTCTCTGCAATATTTCGCAAAAAGCAGATCCCTCGCTTCGCTCGGGATGACACCAAGTGGACTTTTTCAGCGTCCTGCTAGGGAAGATAAGGCATAGGGCCGGAGTCTTCGACAAATTTTTTCAGTGCGGCCATGACGGTGGGGCGCGTAAAGAGTTCGCAGAAGAGGTCGATCTCGCGCCGAAGCTCGTCGTTCGGGATGGGCTTGATGAACTTCTTGGCCGCCGCTCGCGTCACCGCGTCGTATTTGGTGATTTGCGCGGCAGTCGAGCGGGCGATTCGAAGGGCTTCGCCTTCACCGGCAACTTGCGCCACGAGGCCCACGGCCTGTGCGCGAGTGGCGTTGACCGTTCGCCCGGTGAAAAGCAAATCCCTTATGAAAGCATTGCCAAGATCGCGTTTCAAGCGCGGGATACCGCCGAAGCCAGGGATGAATCCCAGGCGCAGTTCGGGAAACGCAAACCGCGCCATTTTGTCGGCGACGATCATGTCGCAGGCCAGGGCCAGCTCAAGTCCTCCACCAAGACAAGCGCCATGAACAGCAGCGATGGTGACAAATGGCGCGGCATCTATCGCGTTCAGAACGGCATGGGCGCGTTCAAGAAAGGCGCGCACACCCGCAGCGCGTTCTTTCGCGGGAACGGCCGCCGCGGTCGCATACAACTCGCGTAAATCGCCGCCGGCGGAAAAAACAGACTTGCGCGCGCTCGCAATGATGCAGACAGAGGTCCCCGGCGACAGCACATCGAATGCGGCTACGAACTTTTCCAGTTCCGCGAGCATGGCCGTCCCAATTTCATTGGCGGGTTCGTGATCGAGCGTCAGCTCGATCACGCCTTCGCGCCATTCCCAACGCAACGTTTTGCCAGTAAAGATTTTCATGCGTGCTGCCTGTTGGCCGCCTCACGACTGCCTTTCGAATCGTACATGGCATTGATTTCAGACGCATATCGCGCATTGATGGCATCGCGGCGAATTTTTCCGTTGGCGGTGAGCAGCCCGTTCTCCGGCGTAAAGACATCGCGGACAATCGTGAAATTACGAATCTGCCGGTAATGCGGGAGTTCCGGATTCACGGCATCGAGCGCCGCCTGAACGGCGGCAGGTTCTATCGCGCCGGAAACCAGTGCGCAAAGATAGCCGCGCCCATTTCCGACCACCACGACCTGCTGCGCCGCCGGAAGCAGCCGTGCGATTTTCTCCTCGATCGGTTCGGGCGCAATGTTATGCCCGGAATTCAAGATGATCAGATTTTTGATGCGGCCGCCGATGCGCCAATTCCCGCGAACGTTTACTTCGCCCTGGTCGCCGGTGTGGAACCATCCCTCTTGCAGCACGCGGGCAGTTTCCTCCGGGCGATTCCAGTAGCCCGGGAAAATGTGCGGCCCGCGCACGACGATCTCTTCATTTTCGGCCAACTTCATCTCGATTCCGGTAATTACCGTGCCGACGCAGCCCGGCTCCACGGGCACGCGCGGGTCATCCAGCGTGCAAATGCCGGTGGTCTCCGTGAGCCCGTACGCCTGCAGCACGGGAATGCCGAGCATCAGGAAGAACTGCTGCGTCTCCGGAGCAAGCGGCGCGGAACCACAAATTAGAGCGCGCAAGTGCGTGCCGAAGCGCTCTCGAATCTTTCGAAAGATGAGCCCGCCGCCGAACGCGAGCCACAGGGCATCGAGTGCGCGGCCGCGCCCCACGTGCTGCCGCTGCCAGGCGGCGCGTGCCCTCGCAAACAGCAAACGGATGATCGCCGGCCGCTTTCCAATTGCTTCTTCGACGCCGCGCCGGACACGCTCCAGCAGCGTGGGAACATTCAGGAAATAGTTCGGCGATACCAGGTGGATTTCGTCCGCGAGGCGATTGAGATCCGTCGAAAGAGTAAGAACGCTTTCGCGCGCGAGACAGGACAGCAGCAATATCGTGGAAGCGGCAAAATTGAACGGAAGGTAATGGAAAACACGGTCGGGTTCGTGCGTGGCACCCATCAGTTGATCGAGGCGCTCGGTCGTGCAGGAAAGCATGTGCGTGAGGTTTCCCACGGTCAGGCAAACCCCTTTCGGTTCTCCCGACGTTCCTGAAGTATAGATGATGGTGACGATATCGCTGTCCGGGCGAGGAGGGGGGGCATCAGCAAGCGGAGTTTGCGGCACTGATTGCCGCACGACTTCATCGAACAGCACACGACGCGGTGCGCCGGGCCACGTCTGAGCGAGGCTTTCACCGAGCACGGCATCACTAACAAAAATCAGCCGCGGCTGGCAATCCCTCATCATGCCGGCGAGTTCGGCGGGCGCCTGCCGCGAATAGAGCGGCACGACGATCGTTCCCTCGGCCATAAGCGCCAAATGGAAAGCCGCCCAGCGAATGGAATTGGCCGCAAGAAGGGCGCAACGGTCCCCGGGCTGGACGCCGGAGCTTCGAATGAACAGGCGGACAAGCTGGATCTGCTCCAGCAATTCCGTGCCCGTCACACTCACAAACCGATCCCCGCGAATTTCGCGAAGAACGACGCGGCCATCCGCGCGCTTCAGTTGGGCAAGAATCGTCTCAAGGAAATTGGGCATGAAGAATCAGCGAACCGCCGCGAGCGTGGCCGGCGAAGAGTCGTAACGCCCGGCGAGTTGCAGCAAATTCTTGCTCAGTGGCGGCAGATACCCTTCCCAGGAAAATACGCCGGAACGCAGCGGAAATTCTGGATAGGTGCGCCGGACAACATCTTCAAGGAACGTGCCCATGCGGGCCATCACTTTCAAATTGCGGACCACCGTCTCGCCGATGCCTTCGCGGACGGAATCCGCTTCCGCGACCAGCGTCTCCATAGTTTGGAGAAGTTTGTGCTCCAGATCGGGGTCATCGACGGTAAGCAAGAGATGCTGGTGTCCGCGCTCGCGCATCAGATTGCGGATGCGCTCGTCCATCGTCACGCCCGCCGAGGCCACGAGGCTGGGCATGCAAGTCACAATCCCGTGGTAGCGCGACGAAACCATGTAAGAACATGCGCGCAGGATCGAAACAAGCTGGAACATATCGTAATTGTCGGAGGTGAATATCGGCGTGCCGGGTATTTGCGCCGCTATGTCGCGGCAGGCGACCGCGTCGAGCCGTTCCATCGCGACCAAAATGGGGAACACGCGATGACGCTGAATGAACGCTTGCGTGGCCTTCGTAAATCCAGAGATGTAGTGGCGGTATTTCTGGTCCACTTCAGACCCGGATTCAAAAAAATAAGCGGAACGGTACTGGCTGTTTTTGTAGGCGCCGGTCGTGACGCGGGCCAGATACTTCGCAATCGATGCTTTCACAGGCCAAACAAAAGGGTGGATGGGGCAGAGAACGAGGATGGGCGTCTTTTCATCCCAGCCGGCTTCCCGCAACACCTTGCGGGCGTATTCAGGGGGATGTGGCTCAAACGTCCAGGCCGTGTCCGTGCCAAGCTCCGTCGGAATTCCCATCGAACTCAACCGTGTCCGCGATTCCACATTGCGGGTGATGACCAGCGAATCATGGACGTACCGAGCGCACATGGATTGGATGACACCGTCCATGTGACCCGCTTCTCCCCCATAGGCGAGAGAGAGCTTATTCTCCGCCGAAGCGAGCCCCAGCGAACCGATCATCATCGTGGTCAACGCGTTGGCAAACTTGCTCTTGAACATCGAGCCTTCGCAAGCGATGACACCGTGATTCTGCCGGACCTCGCTGTAGAGGAACGGGGGGAAAGCGTTCGGGAGGTAAACCTGCCGAGCACCTTCAAAATATCCGCGCGTGCGGTCGAAATCGAAGGACATCACGCTAAAGTCGGTGTTGTCCGCTCCCAGTATGTGACGTATCTGCCGCAGCATCTCCTGCACGCGCACATCACTGCCGGTGTTGCGCGTGCCGTTGTAACCCGCAAACAGGAGCTTCAGTTTTTCGCCCTGACTCCAGCGTTCGCCGAGTCCGAGCATCCAGCCGAAGCGCCGAATCTCAATCAGGGCGCTGACCCAGGCGACAAGGAGAAAGTCCGTCATGCGCGGGATCTCCCTGCCGCGGCATTTTTCTCCGCGCCTGAAGCGGAAGGCCAGGGCTTGCCGGGAAACCGGAATCTATTTTCGCGGCTGTATTTCAAAAGAGGAGCTGCATAGGCCGAGAATTTTGCCGGCGCTTCGCCGAGCTCCCCGACGATGCGCGAATTATCGAAAACGGTGTTCCAGTCGAGATACGGCCAGAAAACTTTGAGAAGCGAAGCGCCGTACCCCGCCGCACCGCTGCGATTGGCGACCCAATTGACGGTGCTGGAAAAAGGTCCACCGAGAGACGGCAAAAACATGGGCCGAAGCATCCCCCCGGCTTGCGAAATCGCATCGGTCAATTCCTGATAGGTCTGCGAGCCCGTGCCGGAAGACAGGTGATAAACGCCGTGCGCAGGCGCTTCTTTTTGATGAATGGTCACGATGGCTTTGCCAACGTAATTCGCCGGCACGATATCGATTTTATCTTGAGGACGCAGGGGAAGAACAGGCATCTGCGCCAGAACGTGGAACGCTTGCACCATATCGAATTGTGAAGTTTCCGGGCGGCGGCTGTCGCCCAGAATGATGGCGGGGCGGAAAATCGTTCTGGGCACGTCGGGCAGGAGCTGATTCGCCATGTGCTCGCAGAATTTCTTGGTGCGCGCGTAGGGGTCGTAGTCCGAGCGCGACCAGTCGATCGAGGCGTCCTCGGTTACCACCTCGTTTTTTCTCTTGCCCGCAACGGCAACCGTGGAAACGTGCGAATAACGGCGTAAGCCGTTGCGATGCTGCGCGCGGCGCGCGAGTTGAATGACTTCGAGCGTGCCCCTCAGGTTGACGTTCAGGCACTGCTTCTCCGATTTGCGGTTCAGCGAAGCGGCGCAGTGAATCAGGGAGTCCGTGGTGTCCACCAGCGCATGGTATTCGTCATCGGAGAGACCAAAACTCTCGCTGGTCAGATCGCCTCGAAAAATGCGCACTCGCATGTTCAGGTATTCGGCGAATTCGGGAAACTCGAAATGCAACTGCAGCGAAGTCCAAAGCCGTTCGCGCGCTTCCTGTTCGGATTTCCCGCGAATCAGGAGATTTAGCTTGTCGCGGTACCCGGTGAGGAGTCCTGCCGCAAGATAACCGCCCAGGTAGCCGGTCGAGCCGGTTACGAAGATCGCCATAAAGAGTCGGACGGTGTAGCGGCTTTGGAGAGCGCCGCTCCACGCGCGGGTTCACCGGACCAATCAAGCGCTCGCGGCTCGCGCGACTCGAGCGGCCGGCCTTCCATCAGCGGATAGCACCAGCGGCGCAGCGCGGGGATGTGCACGTTAATCCAGTAGTCCCACCAGTCGATCGATTCCGGCGCGAAGTCGAAGAGGGGACGCTCCTCACGTGGCAGCGCGGCGGAGAGTAGGCGCGCGTTCTCGCATTCGAAGACGTGCTCATTGTGAAGAATAAAAGGTTCGTAGAGCTCGATCAGCTTCTCGGCGCGGATGAGGTCTCGTTCCGCCCGGGCAAGCGGCGGCTTCTTCATATGAAGGGAGATGGCCACGCGGTTGATACTGGAGATGACGGCCTTCTGCATGGGAATCGAGAGACGCTCGTAGCGCTGCTTGGAGACCGGGATGGTCTCGAACTTCACCTTCAGCCAACTGTCGATGCTCTGCGTCGTCCGGTAATGCTTGCGGTGCGCAAGACCCGTGAGCTCGATGCTGCGTCCCATATTGACTGGATTGATCGCGGAAGTCGCAAGCTGGTACATCCGGGCGTGGCGTCGCGCGACAACTGCAGCTGCAATGAGCGTCATCCCCCGGCAGACCATGTCGACGGGAATCACGTCGAGACACTTCCGCTCATTCGAAGGGAGCTGGCGGAAATTCGTGCCCAGAAGGTAGGAAAGTGGCCCCGACGTATTGATCCCTTCATTCCACCCCGTAAAGGGAGAGCGCTCCGAGCTTTCCACGATTGACGGGCGCACGATGGCGATGGGCAGATCGCGGCCGCGGCGCGCGAGGATGGACTCGCCAAGACTCTTCGTGAAAGTGTAGGTATTCGGCCAGCCCAGATGTTGCGCCCGACGCAGGCCGACGCGCGCGCGCTTGTTGCGCGCCCAGCGTGCTCGATTGCGTTTCAGAACGCCGGCGAGCTCTCCCGCGGGCGCGGAAGCTTCATTGCCGCCGCGTCCCAGCGCCTGGCGGCGAAGCGCCTTGTCGAGTTCCGGACCCTCGGCGCGTTCTTCGACGCGACGAATGGTCTCACGCAGCGAATCGATTTCTCTTTCGGCGTCGAATTGGGCATCGTTGGCGGGATTGTAATTATCCTGCAGCTCTTCGGTGACCCGGCCGTCGCGCATGCCGACAACGTAGCAGGTCGAAAGATGCATCAGCCCGGCGTGATTGCACTTTCGGAGAAAACCGAGCAAGTTGATCGCCGAATCGACGTTGGAAGAGAGCGCATCGCGCAAATCAGGATTGAAATCCGTCAAGCCGGCGCTGTTCACGATGAGGTCGAGTGACTTCGCCAGCCGCGCTTGGGTCGCCTCGTCGAGTCCCAGGCCCGGCAGGCCCACGTCGCCTTCGACAACTTCCACTTTTTCTTGCAGAAATGCGCCGAGCTTCCGGCCATGGCGCTCCTGGAGCGTGTCGATGGTGGGAGATTCCTCGACGATCTTTTCGAAGCGTCGTAGCGCAGAAGTTGTGCGGTTGCGGCGAATCAGCAGGGTGATCTTACCGATGTTGGGAGTATTTTCGAGCAGATCGACGAACCAGACCTTGCCGATAAATCCAGTCACGCCGATCAGCAGGAGGTGCCGATTCGCAAGGTTCTCTCGCACCGAGAGGCGCTCGACTCTCGGACTTTCCCCGAAAAGCCCGACGGACCTGCCCGGCGGAATTGTTGGACGGGCCGTCGTCTGCATAGCCCTATCAAGCTGCTCCGGCTTCTGTGTCCAGCCCAGCCGGCTCAAAAGTTTTTCGCGCGGGATCCGGCCGTCCGCGCCACCGCTCGCGATCCACGCCAAGGGCCCGCGCGGGCGCACGATCGGATCGAGCAGCCGCCCCGTCGCCTTGCCGTCGCGAAATTCCAGGCGGTTCGAGATGATCGACGCAACTCCAAAATGGTGCGCCAGCGGCCGAAGTACGTTTTCTAGGAGTTGCCCTACCAGGACGACACGCTCGCCGTTGCGCACCGCTTCGATTAACTTCTCGGCGGCCTCGCGGCGCAATTGCGGCTTCAGAACATAGTGAAAGTACTCTTCGCCGAGGAGATCAAGGCGATCACGGCTGACCCCGCGAAGTAATATGTGCAAAAACCGCGTGGCAAACGTGCGGCTTGCGAAATAAGCAAAGGGCCTCGCGAGCGCCATGCCTGCCATGCCCGCGCGCCGCGCCCAGCGCTCCGCAAAACTCTGCGCGTTCCAGGTGAAAAAGCCGACCGGGCGCATGGCGCCAAGTTCGAGCAAGGAGCCTTCCACGCGCCAAAAGGAAACCTGGCCGGTCTTGGTGACGGGCAAGTTACCCTGCGAATTGGATCCGGGCTGCGCCATAGCGGGCTTACGACGAACAGCAACCAATCCGCTGTGAGAATAGCTCAAGAAAATGGCGATGAGTAATAATGTTTCTCACCTTTGGTCGAGCTGCTCTGTAACGGATTCGCAGCCCGCGCCCTCGTCCACACTGCCGTGTGGCCCTCGGCTGTAGTCGGCCGCAGGCTGCTTCGGAAGGTGTAAAAGTAGCATTCTAGGCAGGTAACTCTAGACGCCCCAGCCGTAGCGCTCGGCGTGTTCGAACGTGCGTTGCATCTCTTCCCGCAGGATTTCCGTAAAGACAGAGCCGCCCACGGCGCGCGCACCTTGCTCAGTGATATCGGGCGTCCGGTAACCCCCCGCGAGCACTCGTTGCAGCGACTGCTCGACCCAGTCCGCTTCCAACGAAAGGCCGAAGGCGTCTCGCAGCATCATCGTGGCGCTGAGAACCGAGCCAATCGGATTAGCGGAGTCCGTCCCGGCCAGGGACGGCGCCGAACCATGAATGGGCTCAAAAAGCGGCGCGGACGACCCAAAACTCGCGGATGGAATCAGCCCAATCGAGCCAACTAGCGCCGCCGCCGCATCGCTCAAAATATCACCGAACATATTGCTGCTCAGCAGCACATCAAATTGCGCCGGCCGCAGCGTCAACTGCATCGCCGCGTTGTCCACGTACATGTGCTCGAGTTTCACCGCAGGATAGACCGCGCTCATGGCCGTCACGGTACGGCGCCAGAGCTGTGAGCTGGTCAATACGTTCGCTTTGTCCACCGAGCACAGCCGCCGCGAGCGGTTCTCCGCGCGCGCGTAGGCAAACGCCGCGATGCGCTCGATCTCCGGCGTCGCATACGACTCCGTGTCCCAGGCGCGCTCCACGCCCTTTTCGGTGGTGTGCCCGCGCGCGCCAAAATACATGCCGCCGGCAAGTTCGCGCACAATTTCAAGATCCAGATCCCCTAGCCGATCCGCCTTTAAGGGCGAGATTCCTCTCAGCGGCTCGAGCAGCTTTACCGGACGAACGTTGACGTAGAGCTCCAGCCCCTTCCGCAGATCGAGCAGCCCGCTCTCCGGGCGCTTCCCGACAGGCAGCGCATCCCACTTCGGCCCGCCGACCGCTCCCAGAAATACGGCGTCGGCTTTGCGGCAGCCGTCCAGCGTTTCGTTGGGAAGCGGCGTGCCGGCAGCATCGATGGCCGCGCCGCCAATAGGAAATTCCGCGAACTCAAACTGGTGATTAAATTCTTGCGCCGATTCGCGCAGGATGGCCACCGCCGCCCGGGTGACTTCCGGACCTATACCGTCTCCGTGCAACAGGACAATGGTCTTCTTCATGGTGGTCCCCGTGGAGAAAGAGAATTCTGGCAAGCCACGCGCGCATCGCAGAAAGATGCAAAATGGCGCGTTTCAGGCGTTGCCATCTATTTGGCCGCAGCGCGGTCAGGCGGCCGGCGACGATTCCGCGGCCATCGCCGGGGAACGCCGTCGAATCACTTCGTGGGCGATGGCGACGATGTCTCGCGGGCGCACCTGCTTAGCCTGATCGGCCAGCGCCGTCACCCGGCTGTAAACTTCTGCAAGTTCGGTATCGCTCGCCTCGTAGCCCAGGTCTCGCAGTGTCAATCGCAGCGCGTTGCGCCCGGAGTGCTTTCCGAGAACCAGTGACCGCGCCGGCACCCCGACTGACTGAGGCGTCATGATTTCGTACGTCAGCGGGTTCTTGATGATTCCATCCTGGTGAATTCCCGCTTCGTGCGCGAACGCGTTCGCGCCCACAATCGCTTTGTTCGGCGCCACCTGCGCTCCCGTGATTTCGGCGAGCATGCGGCTGGTGGGGAAAAGCTCTTCCAGGCGAAGGCCCGTGGTAACCCCGAAGCTGTCCTGGCGCACCGCCAGCGCCACGACCACTTCTTCGAGCGAAGCGTTTCCCGCCCGTTCGCCGATTCCGTTGATCGTGCACTCGATCTGCCGCACCCCCGCGCGAATCGCCGCCAGCGAGTTCGCCACCGCCATGCCCAGGTCGTCGTGGCAATGCGCGCTGAGGGTAATGCCCTGCGCGTCCCCCAGGTATTCACGGACTCTTGTGAACATCGCTCCGTACTCTTCCGGCACGGCGTACCCCACCGTGTCCGGCAGATTCAGGACCGTTGCGCCCGCATCCACGGCCACACGGCATACCTGACACAGAAAATCGATGTCCGTTCGCCCGGCATCCTCGGCGGAGAATTCCACTTCACCCACATGCTGCCGGCCGTACCGTACCATCGAGCCGATGGCTTCCAGCGCATGCTCCCGGGTCATGTTCAGCTTCACGCGAAGGTGCAGATCGGAGGTCGCGAGGAAGATATGCAGCCGTGGCGCGGCCGCCGGTTTCAGAGCCTCAATCGCGGCGCTTACATCTTCCTTCTTGGCCCGTGCGAGCGCGGCAATCGGCACCGTCCGAACTTCTTGCGCCACTTTCTTAACCGCCTCCAGGTCACCCCGCGACGCAATCGGGAAACCCGCTTCAATCACGTCTACCTTCAGCGCCGCAAGCTGCCTCGCCAGGCGAATCTTCTCCGCGGTGTTCATCGAGAACCCCGGCGACTGTTCGCCGTCACGGAGCGTTGTGTCAAAGATGCGTACGACGTCCATATAGTCCCCCATGCTCTAGTAACGCACGGCAGGCACCCTGCGGTCCAATTTATCTTTATTCTGCTTTTGATAATTTCGCCTTATACTGAGAAAAGGAGGGCTCCTTGGACCTCGGTGAATTACAGGTATTTCTGATGGTGGCTAAAGAGGGCAGCTTTTCCCGCGCTGGGGAGCGCCTTTACCGCACCCAGCCCGCCATCAGCCTGGCCATCCGTAAGCTGGAGGACTCGCTCGGCCAGCCCCTGTTCGTCCGCGGCGCCCGGCCCGTCCGCCTTACCGATGCGGGAACGCTTCTGAAGGACTACGCGGAACGCCTCATTAACCTCCGCGATGAAGTCAAGAAAGGGCTCTCTGAATTATCGGACTTGAAGCGCGGCGAACTCTCTCTGGGAGTGAACGAGAGCTCCATCCACGCCCTCCTCCCCGCCCTGGCCAAATTTCGGGAAAAGCATCCCGGCGTCCAGGTGCGCGTGCACCGCATGCTATCCCGGGACATTCCGCATGAGGTCCTGAACTACCGCTTGGATCTCGGCGCGATATCGTACGTGCCCCGCGATGCCCAGCTTCAGGCCACGGAGATCCTGAAGGATGAGCTGACTCTGGTCGTGAACCCCAAGCATTTCCTTGCGAAGAAGCGTG
>WNGJ01012248.1_pt1 | contig 11288 bp, 9 predicted proteins | sample 5400611 | NCBI WGS metagenome assembly WNGJ01 (sample SAMN13153375, study PRJNA577476) | soil metagenome | isolation source: 40 cm soil or saprolite under Garry oak tree replicate 1 | place: USA:California | collected 2016-06-15 | reverse complement strand
GACTCGATGTGGAATCTTCCCCCGCAGGAAACGTTGAGGAGGAGTTCGCGAGCAGCTGGGGCTTCTCGATGACTCCGGATTCCAAGGACGTTCCCTGGGCGAGGGACATGGACCGAATCTTCGGTGCCCTGAATGTCGTTGACAACTGGGATTTGTCCAAGTGGCAAACGGTCTCGGCCTCGGGAGGGACTCTGGGCGCGGGCCTCGGAGCGCCGCGTTCCGCTTGGGCTCCGGCGCTCGGAGTGACACCGTCGCCCGTCCCGTTCGATTTCTCTGTGTCCACGAATCCCTCCTCAGGCTTTGTTGCGGTGCACGGGGGTTCGGTGAGCACGACTGTGACGGCCCAGCGAACCTTTGGTTCGAGCCATGGCGTCCAATATTCTTGTGGGTCGCTGCCCACGGGGACGACATGCGCGTTCACGCCGCCCACGTGCAATCCCTCTTGCGCTGCGAATCTAGTCCTCGCCACATCGTCGAGCACTCCAGCGGGGACGTATGCTGTGAGCATCCAGGCCACCGATAGCACGATCACTCGCACCTCTGTAGTCACGCTCACCGTCGGCGATCCACTCATGGCGTACGACATGGAGACCCTCACCGGAACTGGACAGATGAAGGATCTCTCGGAACATGGAAATGATGGGACAATTGGGGGCACCACCGACATCGCGGGAAGGGTCGGTCAGGCAAGGCACTTCGCCGTTGGTGACCGGATCACTGCCCCCGGGATTTCCGTCACCGGCACGGACTTCACAGTCGGCGCATGGTTCCTGTGGACGACGAATCCGTCGCCGTACTACACCGGAATCCAAGGTGGGGACTGTTGTTCGTGGGAGCTGCGGGTACTGAACGACGGGCGGTTCGCTGTCGTGTTCTACCAATCCATCTCACCGGACGTCGTCACGGAAGTCGCAAGCCCCTTCGAATACAACGACGGGACCTGGCATCACGCGGCCGGTGTCTTACGTGCCGGTTTGGCGGAGCTCTATGTGGACGGCGTGCTCGTCGCCAAAGATACGACGAATCCCATCACGTCGGTGCGGCCATCGACGGTCACCGAGATTGGTCACGTCGCATCGGACTTCACTGGAGACATCGATGAGGTCTTTGTCTACAACCACGCGCTGACTGCCTTGGAAATCGTCGCCCTTGCACCGCCTCCGCCCCCGCAAGTCGACGGTCTGATCTTGTCTTACGACATGGAGACGCTTCTTCCCAACGGACAGATGAAGGATCTCTCGGGGCAAGGGCATCGAGGGACGATTACTGGTACGGCGGACGTGGCCGGGAAGGTCGGCGGAGCGAAGCACTTCGACGGAGTCGGAGATCGGATTACGGCTTCCACGGTTTCCGTACCGGCCACGTCCTTCACGGTCGCTGCATGGTTCCGGTGGACAACAAACCCCTCGCCGTATTACAGTGGGATTCATGGTGGCGGTTTCTCCTGGGAGCTACGGGTTTTGGCGGACGGTCGGTTTGCCGTCGTCTTTTACCAAGTCGTCTCTCCGGATGTCACAACAGAAGCCGCAAGCCCTCTCGCATACAATGACGGCACATGGCACCATGCCGCTGGCGTCCTCCGGTCCGGCCTGGCGTGCTCGTCGCCAAAGATACGACGAATCCCATCACGTCGGTGCGGCCATCGACGGTCACCGAGATTGGTCACGTCGCATCGGACTTCACTGGAGACATCGATGAGGTCCGCGTCTACGCTCGCGCGTTGACCACGGCCGAAATCACTGCCATCGCGCCGCCGCCCCCACCGCCGTCGGAGGGTCTCGTCCTCTCCTACGACATGGAGACACTCTCCCCCGCCGGATGGATGGAGGACCTCTCGGGGCAAGGGCACGAGGGGGCAATCACCGGGACAACGGACATCGCCGGGAGAGTCGGTCAGGCGAAGCACTTCGACGGAGTCGGAGATCGGATTACGGCTTCCACGGTTTCCGTTCCCGCGACGGACTTCACTGTCGCCGCGTGGTTCCGATGGACCACGAATCCATCCCCATACTATAGTGGAATCCATGGTGGCGGAATTTCCTGGGAGCTCCGTCTGTTGGCCGACGGTCGATTTGGCATTGTGTTCTACCAAGCGATTGGGCCGGATGTCACAAGCGTGCTCGTCGCCAAAGATACGACGAATCCCATCACGTCGGTGCGGCCATCGACGGTCACCGAGATTGGTCACGTCGCATCGGACTTCACTGGAGACATCGATGAGGTCCGCGTCTACGCTCGCGCGTTGACCACGGCGGAAATCACTGCCGTAGCGACCGGCTGACTCAAGCCGCCCGGTTGTCCGGAGAAACGCTCGTCATGGGAGCGCTCCGACCGGCGCCGCCCTCGAGCAAAATGATGAGCGATGTGGCTCTGTCCCCTGCGATTTCATCGACAGGTTCTGCGGCCGCATCGATTGGTTCCAAAGCTGGCGCTTCGCTCCCTCCAACAAGCCGTTCCGCCTCCTCGCCCGCGGTGGGAGTAGCACCCTGCGCCCAACACCGAGACTGTATTCGCAGCCGCGATGTCCTCAATTAGGTCCGCGGCGACTTGCACCGCGCGACACAATGACGAAACTAGGAGAATAGAACCAACACCATCCGGGCGGGTCAACCGATCTGAACGTAGAGATGCGTCTCCCTGTAGGAACTGGAAAGGTCGCCGTCCTTAAAGAGAAGGAATTGGACCTTCCAGAAGCCGGTCCTGCTAATCGTGAACGTGTAGAGCTGGGAAACGTCCTGGCCGTCAGCCACGCTGGCGTTGATCCAGGACAGAGTTGTCCTGTTGACCTCCAGTGTCTCATTCCCGCCCGTCGTTGTGTTATAAACGACTCGAATCCCAACGAGATCAACTCGTACAGCATAGTTCGCACTTGCCGCCTCGTGGTTTGTGATTTCAAGGACTACTGTTCCAGGTTGGGAAGGGGCCAGATGGGTTGGATATCCAGATGCGTTCCCATCCGGGCCGAGGACGTAAAACTCTGTGAAGCCGCTGTCTGCGCGAGGGCTAGCGAGGACGTATGCGAGACTCGCGCCTGCAGCGATAACACAAGCCAAGAGTGCCACGGTCAAGGTCTTGTCCACAAACGCATAGTCCTTCCATGTCGGAATGGACAAGTAGATTGTGGCCGACAGGCGGTCGGTCGTGGGGAGCCGAATTCTCCTCCACCAAGCCGCCAGCCCGACCAATACGCTAAAGGCAGCGGTTATCAAAACCACTGGCCCAAAGTGAATGCCGACAGACGTGAGACTCAGAGCGAGGCCGAGGAAGGGAACCACCGCGATGCTCAGTCCAGAGCTCAACACTACACGCTCAATCCAGTCGAGATCCTCTCTCCTCGGGTAGAGCGCGGCCACGAGGACATAGCCAGGAACGAAGAGGACAACAACGATTGCGAGGTAGTTCCCTTGTCCGAGCGCTAGGAGAAGGCTCGCAATGACTACAGCGTATCCGATGCAAAACACCAAGTCCCAGGGCGTTTCTTGAAAGTGAACTCGCACTCAGCCCCTCACAGCGTGCAGCCCCGCGAAGCGCCTTAATTGTTTCCATGTTTTCCCTGCGGTCTACTCCAATTAGCATCTTCACATGGTGGTGATTTAGGTGACGACACCTCTGCGCCGTTTGAGTCGCCAGTTCAGTCCCCTTTGGAGGTGAAGTCGAACCCATGCGCTTTTGCATGACCTCCATACAGCTGTCAGTGCTATCCACCATGCAGTTGGAACGCACTCCGGAGGTTTGATGGGACGACATGTAAGGATCCGCGAATGAAATCCACGTCCGGCAAATACAAGCCACCTTCCGATTTTCACTACGACCGATTGAGGACGGCGTAGTACCGGTGGTCGTCGGGCCTGCTTGCGCTCGGCTGCCTCTCACGAAACCGTTGGACTCGAGTTCTTGATCTCACGATGCAGAAGATCAGAATACAAACCAAGCTCAAGCTTTGCACGTGCATCCCAGCTAAGAATGTTGTCCTTTGCAAATTCCTTTGCGTTCCTCCCCAACGACTCGCGAAGCTGCAAATTCTCGATCAGCTCGTTGATGACGAGCGGCAGTCGCTCCACCGCGGAGGGTTCCAAGAGAATGCCATTCTTCCGATTTTGTATCAGTCGGCTAGTTCCTCCATTGTTCAGAGTCACAACGCACTTGCCGCAGGTCATGGCTTCTAGGAGGGGGATGCAGAAATTGGTGAGATCATTGGTCGAAACGAAAATGTCCGAGATCGCAAAATAGAGGCCAATCTTGTCATGATCGACAGCGCCGACAAAGTTCACTCTGTCTTCTTCGTGAACCAAGCGCGCGAGTCGCAGAAGTAGCGCTTTTTCCGGTCCGTCGCCTATGACCATGCAGACGACTTTGCGGCCTCGCGTGATCTTGCTCATCGCGATGACCATTCGGTCAACCCGCTTCCAACTAGCTAGCCTTGAGACGGTGATGATCACGATCGCGCTCGGGTCGATTCCCATGAGCTTTCGGACGTGAACTCGATCGTGAGATTCGAGGAGCGCTTCTCTATCGACCGCGTTCGGAATCAAAGCAATCCGAGAAGGGGGGACTCCCGCAGCACGAGCAACATGATCGCCTCGTGTTCCGTCGTCGTCAATGACAAACCGGTTCATCGGTAGACGCAAAGAGAAAAGCTCTGGGCTACTGACTAATGACCTTGTTGACGGGCTAAGGGCGAACGACGATTCATTGGTGCCGTGAATCCTTGCTACAGATGGAACACCCAACCTCCTCGCGAGTGCAAACGCCGGGAACATACCGAGGTACGTGTGGCCAATCACAATATCTGCCCCCTCAATTCTGGCGACTTGGGCGGCTTTCCTGAGCCCCAGGCATGAGAACAGGGCCGTCCAGAGTCCGACTTTCACTGCCCTGATCAAGCCGAGTACGATTCTTGTTTCGGTAGCAGCCCTTTGCATCTTCTCAAGTAGGTCGAGGAGCCCCCTCGGCAAGTAGAAGCGATGCATCCGGAGGCTCTGCGTGCCGTCTTTGTCCTCGTTCTTGATGGTTGGATCGAAGACGTTGAAGGGAGGCAGTACAACTTGCACGGAGTGTCCTTGTTTGGTTAGTCGTGAGTATGTTTCGAAGAGGGCTGGCATCCCTTTCCGTTCGCCCATCGGCCAAAAAAACGGTGTTATGACAAGGAAGCGAATCGTTGATATCGCAGTTCGACCCCCGTGCTCGTGTCAAGCCCAGTGTCTTGGACCAACAATCTTTCTACGACATCGTTGGGCGGGGGCGGTGTACCGAGCCAGTGCCAACGTGGTATTCTAATCATGTGCACAACCCCCAGACTTGAGTGCGTCCATTTTGATACAGAAGATTAGCGTCGTTTGGGACCCTAAGTATCTGGCCGTAGTCAAGAACACGATGTTCGACAACTGCAGAATCCATGAGATAGCAATACCTCTGATTTGCGAGTTCTTGGAGGCCATCGACGTATGTCACGTCGTACAGATCTGGTCCACTCGTGTACATCCAGGATAGCCTCAGTATCCGAGAATCTACATCAGCCCAGATTGTCTGGCCGCGCAAATGATTATGTGTCCAGCGAACTGCAGCAAGCTCGTCGGGCGAGAAAAAGCTCCAGAACTTTGAAGCGGCGGGGTCGGTGGTTGCCTTTACTAGGCTTCCCGAAGAAAGGACCACCAATCCGACGATCACGACGGCAGCAAGTGCGCGACGCTTCTTCAAGCGCGTCGGCATACGGCGACCCAAAGCCAGCACGGCAAGTGGAGTTGACACGAGTAGGACTAACGGGAGCATGCGATACTGCGCGTTGCCGAGTTTCGTTACAAAGTCTGCGGCAACCGACAGGAGGAGAGCGATTCCCAGAATTGCCAGGGCTCCAATCATGAACAGAACCGGGGGTCGCTCGCTAGCTTTGTGAAACAGCAGAAGACGCACCCTTCTGATCCATTCGACTCCGGAAACCAATAGGACGGTCCAAAGGCTCAGCGTAAGTCCAAGGTAGATCCAAAACGATCTCCATGTCGACTGGACGAACTGGTAAGCCGTTACCTGATCTGGAGTAAGCAGCTCGGACACAAATATCAGATTTCTGTTGAGTTGGACCAACCCGGACGCGGCGGAAGGATAGATATACCATGCATAGAAGAAAGTCAATGCGAGAGATGTCACCACGAAGCTCCACCAAGACCTTCTCGATAGCAAACCAGTCATGTTTAGGTGCCGCAGCCCGAACTCGATGACTAGGACCAGTGATGCAGAGAGAATCATCGCCACGTAAGCGAACACGATGTTGAGCGTCAAAATGCCCATGAATAGTATCCACCACAGCAAGATCCAGACCAGTTTGCTCGGCTTGGGACTCGGGTCGAACATGATTTTGTTGAGTACAAGAAACAGTACGACAATTAGTGCTACTGTGAACGCCTCGTGCGTACTTCTGGATGTGACTGTGAGAAAGTCCGGGATTATTGCGAGCACCACGAGTGCAACGAACGCGCTCCGAGTCTTGCCAAGCAAGTTTCGAAACAACGCGTAAGCTCCGAGCAGCGGCAACATGCCGAAAAATGGCGCGACATAGAGTTGAATGGTAAGTGAACTGACCCCGGTGAGCTCGGATATGAAGGCGACAATGGTTTGATAGCCAAAACCCGCGGGATATAGAATTTGAGAATTCACCGAGCCAGTGGAGATAACAGAATCTGATGCTCTCGTGAAAAAGGCGCCGTCCCCGAGAACGCTGAACCCTGCGTACCTCAGGACGAGGTACAACCGAGATGTGAATCCATATAGAAGGACGGCTCCGAGCATTAGCAGGCGGCCCTTTTGGAAGTCGATTGCATTCTCTGGGCGATTGCTCACTGGCTCGCTCCTCTTATTTTATTCTGGCCTGAAGCCATCGAGCACCCGCTCAAAGTCGACAACGGAACGATCCCAAGTGAAATATTGAAGCACGTGCGCCCGGGCGGCGAGTCTCATCTTTTCGATGAGGTCGGAGTTTCGAAGGCTTTTCTCGATGGCCGATGCAAATTCTTGCTTCGTCGGCGGCACAAGAAAGCCGGTCACACCATCAACAATCGTTTCCATCGCTCCTCCGCCTTGCCCAGCTATGACGGGCGTTCCACAAGCCATGGATTCGATTGGCACCAGTCCGAATCCTTCGTGGATTGAAGGCTGCAATGTTAATCGAGCCTTCCCATAGATTTCCGGCATCTCGTTGTACTCCTTCGGGCCTGCGAACTCGACGAGATCGGCCACGCCCGCCATTTTAGCTCGTGCAGCGAGCTCATCCCGTTGCGGCCCGTCGCCAACAATGCGAAGTCGAATGCCCGCGTCCTTCAGACCGTCACTGCATAGCGCAATTGAATCAATTGCCAAGTCGAAATTCTTGTATTTCGTCAGTTGTCCAACGCACAGCAAGTAAGGATCGGTCGCCTGAAACGGCTTGTAAATGTCCGGATCTACACCAGGATACACTACGGTCGCCGCCAGACCGTAGAGTCGTTTGAGGATATCTGCTGTGTACACACTATTTGCGACAAAACCGTCCATTCTCCTGACGACGCTCCGAGTAAGTTTTCGAAAGAGTGGGTTCCCGGTTGTCGACCTGAGCAGTAGCCGCAACGGGGGCGACAGGTCTTCAAAGATATGACTACCCGAACCTAGAATTGTGCTATCATGGCAATACCAGACAGCTTTGGTTTGGAGGTGCGCCAACTTATACATTGCACCCCAATACTCGGAGGGTGCGACATTGGAAACCAAGACGTCCGGACAGAAGTCTTTGATGGCCTTCACGAGACGGCTGAAGATGATTGGCTCCTGCCCGTAGTGAAGGACTTGGCTAGGCAACCTGCCAGGTATCTGGTAGAACTTGACGTTGTGATAACCACCCAAGAGTGCTGGGTCTTGTCTCAAGCTGATCACCGCAACGTCGTGGCCCCGTCTGCTCAACCGCGAGGCCAACTCGAGGATGACATGGCTACCGCCTCCCCGAATTGTGAAATGCGGATGAAGGAAAGCTATTCTCAAATCGGCACGTCCCTGTCTCTCGGCGAGAGTGAATCTTCCCCTACCTTCGGGGTAGTCAGGTTGCAGTGTGATCGCGAAATCCTTCGGATTGTACGCGATACCGGATCCGTATCGAACTTCTGGTCGCCTTCCAAGGAGCGCACACGGCCAGCATTCAGGGCGCCTTGCAGTCCCGAAAGTTCTCTGACTACTGACATGTCTTAGGAATCCTCGGCTCGATGCTCGCGGGCGGTCCAATGCTTCCCTACTAGGACTTCTTGCAAGGTTTCCACGCTAAGCGCAGGGTGAGCTTCCAACCTGGAGTACCAGAAGCCCTCCAATGCCAAGCGCGGATGTATTCTGTGACGTCTGTAATGCTCACTCTCCATTCGAATCGACGCGCGCAAGTACTCAACCACGAGATTGAGGTCGACCCCTGTGGGCCCGATTCCGCTCTCGGAAGCATAACCGTCCAGGAAAGCCGCAAAAGCTTCCCTCCAGTCCCACCAGGTCAGCTGCTTGATCTTGCTGAGCGGATGGTGTCGAACAACCAAGAGGCTGTGTAGAAAAGTAGCCAGGTCTCGTTCTCGAGCAGCAACGATCTCAACCCCCGGGAAGTCCAGCAAAGCAATCGATTTCATATTAGACCCGACGCGCACATTCCAGGTGGAGAAGTCTAAGTAAGAGAGCACACCGATTGACTCGACGTGAGACGGGTCCCCGGTACGGAAACCACTCCGTGTTTGTCCAAAGAGATGCCACCTCGCGAGAGCCCGGCCAGCTTGCCCTGCAACCCAGCCATGATCGAGTCCAGGTAGACTCTTGGGCCTAGTGAGCAGAGATTTGAAATTTGTCCCGTTGACATATTTCATGACAATCGCGCGTTCGTCGTCACTGCTATAGTAGACTTCGGGAATGTGGAGCCAAGCTGGTACTTGAGCCCGAAATTCCTCTTGGAGTCTCCGCGAAACGGAGGGGAGTGATGCAATCCCCGGGCCGAGATGCCCCTGCGTACTTGGAGTTCGGGTAATCTTGATAAGTACTCCGGGATCTGATGGATTATCAGAAGTAACATGGAATCGGAGCGAATTTGCCGACCGTTGTATTTGGACGACAAACAACTTGTCATTTCCTCGATAGACTGTCTGCGAGATCCTGCTTATCAGCGGAGCGATTCGTTTACGCTCTCTCAACGAGAAATACATGGCCTGCAGACACTCCGCCTAGGATTGCCGACTCAGCTGATATCCGCCATCCAGCGCTCCGAAGTTCATCTCTGGCGAGATTCACGCTGCACAGGAAGATTCTATTTGAGTCCGCGAGTCCTACTCTCCGATTCAGCTGAACAATCCACGTCCTTCCTCGATGAAAGACAGCATAGTAGAGCACCGCCCATGCTGAAGAGATTCGGCGAATCTCCTTCAACACCTCCACTCTCTGTTGCGCTGGAACTCGGTGTAGAAATCTGTTGCAGACAACCAGCTGAATCGAATTACTCTTGAATGGCAAATGAGAAACATCTGCCTGCAACGTTTCACGGCCGCCATTGCCCCGAAACAGAGCCAGCATCGGTCGCGACGAGTCGACTCCAATTGCCCATAGGTCCTCGAACCACGCGGAGAGAAGCTTGCCGCTCCCGCACGGAACATCGATGATAAAGCCGCTCAATTTCAGCCGTCGGACCAATCCCGAAATTGACTTTCGCTCTGCAACGCTTACGAGCCAAGCGAATAATCGCCGGAGATCTAAAAAAGTCCTGACCTTCGAAGGAGGCTGAATGTTCGCATGATATTCGACTGCGGCAAGCGGGTCCTGGTACCGTTCGCGGTACTCTTCCATCGTTCGGGTGGTAGATTTTGGTCCCATGCAAACGCATCAAGGTGTGCAGCTATTAGTTTGGCCCTCCGATACGGGTGACTTGGACTCTTCGAAGATTGCCTCCGGAGTGGGGAGCCGCGCAACACGTGCCAACGTCTCTGTGGCAGTCATGGATCGCACGCCAAAAACTCTCCAGCGAGGGCACCCCTACTCAGCTCTTCGATATAAGACAGCATCGCCGGAGCTCCAGGGTGACCGAAGAAGCTCGAAGCAGATGATAGTACGAGTTTCCCGCAACGCGCTGACTCTCGCGGAGTTGCCGCGTTCTCCCCAGGTGAGAGAAGCGAATCGGAGTCCTTATATGGGATGCGATTCGTCGAGGGGCGAACGTCGAGGCAGGCGCCGAAGGAGGGATAGCGCTGGAAACGCGCGCGGTGTTTGTGACTGGCGGCCGTGGCTTCATCGGTACTCATCTTGTTCAAGAGCTCGTTTCGCGAGGCCACCAGGTCCTTGCTTGCGATCTCGACGCCGGCGAGGGAGAAGACTTTGTTCGGTGTGACGTTCGGGAGTACCGTCAGCTCGAGCGCGTGTTCAGCCAGAGAAGATTCGACTATGTCTATCATCTCGCTGCCGAATATGGGCGGTGGAACGGGGAGGACTACTACGAGAATTTGTGGGAGACGAACGCAATCGGCACCAAGAACATGATCCGTCTGCAGGAGCGCTTCAAGTTTCGTCTCATTTTCTTTAGTAGCGCTGAGGTGTATGGCAACTACGGACAGGTAATGAACGAGGATGTTCTGGACAGGACACCGATCAAACAACTCAACGACTACGCCATTACCAAGTGGGCTGGCGAGTTAATGTGCCTGAACTCCGCAGCGCAGTTCGGAACGGAGACGGTTCGAGTTCGGCCTGTGAACTGCTACGGACCTGGGGAGCACTACACCCCATACCGCGGCTTCATTCCCAAATTCATCTACCACGCCCTTCGCAACTTACCTTATGTCGTGTACCAGGGTCACAAGCGGATCATCGACTTTGCCGAAGACTCGTGTCGCACGTTCGCGAACATCGTCGACCACTTCGTACCGGGCGAGGTGTATAATGTCGGAGGCCGCCCAGAATGGGAACGCGACATCAAGGCCTACTCGGATCTTATCCTCAAAGCCACCGACCGAGACGATTCACTCGTCTCCTGCGAGGACGCGGAGCCCTTCACGACGGAAACGAAACATGTCGACTGCTCCAAGGCAATCCGGGACCTCAGGCATGATCCAAGAATTGCCCCTGAAGTGGGCATAAAGAGGACCGTGGAATGGATGCGAACCGAGTACGGGATTGAGTCTTGATGCCTGACACGGCGACCGCTTTTCGGAAGAAGACGATCCTCGTGACGGGCGGTGCTGGTGCAATCGGCACCAACCTCGTCGCAGCTCTGAGCCGCTTGGAGACCAAACGAATCGTAGTATTCGACAATCTCTCCT
>WNGJ01025801.1_pt1 | contig 11290 bp, 10 predicted proteins | sample 5400611 | NCBI WGS metagenome assembly WNGJ01 (sample SAMN13153375, study PRJNA577476) | soil metagenome | isolation source: 40 cm soil or saprolite under Garry oak tree replicate 1 | place: USA:California | collected 2016-06-15 | reverse complement strand
CACGCGGCAGGCGAAGTCGCGAGCGAGATGGCGGTGGAGATAGTCAGCCACGACCTCTCGGATCTGAACGATCTGGACGCTGCCGATGCGCACGAGAGGGTTGCCCGCGCCCTGCGCGACGCGAACCGGGCCGTGTTCGAGCGAACCAGGACCGAGCGCGACAAGCTGGGGATGGGCAGCACCGTGTCGGCGCTTCTCCTTTCCGAGACGAGATTCGTTGTCGGCCACGTAGGCGACTCACGCATCTATCTCGTGCGCGACGGGCAGATGCAACAGCTGACAAAGGACCATTCTCTGGTGCAGGAGCAGGTCGACGCCGGACTACTGACGGCCGAGCAGGCCCGGCGTCATCCGCAGAGCAACGTCATCACTCGCTGCATCGGAATGGCCGATGAGATCGAGCCCGACGTTTTCGATGGCGTCGCCAGGGTTGGCGACGCCTTTCTTCTTGCCAGCGATGGCCTGACAGGGATGGTTGATGACCGCCGGATCCAACAACTTCTCCTCTCGCGCGCCAAGCCGGAGCGGATCGTCGATGCGCTGATCCAGGAAGCAAACGTCAACGGCGGCAACGACAACATCACCGCCGTCGTCGTGCGCGTGCTCGCCGAGGAATCAACCAGCACCGATCGGGAGGTCACTCCGATTCCTCCCGTGCGGACGCATGGCTGACGACAGTGAGACCGTAGCGGGCATCGCACAGCTTTATCTCGGGAATATCCTCTACGCGCTCGAGCTCGCGGCACTGGGTCTGGACGAACAGAAGAAGACCGCTGACGCCGCATTCTATCGGGGAATCGCCAAAAAGCTGGCCGAAGCCCGGGGCCGCGAGGTGAAGCGGTCGTGAAGGCCTCGATCATAGGTATCGTCGCGCTGGTCGCCTGTACTGCACGCAACGAGTGGGCTGCCAGCGATTCCTCGTTTGCGCGCCTGCAACAGCGCGGCGAGACAGCGATGGGAGTCAATCAGTACACGTCGCAGCACGTCTTCGAGCCACTCGCAGACGGTGGTCGCATCGTCCTCGAGCGAAAGGAGAACGATTCAGCCGGAGTGGCGACCATCAGAGCTCACATGCGCACTATCGCGGTGGCCTTCAGTCGTGGAGACTTTGCGCTTCCCGGATTCGTGCATGCGACGAGCGCGGTTCCGGGCACGGAAGTGATGAAGCGACTGAAAGGCCACATCACCTACTCGCCCCGTGATCTCCCAGAGGGAGGAGAGGTTGTCATCTCGACCAGAAATCCGGAGGCTATCGCCGCCATCCACGGGTTTCTGGCGTTCCAGAGAATGGACCATCGTGTCGGAATGCACCAATGACGGCGAAGATGCCGAAGCGCAGGAGCGGCTCCGCTGAACCTGCGCCCATCCGAGCCTTCAAGGACGCAAAGGAATGGGATTCCTGGTTGACGAAGAATCAGGCAGAGATCGATGGGATCTGGATGCGGATCGCCAAGAAATCCTCGGGCGTGAAGTCGGTTACGTATCCGGAGGCCGTCGAGGTTGCGCTTTGTCACGGCTGGATAGACGGACAGAAGCGGCCGGAGAGCGAAACGACGTGGCTCCAGCGTTTCGTGCCGCGCCGGCCACGCAGCATGTGGTCGATGATCAATCGCGAAAAAGCGCTGGCGCTCATTGCCGCTGGAAAAATGAAACCCGCCGGACTCGCCGAGATCGAGCGGGCAAAAATGAATGGCCGATGGGACGTTGCCTATGCGTCTCCCAGCTCGGCGACAATGCCAGAGGATTTGGAGAAGGAGTTGGAACGCCATCCGAAAGCGAAGGCGTTCTTCAAGACGCTGAATCGAGCAAACAGCTATGCGATCATGTGGCGTGTTCAGACGGCGAAGCGACCAGAGACGCGAGAGCGACGGATCCGCACCTACATCGAGATGCTGGAGAAAGGCGAGACGATACATTAGATAGCGCTCCATGCCAGACACGCAGCGGATCGTCATCCGCATCAAGAAGGGGGCGGACGGTCGCACTTCGCTCAGTTGCACGAGAGCCGACGGCACGACCACCTGGCAGCGCCAGGAAGGCGACCAGGCTCGCTTCTTTCCGCGACACGATCTCACCCACTATGCCGTCGAGACTGTCCTCGGACTCCGCCAAGGATTCTACGGGCTCGTTGCATCCGGATGGGACCTATCCGATTTCGGTTCGCCGTGGCCACGAGGAAGAATCCCCACCGAGGCGAACCTGGCAGAGTTGATTGTGGGCTTCTTCGATCTCGAGCGTCGCACTGGAGAGCGCTCGACCGCCGAAGAGCTGAACGATCGGCTGGCGGAGCTGTGCGCTCAAAACGGTTTTCCGAAGCCGGAAAAAATCAGCGAGGCAGATGTCGCACGCGTGAGACAGAAGCGCGCCGAGGTCTTTGAGAAGTGGGATGCTATCGAGCCGGGAAGCGCGCTCGAGCTCCCCTTCGAGCTTGATGCCTTGGCTTCCGCTCTCTCTCCGGCGCAACCAGAACCCCGCCGAGCCAAGTCGAAAAAAAGTTGAGAGAATACGACGGTGTCCGCTCTCCCCGTTCAGGCGTCGTATTTGCTAATTTAAGACATGAGCCGCTCCTATCAGGAACGGAGCCGCTCACTTACGGGTAAGAGCCGAACACCACCAATCGCGCCGAATCCGGAGAAGTCATGGGAACCGCGACACTTACGGCACCTGAGCAAGTTACGGACACCTTTCCGATCAACGGAACGGATTTCATAGAGTTTTACGTCGGTAACGCGAAGCAGGCGGCCCACTTTTACCGCAACGTCTTCGGGTACAAGATCCTCGCTTACCGGGGCCCGGAGACTGGAACTCGCGATCGCGCGAGCTACATCCTCGAGCAGGGAAAGGTCAGGCTCGTCCTCACGACGGCGCTTCGACCAGACGGCGACATTGCCACCCACGTTCACAAGCACGGAGACGGCGTCAAGGATATCGCGCTCTGGGTGGACGATGCGCGGAGGGCGTTCAGGCTGGCGGTAGAGCGTGGCGCCAAGCCGGCGTACGAGCCGAAGTCGCTGGTCGACGATCAGGGCGAGGTTGTGATCGCCGGAATCCACACCTACGGTGAGACGATTCACAGCCTGGTGGAGCGAAAGAACTACAAGGGCCTGTTCATGCCCGGGTTCGTTCCGTTCGCCGGTCGCGGGGATGCGCAGGACGTTGGACTCAAGTACATCGACCATTGCGTCGGCAACGTCGAGCTCGGCGCCATGAACAAGTGGGTCAAGTACTACGCCGACGTCCTGGGGTTCAGTCAGCTCATCTCCTTCGACGACAAGGCGATCTCAACGGAATATTCGGCGCTGATGTCGAAGGTCGTCGCCAACGGGAACGGCCGCATCAAGTTCCCGCTCAACGAGCCGGCAAAAGGAAAGAAGAAGTCGCAGATCGACGAGTATCTCGAGTTCTACCAGGGACCTGGATGTCAGCACATTGCGATCGCAACCGACAACATCATCGAAACGGTCACCAGGCTGAGAAGCAACGGAGTCGAATTCCTCCGCGTTCCCGGCACGTACTATGACACGGTGACGGAGCGTGTCGGGAAGATCGATGAGGACCTGGCGCCCTTGCGCGACCTGGGCATTCTCGTCGACCGTGACGAGGAAGGCTATCTGCTTCAGATCTTCTCGAAGCCGATGGAGGATCGGCCGACCCTGTTTTATGAGATCATCCAAAGAAAGGGTGCGAAGAGCTTCGGCGCCGGAAACTTCAAGGCGCTATTCGAGGCGCTCGAGCGCGAGCAGGATCTGCGCGGGAATTTGTAGCCATGCCGATCTATCACACCCTCGGAAAGATCCCCCGCAAGCGGCACATTGCGTTCAAGAAGCCGGGCGGTGGCATCTACGCCGAGGAGCTCGTCGGGCACGAGGGATTTACGGGAACGTCGGCCCTCTTGTACCATATCCATCCCCCGACGACCGTAAAGTCTGTGCGCCGCGTGAAGGAGATAAAGTACGAGGCGGACCCCGACCAGACGCTCCATCACCGGCACTTTCTCACATCCCGCGCCAGGAAGGGCGGCAGCGCTACGCTCGACCGGATTCCGCTGCTGTTCAATCAGGACATCGCCATGCTCTACGTCGAGCCCGACGAGAACGACGCGCACTTCTACCGGAACGCGCAGGCCGACGAGCTGGTGTACGTCAGCAAAGGTCAGGGCGTTCTCGAGAGTACCTACGGCTCGCTGCCATTTCGCGAGGGTGATTACCTCGTCATCCATCGCGGCATTCTGCACCGGTATCGCTTCGACCTGAACGCGGAGCAGGTGAAGCTCGTGATCTTCGAGAGCAGAGGTCACGTGCGGTGGCCCAAGCGCTACCGCAACGAGTTCGGCCAGCTGATCGAAGGCGCTCCGTATTCAGAGCGCGACATCCGGCGCCCGACGTTCGTCGAGCCGATCGACGAGATGGGGGATTTTCCGATTCTGGTGAAGCAGTACGACGGGATCAACGAGATCATGCTCGACCACCATCCGCTGGATGTAGTCGGCTGGGACGGATACTTCTATCCGTGGGCGTTCAACATCAACGACTTCGAGCCGATCGTCGGCCGGGTGCATCAACCCCCGCCGGTACACCAGACCTTTCAGGGCGACGGCTTCGTGGTCTGCTCATTCTGTCCGCGTCCCTACGATTTCCATCCCGAAGCGGTGCCCGCGCCCTACAATCACAGCAACGTGGATTCGGACGAGGTGCTCTACTACGCGTCGAGTGAATTCATGAGCCGCAAGGGAATCGAGTTCGGCAGCATCACGCATCATCCGGACGGAATCCCGCATGGTCCGCATCCGGGACGCGCCGAGGCGAGCATCGGCGCCAAATACACCGACGAGCTGGCGGTGATGATGGACAGCTTCCGTCCGCTCAAGGTCGCCAAGCAGGCGCTGGAAATCGAAGACAAGAACTACCACAAGTCGTGGCTGCAGGGGCAGCACGCTCAGTTCAATCCACCCACGAGCTGAGGATATGACGGAATTCCTGCGTTACGTAGAGGAACGCGGGGGACCGCCCGTGCCCGACTATTCGCCAGACTCCTACTGGGAGCTGCACAAGTGGTCGGTCGATAATCCGGAGCGATTCTGGTCACTGACGTGGAGATTCTGCGGCATCATCGGACACCGAGGCACCGGTGGCGGCGCCGAGCGCGTCGGAGTCGGTCTCGACAACATGGGGCCGCCCGACGCGGAGAAGGGGCCGCGCTGGTTCCCGGACGCCAGCCGAAATTTCGCTGAGAACCTGCTGCGCTTTACCGACGACGAGCCCGCACTCTCGTCGTGGAATGAAGAAGGGCACCAGCGCACCATCACTTATCGTGAGCTGCGAGAAGCGGTAGGAACTCTCGCGCTCGCCCTCGATGCCGCAGGTGTGGTGCCCGGCGACAGAGTCGCGGGATGGTTGCCCAACATTCCCGAGGCCGTCATCGCCATGCTCGCCGCGACTTCGCTCGGCGCGATCTGGTCGTCGTGCTCACCTGATTTCGGCGCGCAGGGAGTGATGGACCGCTTCGGCCAAATCGAGCCGAAGATTCTCTTCGCGGCTGACGGCTACTTGTACAATGGCAAGGAGATCGATCTCCTTCCGCGCCTGCGACAGATCGCGTTTCGGATTCCGACACTCGCGCACGTCGTCGTCACACCGTACCGGAAGCAGATGCCCGACCTCGACGGCGTGCGGAAGGGAATAATGTGGTCGAGGTTCATCGCGGCCCAGTGGGCGGCCCTCTCGAGCAAAAGCACGCCGCCCGAAGGATACAAGGCAACGCCCGCGGAGGGGTTCCGACGCACGCCGCCCGGCGGATCCAGCAGGATTATGGACGCCGGCCTCACGAGGACGCCTGCGCACGGCGTGAAAAGTGTCACTGCAGCGCCCCCCGCGCCCGAGCTGCCCGACCCGAAGACGATGAACTTCGAGCGGTTTCCGTTCGATCATCCGGTTTACATCATGTACTCCTCCGGCACGACAGGACTGCCGAAGTGCATGGTGCACAGCGCCGGTGGAACTCTGCTCCAGCACCTGAAGGAGCTGATTCTTCACACCGATCTCAAGCGCGAAGACTGCATCTTCTACTACACGACGTGCGGCTGGATGATGTGGAACTGGCTCCTCAGCTCGCTCGCCGTTGGCGTCAAGATCGTGTTGTACGACGGTGCGCCACTATCGCCAACGCCCGGCACCCTCTGGGACATGGTGGACGCGGAGGGGATCACCGTCTTCGGTACCAGCGCCAAATACCTCGCGCTTCTGGAGAAGACCGGCGCCGAGCCGCGCAAGAGTCATGAGTTGTTGCGACTGAAGGCGATCCTGTCGACCGGCAGTCCGCTCGCGCACAACAGCTTCGATTACGTCTACAGGAAGATCAAGACGGATGTGCACCTCGCCAGCATCAGCGGCGGCAGCGACATCATCTCCTGCTTCGTGCTCGGCAATCCAATTCTTCCGGTTTATCGTGGCGAGATCCAGACGCCCGGACTCGGGATGGCGGTCGACGTGTTCGACGATCGCGGACGCCCGGTAAGACTGATTCCGGGTGAGCTCGTCTGCACACGGCCCTTCCCCAGCATGCCGGTCGCATTCTGGGACGATCCCGACGGCGCGAAATACCGGGCCGCGTACTTCGAGTATTTCCCCGGCATTTGGCGCCACGGCGATTGGGCCGAGATCACTCGTCATCGCGGATACATCATCTATGGGCGGAGTGACGCCACACTGAATCCCGGCGGCGTCCGCATTGGAACAGCCGAGATATACAGGCAGGTGGAGCAGCTCCCGGAAGTCATCGAAAGCGTAGCCGTGGGCCAGGAGATCGATGGTGGCTCGTCGGGAGATGTGCGCATCGTCCTTTTCGTGAGGCTACAGCCGGGCGTGACCCTCGACGAGAAGCTGTGTGAGAAGATCACGGCGCGCTTACGCGAGAATGCTACGCCGCTCCACGTCCCCAAGAAAATCATCCAGGTGGAAGACATCCCGCGCACCATCAGCGGGAAGATCAGCGAGCTGGCTGTGCGTGAAGTGATTCACGGCCGTCCGGTCAAAAACACGGAAGCGCTCGCGAATCCGCAGTCGCTCGCTCTATACGAGCGGCTGCCGCAGCTGCGCGACTAGCGGGATTTAAGATTGCCGCGCTGAGCGCGGAGAGTGTCTAGTGCTGCGCGACGACTGGCGCGCGCTTCGCTGTCGAAGCGAGGGCGGCGACCATGTCCTGCAGCTTCGGGCCGCGGCCCGGCTCCGGAGCGCCAAACGTCAGAGCAGTACGGTAGTGCGAGACACCATATGCGGCGCCTGATCTACGCTCGACCGTGATTCCCCAATTCTCGGTGCCAGACTGATCGTCGGCAACGTCGGCATTGCCGCTCTGCGGAAGCGCGTGCGCTTCGACCTCGGCGAGGAATGCCTTCCAATCCTGGGATCCTTTGATGTTCGCTTCGCAGGCGGAGCTGATCCACCGATCCTCTCCGAAGTGCGAATCGCGCTTGACGATCGGCCCGCAATCGTAGCCCGCACGCACGAAATTGTCGACGCGAACGTCGGCTGAAGCGGGATTCGACTCATAGTACTGGTCCCACCAGAGCATCAGGCGACCGGTGGTGGTCGCGCCCTTCTGCCGGATGATCACGAGGTACTGCGGATTTCCAAAACCGGAGTACCAGATTCTCACTTCGCGCTCGCCGTTGCCGAGCTGCGCTCTCGAGAGCGGGAGGAGGCCAGCCGTAGCGGCAGCCGCGTCCTTCGCCTCAAATATTGCATCCGAGGCGGGGCCTGTATCATTGGAGGCTGCGAACGTTGCCTGCTGCGCAGCAGAGTAGCCGGGGAATGCGAGCAGGAGGGTTGCTGCGAACGTGAGTCGGCTCATGCCAATAGGACTGGTTTGGCCAGTCCGAGGTCACATTCTAGGACCTCATCTGCACAGGCTCTGTAACCCGTTTTATCCCAACAGCTTAGGCTGTGGGAAAGGGCGGGGCAAACAGACGTTGTTGCACGTTAGCCCGCAGTTCGGAGTTAGTCGCCCAATCCGCAATTAGTCAGCAGTCCGAAATGCAGTTGGTCCGCAGTCCGCAGCGGCTAAAAAGAGGTCAGTTGCCTCCCAAAAACCTGACAGTAATACAATCCTCCAGCAGCGGACCGGGCTATCCCGATTCCCGTCTCCAGAACATCCGGGTTCAGAATGTTGCGGCGATGCCCACTCGAGTTCATCCATCCTTCAACGACGGTCTCAGCGTTCGGATACCCCAGCGCCACGTTTTCCGCGAGTCGCCCGAACGGATATCCAACGTAGCGCGCCCGATCCCCAAGGGTCGGAAGCTGCGCCTCGGGCAGGGTGTGAGCCATTTTCTGAAAGTGAGCCATGTTCTCGGCCTGGATCTTGGCCATCCGATCCAGCTGCGGATTGTAGACCAGTGCTGGCAATCCCTGATGCCGCCGCTGCGCGTTGATGAGATCGAAGATGCGGGACTCCGTCGCGCCGTACGAGCTTGCATTCCGCGGCGTCGACGGCGAAACAGCGGGTGTACCATTGGGAATAGCGCAGCCGGCAAGCAGTAGCGAGACGGCCGTCGCAGCGAACGATCTCGTCACGAGCATCCGTGTTATATCGTCCGGTCAGCGCAATCGTTCCAGAGCCATCAGCACCCGGCGCGGCTCCAGGCTCGTGCGCCCGGATGTGAAGACACGGAGCCATCGAGCACTCTTGTACAATTCCTCGGACAGCGACGGAAGATTGATCGTTCCGATCCACCCTTCGCCGGTAAGCCTCTCGACGCTGCCGCCGCGCCTCAGGACGGGAATGTCGAGGCCGAGCATCTGGGTCTTGACCGGATAATCGAGCAGCAATTCTCCGCGCGCGAGACCAAACTCCTTTGCCAGCGAGTCTTCCGCGTCGGCGACACGCTTCCTGTCCGTGGCGACCCACTCAACCGTCTCGTCGTCGAGCTCGGCGGCGGGCCACTCCCCCGCGCGCTTGTAAAGTTTCCGCTCCTTCAACGCCACCAGCAGCGGCGTGGGCGCTTCCGTCTCGAGTCTGTGCATCAGGCCTTCGTCGGTGTAGCTGGCCAGCGATTGAACGCTCACCACTCCGGCCTTCACCGCGTCTTCCACCAGTCGCTTGTACATCGCTGTCGCGCTTCTCACTGCGTGATGCCAATAGACGTTGCGGTACATCTGGTACTTGGCAAACAGCAATGACTCGAGCGCCGAGAGTGCCTTCTCGCGCACACCGAGCGAGCTCTGTCCGGTATCCGGATCCTCGACGAGAACGAGGGAATTCGTCAAACGGTCGACATCGATCTCGCCGTAGGGAACCCCGCACATGAATGCATCGCGCTTCAGGTACTCGATCTTGTCCAGATCGAGCGAGCCGGAGACGAGTCCCTGGAGCGCGTTCTTGCTCCGCCCTCGAATGAGGTCGAGGACTTTCGCGGGCGCGTCTGCTCCCAGGTGCGAGGAGAGGAGTGATGCGACGCTTCCCTCTGTGATGAGCGGGCGCGCGACATCTTCGTGGTGGAGGGCTCCGATCTCTTCGAGAGCATGCGAGAACGGATAATGCCCCACGTCGTGCAGCAGTGCCGCCGACCTCACTATCGTCTGATCGATTTCACTGATCGAAACCGAATCTTCGGCTTCGCAAAGGAGCGCCAGGGTCCGTCGCGACAGGTGATGCGTGCCGAGCGCGTGCTCGAACCGCGAATGGGTGGCGCCGGGGTAAACGAGGTAGGTCCAGCCGAGCTGGCGAACGTATCTGAGGCGCTGAAATACTTCGGTATCTACGAGCCTGAGCGTCAGCTCGTCGACGCGGATGTTGTTCCAGACGGGATCGCGCAGAATCTCGAACCGCATCGACCGGCCCGCTCGCGGCGTGGACGTCAACCCTTCGGGCCGGCGTTCTTGGTCGCGGTGTCCACGTTGCCGAACTTCTCGAAGTTCTCGCGAAACATCCCGGCGAGCTTCTTCGCCTGTGCGTCGTAGGCCGCGGCATCGGACCACGTCGTTCGCGGGTTGAGCACTTTCGCCGGGACGCCACTGATCTCGGTCGGAACGGCGAGACCGAAGATCGGATCCGTTTCGGTTCCCACCTTGTCGAGCTGCCCGGTAAGCGCGGCGCTCACTATCGCACGAGTGTATTCGAGCTTGATGCGCTTGCCCGTTCCATAAGGTCCGCCACTCCAGCCGGTATTGATCAGCCAGACGGTCGCTTTGTGCTGGCGCAGCAGGTCGCCGAGCATCCTGGCGTACTTGATCGGATGCCAGACGAGGAATGCAGCTCCGAAGCAGGCGCTGAAAGTCGGCTGCGGCTCTTTTACGCCCCGCTCCGTTCCGGCCACCTTCGCGGTATATCCGGACAGGAAATAGTACATCGCCTGCTGCGGAGTCAGCCTCGCGATGGGCGGCAGCACACCGAACGCATCGGCTGTCAGGAAGATCACGTGCTTCGGATGTCCACCGCGCCCACCTTCGACATGATGCCGGATGTAGCTCAGGGGATAAGAGGCGCGGGTGTTCTCCGTGATCGACTGGTCGGCGAAGCGCACTTTCTTGGTGGCGGGATCGAGGACGACGTTCTCGAGCACGGTGCCGAACATTTGCGTCGTTCGATAGATGTCCGGCTCGCTCTCGGGCGAGAGGTTGATCACCTTCGCGTAGCAGCCACCCTCGAAGTTGAAGATTCCGTTCTCGGACCAGCCGTGCTCGTCGTCGCCGATGAGACCACGGCCAGGAGCGGTGGAGAGCGTCGTCTTGCCGGTTCCCGACAGACCGAAGAACAACGCTGTGTCGCCGGACTCGCCGACGTTGGCAGAGCAGTGCATCGAGAGGACACCCTGCTTCGGCAGCAGGTAGTTCATCACCGTGAACATCGCCTTTTTCAGCTCGCCCGCGTAACGCGTACCGCCGATCAGGATCGTGCGCTCGGCGATGTTGAGAACGATGAAGGTGCTGGAGCGCGTGCCATGCCGCGTGGGATCGGCCTCGAACTCCGGCGCGTGAAGAACGGTGAAATTCGGGTCGAAGGTCGGCAGGTCGCTCAGCTCCGGCCGGATGAACATGTTGCGCACAAAAGCCATGTGCCACGCGTTCGGCGAGACGTAGCGGACCGACAAGCGATAAGACGGATCGGCTCCGCAGTAGAGATCCTCGACGAACAGCTCCGCCGTCCCGTTCAGGTATTCGCGGACATCGTGTACGAGCAGCTCGTATCTCGCCACCGAAAGCGGCTGGTTGATCTTTCCCCAGTCGACATCTTTCTCGGAGCTCGGCTCCTTTACGACGAACTTGTCGTTCGGAGAACGGCCAGTGTGAGGCGT
>WNGJ01010166.1_pt1 | contig 11292 bp, 10 predicted proteins | sample 5400611 | NCBI WGS metagenome assembly WNGJ01 (sample SAMN13153375, study PRJNA577476) | soil metagenome | isolation source: 40 cm soil or saprolite under Garry oak tree replicate 1 | place: USA:California | collected 2016-06-15 | reverse complement strand
CCGCGGCGTAACAAAGAAACATGTACGGAAACCAGACCGGAACCGTGGAAGGACTGCTGTACATGAAGAAGCCCAGAGCGAGAAGATCGCAGACCAAGGGCAGGTGCCAGGAACGTTTGCGCAGGAGGCGTTCAATCTGGGTGACGAGGAGCGCGGCGATCAGATAAGCAATTAGAAAAGAAGCGGAACGGTGTGCTCCGCGCGAGGGCGGCTGCTCAAGCACCGCAAGCAGCGCCAGCAAAATAAAAATCGGGCGCGCATAGACGATCTGCCGCTCGAAATGGTGCCGGTCCGTTTGATGGGGGCTCATGCGCGGGGACGCGTGTCCTATGCTTTTAGTCTAACAAGCTAGGCGAAGTTCGTGGCGCCGCGTGCTCCAGGCTGCAACCTTGCGGGATGGGCGATGATCGACGACGAGAAAGAGGCCAGCCGCGAGCGCACCTAGGTAATCTGGGGGGCGGATGGTGTGTGGAATCCGCGCCATCACTTGCCCCGCCGAACTTCAAAACTCGCTATGTTCGCAAAGCAGGGAGAGCAGAAGTCTGCGAAGCTTCTTGGACGTTGGGGCGACGTTGCTCAGAATCGTCGGATGCGCGGCGGTGGGTGATTGGTGGATGATCTCCCTTGTCGGGCTGGAGTTCCTCACGCATGAAAATTTGGTAACTTGGCCGACGTTGTACTTCATGAAGCCGTTCGACTCACTTTGCCAAATCTTGCCAGAGGAGTGGCTAATCGAACGGAATCAGCAAGTTGGGGCAAATTCCAGTAACCAGCTTTCTCCTTCTCTTCTTGCGTTTTACCGCAGAATTGCCATCGTTTTCCGCGACTTGCGTGACATTTTCGTGACCGTTGTCACAACCTAACAAACTAAAGTACATGTGCTTGCTCTTGTCCCGTACCCGGGTTCCTCTGGTGTACGCTTCCGACCAACCGGCAAATAATTCTTAGGGCATGACGTATAGGACAATCAATGGGTATGCAAAGGAGTTGCTGCTAACATCAGCATCGAGCCTTATGCTCTCCCTCAGTGCAACTACCCACCCATCTCCGGTTTCTCCGGTCGAAAGAGACCGTACACCGATTGACTCGCCCACACCACTTTCCCTCGAATCTGAGGATCATTCCAAGCTTTGGAACCACAGGACGTGCATCGCCCTTCTGCTGCTGACGGCGCTTTGGGCTGTGCAGGCATTCGTCACCTGGGCCGCTTGGGGAAACCTAACCATTGACTCCGGTCATGAAATGTATATACCGGCCTTGCTCGCGCAAGGAAAGGTACTCTACCGCGATGTGTGGTTCCCGTATGGACCTGCGGCACCCTACTTCAACAGTTATTTGTTTCGGTTGTTTGGGGTGAATTTGAATGTGCTGTACTGGGCCGGTTCGCTATCAGCATTGGGCTCCGCCATATTTCTCTATCTGGTGGGGAGACGATTGTCCTCCTGGTGTGTGAGCTTGACTGCGGGAGCGGTATTGCTTCTGCAGGCTTTTCAGCCTTCGATTTTTAGTTTTCCCCTCCCCTACAGTTTCGCCACGGTGTACGGGTGCTTGATTGGGTGTTTTTTCCTGTGGATTGCCGTCATTGCGCTAAGCAATTCGAGTTCGTTGTGGATCTTGGGCGCGGGAACCGCAGCAGCGGCTGCATTGCTTTTCAAACCTGAGTTCGGAACCGCCTGCTACGCTACTCTGGTGCCGCTCGTCGCGGTACGCGGTTTTTCACAACGATCCTGGGGGCGCATCGTAAGAGACATTCTGGCAATTCTGCCTGGAATCGTTGCTTGTGGCCTGGTGTTCCTGTGGATGGTGTCCATTGCAGGAGTCGACTTCATCACCCAGGAAAATCTCGTGGGTTGGCCCACTTCCTACTTCATGAAGACGTATGGAAGGATGTGGCTGGAACGCAACGGATTCTCGGTATCGGGTGCCGCCTTTGAAGAAGCCCTGTTTCGGACGGTCCCCATCGCAGGCGTCTTGTTAGCGACCTACTGCTTTTTGTGGTGGAAGCGTTCCGACAGGCAAGCGAGCCTGCTCAAAGCAATGATCGTACTAGTCGTAATTCTCTATTTCGCTGAGACGGATCTCTTCATATTTCCGCCGGTGCAGACCGTGCAGCTCGTCTTGACCACAATTTTCTTTCCCCAAGACATGGTTCTGTACGTTACGGTAGCCGCGCTCATTGCCTGGGGTTATTTTTGGGTGCGGCGGAACGAGAATGCGATCCACTGTGCAGGGATAGCACTGCTGTTTACCTATTCCGGCCTGCTCGCATTTCGCATTTTGATGAAGATGCGAACGGAAGAATATGCCATCTTTTACAGCGGGTCCGTGGTTCTTTCGTTCCTGCTGCTGGCATGCTTGATCATTCCCCGGTCCGGCCGCTCGCGAGCCTTCGTATTTTGGGGAGAACTAACGATCTGCCTCTTTTGTTTTGCAGCGGTTGGACTTCCGACCCTTAGGGCCGAAGCTACAACGCAGGACTTTGTGCCCCTGGCCACAGAACGAGGGACAATCCGTGTGCCCAAACACCTGGCGGAAAATTACGAAGCTGCGATTAAATTCATGAAAGAAAAAAACGCTGCCGGGGAATCCGTGCTCTCGGTTCCCGAGGACACAAGTTTATACTTCCTCTCGGGCACGTACTGTCCGACTCGTGTCTTTTCTTTCACGCCAGGCATCGTGGCACCCGGAACAATGACGGAAAAAATGATTCGGGAGATCGACCTAAAACCGGTCCGCTACTTGCTGTGGTCAAACCGCATCTTTCCGGAGTTCGGCACGCCGGTTTTTGGCAAAGATTTTGACCAGGAAATCGGCGATTACTTGAAAGCCCACTATCACCGTGTCGGACCTATCCTGCCTGTCACCGGTCCTTATTGGGACTGGACCGCTGTGGTGTGGGAGCGCAATACTGCAGCTAAATTGCAGTGATTTCCAGGAGCCGTCATCAGGAATGCCGGCTCATCCGCTGGTTTGCTTTGTTTTGAAGGCCCGCCGAATTCCGCCACCATTCAATTGTATGCTGGATCCCGGATGCAAGATCGTAATGGGGCTTCCAACCTACTTCGTTCGTCACTTTCTCCGTACTTGCCCAGATGCGTGACGCTTCTGAACTTGACTCGCGTGCTCCGAGACGAATCAACTCCGGCCGTCCGAGTTGCGCGCCAATTTCCTGAAGCAGGTCTCGCACCGCGAGGGGATGGCCCGAAGCAATGTTGACCGATCCTTGAACCCTACTTTCCAATAGTGCGACAAAAGCGGAAGCGGCATCTTCGACATGTAAGAAGTCCAGAACCTGATTGCCGTCCGAGCAAAGAGCGGTCTCAGCCCGCAAGAGGGATTGCACAACATAGGCGACAAGCCGCGAAGGCTGTTCGTGCGGGCCATACAAGAAGAAGATCCGTCCCCACGCCGAACTGAAACCAGTTTGCCGGCTGAAGGAGGCAAGGATACTTCCGAAAGCGTGCTTGCAGGTTCCGTACAAGGTGGCAGGAAGAAGAGGCGTCTTCCCTTCCACGCATTCGCCGGAGTTGATCTCGTACTCGGCGCAACTGCCGGCGGCTAGCGCCCGCTTGCCATTGTTGGCGGCAAAAGCCGACAACAGTTCGAGGCTGGCGCGAACCCACTCCATATTTTCACGCGCTTCCCAGAATTTCACCGAGACTGCATACCACCCAAGATGAAGGAGAAAATCCGGCCGCACTCGGTAAATTACCTCGGTGGGCGCGCCTGGCGTGAGCAGATCTACCTCGTGCCAAGATACACCGGGGAGTGTTGTTGCCGGTTTTCGCCGGGAGACGGCGTGGACGTCATAGCCCTTGGCCAACAGAATGGGCAAACAATGACGGCCGATAAATCCGCTTGCTCCGGTAACTAGGACGGCGCTCATAGCTTATGATCCGCGAATCCGCGATCACGCGCGGACAGAATGGGACGTGAAATCGGCCATTCGATCCCAAACACCGGATCATTCCACCGGACTCCACGAGCGTATTCGGGCTGATAGCTCGCGGAGATCTGGTAAGAGACTTCCGTGTTTTCGACGAGCGTCTGAAAACCATGTGCGAAACCTTCGGGCGTGTAGAGCATCTTCCGGTTTTCGGAAGTCAGTTCGGCAGCAGCCCACTTGCCGTAGGTCGGCGAGGCGGGGCGAATATCGACAATGACGTCATAGATCGCTCCCGAGCAGCAGCGGATGAGTTTGGCTTCGGCGTATGGCTCCGTTTGGTAATGCAACCCTCGAAGGGTACCTCGCCGTGCATTCCAGGAAATGCTGCACTGAACCAGCTTTGGATTTAACCCAAGCCGCTTGAATTCCTCGGCGCACCAGGTTCGGGCGAAGAACCCCCTTTCATCGGAGACGGGTTCCAGTTCAAGGAGGCAAGCTCCGCTCAGGGGAAGACTGATCAGTTTCATTCCATTACTTCCGCCGTCGGGATGGGGATAATAAACCGGCCGCCCCAGCGGCGGACGTCAGTCAGCTGCCCGATAATTTCGCACCGAAGATTCCAGGGCAGAATCAAAATGTAGTCAGGCTGAGTGAGCCGAATCTTCTCAGGGGAGTAGATGGGAATATGCATGCCGGGAAGAAAATGGTTTTGCTTGTGCGGACTGACGTCCACGGTGTAGTCGAGAAAATCCTTGCCGATCCCGCAATAGTTGAGCAGCGTATTGCCCTTCGCGGGGGCGCCATAGCCCACGATGGACTTACTCCCTCGTTTTAGGCGGATCAAAAGGTCAAGAAGAGACCGCTTGGTTTCCCGCACTCTCTCTCCGAAGCCGCAATAGGTTTGCAAATCCTGGATGCCGGCAGTGATCTCCGTTTCACGCAACCGCAATACGCGGGATTGAACCGGTTGAGCCGAAGCACCCTCGTGGCAGACGTACAGGCGAAGCGAGCCGCCGTGCGTCTGGATTTCCTCGACATCAAAAACTGTGAGTCCGTGTTTGCGAAAGATTTCTTCGGCGGTACAAAACGAGAAGTACGAAAGGTGTTCGTGGTAAATCGTGTCGAACTGATTTTCATCCATGAGCCGGAGGAGATGCGGGAATTCAACCGTAATAATTCCTCGCGGCTTCAGAGCCAGCTTCAAACCGGCGACGAAATCTCTTAAGTCCGGCACGTGGGCCAATACATTGTTGGCCACGATCAGCTCAGCCTGCTGTCCGGCAGTCTGCAGGTCGCGGGCGGTGTCGAGTCCAAAAAACTTCGCTATCGTGGGGACGCCCTTTTTCCGAGCTTCCGCGGCCACATTTCGGGCAGGCTCCACGCCCAGAACAGGGATGCCCTTCTGCTGAAAGTACTGCAACAAGTAGCCATCGTTGCTGGCAACCTCCACCACAAGGTTCTTCGCCCCCAGATGAAATCGCTCGATCATGCGTTCAGCGTAGCCACGGGCATGATTCAGCCACGATTCCGAATACGAAGAGAAATACGCGTAACTACCGAACATATTTTCGGGATGTTCGAACTGTTCGAGCTGTACCAGATAGCACTGATCGCAGACACGGGCGTGCAAGGGATAGAAGGGTTCCATTTGATTCAGTTGTTCGAACCGGAGGTAGGAGTTTGCAAGGGGAGACATCCCCAAATCCAAAAGAGAGTGCTGGAGATGCGCCCCGCAGAATCGACAGGAAGGCAAGCTCACCTCCGAATCCGCTATTGGTTTAATCGCAGGCGATCCCGGCTGGATCGTTGAGCTTTGCACCACTGCGTATTGCCTCCTGGCGGAACTTATTCGAAACTCGCTATGCGCGAACGGAATTCCGTCGCCCACGACCGTCCCACGTTCAGCCCCAAACTTTCCAGGGGGCTTTACCTGAACTCCATAACGCTTCGAGTTGATTCCTATCGCGCAATGTATCCATGGGATGCCAAAATCCCTCATGTCCGTACGCCGCGAGCTGGCCTTCGCGCGCCAGACGTTCAAGGGGCTCGCCCTCCCACACCGTTTGATCTCCGGCGATGTAATCGACGACCCTCGGCGACAATACGAAAAATCCGCCGTTGATCCGGCTGCTTCCCTCAGGCTTCTCCCTGAAACTTGTGACCTGGTCTCCGTTTGTAACCAGGGCTCCAAAGCGTCCCGGTGGGGACACGGAAGTCACTGTGGCCAGGACTTTTTTCCGGTGGTGATGGTCGACAAGAGCCTTGAGGTCGATATCGGCAACACCATCCCCATAGGTGAAGTGGAATTCTTCATCGCCGAGATAGGCCCTTACGCGCTTGAGCCGTCCGCCGGTCATTGTTTCCAATCCTGTATCCACAAGAGTCACCTTCCATGGTTCAGCATCGTTTTGATGGACCTCCATACTGTTTTTTGCGATGTCAAAAGTGACGTCACACGTCTGGAGAAAATAATTTGCGAAGTAACTCTTGATGACGTAGCCTCGGTATCCGCAACAGATGATGAAGTCTTGAACTCCGGCGGCGGAATATATCTTCATGATGTGCCAAAGTATAGGCTTGCCGCCGATTTCAATCATCGGCTTTGGACAGAGATAGCTCTCCTCACTGATTCGCGTGCCCATACCACCGGCAAGAATCACGGCTTTCACGACTGACTAACCTCCCCCCTTCAACGCGAGTTCTCATTGCAACCTTATTGTCTAACTATGTCTTGCGTCAGCACGTGAATCGACGGCAATCGCTTGCATCAAAGCGCCGCTTCCAGCCAGCCAACTCACGACGGCCATCAGCAACGCCGGCGGGAGCAGTACGACACCGATCAGCCATGAGAAGAACACTTGAGAGCTAAACCCATCGAGCCCCATCAGGTAGCGGCTGAGCGTGTTGGTACGTCCAGTCATCCGGCTGATCGTGCTCTCCACCCATCCGTACGGGTCGTGTTCTAGAGATGTGAAACTCATGGAAGAAAGTGTGAGTCCGGCGCGCCCGAGCGTTTCCGCCATACTCTGTGGCGTGTAATGAACGAGGTGGCGCGGCACATCCAGATGCGTCCATTTCGAACCGGCGAAGCGCGATTGCCAGCTCGAGAAATTTGGTACGTTGGCAATCAGGAGTCCTCCGGGAGCCAAGCGTCTTGCGCATTCCCGAAGGAGCGCAACCGGCTCGCCGATATGTTCGAGAACCTGGAACATCACGATCAAATCGAACCGAGTGTCTGCTGGCAGATCTTGGATGGACGTCACAATGGCGCGGGTTCCCAGAGTCTGGCGCGTAGTTGCAGCAGTCGCTTCGTTTCGCTCAATACCAGACACTCGCCAGCCACGCCGGCGAAATGCGGCGAGCATCAAACCGGAACCGCAGCCTATATCCAATACCGATGAGACTTCAGGTTTGAGGCGGGCCCAGCGGGAAACCCGCAAACCGTACAAAGCCCGAAGAATGCGAGTGACTACCGCCCCATACGCACGATACTGCCGTGGGTAATAGCGGTCCAGAGAAGCTGGACGCGGCATGGTATAGGCGACACCGCAGACCGAACACCCGGCGACACGAAACGAGTCTAGAGTGATCGGGTCGCGCGCTTCGTTGTAGATTGGGGTGAAATCGCGAGAGCCGCACACGGGGCAAGTGTCGGCGTCAACCGAGGCCTCGACTCTACTGAGCAATGCAGCAGTCAAAGACATTCAACGAGTCTCCGCAATCGTGGGCGTGTAAAAAAAATCAGCGCACGCCGACACCCCATGGCTGGTGGCTCCGGGCGTTCTCGGCAGCCGTGCCCGCCCCGGGTGTTGCCGGTTGCAAAATACTCCGGCTGCGGTCGATAAACGCATTCGGGCGCTGCAGACCGTTCCGATATGTCCGCGCCACATACAAAGCCGTGAAAGCTGCGGTTCCACCGACATAAGCAGCGAAGAGCACGATTGCCGTAAGCGCCAGCCAGGGCGATTGAGTGAAGATGTAACCCATGCCGAGCCCCAGCAATGCGAGAATCCAGAAGGGTAGAAGGTAGATGGGCAATCGAAGAAACAGCGTAGACGCGGAAAGAATTCCTCCAACGGCAAAAAGGGACATCTGAATCAGATTGTAATGGGTGCGTCCCGCGATGCGTTTCTGCCGCTTGAAAGGGATGGCCGCCCTGCGAAATCCTACTCGGGCGATGGATGCGCGAACAAATGGATACGAAGTATTCTCATCGAGAATCGCGTCACGAACTTCCCTTGTGAATAGAGAGAATTCGGCCATATCGAGAATGATCTCGTCGTCCGCAACCGCGTGAAGCAGCCTGTAGAAAAACTTTCGCGCTTTCTTGATCGCCGCGGACTCATCCCGGTCGACGCGCTCACCGTAAACGATGTCGTGTCCTTGCTCGTACTTTTCCACGAACTCTAGAATCATTTCCGGAGGATCTTCGCAGTCTACGTCGATGAAAACGAACAAATCGCCCGTGGCGTTCCGCAATCCGAACTCGAGCGAAGCGTGGTAGCCGACGTTTCTGCTCATGGTAATGAGATACGTCTCCGGCCAAACTTCCCGGATTTTCTCGATTTGTTGCGGAGTTCGATCGCGTGAGGCGTTATTCAGAAATACGAGGTGAACGGCATAATGCTCGGAAAGTTTCTCCAACACCGGCTGAATCCGCCCGAAAAAGAGCGGTATAACATGATCCTCGTCGTAGACAGGACATAAAATCGTTATCAGAGGAGCGCTCATTTTGACTAGCGGTTCTCAACCGTGGCTTCGAGTTTTTCACTCCCCGGCATGTGCATGAATAAGACTTAAGATCCGTCGAATCCACGAGGAAGAAAAAACCTCCTCGACAGCTAACTACATTGTATTCAAGCACTCATGCAGGGGGCAATCCTGTTGCAATCGGGGAATGTCGCAGAAGTTACGAGTGGAATCTTATGCGGAGCATTTCCCCGGCATTTCTTGATAGGAGACCATCTCTTGCCAGCACACCCCCAGCAACGCTAGCGAGCTCTCCTCTCCGCAAGAGAGGACGCTTGCCACCGCAGGGTAGCATCTAACCTGCCATCGCCGAGCAACTTTCGAATGTGGTCGATTCTGTTGAATCGCGCGCTTTCAAAGTCTTCGGCACGCAATCCCTCTTTCTTATAAGCATCGTAAAGTTGTTGAGCTCCCCGTCGTACGTCCCAGCGCGCCTGAAAATTGGGGAACGTCTTTTCGATCAGTCCAAAATTCACGCGGTAGCATCGTTTATCGGGCCCGGCACCGGGGGCGTATTCAATGGAGCATCCCGGAACAGTTTCCTTTACGATCTCCGCAAGATCGCGAATCCGATAGTTTTCATTCGTACGGCCAACGTTAAAAGCACGATTGTGAACAAGGTCCTTGGGAGCATCAAGGAGAGCAAGGAACGCCCGGGAGATGTCCTCCACGTGTACAAGCGGACGCCACGGCGAACCGTCACTTCTTAATAGGACTCGCCCGGTGGTGAACGCCCACGCCACGAGATTGTTCAGCACCAGATCAAATCGCATCCGTGGAGAAAGACCGTAAGCCGTCGCGTTACGCAGGAAAGTGGGGCTGAAGGTTGCATCGGCGAGGGCTGCAACGTCCCGCTCCGACAAGACTTTTGAATGTCCATAGGGCGTAACAGGGTTGAATTCCGCTTCCTCACTGAGTATGTCGTCGCCGGCAGTTCCGTAGGTACTGCAAGAGGATGAAAACAGAAAGCGTCTGACGCCAGCTTCCTTGGCCAACTCCGCAAGCCGGAGGGTGCCACGGTGGTTGATCTCATAAGTCAATGCAGGATTGAGATTTCCCAGAGGATCATTTGAAAGCGCCGCCAAATGTACCACCGCCTCAAACCCTCTCAGGTCGGAAACTTCGACGTTTCGAATATCCTTTCGGATCGAGGTTATGTCCGGTAATCCTGTTCCAAAAGTGCACCGTTCGTAAAGGTCTGAGTCTAGACCGATCACTTCGTGTCCCGCCTCGACAAGCTTCGCAGTCAGGACCGTGCCGATATATCCCTTATCACCTGTGACCAGAATCCTCATCTGTACTTTCTCCGTCCGCCATAGCTACCATGGACTCAAACTAGACATTGAGCTTACGACAAGGTGCTTGCGGGGTCATCCATTTGTGTTCAACCAGTGAATCGCAAAAATTGGTGATTACTTGATTTCTGATTTGCGGTAGCGGCTGCGCTTTCCCCATGCCCGGTGGCGATTGCCGGGCAGCAGACTTCGCGTTGCGCTCCCAGATGTTTGCGTTCCATTCTCCAGTTTCACCGGGCCCGGCAGCAACGGTCTGACGCGATGGTAGTGGGTCGTCAAATATGTCCCAAAGGTCTGACCGAAATCAGTACCGAAACGGGGCACACCGTATTCCCAGAAGATTCGATTGGACCAGATGAGATAGCGCACGTTCTTCGTCGCTATATCGCGGAGGAGTTCCGTCATTCTGCCGGGAGCAATCATCCCGGGAGTGAATGCAAACACGCGGGTAGGACTGTGCGTGCCGGAAAGAAAATACAAGCTGGTGTCCTCGGGAACGGAGAGAACATATTCGTCACCACCGCTTTTCTCACGCATAAAACTGATGGCAGCGCGATATTGTGAGACTCTAATGGTGCCGTGTTCCGTGAAACTGTACGGCAATAGGGAGCTGAAAAGCGACGGGTGAAGGGACTCGCTCAAGAGAACAGCGGCTGCCGTCGGCAGTCAAGTTTCCCCAGCGGCCCAGGTTCCGTACAACCACATTGCCCAAATCACGACCAGGGCGAGAAGTCCTCCGAGCGTTTTCAGATTCCAGGGCGCGGGCGGGCAGGACGTGGTTCGCGAAAAGTACTGATGAAGTCGGTCCAATGCGCCGGCGGCAGAGCTGTTCTCAACCGCTTGCGCGGGCAATGAGGCTGTAGCCATTCGTATGAAATTAATAATAACAACAGCGCCCTGGCGGATTGGTCCGAGAAGCGGAGGGCTGCGCCCTAGATGAAACGCCCAGAAACGCCCCCCCCCGCCCACTTTTCGATGCGTGCGAATTAGCGTAAACTAAGGTAGTTCCGCGGATGGTGGGAGTAGCTCAGCTGGTAGAGCGTCGGTCTGTGGCACCGAATGTCGCGGGTTCGATCCCCGTCTCCCACCCCAATCTTCACTTTCCACAAAAAATCAAATCCACTTTGTATTTTTGAAGGACGCGATCTGCTGTGAGCAGAGTCATCCTCTCCGAGAGCGCTTGCGCAATAATCATCCGGTCAAACGGATCCCGGTGATGCGCAGGCAATTCGCCTGCACGCAAGGCGTGTTCTTGGGTGATATTGAGCGTTTGAATGCTCCACAACCGCTGCGCGTAGGGAATGTATTCTGAAGGCGCCTTCGGAAGCGGGAGCGAGCCGAGGGCGAACTTGATTGCGATTT
>WNGJ01007953.1_pt1 | contig 11294 bp, 12 predicted proteins | sample 5400611 | NCBI WGS metagenome assembly WNGJ01 (sample SAMN13153375, study PRJNA577476) | soil metagenome | isolation source: 40 cm soil or saprolite under Garry oak tree replicate 1 | place: USA:California | collected 2016-06-15 | reverse complement strand
GGTGGTGTGCGGCGCCAGGTGCGTGACCTTCGCGCCAGCATCCTGGTGCATACCATCGGAAGCGAAAGCGACCGAGAGGATATCACCGCGTGCACCCGGCTCCATCAACAAGACTGCCGGATATTTCATGGTGACCTTCGAGCCAATATTGCCATCGACCCATTCCATTGTGGCATCGCCATAGGCTGCGGCCCGTTTGGTGACCAGGTTGTAGACGTTCTTCGACCAGTTCTGGATGGTTGTATAGCGTACGCGCGCGCCCTTCTCTACGCGGATTTCCACAACAGCGCTATGCAGGCTATCGCTGGTATAGGTGGGCGCGGTACAGCCTTCAACGTAGTGTACATAGGAACCCGGGGCAGCAATAATGAGTGTGCGCTCGAACTGGCCCATGTTCTGGGCGTTAATGCGGAAGTAGGCCTGCAACGGAATCTCAACATGCACGCCCTCCGGCACGTACACGAAGCTGCCACCACTCCAGACGGCGCTGTTGAGGGATGCGAACTTATTATCCGATGGAGGAATGATTGTGCCAAAGTACTCTTTCACGAGGTCCGGATACAGACGCAGAGCCGTGTCCATATCGGTAAAGATAACGCCAATCTTCTCAAGGTCTTCACGCACTTTGTGATAGACGGCCTCGCTCTCGTACTGAGCTGTTACGCCTGCCAGGAACTTACGCTCGGCCTCGGGAATACCCAGGCGATCAAACGTATCTTTAATCTCAGCAGGAATGTCTTCCCAAGTTTTACCCTGTTCCTGTACCGGCTTGATGTAATAGAAAATGTTGTCGAAGTCAATTCCAGACAGGTCGGCACCCCAGGTTGGCATTGGACGTTTCTCAAAGAGTTCAAGGCTCTTGAGGCGAAACTTGCGCATCCAATCGGGTTCGCCTTTCATCTCGGAGATTTGCTCAACGACTTTGCGACTCAGTCCTCTTTCGGACTTGAACGCATAGTTTTCGGCTACATGGAACCCAGGACTGTACGTCTGCTGCTCCACATTGAATACTTGAGTCATAGAATGTACTCCATCTTACAGGCTAAGGCCTGGTAATATATGATGCAGAAAGTCTGTCGCTTCCTGTTAATCCTTACTTGTACACTCGGATTTACATTCGTATTATATGGTGTTCTAAGGGGATTGTCAAGTCGCATGGGAAAGAAATGCTTGACATACCGCAATACAGCTTGTTATTATCATGGTGGAATTGGGCCAGGGAAGCCCGGTTTCTTATGCGCCCGTAGCTCAGTGGATAGAGCACGCGCCTTCTCATTTTCCCATCACTTCTACTTGACGGTCACGCTATGACTTGTTATTATGTCACTGGCTCTTGGGAGCTACCACACCCTTGAGCGAGATTGCGCCCGTAGCTCAGTGGATAGAGCACCCGCCTTCTAAGCGGATTGTCGTGGGTTCGAACCCCGCCGGGCGCGCTACAGTTCGTAATCCTCGGCCATTTTTATCCCATACTGGTTGTTCGCTTTTGTCGGAACAAGATGCAGGTACGCTTGGCTTGCTCCAAAATGGCCCACTGGTACAAGATAGGCCTTGCGCAAATCGGGTGAATAGACCGCGAAGTAGTCAGCCTCTCCCAGGTACCCACGTCGATAGTTAGTGTTCCGACCACTCTTTGCTCGATAGTGGTAATGGTTGCTCGCGGTTGCGAATATCAGTGTTTCTTTATTGCTAGACAACCATCCTGTCTTACATTGCACACGCCAGAATGCCCCATCCCCATCCTCGATTATGAGGTCGTAACGAGTGCTTTCGCCCAGCGGTTTTGCTACCCCATACCCAACTTCTAATAATCGAGTGGCTATGGCTATCTCGCTTTCTTCCCCAACGCGCTTTGTATGCTTCTTAGGTCCAAACAATCCCATATCATTACTCCATAACTTCTCAGCCAGAGCCTTTTGATATCTTGTTTAAAGTTACCTGGGTAAGAAGCTCAGGTGCTGTCTTCCTATCTTCTACTCAGTATCCCGATGATAAAACCCGTGCTACGCCGTAATTGCTGCTCAGAGAGTCCCATCTCTACAGCGTATTCAGTAAGCATGGCGCGTACAGTTTCGACAAGGCTCATGTCAGTGCGGAATGTACAGTCAGCAAAACACGCTAATTGCGCCTCTTCGTATCCTACTGCAAAGTCAGGGTCCGTGATCTGTACCAAAGGCGGTATCTTGGTGTGCGTAGTCATTCGTGCTATTCTCCCTCGACTTGTGGAATAGTCTTACCACTCATCATATCTAAACAGAAACCTGCATGCAAACAGACCAGATCATCTTGAGTACCATCGGAAACTCCCTCACTGACTAAAAGCTTGATAGTGTCTATCAAATACTCTTCCGTGATAGGTCCCTCTGGTTCCCCATGCAATAACCAGTTACGCCCGAACGATAACCCTTCATGGTCTCTACATTTTTCAAGTCGATCCGCAACATGTTGCATAGCCCATACTAGAGCTGCAACATAGACTGTTATCATTAACGCAATATTGTTTAGCGCTACTTCCCTCATACTTTTTTAACTACTCCTAGATACACCCTTAACAACTCGACAGTTCATACACAACTAAAAGGCACCTGATGATTTTAAACGTATTATCTGTTTCGTACTAAAAAGTGGGAAGCCGATTATTGTGATTGAATTCCCGCCTTGCTTTATACGCCCTGCCAGTGAATCTTACCATAACATTAAGGGATTGAGAGCAAAACACTTATGATAGTAATACTTTAGTCCTCCTCTGCATCATCCAACCATCACCTAATCTTCCGTCACATCTGACATAAGCCGTCATATCAATCCACAACTTCCTTCTGCATTGAGGGAAGCATAGAGGGAGCAGGACAGCAAAGGGGAGCGTTTTAAGCCACCAGCCATATTTTCACGATACCATCCTGGCCTCCCAAGGCAATGAAGGCACCATTGGGAGACCAGGCCACAAAAAGTCCTCCATCCTTCAGTGACAAATTTGCCTCGCTCTGCTATTATGCGACACAATAAAATAACAACGAATCCACGCCTTGCCTGTAATCAAACAACCTTGCGACTTATGCTCGATCATGGAGGTAACAACGTATGTCATCATCGACCAATTCTGATACTAAAACTGTCCGATCATTACGAGTGGCAATCATTGGGTATGGATTGGCTGGTGCAGTCTTCCACGCGCCGCTTATCGCTTCCACCACCGGTATGAAAGTAGCTGCGATAGTAACCGGTAATCCAGAACGCCAGGAGCGTGCTCATCGCGATTTTCCCGCGGCAGCCATCCTCTCATCGGCTGGTCAAATCTGGCGTGATCCCTCTCTCTACGACCTGGTTGTAGTAGCGACTCCCAATCGGTCACATTTACCTCTTGGTATTGCGGCGATGAATGCCGGATTGCCTGTCGTGATTGACAAACCTATAGCCCCATCCGTATCGAGCGCTGAGCAGTTAATCTTGACCAGCGAGCGCACGGGCAAATTGCTGACCGTTTTCCAGAACCGGCGGTGGGATAACGACTTTCTGACGATTCGCCGGTTGCTCGATGCCGATCTTGACTTGCTTGGTCCGATTACGCGCTTTGAATCACGGTTTGAGCGTTACCGCGCTGCGCCCCGCCCGGATGCCTGGCGGGAACTCCCAGGTGAGGAGGAAGCAGGTGGTTTGCTCTTCGATCTTGGTAGTCATTTGATTGACCAGGCGTTGCAACTCTTCGGTCAGCCGACCCAGGTTTATGCTGAAGTTGAGAAACGTCGTCCTGGTGCGCTGGTAGATGATGATACATTTGTCGCGCTCCGTTTTGCCAGCGGTGTGCATGCCCATCTCTGGATGAGCGTTGTTACGCGCCTTCCAGGGCCTCGTATACGCATCAGCGGCTTGCGCGGCACGTACGAGAAATGGGGAGTGGATCCCCAGGAAGATGCCCTCAGCACAGGTATGCGGCCCGGCGATCCTGAGTGGGGACTTGAGCCACGCGAGAAGTGGGGAAGGCTCTCTACTGAAATCGGTGGTATACATATTGATGGGCCTGTCGAGATGCTTCCAGGCGGTTATGAGCGGTATTACGCACTCTTACGGGACGCCCTTAACACGGGCGGGCCGCCGCCAGTTGATCCTAAAGATGCCGTAGCTACGTTACGAATCATCGAAGCGGCGCAGCAGAGCGCGAGTATTAGTGCGGTCGTGGAGTTAAAGTAGCTTTTAAATATCTTCTTGATCGCTCTCTGAAAAACTGGGGTACCGAACAACGCAGCGGGTTATGATAAAGCACCTGCTGTAGATCAAAACTTGTGGACTTACTTCAATAGAAGCCTCAGTATCGCCACCGTCGTAACTCCAGTTAGCATTGCTATCAGCACGTTTTTTGTGCGTATTGCCACCAGCACGGTCGCCAGAGCCGCGAGCGTTTCAGCCAGGCTGCTGGCAAGTACGGTGGGCGCAATGATCGCCACCAGCACCGCACCTGGAATCTGCCGGAGCCATGCTTCAATGCGTGGTGAGGGAGTTATAAGACCCATCAACCAGAAGCCACCCGCCCGCGTGGCGTAGGTGACAAGCGCCATACCCAGGATAGTAATCAGCGTCAAGGTTTCACTCTGCATCGGTTATCGCTCCAATTACGCTGCCTGCTATTCCTCCCAGGAGGATATACCACTTGCCCGGCAACCAGTGGGCAGCTGCTACTGCCACGATTGCTGCCACAGCCCATGGTAGGAGATTTGATTTCCCTTTCCACATGCCGACAAGCAAGGCGGTGAAGACCGCTGTAAATGCAAAATCCAGCCCCCATTGTACGGGGTTCTGTATCCATGCTCCGACAGTTCGTCCAATAACGGCGGAGCTGACCCATGCAACATAGAGGATGAATCCGCTGCCGAACAAGAACCCTGCATCGCGTCCGCCCTTTGCAAAGTCACTCGTCGTCAGCGCCCAGCTTTCATCGACCATGAAAAAGACCGAGGTATAGACCTTCCAGGGTGATACACGTGAAAACCAGGGACGCAGTGACGCTCCCATCAGCAGGTGGCGCAGGTTTACGATGAAGGTGGTGAGGATGATCGTTGTTACCGGAAAGGGTATGGTCGTCCATAACGATAGCGCCACGAACTGGGATGCGCCTGCATATACCAGTCCGCTCATCAGCAGTGCGTCCGTGACGCTCAACTTTGCCTGTCGTGCCAGCACACCAAAGACAATGCCAATCGCAAAAGCGCTTATTGCCAGGGGGATGGTGCGCTGCGCTCCGAGCAGTGCCCCTGAGAGGGTAAACGTTACTTTTTCGCTGGCGGCATTACTGCTTTCGCTCAAATTTGCTCTTTGCACTGCATTAAAACCTTGTTATCTCGCCTATTTTAATGATCTCAACACTAGAATCTTTTCTTCTCAGAAATGTTACCATTGATATGCTGAAAGGTTTGTCAGCCAACTGGAGATGTTCATGGCAGCCAATGTTGGCAGCTCAATGTATCAATACGAACAATATAACCATTAAAAACGTTTAAGTAGGTTATACAAAGTATAACAAGAAAATAAGTAATATGCAATAGTCCTGAATGAAAATGAGTTGGTACGTTCTCATGATGATGCGGTTGCGTGTGGAGATAAGCAGATAAGGGAGATACGGAAGGAGAAGGCAGACGACCACGAGGATTAGTTCTGCTGTGGTCGCCTGCCTTCGCTCGCTATCTCTCAATGACTCTTCTAAGCTGGGTGAAAGATGGTCCCTTGCCTGAACCTTTCATAAAGAAGAGCCGACCTACCCAGAACAACATGAATGCCCCGGTGGTGAGTGAAGCTAGCACAATTCTGGTGAGGTCAAAGATTGGTTCTACACGGACGCCTTCTTTGGTTATAATGATGGCGGCAACCGGACGGCCTCTGGCACCGGCTCCACCACCAGAGCCACCACCGGTCTGATTACCTTTCTCATCTACTGGACCACTTCCAGATCCCATACCCAAGCCGATGGCGACCTCAGAACAAGGAATGACTGTAGTGTCACCGCGTTCCACCGGTTGCCCAAAAATTGTGTCTGCCCTAGCTGCAGTCACTACTCGACCCAAGACCTGCTCTGTAGAGTCCGTTTGAGGCACTTTCGCTTTTTCCTCTGTTATCATGATGTTCTTCTCCTTCTAAAAAGTATTTTTCGTATCGACAACGAAACAAGAACTGTTGCCAGCCCTGTCAAGACGATAGCGCTAATCACACGGGAGGTAGTGTCGTGGATAGGCAGCCTGTGCATGGTCTCTCCCTGGCGAACCTCGACAGCTACAGGTCGATGCCAGGTGAAACTGCCAACTGGTAAGCGTACCTGGACTACATGCCCGATGGGAGTTGTTTGCCTACTGAATGTCTCGACAGGATTTCCTCGCGTCTCGCTGATTTGCAAGACTGGTGCCTTCAATTGTCGTTGCATGCGGCACACACTCGCTTTTCTTTTGTGGTATTCGTACTCTCGATTGCGCCAGAATAAAAGGTATCCATATTCATCTTATCACATGATCTACTTCTGTTGAGAGGATGTGGGGTACATACATTATCAATGAGATCACAAACTGATTAGTCAAATCTTAGCGTTAGCTTTCGATCTGCTCTGCTTCAATGGGGTGCTTAAACCTTGTCAAAGAAAAGGGTTGCACAATCTCAGGTACTTCTCCTTGAACTATTAGCTCTGAAATTGTTTTGCCTGTAATTGCGCTCAGCATGATACCGACACTACCATGACCGACAGCAAGCGAAACGTTCTCCCATCCTGGTGCGGGTCCTAATATGGGTTGGTTGTCGGGTGTTCTGGGGCGTAAGCCTGTCCACAATTGATCTAGAGGGCTGCTTTCGAGCGCTGGAGCAAGCCTGATGGCCGTACTTAGCAGCCAGGCGATGCCGCCAGCCGTGAGTCTTTTATCGAAGCCTACGTCTTCTTTCGTTGCGCCCACGATCACGGTATTGCCGCTTTTAGGAGTGAGATAGGCAGCTTCGCCGAAGATGATATGGCGCAGGGGCGGTGATGATTGCTGGAGGGTGAGTATCTGGCCTCGTTGTGGGCTGACTGGTAGCTCGACGTTGAGCCATTCGCCACAACGAGCCGCCCATGCTCCGGTCGCGATAACCAGGTGATTGCAACCGATTGTTTCTCCTTGAGAAGTGTACACACCTGTGACTTTAGTGTTGTGACGTTGTATCCCTGTAATTTCTCTATGACTGTACAGCGTTACCCCTTGATGAGCCGCCGCCAGGGAGAATGCCTTGACGACATATAAAGCTTTGATTTGCGATTCTTCGGGCGCGTAGATGGCTGCGCAGACATCGGCTGCCAGAAGTGGTTCGTGTTGGCGTGCCTTATCTCCTGCTAGCCAGTGCATTTGCAAGCCTAACGGTTGCCACACTTTCATGCGCTTGCGCAGATTGGGGATATGTTTTGCGCTGCGTACAACACGCAACGCGCCGGTCTGCTCATATTCCAGGTTGATGCCGCTCGCATCCTCAAGCTCTGGAACCAGGGCTGGAAATAGAGCAAAACTGGTAAGCAACAGGTCGGCGAACGGTCCTGGCCCTGAGAGAGATCCCAACGGCGCAAGCAGGCCAGCAGCCGCGCTCGAGGCCTCTGTGCCAATGTCGCCCTGATCTAAAATGGCGACATCTATGCCGGCTTGGCGCAGGTGATAGGCGATGGCGCAGCCAATAACGCCTCCTCCTACAACGACGACATCTGTAGTGGATTGCATAGCTTGCTGGCTCTCCTGAAGATGCCAATGTAACGAATATAACACTTATAACAGTTGTAACCAATGTAACGATTGTAACAGATACTACTGGTTAGCCAGAAGACATATATGTATCAAACAGAGCAGCAGCGCATAGAGTCACCACCCCACCCCGAGGGCGACCGCAAGGCACATAAGCGTCAAACAGAGCAGCAGCGCATAGAGTCACCACCCCACCCCGAGGGCGACCGCAAGGGTCCCCACACCACACCACACCACGCCCGCCCTTACAAAGATACGGAGAGGCTTCGCCAGGAGTGTGACTTGCATCAGTTGCATCACTTGTAACGCTTGCATTTGTAACCGATATGACAGTATATCAGGAAGCGCGGAAGAACGATTGCAGCCAATAGTACACTGGAAACGAACAGGGACAGCGCGGAAGGTGCTCCGTCGCATGCTTGAGCACGTGGTCGAGTTGAGTGAAAGGTTAGGAATAGCTTTCTAACATTACTGTTGTCTTTTGATGGTAGCGTTCGGGTGGGCATAGCCACAGCGAAACAAAAGCTGGTTGCATTGTCTCCTCAACCACCGCTACCAGTTCTTCACGTAACTGGTTCAAGTCCACCTCGTTGCGTAATGTCGCACTGAAAGCGGCGAGCGTGCGAGCCGCGTCATATTTGCGACGGTAGAAGCGCCGATCAATGAAGATTTGGATACGATGGCGCAGAGGTTGGAACAGCGCAGCAATGGTCAGCGTGGATGCGACAATAGCTACGCCGTTGGTCTGGCTGATGAGTCCACGCAAGAGGAATTGCAACAAGATAATACTGCCAAAGTAGATGAGAAGCTAACGTACCCGTTAAGATGCTATAGACCAATGTACGATTAATCAGAGTATCAATGTCGTAGAGCCGGTGTCTGAGCATAGCGATACCAATCGCAACTGGAATGCCGATTGTGACCCCAGCAAGACAAACCGCGCCAATAAGTACAGTAATGTAAGGGGACACGGGCACATAGGAGCTGATGAAGAAAAGAAGACCTGTAGCAGCGGAGATTACACCCATGTACATGAGCCACTTCAATTGTTGACGCTCTTTGCCCCTGGCCCGCTTCCAACGCAGAAAGATGGATGTGATAGTAGCCAGGAACACGATGAACTCAACGCCGTATATGAGTATGTTGATTGTACCGGTAACAAACCCGATCCCTCTTATTCCAGTGGGATTAGCGATAATTGTATAAGGTCCGGCAGTGAGGGTCGGAGAGACAATGATCAGAAAGGTACTCAGGCAGGTACATACCACAGCGGTCCACGCCGCGAAGCGCCAGCGATGGGATAGGAATCGGCCATTTGGGAAGATCAACAGTAGCAGCATGAGAAGCAAAGGCGGTGACGGCAAGGATAGGGACGGCGTCGTCGGAGGTGCGAGCGACAATACATTTGCAAGCCAGGCCACAAGTTGCCCTGCTGGCAGCGAGCCGGGGACGATTTCCACTGTAAGTGCTGCATAATTCCATGTCAACTCTTGCCCGCTGACGAGCAAGCCCAAAGACAGGCATAGCCAGCCGACACCATTGCCAGGTCGTCGTGTAGCTACAATGGCTCCGACTGTCGCGTAAGCTGGAGTCAGAGCGGGGATGAGTACTACCCAGTAGAGTTGCTCTTGCAGATATGCGGCCCCATGAACATTGCTTAGTAACAGAGTGTTTATTTGAATTCGCAGGAGAATCGAAGCTGTTGTACACACCATGGCCAGGATCCATAAAAACCATGCTAGTAGTGTAGTTTTTTGTACACGCATCTCTCACGTCCTCTTGCTGGGATTCATTTGCTGGTTACGGGTTTACTTGACCTATCGAATCTAGTTGTTTGTCTTACTTTAGAATACCATAACCAGGTCTATTATCTGTTTTCGAGTGTTAAAACTCGTCGGATATCGGTGTCCTTATTGAATATTGATCCAATACCTCAACTTCCTTACTGATTCTCCCTCAATTTCAAGCACGTCCTCAAGCTGGCCGCCATTATGCTCAATGATCTTTTTTGAGCCGATGTTATCCTCGTCGCACGTGACCAGGACCCGGCGTAATCCCAACTCCCTGGCCTTTTCCAATCCTAGTCTGAGTATCTCCGTGCCATAGCCTTGTCTTCTTTTTGAGGGCCGGATCTCGTAACCGATGTGTCCGCCGATCTTCAAAAGATACTCGTTCAACTCGTGCCGGAGGGAGAGGCGACCTATGAACTCGTTGTCGTCGATCAACCAGAAATCAGATGCAGGTACTCTTCCAGACTTCAATTTGGATCTGTCCTTCTGATCGTGCAACCCCTGGACAAATGCGCCGAAATCACCGGTGAGGCTGTTCAGATCATAATGCAGTTGCCGACCTTCAGCCTGAAATTCGCTTACGGACTGAATAAAGCTATCTCGATAAGCCACGGAGGGTTCCGCAAGAAAGAGCATGTTGAGTTCCTCTTTTCCTTATATATTTTACACAGTGCATTATTGTGAAGCTGTGTCGTCCAATATCATTTCAAGCTCGATCTCGTCTCGTAAGGGGATGCCGTTATCGCCAATCAAGGAAATCTCTGGTTTCAGTCTTCGCGATAGCTCGAGAGCATTTCTATGGAGAGCGGCAAGCACGAAGCCTCGTTTCTGGTAGAAGCGTAACGCATTCAAGTTGTCGTTGGTGGTGATGAGCCATAGACGGTTGCATCCAGACTGAAGAGCAATGTCCCTGGCTGCCTCAATGAGCGCAGTCCCAACCCCTGAAGAAGGACGGATGCTGTTGATGGTTACAATTTCACAACTTGCTCCTATGATGTTGTATGTAACAAGGCCCACTTTTTCATTTTCGTGTAAAGCCACAAATCCAGGTAAATGCTGGGGATAGTAGATCACTCCACGTGAGACGACCATATTGCTGCCCCAATGCTTGAGAATGAATTGTGAGACCCATTCCTGGTCATCGATAGTGAGTGGATGGATAGAAATGTTTGCCACAGGTGACCTCCTGCCAGCATACATGCGCTGTCAAACCATTGTTCTGCTTCAAGCAGTGTGCGCCTCTCTTACGATGAAGTGAGGGAGTGCATCTCTCATGTAGCTTGAGTATAACATAGTCAGTTACGCCATGTCTAAAGACCTGATTCTTAGGAGACACGTACTTGGGTGGAGTATCCAGTCTTTTGTAGCGTTTCTTGGTCTTGTCTGCCGCACGAAGAGCAGCGTTTTGCTTCACGGATCTCCACAAGACTTTGTAGGTAGCCCCGACCTGGCGGGGGACATTGCAGGCCATCTAAGTGGGCAACCCATACTTCAGGCGTATCTCATCGTAGCAAGCGCGCTGCAAGGCTCGCTGATTACTCATCTTGCCGTGCGTGAAACTGTACTGGCTCACAAAGTTCAAGGCAGCGCGATACGCCAGTTGCGTGTGTCGCAATGCCTGGAACTGGGTATAGGAAGTCAGCAGTTTCAGCTTGGCGGTGGACACCTCGCCATAAGAACAAGTGTCAGAGGCATACACTACCCTTCTTTAAATTTGAAGGACGCGCACGCCTCGCATATCCAGCAAGTAGCGTCCCCTGGCATGCACGAT
>WNGJ01023780.1_pt1 | contig 11295 bp, 12 predicted proteins | sample 5400611 | NCBI WGS metagenome assembly WNGJ01 (sample SAMN13153375, study PRJNA577476) | soil metagenome | isolation source: 40 cm soil or saprolite under Garry oak tree replicate 1 | place: USA:California | collected 2016-06-15 | reverse complement strand
TTCCTACAGAGCGACATTTTCATGCAAGCCTTCCTCGACAAGGGGCGCTTCGTCAAGCTGCTGAACAATGTGCCGATATACGTCATTCTCAATCCAGGATCCGGGCTGCTTGGCGCTGCAAGTTATGGGTTGAGTGAGTAAGAGATTAGTAAGGAGGTGTGTTGATGCACACGCTGCCGAAAGCTATTACTTTTGATTGTTATGGAACGCTGATTGATTGGGAGGCAGAGATCCAGCGATATTTCGCTCAAAAACTGGCGGAGCACAACATCACGGATATCAATGCACGAGCATTGCAGGGCTATTGGGAAGAGGTACAGTTTCAGTCTATCCAGGGGCCGTATCTCCCGTACCGCCAGGTGTTGCGCGAGACTATGAAACTGGCCTTCGATTACTTCCACGTGCCCTACGCGGAAACGGATGTCGAGGAATTCGCCAATGCGATGGGACGGTGGAAGCCATTTCCAGATACGAGGGATGCGATTGTTGCCTTGCAGAGGTACGTGAAGGTCGCGTTCACGAGCAAGTACCAGTACCTTCCGATGTAATTCTGCGGAAATTCTCATGGTCCTTGAGGCTATTCTTGGCACTTCCTCAACACCTAAACACCCTCTTTCCAACCATCCTGAGTTTCGCACCTTGCAACATGACCTCTTATTGACACGGCGTAATGGGAAGCGCAAGAGGAAAGAAAAGAGCGTCCCTGTATGAGCATGAAGGAACTTGACACGCGGGGTAGTATGGGTACTGGTTGAGTCTATGTGTGTCCTCTCCAGTAGCAAAGTTGCAGAATCCTAGCATTGTTAAAGCTCAGCAAAACGAACAAGACAGCACAATCATTTTTCTATCTTGGCTTATGTATTCTGTCCTGGGGATTGATCCCTGTGGTGACAAAGAACATCCTGGTTGAGTTGAACAACCTTCAGATGCTTTTCTACTCAACCATTTTCTCCTGCATGGTGATGGGTGGCATTATTCTCTTTCAGAAAAAGATCAGCTTATTGACAACCTATTCGATACACGACTACACCAAAGTAGGGGTGTTAGGGTTTCTGGGGACATATGTGTATTATGTTCTTTTATATGGTGCTTTAGCACTCACCAGTGCCTCAGAAGGGTTTATTTTAGCCTACACTTGGCCGATGCTTGTCATTATCCTTGCGTTTCCTCTTCTCAAGGAGAGGCCGACGGTCAAAAAACTCTGCTCTATATTCATAAGTTTCTTGGGCATTGTGGTCATTGTAACGCATGGAAGCATCTTCACTCTCAGCTTTACCAGTCTGCAAGGAGATATGCTTGCTCTTGGGGGAGCGGGTGTTTTTGCGCTGTTTTCAGTCCTGGGGAAAAAATACCAGTACGATCAAGTCGTCAGTGTGTTCATTTACTTTGTGACCGCGCTTGTTTTTATCACCCCGACCCTGTTTCTCTTCTCCTCGCTGAAAATGCCGTCGTTTCATGTGTGGCTATGGCTTTTGCTCAATGGTTTTATAGTGAACGGTGTTTCCTACATCTTCTGGTTTAAGGCGCTAGAAAACGGCGATACCTCCGTCATCTCGAATGCGTTGTATTTGACCCCGTTTCTTTCGCTTGTCTATATTGCGCTCTTTTTAGGCGAGCAGATCCTTCTCAGTTCGATAGTAGGGCTGGTGATCATCGTCGTTGGCATTGTCTTGCAATCGGTGAACCTGCATCAAAGAATGCCTGTAAAGTAAGAATAAGGCTACTCTCTCTTTTAGAGTGAACCGGTAGTAAGGGTGCAGTTCGATACCTTATTCAGGCAGGGTGTTAGGCAAAGTGAGTTTTGCTTCTGTAGACTGGGACGGAAGTGTCTGCTTTGAGTGCGCACCTCAGGAAGTGAAACTTTTTGCTCGCTGGCGCAACTAAAGTGAGATTTATCCGTTTGCACTGATAGCCCTCAAGTGGCTCCTGCAAACACCTGGAACGAATTGTGATATCCGGCCTTGTCTCAGTCTAGCCGCGTGAATGCGAAAAAAGTTTCACTCCCTGCACCTCTGCATTGTGTCCCATTTCTGATAAGCAGGATGGCAAATTGCCAAAGACCCTGGTGGAGTAGAGATCAAGGTGCAACAGACGCTTGCTCCCCGTATCCTCTCGCCGGATCAGCGCTTCGTCTTGCGTACCCTCATTGAAAAAGATGGAGACCTCCGTGGCAAAGCCATCTTCGCACTGGGGTACTGGGCAGGGTGCCGGGTGAGCGATATCGCGCATTTACGGATGGAGCATGCCCATATCGGGCCCAAGATTGGTTGGTTACATGTGGGGCACAAAGGGGAGAAGTTCCGTGATATTGATCTGCTCAATGAAGCCCGTCGTCCCCTCTATGACTATCTTCGCCTTGGTGGACGTGATCCCGAAAGTCCATATGTTTTTACTTCGCAGCGTCACGCGCAGTTGACCGAGGCGGGCATTCATCACTGGTTCCGGTCGCTGAAACGCCAGGCCAACACGGAGCAGTGGAAACTGATTGCTGACCTCTCGTTTCATGATCTGCGGCACGATTTCGCCCATCGAGCGCGAGAGGCAGGATGGACACTGGAAGAGATTGCCTACTATCTTGGCCATGTCACCGTGAAAGGCACTCCTGCCATCCGGACCACGGCTCGCTACACCCAGGTCAGCCGCGCACACGTGAGAGAGAAGTTGAAAGGACTCAAAGGGTAATCCGGCAGAACGCTCTCGCTTGAGGCTCGAAAAGCAAAGCGCATCTTCTGTCTGCAATCTGGAGCCGACGCCATGCACACACCTGCTCTTCCATGCCCGACCTTGATAGGTCGTACAGAGGCTCTCGCCACCCTGTCATCTACTTGTTGATCGAGCAGGAAAGGGGCAGGGAGGTGTTGCCTTGATTTCCGGGGAAGCGGGCATCGGCAAATCGCGTCTGGTGGCTGAGGTCAAAACGTATGCCGCCTCTCACGACTTTGGCCTTTTGCAAGGCAGTTGCTTCCCGACTGATCACGCCATCCCCTACGCGCCTTTGCTGGACCTTTTGCGCTCATACTTTTCTCGTCAGCCGATCGCCATGCCTTCTCCAGAGGTCGAACCGGTCGCACAGACCTTCCTCCCCTTGCTCCCCGAGGTTGACTACGCACTTGCAGGTGGAATTCCACCGTCCGCGAGCCTCTCGCTCGATCCCGAGCAGGAGAAACGCCGCCGCTTTGAGATCCTGGCCCACTTCTTGACCGGTCAGGCCCGAGCGTATCCTGTGCTGGTTGTGGTGGAAGACCTGCACTGGAGCGATGAGACCAGCCTGGAATTCCTCCACTACCTGGCCCGGCGCTGCGCTGCTTCACCGCTCCTCCTCCTGCTGACCTACCGTAGCGACGAGGTCCGCTCCACCCTACGCCATTTCCTGGCGCAACTGGATCGGGAACGGCTCGCCCAGGAATGCTCGCTCGCACGCCTCACGCGAGAGGAGGTCGAGGCGATGCTGCGGGCCATCTTCACACTCTCGCGCTTGGTGCGTGTAGAGCTGGCTGATCCCTTCTCTGCACTCACCGAGGGCAATCCATTCTTCATCGAAGAAATTCTCAAGTCACTGATGGCGTCAGGGGAGATTTTTTCTGCCAATGGTCACTGGAAGGGCGAGGAGCTGGGCGAGTTGCACATCCCGCGCAGTGTGCAGGACGCGGTGCGGCAGCGGACGGATCACCTGAGTGAGTCTGCCAGGCGCGTGTTGACCCTCGCCGCAGTTGCCGGACGACGCTTCGATTTCGCCCTGTTGCAGCAGTTGACCCACCACGACGAGCAGCACCTGCTGGTGCTCATGAAAGAGTTGATCGCCGCTCAATTGGTCGTTGAAGAATCGGCAGAGCAGTTCGCCTTCCGCCATGCACTGACACGTCAGGCCATCTCTACCGACCTGCTGGGGCGTGAACGCAAGGCGCTGCACCGCAGTATTGGCGACATGATGGAACATCTCTACACTTCGACGCTCGATGCGCACCTGGCGGACCTGGCCTACCATTTCTTTGAGGCGGGTGCCTGGGAGAAGGCTCTGGAGTATGGACAGCGTGCTGGAGAAAAGGCGCAAGCGATGTATGCCCCGCATGCCGCCATCAAGCAGTTGACGCGCGCCCTCGATGCTGCCCACCACCTGGGGAGAGTTGCCGGCCCAAAGATCTCCCTGGCACGCGGACAGGCCTATGAAACCCTGGGCGAATTTGAACAAGCACGCAGTGACTATGAGCGTGCATTGGAGGTTGCTCACTCTGTCCATGACTTTGCCGCTGAGTGGCAGAGTCTCATTGCCCTTGGCTTTTTGTGGGCTGGGCGCGATTACAGCCAGACGGGCACCTATTATCAGCAGGCACTCGAGCTGGCGCGCCGCCTGGGCGATCCGCTCACGCTTGCCCACAGCCTCAACCGCTTGGGCAACTGGCACCTGAATATTGAACAGCCCCGCGAGGCACTGGGCTACCATCAGGAAGCGCTCACGCTGTTTCAGCAAGCGCATGATACACCTGGGGTAGCCCAAACATGCGACCTGTTGGGCATGGCAAGTCTCCTTGGCGGTGATCTGGTTCAAGGGGCAGTCTATTATCAGCAAGCCGTCGCTCTCTTCCAGGAACTCGATGACCGCCAGGGGTTAGCCTCTAGCCTGGCGACGTTGGCCAAACTCGGCGGCATCTATCAAAGCGAAACGTCGGTCCCAGCCTCGATCAGTTTCGCCCAGTGTCTCCACTTTGGTGAGCAGGCCATCAAGACCGCCCGCGAGATTGGTCAGCGCTCTGCCGAAGCCTACACGCTCGTTAGCCTGGGGCAGTTCCTGGGTCCACGAGGGGAGTACACACGGGCGTTGGAGGTGGCGCAAGCGGGTCTTTCGCTCTCCGAGCAGATCGAGCATCGGCAGTTTATGACCTTTGGACACTGGGAATTAGGTGTGCTCTATCTCGAGCTGCTCGCTTTGCCAGAGGCGCAGCAGCAACTCGAACAAGCGCTGGCCCTGGCCCATGAAGTCGGCTCGCAGTACTGGATTCGTCTCGCCTCGGGATTTCTGGCCCTTGCGTATCTTCTTCAACAGGATCTCACACAGGCCGAATCCCTCCTCAATGCTGCACTTCCTCCTGATGCTCCTTCCCAAACCAGCGGGCAACGGCTCGTCTGGGCTGCGCGCGCCGACCTCGCCCTGGCTCGCAGTAACCCTGGCCTGGCGCTGGACATCACCGATCGCCTGATCGCGACTGCGGCAAACCTATCCGGCGAGCGTGTCATCCCCCGCCTTTGGAAACTGCGCGGTGAGGCCCTGGCGGCACTCTCGCTCGCAGCAGAAGCTGAAACGACGCTACAAGCTGCGCAGGTGGCTGCGCAGGCACAAGGGCTACGACCATTGCTCTGGCGCATTGGTGTTTCCCTGGGTAAGCTCTATCAGGCCCAGAAGCGCCAGGGAGAAGCTGAGCAAGCGTTCTTGACCGCTCGCACGCTCATCGAAGAACTTGCTGCCAACGTAGCGGACGAACGCTTACGGGAGCATTTCTTGTCACAGGCGACTGCTATGCTTCCTCCAAAGCGTTCGCTCTCACCAAGTCGCCTTGCCAAACAAGTGCATGGCGGCTTGACAGCACGCGAGCGCGAGGTAGCAGCCCTGATTGCACAAGGCAAGTCCAATCGCGCCATTGCCGACGAACTGGTGGTGGGCGTGAGCACCGTTGAGGCCCATATCAGCCACATCTTCACTAAGCTCGGATTTGCGTCGCGTGCCCAGATTGCCGCGTGGGCAGTTGGCAAGAGTCTTGCTCTGGCACGGCAGGACGGGGAGGAAACTCGCCAGCAGCCCTAGTCGCAGTTCATCACCACAGAGGAATATGTCCCTTGTGCGGGAGGCAGAGAGGAATGAACTCTGCCTCCCTGCTCTTGTGTTGGGGACCACATCATTGGGGTCGGCTCATGCTCGGAAGAAAAAGATTGGGGTTGCGGACACCAGAGAGTAGGGTTTTCCAGGACGCGAGCGAGCAGATCCTCGGGTATCATTGGGAAAGAACGAAACCATTGTAAAGAAGAAAACGTGTGAGCCGAGGTTCACTGCATGAAATCGAACAGGCAGAAGATCGTCCAACCTGTTTGACCCATCACCAGGAGAAAGCATCATGAGAATACCAAGTTGCGAACAGCGAGACAATCCTGACTTCGGGGAAACGAAGTGAGAGGATAGGAGGAGGGAAAGCATGTATTATCGTGTCGCGATCCAGGGAGGTCCGTCGCTTCCCTGGCAGTGGAAATCAACGGTGCTCAGTTCGCTGAATACCTTGTTGCAGTGGCTGCAGGTCTATCGAGCTTTTCCGAAAGATCGCTTGCGGATCTTCTCTTCTCCTTCACATGAAGAGATGAATGAACAGCTTGCACGAGTGAACTGATCTTCACCCGAAATTGTGGAGGCCCCAAACCTGGGGATTAACACATCTGTTGTTCGTACATGACAGGACTCATGTAGTGCAAAGTGGAGTGTCTCCGGCTACGATTGTTGACCTAAGCGAGGGAGTCACCTCCCCCGCTCGGTCACACGGCTCCTCAATAACAGGGTCTTTGTCACAGATACCAGGGGCACGCCGAGCGTGCCGTTCATCATGGCAATGTCGGTGGAGCAAGCATTTGTTGCTGAGTGCTTCTCCCCCTCCTTGACTCTTCGGAGTGACGTGATCGATTTCGATCACATCGGTATCCTGAAAGAGCAACTCGCACCAACGACATTTCCCTCGCTGCTTGCGCAGCAGGGCGCCTTTTACCCCATTAAAGAGGGGGTGGGTGCTCAGTCGTTGGCTCCAATAGAGGAGATCTCCGTCGTAGGGACTTGCCGTTCCTTTCACCTTGATATGCTTCTGGACGTGTGCTTGTCCGTGTTTCCACAACGTGGTTTCCTGGCTTCGAAACTGCCAGCCTTTTCCTTCCCGCACATGCCAGTATTTGTTTGCCATCCAGCGCCCTCCTTTGTGGGGATGGCGGTGTTTGGCCCACCGTCTCAATTGCAGGTAGAGCACGTTGTCACAGGAATGGAAGGTCTTTGACGCCGCCGTTCTGCGGTGGTAGTTGGCCCATCCCCGATTCACCCGATTCAACTCGCCAATGAGTTTTTCTTGAGAGGCATGCCGGTTTCTTTCGATGACCACCTTCATATCAGCTACGTGGCGTTTCACTGCCTCTTTGCTGGGAGTGATGATCGTTTTGAAGCCAAGGGGTTTGCCTCGCGGGTTCTTCCCCGTGTGGGTTTTGCTGGGCTTCAATTCCAACCCGATCGTGCTCAACCATGTGTCCAGAAGTTGCTTCGCTTTCTGCACTCCTGCCTCAGTGGGATGTAGAATGACCAGATCATCGGCGTAGCGGATGAGTTGAGGGACGCTTTCCTTGTAGGAGAAAGCCCCTCGTATCGCTGTTTCGATGCCATGCAAGGCGATGTTCATGAGTAAGGGTGACGCGACTCCCCCCTGCGGGGTTCCCTTGATTGTCTCATGAAAGCCATCATCATCCAGGATGCCAGCTTTGAGCCATGCTTTGATTACTCGTCGGACGGCTGGGTAGGAATGCAGTTTGTGGAGTAAGGCCGCGTGGGAGATGTTATCGAAGCAACCGGCGATATCCGCATCCAGCACGTATTTCGGCTGAAAACGGATCGCATTGAAGATGGCTTCTTTCGCATCCTGGGCGCAGCGGCCGGGTCGAAATCCATAGCTATTGGGCTCGAAGTGGGCTTCCCATTCCGGTTCCAGTGCGAGTTTGATCAGGCACTGATGAGCCCGATCGACCATGATGGGTATCCCTAAACCACGCTTTTCCACCTTTCCTGGCTTGGGTATCCACACGCGTCGAACGGGTTTGGGCGGGTTATGTCGCCACTGGTTCGGGTGGAGCTGTTCAGCCAGTTCAAATCGCTGGCCGGGTGGGACGGCTTTCACCCCGTCTACCCCGGCAGTATTCTTGCCCTGGTTGTCTTGCGTCACCCTTCGTACCGCAAGAAGGCGGGCGGCCCTGGATTTCATCAACAACTTCTGGAGTTTGTGGACGACTTGAATGTTGCCATGGTGACTAGCTTGAAAGATGCGCTTTTGTAGTCTGTACACTTGCTGCTCAAACCTGCGCCAGGGCAGCTTGTGCCAACTCTCACTCGCAGAGTCAGGTCCTGACCTGTTTCTGGGTGCCTTCGTGTGTGACATACGTGAAGGGCCTCTTTCTTCCCTGTCATCGTCCCCACGTCAGCGTATCCTCTGGCTTTCCCAGGGGCATTGGCTTCTTGGGGAATCCTTCTCACAAGAGCATGCGGGTGGTTCCTTGCTCATCAGATCGACCGCTGATGAGAGCCGCTTGCGAGTTACTCCGTTCCCATGATCCGTTTTGCGCTCCTTTAGGCGGGTGCTATCCACCGGGGATGTTTGATGAGTGAAAGGAGAGAATTCTACAGTTCTCCCCTCATAACTGATCCCATTACCGTTTGGTCAAGCCTGTCATCCTGTTTGGCTTGGTCGAATTTACGATGGTTCAGATACACCTTCAGTTGCCTTCGCCATGGGAGCCTGGCTTGGAAGGGGTCACGTTCAGGCTACGTTCCTCTTTCCCTCTCTGCCCGCTTCACGGATTGAGGACCAGTCGCTACCGTGGGGCAGGGCCATTCCACGTTCACCTCGTGGGGAAGAAATCGCGTCTTCCATCCGATCATGAGTTGTCAAGGTTCACTTCCTTGCCAGCCATCCCCTCGCTTGATGGAGCAAGTTTCGGCTGAACGGATCGCACCTAGAAACACTCGATGTACTCAAAGGTACTGCTTCTGGCTTGTGCTCGCGTCTGAAAGGACTCACCCTCAATGCATTCGCCCTTGAAACGATGGAAGAAACTTTCCATCGCGGCATTGTCGTAGCAATTGGCAGTCCGGCTCATGCTGACGACCATGCCTTCTTGCTGTAAGAGGGCTTGATAGCTCTGACTGGTAGAGGTACTGCCACGATCGGAATGGTGCAGTAATACAGCCTGTGGACGGCGACGAGTCATAGCCATCTCTAAAGCCTGGACGACCAGGCTCACATCTTGAATGGCTGCCATCGACCATCCTACCACCATGCGCGAAAATAAGTCAAGCACCACCGAAAGGCGCGAGCCAGCCTTCGGCGGTCCAAATGGAGGTCGTATCGGCCACCCATTTGGTGTCGGGCTCTTGAGCGTGGAAGTCGCCTTGAAGCAGATTGGGAGCCACCTGTGCGCTTGGATCGCTGTGCGGAGTGATCGTGTGATGACGCGGTTTGCGCGCCGCCAGTCCCTGTTCTCGCATCAGACGAGCGACTCGCTTGCGCGCACAGCTGATCCCTTGTGCTTGCAGTTCGGCATGCACCCGTGGACTGCCATAGACGCCTCGATTCGCCTGGAAAGCGGTCTTGACTTGTTCAGCCAGGTGGGCATCTTCTCGGCTGTGCTGACTAGGCGCCCGCTTGCACCAGGCATAGTACCCGCTCGCAGACACCTCCAGCACCCGGCACATCAGTGTCATAGGATACGCGGGCCGAGGCTTCGCAAGGAACTGAGAGCTCATGGCGGGCCGCGCGAAAAGATGCCCAGCGCTTTTTTTAGGATATCACGCTCCTGCTTGACGATTTCCAGTTCGCGCTTGAGGCGGCGCACTTCCTCTTCTTGAGCCGTCTGATGGCCGCTGCCTGGGAAGGCTTCGGGTCCGTGCTCAGCCAACTCTTTGCGAAATTTCTGGATCGACGTGTCAGAGAGGCCCAGCTCGCGGGCCACTTGCGCGATTGGCTTGCCACTGGTCTGCGCCAATCGCGCCGCTTCGCGCTTCAACTCGACGGTATAGGTCTTTTGAACCTTTGCCATGATCTTTTTCCTCCTCCTCGGGTAGTATACTCGAAGCTTCTACTCCTCCACCAATTCGGGACAAGATCAGAGAGCCAGGTTATACTTATGTGCACTACATCACAACAGTGGCATTGGCAACTGCTTCTTCAAAGGAAGATCGATGCCAGAACGTCAACCCGTTATAGGACCTCTGCCACGTGAACACATGACTGCCAATCAGAGAGCGTATATGGAGTATGTGGACGCGCTCCGAGCAGACGATCCCGCTAGCGCACTGAGAAAGGCTCTCACACCTGGCTTTATCGCCCACGATCTGCCAGAAGGGCACCATGATTTAGAAAGGCCCCATAGCATTTCGTGAGAGATTGCACACTCTGCTTCCTGACCAAGAAGTCAACGTGAGAGTGATGCTCGAAGTAGGAGACCAGGTCGCTGGCTACGGGACCATCACCCAGACAGACCCAACGAGCGGGCAACCTTTCACCTTTGGAGTTCTCAATCTGGTTCGTGTCGAAAGTGGGAAGGGTGCGGCACGGTGGGGCACATTTGATGACCCGGAAGGCAAGTTTCTGGAAGTGTGCAGAACATTACTCGCAGAGCAAGCTCGACTGCAGGAAGCTTTGACTCCTCACCTCGCCATCTCTGCAAGATCGGTGGCAGAAGGTGTCCCTGTCTCTTGCATGTTTCGTCACACATGAAGGTGGGAAAAGGCAGCGTTACATGATGTGGCGGCGTCTCTTTTCTCGTCCTCCAAGGCTGGTGCTGGTTCCAGATACTCTCCGCGCCACCGCTTTCTGGCAGAAACGTGCCAGGATATTTCGACAAATGACAAGTGTGTAAATTAAACTGGTCGAATGTTGCTCATTGTGCTATGGGCGAGAGGTCTCAGAACCCATAAACATCGTCAATGGTGAGACGTTGATGATGAAAAGAGCAAAGCATTCGCCCCATTGAATGGTGCAATTTCCGGGTTGCAGCAAGAAATGCTTGACAGAAAGGTCTCGTTCTGCAGAGACAGTGAGGGATTGCAATGCTGAAATATCAAGAATTCATCCCTCATCCCGTGCTCCAAGACTGTGTGAAGCGCTTCTGGATCCTGGAAAGAGCCTACACGGCACAGGCGTGCCTCGAGGAGGTGGTCCCTAACGCCTGTGTCGAACTCATCCTGAATTTTGGCAGCCCCTCTGTGCAGCTTGGCAGCACACCCCCGCGTGAGTTGCCGAAGGTTTGCCTCGTTGGCTTGCAAAGCCAGCCATTCCTTGTGCAGGCCAGTGGTGTGGTCAAAATCGTCGCAGTCCGCTTCTTCGCCTGGGGGGTGCTTCCCTTTCTCAAGCCTCTCGCAGAGCCAAATAGCACGACGAACGTTGAACTTGATGAGGCGTGGGGCCAGGTGGTCACTCAGGTGGCAGCCAAGGTTGAGACCGAGAAGTATCAGCAAGCGGTCGAGGAGCTTGAAGCGTTTCTGATTGGCAAGCGTCTGACCACCTGGTTTGA
>WNGJ01007951.1_pt1 | contig 11295 bp, 8 predicted proteins | sample 5400611 | NCBI WGS metagenome assembly WNGJ01 (sample SAMN13153375, study PRJNA577476) | soil metagenome | isolation source: 40 cm soil or saprolite under Garry oak tree replicate 1 | place: USA:California | collected 2016-06-15 | reverse complement strand
CCGAAGTGACTGCGATTGCTGTCTCGCAGGCGCCTGGGGCTTCACCGGAACGGGCCGCTGCGCTTCTGCGACTCCCGCTGAGACGATGAGTCCCAACACGGCCGGCATGGCTAACCGCAATAAGAAAGAGGCTGAGATGGAGCTGGAACGTGAAATCATGCCGTAATGGGGTGCACGTGGGGTGCCATTCCCAGTCAACTTGCCTAAGTCATTGTGTCCGCATAAGTTACGCCTACCTAGCCGACTCAGATTAGGCCCCAGTGTCCTCTCAAAGGGACGGGCGGGCGAGAGATCGATACACATTTGGCGCAGCCCCCAGCCATTGTTTTCATAAGCCCAAAACGAGCCCTCCAGGACGGCCTCAGTCCTCGAAGGAAATAACAATGGCCCGCGCCGTCAATACTGTGCCCTGATCGACACCGCGTTGAGCGTCGGCGCGTTACCTCCTCCGGTGGACAACGGAATTCTCATGATTTCACGATTCTTCTAGTAGTGATATCACTTCGCCCGGTTTTGCGTGCCGGCCTGTTTTCGATTTTTCGTAAATCGGCTTTCCGTCGGCAATGATCTCGAACCTGCCTCCCCTCGAGGGAATCATCTGGATTTCCGCATCAGGGAAGCGCTGGCGAATCTCAGCCGCCAAACTGGCGGCTCGCGGCTGGTAGTTTCAAACAACGCAGTATTCGATGCTGATCTTCATTGGGCTGTCATTGGTGTTGGGCTCTATTGAGCCGTCGGCGCGTATTGCTGCACCAGTTGAAGCGCTTCCGGCGTTCCGACAGCCTTCAGCGCATTGATTGCCGGAGTGCGGATCACGTTCTGCCAGACCTCCGATGCCATCATCTGCTTTGCGAGTGGAAGCGCTGCGTTCTTCTCGAGACGAATGTCCGATCCAAGGGCCGCGCCGCGAACGATGAGACTCGGATCCATTCGCGCGACTACACGGAGACGCACGTTCACATCCCGGGCGGTGGCTCCGCTCAGCGTCAGGCGTCCGAGCGCCGTTACTGCTTCCTGCCGGACGCGAGCATCTGGATCGCGAGACGCGGCGACGAGAGCCGCGGCGACGCTGCGCATCGGCGCGATTGTGGCCCGGCTCGGATCACTTCCCCAGATACCGATCGCATCCACCGCACGAGCACGCACCGCCCAGAATCTATCGTTGCGGGTCGAACCGATAAGTGCATTGAGCGCCGCCTGGTCGGCGGGCCGCTGCGCCAGGATATCGACCGCCTCGATGCGTCCCAGCACGTCGTCGTCATACACGAGCTGGTAGCGCAGCATCGCTGTGGAGCGCGGGAAATCGGTGACATCGAGAACCCAGTTTCCTTTATCCCACCGAATAGACCGGGGCGGAGCCTTGAGGTTCGTTCCGGCTTCTCCTGTTCCATTCCGAACCGGCACGACGAAGCGGACGACACCGCTGTCGGTGCGCGCTTCGACATCGACGTCGACATCGAAGAAACCAGTGAGACTGTCGCGAGGCTGCACCTCTTTGGCGCTGATTACAAGCCGGCGGGCAGCGCGATCATACAGCGACGAGACCTGAAACACGGGAAAGCCGGCGCCATATACCCATTGATCGAAGAAGGCCTTGTAATCCTTGCCGGTCGTTTCCTCGAACGCCTTCCGCAGATCAGCCGTCACGACATTCCCAAAGGCGTTTGCCGTAGTGTAGTGGTTCATCGCCTTCCAGAAGAGATCGTCGCCGAGTTGGTGGCGAAGCATCTGGAGGACGGTCGCACCCTTCTGGTAGATGTGTCCGGTGAAGAACACCTCGATCGGATCGTTCACCCATTTGCCCCACACGATGGGACGCCGCGCGCGACGATCGGCTTCAAGCGCTTGTTCCTGGGCACCGAGCCGATCGACAGCGCCCTCATCGATTCCGAGATCCTCCTCGCGGAAGATTTGCTCCATGAAAGTGGCGAATCCTTCGTTGAGCCAGACGTCAGCCCAGTCACGGGTGGTGAGGAGATCTCCGTACCACTGGTGTCCGAGCTCGTGCGCCATGAGTCCCACCGAATTCGCCTGCGGCTCCGACCACGCGGGGTGCAGGATCTCGGCATCGTTTTGCGATGTCGCGGTCACGTTCTCCATTCCGCCGTACTGGAATTCCGGAATCACGATCTGGTCGTACTTATTCCATGCGTACGCGTAGCCGGTTTTTCGAGAGAACACATCGACCGCTTGCGGAGTCTTGGCGAACCCGCGCCACGCGGCGTCAACCGAATCGGGATAGGTCCAGTATCCGATCGGCACGCTCCGCCACGGGCTGTCCTGAAGCACCGTGTATTTGCCAACGACCGTCGTCATCAGGTAGGTCGATGCGGGCTTATCGAGAGTCCAATGCCATTCGATGCTGTCGCCCACGGCGCGAGATCCCGCCAATCGACCGTTGGAGAGAGCGCGTTCGTCTTTCGCGGTCCAGATGTAGAGCTCCCAGGTCGTTTTGTCGTTCGGAAAGTCGTAAGTAGGGACCCAGTAGCGAGTGTCTTCGGTCTCACCCTGCGTCCAGACGATGTGCTTGGCGGGTCTGAAATAGGCGCCCTTGGACCGATTGACGCCATCGTAATCGATCGTGATCGATGTCTTTTGGGTGGACCGCAATGGCGTTGCGAGATGCACCGTGAGCGCGCGCCCGTCGTAATCGTATTTCAACGGGGCGGATCCGGCAGTGATGTTCTTGAATGTCATATCCCCGGCATCGATCACGATATCCGAGAGCGGCCGAGCGTCTGGGAGTCCCTCGATCGTAAGCGTCGTCGTTCCAACAACCGCCTGACGCGACCAGTCGAAGCGGAGGGTCGTCACCTGGTGCTGAAGATCGTACGTCCGTACTCGCTCCGCATGTGCAGTTCCGTCGGGCGGCGGGCCCCAGGCAATGAGTGGCGTCTGCTGAAAAGGCGGAATGCGATCGACGGACCGGCTCGTGTCCATCTGGAAAGGAGGAAGAACGAGCGGCGGAGTTGGGCTCTCGGGCGCAGGAAATGTCGGCGGCGTCCGTTTCGGCGTGCAAGCGACGATGAGCACGCTGGCGACGGCGCTCAGGAGAAATATGCCTTTCATTTAAACAGGAACGGTACGAATACGTTCGAATGATTTGGGATCGCTGGGTAGCGTTTTTTCATCATATGGTATCTAACCAGCCAACCCGGCGGAAGGATAGTCACCCATGCGACACGCGTTCACCATCGTCGAGCTCACTGTCACGATCTGCATTCTGGGCGTGATCTCCGCCATCGCCATGCCATCGGTCGGCAAACTGCTCGACAGTATCCACGTGCGCGGTGCGGTGCTGGAGATCGAATCACTGTTCAGCGGCGCCCGCCATATTGCGATCGCCCGGTCCGCGCAGACTACAGTCGATATCGACACTGTCGATCAGGCGATCTACGTCAGCGTTGGAGTCGACACGCTTCGGAAGCGGGAAATAGGCAAGGATCACGGCGTTCGGCTCTCCGCGACTCGAGTGCGGATGTCGTATTCGGCGACGGGCATGGGGTACGGTGCCGCGAATCTCAGCGTCTCCGTGCGACGGAGCTCGTTCGTCGATACCGTTTTTGTGTCGCGACTGGGTCGGGTGCGGCACTGATTGACGGCGCCGCCATGATGTCCACGGGATCCGACTCGGATGCAACTGGGATTGGCGTGTCCGATGTCGTTCCGAAATCGTAGCCCGGAACTGAAATGCGCGGAATCTGCTGACCGATCATGCGCTCGATGGTGCGTACCATCGCGATCTCGTCCGGCGACATGAATGTGTACGCATCGCCGGTGGCAGCCGCACGCCCGGTGCGTCCAATCCGGTGCACGTAATCTTCCGGTTGCTGCGGCACATCGTAGTTGATCACGTGGCTGATCCCAGAAACATCGAGCCCACGTTGCGCTATGTCTGTAGCCACGAGGACGCGGATTTTGCCCGACTTGAAATCCTCGAGGGCGCGAGTGCGCTCGCCCTGCGATTTATCGGCGTGCATCGCTGTCGCCGCGATTCCGGCATCCTCGAGGTGCCTGACGACGCGGTCAGCGCCATGCTTGGTGCGGGTGAAAATGAGAACCGAATCCATCTCCGCCTTCTTCAACAGCTCGACTAGCAACGTGCTCTTTCGGTCGCGCGGCACCGGGTAAACCGCGTGGGTCACGGTGCTGGCCGCCTCCGAGCGGCGTCCGACCTGAACGACAACCGGCTTTCGCAGATACTTTCGCGCGAGTGCTTCGACTTCCGGCGGCATGGTCGCGCTGAACAGAAGCGTCTGCCGGTAGGGCGGGATCTCGGCCACGATCCGATTGAGCTGTGGCGCGAATCCCATGTCGAGCATTCGATCGGCCTCGTCGAGAACCAGGACCTCGAGATCGTCGAACGAGACGTTCTGGCGTTCCATGTGATCGAGCAAGCGGCCGGGAGTCGCAACCACCACATCCACTCCGCGGAGGAGCGTCTTCGACTGAGGCTCGATGCCAACCCCGCCGAAGATCGGAACGACGCGCAGGTCGGTGTACTTGCCGTACTTCCGAAAGCTCTCCTCGACCTGTGCGGCCAGCTCGCGCGTCGGAGTCAGAATTAAAACGCGAACACGGTGAACAGGTTCCCCGTTTGTCCCTGTGAGCGGAGCGCTGATCAGATTGTGAACTATGGGAAGAGTGAAGCCCGCGGTCTTTCCGGTTCCGGTCTGGGCGAGACCGATCAGATCCCGGCCTGCCAGCGCAAGGGGAATCGCCTGTTGCTGGATCGGCGTGGGATGGGTGTAGCCTGCATCACGGACGGCATGGAGGACTTCGGGAGCGAGGTCCAGCTCCTCAAAGGAGAATGGGGCCTCGGGAGTTGGTTCGATCATCTGGTTCTAATATACCCATAGGGGGGAACGCTTCGACGAACCGCAACTGAACGCCGGGAACTGCAACTGAACGGGTGCCAGAGGTCAGTGGCAGAGATGCCAGTTCGAAAGTTCACTACGCCCCGACTTCCCTGCCGCTGATCGGGGCACAGGCAGTTGCTTATGCCCCGAACGCCACTCAGATAAGTCCGGGCGTCGTGAACTGATCACTGGCAACTATGCTACTGCCTTCTGGCACCCGTTCAGTTCCAGTTTCCAGTCTGGCACTCGTTCAGTTGCAGTATTAGACACCCGCCCGCCGAAGAAGGCCGATCAGCGCCTCATTCACTTCATCGGGTGTCTCTTCCATGATGACGTGACCAGCATCGGGAATCGCGCGCAGAACGATCTGCGGAACGAGTGGGACGAAGATCCCCATCCCATCATCGGGCATCATGTGATCCAGACTTCCCCAAACGCCTACGGCGGGCAGATTGACCGTCGCGAGGTGCCGGTGATCCGCCGCGCTCCAGTCGTAGCTGTGAAGGAGCTCCCGCATCGCGAGCGCGTATTCCGGGAACTGCGACGGAGCGAGGTACTCCTCCACATCGCGCTTCGTAAAATGCCCGCGCTTTCCGTAGACCCTTTTGAGCGCACGCTTCACGACTACTCGCGGGTTTATCTGGCGAAGTATCGGCATAAGCACGGTGGGAGTTAGAAAGCGGTAAAGCCACATCAGCGGCACGCCTTTGAGTCCAACCGGTGAGAGCATGCCGAGACACCGTGCGCGCTCCGGATATCGCGATGCGAAATGGTAGATCAGGGAACCGCCAAGTGAATGGCCGGCGAGTGCCGGACGCTCGAGCCCCAGTGCGTCCAGAATGTCACGCAGATGCTCGACCAGCGAGTCGATCGTGTACTCGTCGGACGCTAGCGGTTTGTCGGACAATCCGTGTCCCTTGAGGTCGACGGCAATCGAGCGAAAACCCGCTTCGGCGAGCGCCGGCAGGTTGTAGCGAAACACATAGACGCTGCAACCCCAGCCGTGCACAAGCACCACCGGTGGCCAGGATGGATCACCGCGCTCGACTACGCGAATCCTGATTCCAGAACGAAGCCGCGGAAAACTTACGCGATAGGCCGGATCACCGGCCGGGAACATCTCGCCGGGAGTGAGATTGCGCCGGCGACTGGATCCGGGCATCAGATCAGATTAATTCGATTTCCCGGCCGAGAAGTTTTCCGATGAGACCGATGCGGAAGGTGACATCCGACCATTTCGATTCCTGCGAGGCGCCGTCATCGAGAGGGAACATAGACCACGCCCATTGATTCGTCGTCGTCGGCCGCTCCATTCCCTTATGCGGATGCCACACACCGTTGCGGTCGCGATCGTCGACAAATCTCTCGTAGAGCTTCATCCAACCATCGTTGCGGCGCAGGAAGTTCAGACGTGCCATCGTCTCGAGCCACAATAGTGCAAACGGTACATCCGCCTCGACCGCGTTTCGATGGGGGAGGACATCACCCATGATGAGATGAGGCTGCGCCACCATTTTCTTTCCGAAAAGCTGGAGCGCTTCCTGCCGCGGCAGCGGCTGCGTGATCCAATCATAAATGCGCTCGACACCGCTGAAGTGTTCGTGCCGGAAGATTGGCATATACGCGAGCATCGTCAGGGTAAAGATCGAGGGCGGCGCGGATTCTGGTGCGAGGACGTGAGTGTTCCCAACGCGCATCCACGGCTTCTCGCCGAGCGGGGAGTTGAGGTACGACACGGTGCGCTCGAGAATGCGGCGAGCCGCGCCACGAAGGCGCGGATCGTTCTCGTATCCCATCTGCGCGAGGGTTGCGGCCGCGGCCTCGCGGAAGATTCCGCGTGTGCGCCGAACGATGTCGTCGTCCCTCGTTTTCGTTCCGAGCTCGAACGTGAACGCCGGATCGTTGTCTTCGGCGAGCAGTCTGAAAAGAATCCTGCGAGCGAGCACGAGGGGCGGCGACTCGCGACCCCAGCCATACTCGGAAAGGCGTCGAACCGCCGGGATCGTTCCGATGTTGGCAAAGTCGGTCGCGTGTCGTCCCGGAAGCGAAAGGACCGATTGATTCCACATCCCGTCGCGGGCCTGCGTGACAGCGAGCCTGATAGCCGGCCGGTGCGAATACGGAAGCCAGTCGAACTCTGGCGACGTCGGCTCCGCGGTGCGCGCGACTTCGGTCATTGACCGGTATTTAATCGGCGCTGATGCGTGCTCGAGCAGCCAGCTCAACGGAAAAGAGAGTGGCTCCGGGGCAGGCGTTGGTATCGTTGGGGCTGGTTCAGCGACAGTACTGGGTGCAGTCACAAGCGGCGCTCGGCACGCGGAAAGGAGCAATACCTACAAGCCGGCGGGCTGGAGAAGCCGCCGGCAGCGCGGGGAAGAATAGCACGATTTCAGTCGAGCGCTAGGGGCGACAGGCTAACTTCTTGCAGCCTATGGGTTTAGATCAAGGGCAACTGAACCCGCTGCCCGCCGTTGGCTGACCGAAGCTAATAGGTATGAGGCTTAGAACATTGGGACGTCAATGCTCCAACCTTTTTGTCTTCATTGGCGTATAACATCCGTGACGCCAGGTCGGCGTCTAACACACATCTCCAGGAGAGTAGGATGAAGGTTATTCGCATCGCCACGCTGGCTGCTGCCCTCTGCGTTGGCATCACATCGGTCGCCGCAGCCCAAGGCACCGAGCCGCCTAAACAGGGTCAGGGCCAGGGCGCAATGCGCCGTGGCGAGGGAATGGGCGGATTGCTTCTCAAGGACATCAATCTGACGGATGCGCAGAAGGCGCAGGTCAAGGCCATCCGCGAGAAGTACGCGCCGCTACAGTTGGAGCTTCGCAAATCGGTTGAGGCCACTGGTGGTCCACCGGATGAGGCGACCCGCGCCAAGATCACGGACCTCCGGCAAAAGCAGGCCGCCGAGATCCGCGCGACCCTCTCTGCCGATCAGCAGGCTCAGTTCGACAAGAATCTGGCCGAGATGAAGTCGCAGATGGAGTCTCGTCGCAACGGCAGCAGCTAGGCTCTTGCTACGACCGCGGCTCGAGGGCCGCGAGCGTGTAGTTGCTCTTCGGGTTCCAGAGTATCCAGCTCTGGAACCCGTTGTCGTATCCGGCCTTCATTTGGGCTCGAATCTGTGGTGCTTCATACCGTGGCGGCCCAAGAGTGAAGTCCTGATACCACGGGATGATCAGCGCGGCGTGCGGGACGGAGTCGCTCCGGGCGATGGCGTCCTTGAGCGCATGATTGACCGTCTGATACGGATGCGCGTTGGGGTGGCGTAGCCGGTACGTCCCCCGCGCGAAATGCGACGGGTAGACCATCGGCAGCACGACGTCGACCTGATCGACGAACATCTCCCACCGCTGTCCGATTCCCATGTCTGTTGTGTCGGTCGCGGTCAGCCCGAATACGTCGGCGGTGACGCGCATACGCTGCGGTTTGAGCGCGGCGCGAACGAAGCCGAGCTGATCGCGGATGACCTGCGCACGCGAGCGCCCGTTGGCCAGAGGGAAAACGGCCTCGGCGATGAGCCGCTTTTCGTCCGGAAAGCGCACGTAGTCGAACTGGACTTCGCTAAAACCGACGTCGTACGCCTCGCGAGCGAGATCAACCGCATATTGCCAGACGACGCGCTGGTGCGGATCGAGCCATGGCTTGCCGTTCTTGTCGAGCCAGGGCTTGAGATCGGATTTCCGCTTGATCGCGAGATCGAGCCTCTTCTGGGCGAGCAGCGGATCCTTGGCGACAACGATGCGCGCGATGGGGTAGATGCCGTGCACGGTCATCGTGTCGAGAACAGCACGCAGCTTTGAGCGCGACATCCAGTGTCCATCAGCTGTATCGGCACCGATCTCGCGGGCCAGCTGGACGCTCGACCGATAGAGCACGAACCCGCGATCATCCTTCACATCGATGACGAGCGCGTTGATCTCCGTTTTCCTGGCGACGCCGATCAGTCGATCGAGTTTGCTACCGAGCGCCGCCCATCGATTCACATACAGGCCACGAAGTGTGTCGGGGGTCGGAACGTGAGCGACCGGCACGACTGAATCAATTTTCGCCGCTGTGGACGACGATGCTCCACTGCCGCGCGATACTGGAAACAATGCACCGCTCTGAGCGCCCTTGTCTCCCTGGCAGGCAACCAAAACCGAAAAAAGTGCGATCTTTCCCAGCCGTGCCGCGATCATCGTGTACACGTATCGCGGAGGCGCGACGCGCCGCGACTCAGAGCGCGTTCAGCTCGGCGTTGGCGTCGGAGAGATAGCCCATCTCCCTCACCACGCTCTGTGCCTGCTGAGTGACCATGGTGAGACCGGTCGGTTGCGCATTCAGGCCACCAGTGCGGTAGCGCACCAGCTCCAGGCGCATCGATCTCAGAAGGTGACGGCAATTGTCCAGCTTTTCCTGAGCTTCCTTTTTCTTGCGCGCGATGTCCGCGAGAGCGCGTCGCTGCCGGCGCAGCATCGCGAGACGACGTACGCGGCCCTCGCTGGCGTTGTAGTCGAGTGGGTTCGCCTGCGATTCGAGCGCCGTTATCTCTTTCTCGACGCCTTCGGATGTCTCACGGCCGGCGCTCCGATCCATATCGGAAAGCGAGAGCGCTAGCTGCTGCACCTTCCTGAATACCGCGTCGGCGGATGCTGCTACTTCAGGAATCTGTTCTCTCTCGGTCTCCGGCATGTTGAGGAGCTGTCTATGGATCTCGCGATGATCATTCTCCGCATCACGAATGGCGGATCCATACCGTGAGTCCGCAAAGGGCGCGGGCGATCCTGCGGGAATCGGATTCAGGCTCGTCGTCGGGCCCCCGATCCTCGGATAGGGCTGGAAAGGCTGCATGGTCGGAAGGGGAGAAATTGGCGAGAACAGTCCCTGGCCCCGCGACCGCGCTCGAGCGCGAACCTGTTCCCGCTTCTTGTCATCGAACAGTGCCCGCGCATCGTCGATCGTCTCGGCGGCGACATCGAAGATCAGCCGGTTGCGTGGCTGACGAAATACGTCACGCCAGTCGTATCCCGCGGCCCAGAGCTTCGAGTACTTGAACGCCAGGGCCACGGTCCAGATGACGGTGAGCGCGATGAAGTCGCGGCTCGAGAAGAGCGAAATGGGAACCAGGATCGCGTTCACCGCGAGATAGGGCGCCAGCTTGCGCCGGAACGAGACAACCATCGGCGCTTGCCATCTGCTCATTTCCTCCGCGCTCGGCTGGGTTGGCATGTACTGCGATTGCGTCGGAGGCGTGTAGCGATCACGTATCGTATCGCTGATCTGGTCGCGCAGCACCTCGCCGACGTCGCGTTGGCGCGTTCCGCTCCGTGTCCCGGCTGTAGATGCGCCCGGCTGCGCCCGCGTCGCCAGCGTCGGCATCGAGCCACCGTCGAGTGCAACAGCGAAGGCAGCAGCATTCGGGAAGCGATCGGCCGGATCCTTCTCGAGACACATCATCACGGCGCGCGAGAGGTCAGGCGGCAGGTCGGGCCAACGCTCATCCACCGGGATCGGCTTCTCGGAGAGATGCTTCACCAGCATGGACGGTGTATTGTTGGCTACGAAGGGCGGCTGACCACAGAGCATCTGATAGCCAACGACGCCGAGTGAGTAGAGATCGCTCCGTCCATCGATAGCGGAATCGCCGGCGGACTGCTCTGGCGACATGTATGCCGGAGTTCCGATCGCCATTCCCGTCGCGGTGAGCCTGGAGTCGCCGCTGTCAGTAAGAGCGCGCGCAATTCCGAAGTCCGTGACCATCGCGCGGCCCGTCTCTTCGTCGATGATGATGTTGTCCGGCTTGATGTCGCGGTGGATGACGTTTCGGTTGTGCGCGTACGACAGTGCATCAGCCACTTCGCGCAGAATGCGACGCACCTCGACGGGCGGTATCGGGCCGTGCTGCTGCAACCGCTGCCCGAGGTTATCGCCCTTGATGTACGCCATGACGAAGTAGACGAGATTGTCGCGCTCTTCGACTGTGTAGATGGGAACGATGTTCGGGTGATTGAGCTGCGCGGCCGTCTCTGCTTCGCGCAGGAATCGCTGGCGAATGTCGGCGCGGAAGCTTAGCTCCGGTGGCAGCACTTTGATCGCGATTTCGCGCTTGAGACGCTTGTCCCGTGCGCAATACACAATGCCCATACCGCCGCGACCGACCTCGGTCTCTAGCTCATAGTTTGCAGAGAGGACCTGAGCCACATGTGTGCCGAGCTCGTCGGTTGGACTAATTGGCATTTGGCCGCGTCAATTCAGCAGTCCCGCATTGCGATTCGTGCCGGGCTGGCGTAAACAATGAGAGCAAAAGATGCAGTATGGGAGGCGTCTGGAGTAGTATCTAAATAGAATCTTGTCTTCGGAAATGACAATGGCACAACGTCAAACATTACCTGTTCTCCCTTTGAGGGGGACTGTGATTTTCCCGGGCCTTACCCAGCCGATAGCGGC
>WNGJ01007950.1_pt1 | contig 11295 bp, 10 predicted proteins | sample 5400611 | NCBI WGS metagenome assembly WNGJ01 (sample SAMN13153375, study PRJNA577476) | soil metagenome | isolation source: 40 cm soil or saprolite under Garry oak tree replicate 1 | place: USA:California | collected 2016-06-15 | reverse complement strand
GAGTTGGTACCATGCCTCAAAGCCAGCTTCCCAGGTAGGAAACCAAGCAAAATTGTCGCGACAGACAGCGCCCGGTATACAGCGTAAGTTGCCGAGTGAGAGGCTGTAACGAGCTATACCGGTGGTGCCAAATGAGCTTTCGTGCTCGAAGAAGGCTAGAGCGAAGACAGGGTCGATGCCATACTTCACTCCGTCATCGTAGAGGGCCTGCCCCTTACCTACAGCAGGTGAATGAGCGGCTGCCAGCACCGAGTTGATAAAAGCAGGACTGATAGTGGGAACACCGAGAACACTATAGGGGTCTCCCTGATCTTGTGAGAAGGAGGCAGCCTGTGCTGATTGTTGGGGTGTGCTAAACACGAAACTTAACAAGACAGATACCAGAGTAGCACGTAGAAAGATACGACGCATCTTTTCTCCATTCTTTACAGAAATTTTTCCATCGCCAATCTACCACCAACGCTATTATAACAGTTACATCAAATGATGTGGTAGGGTAAGGAAGTGTTGGTAGTGAATCTGCTCAATACTCTTGAGCAGATTCACTATCCTTGCTATTTTGCCATTTTGAGTATATAGAGCATACAATAGGGGTGTATGAGCGTTCCAGGATGACAAGGGCGTCGTCCGCAAGTTTGTCAGTGAAAGGATAATAGGATGCGAAGTAAGATAACAGTCGTAGGTGCTGGTTTTGTGGGCAGTACGCTGGTACAGCGTCTGGCCGAGCGGGATTATGCCGATGTTGTGATGTTTGATATTGTGCCGAATATGCCGCAAGGGAAGGCACTGGATATGCTGGAGGCCGGACCGGTGCTTGGCTACGATTCGCTGGTAACGGGTACTAATGACTTTGCTGATACGGCCAATTCTGATATTGTGGTGGTTACATCGGGCTTTCCACGTAAACCTGGGATGACTCGTGATGATCTGGTGAAGAAAAATCAAGAGATTGTGGCTCAGGTGACGGAGCAGGTGGTCAAGTATTCTCCTAACTGTATCATGATTATGGTCACAAACCCTCTGGATGCAATGGCCCAACTGGCTTTGCATGTCAGTAAGTTCCCGCGTGAGCGTGTGATTGGGATGGCCGGTGTGCTGGATACAGCACGTTTCCGCACTTTTATTGCCCAGGAAGTGAGCGCTTCGGTGCATGATGTGCAGGCATATGTCCTCGGCGGTCACGGGGATACGATGGTGCCTCTGGCGCGTATGTGTACAGTGGCAGGTGTGCCTATCTCTGAGTTGATGTCGGCCGAGCGCATTGAACAGATTGTACAGCGTACCCGCGACGGCGGGGCTGAGATTATCAAACTGCTGGGTACAGGGAGTGCTTACTTCGCCCCTTCGGCTTCGGTGCTACAAATGGTAGATTCTATTTTGCTTGACAAGAAGATGATCATGCCGTGTGCCGTGTATCTGCAAGGTGAATATGGCATCCACGACCTCTTTGTCGGTGTACCGGTCAAATTGGGCGCCAAGGGTTTGGAGCAGATCATTGAGATCGAGTTGGATCAAAATGAACGTGCCTTGCTCCAGAAGTCGGCTGATGCAGTGAAAGAGCTTGTGGGTGTGATGGGGATTTAATGTAGAAAGGTGCAACGCGTTGCACCTTTCTACATTTCTGGCATCCCTTTGTGGTAGAATTGGCTGAAGCATATGCGAGATAGACGATCAAGGGGGGGTTATGCAAACTATTAATGAACTTTTTGCGACTTCGGTAGAACGGTACAGTAACCACCCTGCACTGTTGGAGCCGGTTGAAGGCTCTCGTATAGCAACACTGACGTACGGGGCACTCCAGGAGCGCGTGCAGGGCTTTGCCGGTTATTTACAGGGACAAGTGCTTGAAAAGGGGAACTGTATTGTGCTCTGGTCAGCTAGCCGCTCTGACTGGATGGTTGCTTATTTGGGAGCGTTGCTCCTTGGCGTGATTGTTGTTCCACTGGATGTGAACAGCAGAGAGGATTTCCTGAAGCGGGTCGCTGAGACGACCGAAGCAAAACTGTTGATCACGACGCAAAAACAGTATAGCAGCTTAAAAAAGACGACGCTGCCTCTGGTGGATATTGATGCACTTCCACAGGAAACGCTGGACACCAGCAAACTTCCGACGGTTCAGAGCGACGATCTAGCAGAGATCGTTTTCACCTCTGGTACGACTGGACAGCCAAAGGGTGTGATGCTCACACATGCCAACATAACCAGCAATGCTGAGGCTGCTGTTCGTGTAGTCAACATTCAAGCGAACGACCGCGCACTCTCGATATTGCCACTCAGTCATATGTTTGAACTGAGCATTGAAGTAGCCCTTCTCTCAAGCGGGGCCAGTATTGTATACGCTCGCTCGTTAGCTCCTGAAACGTTGCTCAGGCTGCTGAATACACAGCAAGTGACCTGTATGGTGTTGGTGCCACAAGCCCTGCAACTCTTCCTCAATGGTATCGAGCGCGAGGTGCGACGGCAGAAGAAGGAGAAACAGTTTGAGCAATTGCTGAAAATCGCTTCGCATGTACCTTTTACCTGGCGACGCCTACTCTTCCGCTCGGTCCACAAACGGTTTGGGGGACATTTCCGCTTTTTTGTCAGTGGGGGAGCGTATTTACCACCGACACTTGCCCAAAAGTGGGAAAATATGGGCTTCCGGGTTATGCAGGGTTATGGAGCTACCGAATGCGCCCCGGTGATTTCGGTGACGCCCTATGCCGAACATACCTTTGGCTCTGTGGGGAAGCCCCTGCCGGGCGTAGAGGTACGTCTCGCTGATGATCATGAGATTCTGGTGCGTGGGCCGAATGTGGCTCGCGGCTATTGGAAAAATCCCGAGGCGACCGCCGCCGTTTTTCAAGATGGCTGGTATCACACAGGTGACCTGGGAGAGATGGATGCGCGAGGCAATCTGTATTTGAAGGGACGCAAGAAAAATCTCATCGTGCTGGCGAACGGCCTGAATGTCTATCCCGAAGATATTGAAAACACTTTGCAAGCTCATCCACTTGTAAAGGATGCCGTAGTGCTAGGCCTGATGGAACAAGAACAGGGACCACAGGTGCATGCGGTGTTGCTCATGGACGATTCCAGCAAAGCAAAGGAAGCAGTGCAACAGACCAACAAACAACTGGCAGCGCATCAACAGATACGCGGCTTCACCATCTGGTCTGGTGAAGACTTTCCCCGCACACATACACTCAAGATCAAACGTCAAGATGTGCTGGATCGTCTAGCGCAACTCCGTCAGAAAGCACAGGTTGACCGCTAAGATGCTCTATCTTGTTGCGACACCGATTGGCAATTTAGGCGATATCACACTACGCGCTCTTGAGACGTTACGTACAGTCGATATTATTGCCAGTGAAGACACTCGTAAAACTGGCCTGTTGCTCAAACACTTTAATATTGCTAAACCACAGATGGCTTTCCATGAGCATAATGAACAACAGGCCGGTACACGTATCGAAGAGTTGCTGCTTCAAGGAAAATCGGTGGCCGTTGTCACGAATGCGGGTACGCCCGGCATCTCTGATCCTGGCTTTACGTTGGTGCGGCGGGCTACCCGTGCTAACATTGAGGTCACGATGATACCTGGCCCTACCGGCTTGATCATGGCCGTGGTCTTATCTGGCCTCCCCGTACATAGCTTTACCTTCCGAGGCTTTCCCCCGCGTAAAGCGGTGGCGCGTTGCAAATTTCTGGCAATTGACAAAGACTCCCCACATACCCTCATTTTCTATGAAAGTCCTTACCGCCTGCTAGCCTTCCTCCAGGATGCCTTAAGTGTCTACGGCGACCGCAAAGCCGCTCTCTGCAATGATCTCACCAAGATGTTCGAACAAGTCCAGCGTGGCACCCTCTCAGCATTGCTGAGTACACTGGAAGAAACGAAGGTGAGGGGTGAGTATATCATAGTCATCGCAGGGGCAGAAGTGATCTAGATGTTTTGCAGTAAAAATAGTTGTTGCTTGTCTTACACTTGTATAAAAGCTGCTGGGATAAATATAAAGAGGATGTGTCTATCCTGTGATGGAAAAAAAAAGCAGCTTTGTATAGACAATTTGCCATATACTTCTATAAAAACCCACAGAAGATAGCGGTTTTTTTATATTTTTTTAACAAAATCCTAGTTTGTCGTAAAGAAGTAAAAAGGGAGCATGAGTACAGCGCAAAATTTCTTTTTTTCCTTGGCTATTTTTCAACTACTATATTGACTTTCTACTTGTATCTAGTGTATAATGATTATGAGAACGTCTTATTCGATATAGCTTTTACTCTTAAGTAGATGAGACCTCTATCTTTGCACTTTTTATTTGCCTACTACATATTGTGTTGCAAGCTGAACCTTAAACACAAGATGTGGGAGACGAGTCTCCTTTAGTTGACAATAATCAAACACTGCCAAGATAGAGACGAGACCTTTCCTGGCTGCATTTAAGGAAAACAAGTTAGGAAAGGATATATGTGTTGATATAGAGTTAAGAGCCATGAAAGAATAGGGCTTCGTTACCAATGTGATTTGTAGCATCTGATATTCCTTATATAGAGGCTCAATGGAGATGACCTTTTGTTAAGGACCTGAAAAGAATGATCGGTTAAGAGTTCAAGGAAGACTCTTGCAGGTTTTCTTGAAAGGAAAAAGTAGGAAGCTCAACAAAGAATCGAAAGGAAAGGTTTCTATGCCCCCCACTACTGAGACTGCTAATGTTGGTAAAGCTGTAGCAGCACGGGTAGGTACCAATATACGAGAGGTACGTACCCGGCTGGGGATGACCCAGGCTCAACTCGCTGCCCCCGAGTTTTCGATCTCGTATATCTCGGCTATTGAACGTGGAAAGATTCGTCCTTCGCTTAAGGCTCTTTCCATCCTTGCACGCAGATTAGATGTGCCCCTAACTTTTCTGCTTGAAGGCTCTCCAGCTGGAGCAGCGGAGGCGCGAACAGTGGGTTACTCACCCGCTGATGCAGGACCGGATCAAAAAGTCGATATAGATTTGCTGCAAGCAAATGTCTTGATCCAGCAGGGAGCGTTCAAAGAAGCGGGACAGCTCCTGGCACCTATCCAACCTGAACGGATTACAACTGATCAAGTCTATCGTTTCTACCTGTTGCAGGGCCAGATACATTTAGGATTAAATGAGTACCAGGAAGCTGTAGTTGATTTACGTGCTGCCGTCACGCAAGGCGAAGGTCTCAATGACAGTGAATATACAGAACGCGCCCGCAGTTTATTGGGGAAAGCCTATTACTTATTGTATAACTACACCTTAGCGATTGAAAATCATCAAAGGTGTTTGCGTGCAATTGAAAATGGCTCAATCAATGATCCTGTTTTTTCACTAGAAGTCTATAGCAATTTGGCCAATGACTACTTCCGCCTGGCTGATCTGGAAAATGCGGTAGCATGCTATCATAAAGCCCTGCACACGTTTGATGAAATGCATCGTGATACCCAGAGCTTTGCACAAAGGTACATGGAGATCAGCCAGAACTACAAGAAGGCTGGCAAGCTCAACATGGCGAGTAGTTATGCGTTACGCAGTCTGGCTTTGTATGAAATGCGCGATGAGCAACGTCTGGTTGGTATGACGCACCAGCGTCTGGGAAAGGCTCTGGAACGGCGAGACGACTTTGATGCAGCCGAGCAAGAATACCGGCAAGCGATTGCTATCGAGCATGAATTGAACGATCCAATTTCGTCTGCCACCTGCCACACCTCCCTGGCGGAACTGCTGTTGAAGCGCGGCAAAACTACTGAAGCCGAGCAAGAAGCGCAGAAGGCCCTTGAGTTTGCACGTCAGAGTGGCGATGCGCAAACTCAGGGACAGGCATTGATGGCCATTGCACAGTTGCGCCATGAAACTGGCGATTATGCTGCTGCCGATCAGCTCTTTGAGGAAGCCTTAGCTCTGCTCGACACCTCTCATGCTCACGAGGTGGCAGCCACTGCATACTTCCGTTATGCTAATCTTCTGGAAGAGCGCAACGAAGTGCAGCGCAGTCTCAATGCCATTAAGAAGGCTTACGATCACCAGCGCCAGGGTAAGCGAGGAGATATTGAGTAACACACTTTCATAGCCCAGGCAGGCAACCTTGCGGTTGTCATGTTTACTTGTGTTACAATAAACGCGACAAGAGTATCTTCTTGTCGCGTTTATTGTAACACAGCAGTTCTCACTTAAGCACTGTGGAGGTTTTTCTATGCCCTTCACGGCACGCGATCTTCGCTATAAACCTGATGAGACCTATCCTGCTCTTTATGCACATCTTATCCGACATGCGCAACGCTTTTTGCAGTCGCTTAAATTTGACGCCTTGGAGCTCGATATCGTGGTAGACCATGTTGTCGAGCAACTGCTACGCATGGGCTTGCTGGGTGGTGGTGATAGCACACCGCTAACCACCTTGGACCACCTGAGTAATGCTCAGTTTTATGCCTTTCTGAACCGCAGTATTCGCAATAAAGCCATTGATCGCTTGCGTAGAAAGCATTTGCCAATTACCTCTCTCAACAGTATGGAGGCGGCAGAAGAGGCGGAGGGTGAGAATGACCTGTTAAATGATGTAGTTGAACCTGCGTGGGGCCCCAATCCCTTCCCGACGCCTGAAGAGATTGTGCTGACTGCAAGCTCCCAGCAAGAACTACGCCAGTTGCTCAAGCACTGCATCAAAGAACTGGGAGCTGCCCCGCATCAATTGCAAGCTATGTTGGGCGAGTTGCAAGAGTTTGATGCCACTGCATTGCTGCAAGATGTCCTCACTGAGTTTCAGGAGCAACATCTCTCCCCCGACCTGAACACACCTGTCCAGCATGCAAGCCAGCATAAAGATCATGCACATAAAAAGCTCCGCCATTGCTTGCAAGAAAGTAGCACCAATTTGGTCGTAATGGTTGCTTTACGTCTGACTGAATATGGAGTACATGATACTCCTTCTAATGAGTTCGTTGTAGATATTCAGACCCTGGCACAGGATGATCTTTCCGAAAGCGATGTCCAGATAGGCCTGAATCAACTAGTTGCTGAAGGCATACTTGACCAGAAAAACGTAGGTGTTGATGCTGTACGTATGACATCGACGCAAAAAAAGCGTCTCACACGTTTTTATAAAGAAGAAGAGTAAGGTGCCTTACTAGCTCAGGAAAGGTCAAACTATGAGCGATCACAAGCAATTTGAGAGTTCGATGAGCGAACCTGCCAAACTGGCACGCTGGTTAGAGCACGTTTTAACCTCTCCTCTACCAGAGACTTCTTCCACGGCTACTGGCGATACGTCAGCGACCGTTTCTTTAGACGAGAATACCTATCATCCACATTTTTATCAGCAGATTCCCGATTTTGCTATGGCCCTCTTGCGCAAGGATCCGCAGGCAACACTGCGCTATGCTCCACTGCTCTATCACCTGGCGAGTTGTCCAACCTGTCATACCGCTTACCTCGAAATATATGATGCTTTGGGCTATGCTCTTACAGTGGATGAGAGCATTCCGCTCGTTAATCAAGGCACACGTCCCCTGGCGACTATTCCAGCGAAGACACTTGTGAAGCTGTGTCAGATGTTGATCCGCCAAGCAGAGGCTGTACTGCACCAGGCTCGTCATGAGCATAGAGACAATGATGCTTTAGCCCGTTCGCTGTTACAGCACGCTATGCGTGTGAGCACACATATTCATCAGGGCGGCATGCGTCCCCAAGCCCTTAAAGAACTGGTGCGTGTGGCTACTCTGTTTGATGGCCCTCAAAGCCCCGGCGAGTACCCACCAGCTACCCATGCCTATACCCCGCTCGTTGGTGCGGGCGGGCCACGACGGGGTAAGGTGGTGCGTCGAGGTGCCAATACAGCTGCACGCTCCACCAGGAAAGCTGGCGGCGAACCCGCGATTTACCTGCAAGCTCACCCTCTTGAGGGTCGGATTACCCAAGACGGCGAAGCTCTCCAATTGCATTTAGAAGACCTGGACGCCTCTTTGCGTGGTCACTACCTGACCATCTCGATACCTCTGGGCTCACTGCTTGAGCCTGTGCGCTGGCTGGATGGCAACCCTCGTGCCATTCGCTCTGAGACAGCGGTGGCAGCCGATGGCACCCTGACTACTACCCTCGGTTACACAGATTTGCAACTCTCCAATACCGATGATCACAACCTGTTGGAAGTTCTGTTCTCTTTGATAGAGGTACGCCCAGTATGAATACTTTCTATAAAATGTGTCAGGGCATTCCAGTAGCACCTAGAATGCCCTGACATATTTTATGGATGGCGTCTGCGACGACTTTCAATGGCCCGTTTATAATAGGTAATGGCCTCCTGTGGCTTATTGCGCTCATCCAGCAATTGGGCATAGGCGGCGGATTGATCGGATAGCTCATCATACATGTGCAGCCGCTCTAGCATTTGTAGTCCTTCTTCAAAACATCTATTTCCCTCATCATAGCGTTTCTGAGCATAGGAAATACGCCCTGATATGAGACGGATGTCCACGGCAATGAGCGTGTCATCAGATAGGGCAAGGAGGGCTGCCTCGTGTGCCAGATGAGCTGCCTCGTCAAGTTCATTATGCACAAGAAACCACTCGGCGAGATGGATCGTGAGGCTGGCCCGGGTCAAGGGCTCATGTGTGTGGTGGTTCCGTTGTAACGCCTCTTCCAGATATGCACGAGCCTTCTCCTGATCCTCTTTGAGAAGAGCCTGACCGAGATAATGATAGAGTTCGCTCTGCACAGCTATACTGCTTTGCTGATCATGGAGATAGGAGTATTTATGGGCATACAGGGCTGCTAGATGATAATTCTGAGCACGGGCATAGTGCTGGCACATATGCAAATAGTGCGACTGCTTTTGTGTCGGCTCATTGACTTGCTCAGTTACGGCAATGGCTTGGCGAAACATCTCAATGGCAGAGGTAGAGTCATGCATTTGCATATAGTGTTGTCCTAGATAGCTATAGACATAGCGAAGGAAAAAGGAATCGGCTGGCTGAGCTTTTTCTAGCAAGGCAAGGCAACTCTGATGACATTGAAGTGCGCGAGCATAATTATGCATAGCAGCGTAAGCCAGCCCCAATAAATGATGAATACGGATATGACTATAACTATCTTTCTGCTCAACAGCCATCTTTTTCGCCTCATCAAGTGACAACACGCTTTGCTGCAACTGACCAGTCAATAGATACGCCCACCCAAGTAAAAAAGCATGTTGTAATTTCTGTGACTTCGATAGACGCATAGAGGGCAGTTCACGCAAAAGATCGATGGCTACGAATGGATTATCTGCTAAGATAGAGACTTGTGCTTCTACAAGAGCTAAGGCAATAGCTTCTTCTTCACTGAGAGAGCTATTGACAACAGCGTCGCCAGCTGACTTATCTGGCGACTTGTCTGGTAAGAAGTCGGTCGAGGACAAATCGAGACGGCGGGCGAGAATCTCCAAGGCTCGTAATGAAGGATGAATCTGGCCGCGCTCAATAGCGGATATGTAACTGACTGAGAAATCAGGCCAAGCAAGTTTACTTTGAGTGTATCTCTTAGCTTGACGGGCAGCTCGTAATTTAGCTCCAACAGATTGCCCCATCTGCCTGTTGAATTGGTCTGTAGACATAGTAGCCTCCTCTGACAAAATTGAAATAAACATAATACAAATCAATAAATAAGAAAATAGGTCGTTAAGTATATTGTAAATTATCTTTATTATTGTGTCAATAATAAATTTTTTAATCCTATTAAAGTGATAATTATACAATCACCTTCTGTTATTGCTACAGTTGTATGGATGCTTGCTTGGCGGCAACAGTAAGGAGAGTGAACATGGCTGGGGCAAGCCCAGCCACTACTATACCACGGCCACGAGCACCCTTGTGTGGTATAGTAGTGGCTGGGCTTGCCCCAGCCATGCCAGAAAATGATGCGCACCCGTGAGGAGACCCAAAAATCACCTTTTTTGTCTGACAACTAGAATCCTGTTATAATAGACCTCTAAGATTTTTGTTTAGGAATGGAACATATCAGAGTGTTTATAGCATTAAAAGGTCTCTCAGCCTCGCAAAAATGGTTTATGCTGGCAGCAGTGCTGCTTATCCTCTTCACTGTCTATACTATTATTTTGGTCTCAGGCGTTTTCACCTACTTCACACTCTACCAGGAACAATGGCTGCTCCACCGTCCGCTTAACGGTTTGGATTGTGTGTTCCACGAATGGAAACAATTTGGGGAGATAGGCGATAGTCTCTTCTTTGCCTTTCTACTGTGTTTAGCCTGTCTCTTCTTGAAATATCGCTATCGTGTCCTGCCCTACCTTTTCCTGCTGCTGCTCATTGGTGTAGGTATTGAGTATGTGGGCAAACAACAAATCGCCCAACCGGTGCCCGCAAGGCTGCATGTGGGCATGGATATCTCTATTGTCCACAAATATCAGATCAATCTCGCTCAACAAAAATCCTGATCGGTCTGGGTCTGTGGTGGCAAGCTCCCCTTGCACATCCTGGACGTATCAGGAAAGAACAATATGCAGCCAATATGCCTATAGTTATAGATGAAGAAACTCCCTACACCTACAGCTACCCTAGTGGTCACGCTATACGCTGGTGCTTCCTTGGCCTGATTGCCTGCTGGCTGATCTGGCGGCATGTGAGGTATCGCATCTTGCGAGCCTTACTGATGGTCGTAGCATTGGTAATTGCTTTCGGAGGTGGTTTTACCCTCTTCTATATAGGGCTACATTTGTTTACTGATCTTATCGGTGGCTATTTGACAGGCACGGCCTTAGCATGCAGTGGCATCGGTCTGCTAGCACAGGATAAGGGTCGGAGAAAGAGCAAGAAGGAGTCCGAGCAAGCAGACCGACCAGAAGCTGATGCCCTGGTGAGCTAAGCTAAGCAATCCGCGAGGGGCGCAGTGATGGAGTTTTTGAGCGTGACCCCTCGCATGGCTCCCGCAGTAGCTTGAAGCGAAGATGGTCTGAAAAAAGGCATCGCTTTTTGGGCCAAAATCCGCCAAAAAAAGTGCGCCTCGCAAACTATTGCATAATCTCGCCTCCCATGCTATACTAGAAACCGTACAGGTGAAATGGCTTGGGAAGTCCGCTTGGAATTGAAACCGCATGGCAAAAGGCGATAAGCCTGTCGAAGTCCGCCGGTGAAATGGCTTGGGAAGTCCGCTTGGAATTGAAACTGAGAGAAGGATAAGAGAAAGAAAGAGAGAGATGACGGTGAAATGGCTTGGGAAGTCCGCTTGGAATTGAAACCGCTAGAGAAACAGTCTATACTTCAGCGTATATCAACGGTGAAATGGCTTGGGAAGTCCGCTTGGAATTGAA
>WNGJ01013604.1_pt1 | contig 11296 bp, 13 predicted proteins | sample 5400611 | NCBI WGS metagenome assembly WNGJ01 (sample SAMN13153375, study PRJNA577476) | soil metagenome | isolation source: 40 cm soil or saprolite under Garry oak tree replicate 1 | place: USA:California | collected 2016-06-15 | reverse complement strand
ATCTGCTGTTGTATCTCTGAATTACGCCGTGGCCGTCGCAATGAATGAGTGAAGGCCTGGAAATAGGTTTGGTATTGATTAATGAACTCGGGAGCACCGCGGAGCTGGAATCGTACTATCTCTATCATGCTGCGCGCGCAGACATACTGCGGCGAATGAACCGCGAGGACGAAGCTCTGCAGGAATATCAGCGGGCAATCGCCCTAACAACCAACACAGTCGAGCAACAATACTTGCGTCGCCGGATTGATGAACTCATGCCCTGAACGCGAAATTAGTCCAGTTGACACGAGGAAGCCTGGACTGCAATAGTGCCGGAATCTGTCTGGACACTAAGCAATCTTCAGACAATTTTCCCTTTTCTCAATGGAGGTCACTATGCGAGGTCGGTTTAAATTTGCAGGTCTCTGTATCGGGCTGCTCTTGTTCGGGCTCGTCTGCGGGTTCCAGCTTCGTGGACAAGGGCAACGAGGTGCAGCCCCTCAGGCCGGCGCTCCGCCTGCTCCGGCGGACACCGCTGCGCTGCGCGCCAACTATGAGCGATGGCGCACGGAATTCAAGACCTGGGGCAAGTGGGGCACGGACGACAACAAGGGCACATCGAACTTGATCACGCCGCAGAAGGTCATGAGCGCGATGAAATTGGTCAAGGAAGGGATCGTCGTGTCGCTGGCGCATCCTGAGCCTCAGCAAGCCGCCGCCGACGTCAATGCCAATGGCGTATTCAAGAGAACGACGAACGCGATCACCAATGGAGGAACGACGGACAACTATCAAGTCAGCTACCACGGACAGACCGTGGCGCACATCGATACCTGGTGTCACTTCTTCGTCGACGGCCAGATGTACAACGGCATTCCAGTGAAAGACAACATCACCCCCGAGACCGGATGCAAGAAGGGCAGCGTGATGAATTGGAAAGACGGCATCGTTACTCGCGCCGTCCTGTACGACATTGCGCAATTGAAGGGCGCCGAGTGGGTCGAGCCAGGCGTGCCGGTCACGCGCGCCGATCTGGAAGCCTGGGAAAAGAAGTCGGGCGTGAAAGCCGGACCTGGGGATGTGCCGCTGCTCTACATTGGACGCTGGAAGAGACGCGAGAAGATGGGGCCGTGGACCGGCCAGGTCTCTGGTTATTATGCCGATACGATTCCCTGGATGCACGAGCGCCTGCCGGCCTTTATCGGGCACGATTTCAACATCGATTGGAATCCGAGACCAGGCTGGGAAGGAATGCCCAACCCGATCCATATCGCTGTGCTCAACTGGATGGGCATCAACATTGTCGAGTGCCTCGACCTGGAGCAGGCAGTCGCTACAGCCAGACGATTGAAGCGCTACGAATTCGTGATCACATTCGCGCCGCTACCTGTTGAAGGCGGCACCGGATCACCAGTCAATCCGCTGGCGATTTTTTAATGATGTAAGCGTTCGCTGATCATTTTGAAATTGGACGATGCGAAATCTCAAATCCGAAATCCGAAATTGCAAATTGGACCGGTCCAATCTGAGATTTCGAGATTTCGGATTTGAGATTTCGCTTCGTCCAATTTCAAATCTGGCTGCCAGCGCGCTTGGTTCGTCAGGTATGTTATTAGCCTCAGGCAATCTGGGATAGACCGGTACTTCCCTGAATTCTTAGGCGTGCTTTAGCTTAGCACCCGACTGTGATCGGTTTTAAACTTAACTACTCTAGAAAAGAGGAGGCAGTATGGATAAGACACCGCCGGAAGACGTTAAATCAAGAAGCGAGAAATTTCATGGCACACCGCCGCGCGGCCTCGATAACATACCGCGGTCGGTTTCGCAACCCGCCAGGTTCGGGCGGATATTCCGGAATCTCGAGCTTGATCACGACCTGACATTCGATCCTGTTTCGAAGCTGCAAAGTGACAACGATCCCGATGCGCTGGAGGACTTCCGGACGCCGCGCTTCGATCTTGACAGTGTTTACGGACGCGGTCGCGACGACAGTCCGTTTCTTTATGACGGTGAAAAATTCGTTATCGGGAAGAACGATTCGAATGAAGAAGATCTGCCGCGTTCGCCAAACGGGCGCGCGATCATCGGCGATCCACGAAATGACGAAAACCTGATCGTCTCTCAACTGCAGTTGGCGTTTTTACGCTATCACAATGCCGTTGTGGATGCGCTGCCTCCTGTCCCAACCCGGTTTGATGATGCGCGGGAACTCGTGCGCTTTCACTATCAATGGATACTGGTACACGATTTCCTGCCGAAAGTTGTCGGAGACGAACTCGTCCAACATATTCTGAAACCGAATCCCTATCCCGTTCGGACCCGCGAGGGGCTCAAGGAAGCATTCGCCTGGAAGACAGACCTGAGATTCTACAATTTCGAGCAACTGCCCTTTATGCCCGTGGAGTTCTCCGTCGCGGCGTACAGGTTCGGCCACAGCATGGTGCGCTTCAATTACGCCCTGAACCCACAGACCGATGGGGAAGGTAAGGAACTTCCGATCTTTGCAACGCAAGGCGATGATCTGCGCGGTTTCCGCCCCCGGCCTGCCAAACGCAAAATCGAATGGTTCCGGTTTTTCAAATTCGAGGGAGCAGACCCCGAGAAATTGCAGCCGGCCCGGGCCATCGATACGCTGCTATCGACCGGTCTGGGTGTGCTTCCGGATATTGTCGCGAGCCACCCGAATTCGCTGGCAGAGCGGAATCTGCTGCGGGGCAAAGCGCTCGGCCTGCCGGGCGGCCAGGATGTCGCCAGAGCCATGGGCATTCCGGAAGATTTCGTGGTGGGTAACGCCAAAAACAAACTGCAAATCGTGCCGGCGTACAAACTGCCAGACGGCAAGCCCGATCCAAGTGTGCCCGCGATCGACGCCCGTCTGAAAAAAGAACTGGAAACGGCGTTCGGCACCGCCACGCCGCTTTGGTACTACATCCTCAAAGAAGCAGAGGTGTTCGCTGCAGGTCAGCATTTGGGACCGGTCGGCGGACGTATTGTGGCTGAGGTTTTCTTGGGAATTCTCAAAGCCGATCCAACGTCGTATCTGAACGTCGCGCCTCGATGGGAACCCAGCAAAGGAAAGTTTGGATGTACGCAGAATGGGCAGTATTCCATCCAGAATCTGCTGCGATTCGCAGGCGTGGCTTAGCACTCCTTTTCGTAATTACGGTGACGTATGGGTGGCGCGCATTCCCCTCCTCGCAGAGGAGGGGTGGCGCGACAGCTTAATAGAAGCTGGCGCGCCGGGCGCGAAGCGCGAGCCCGTTAGGGCGAAGCCTCAATTAATGGTCAGTTCGGCGAAACGTTGGCCGGTCTGACCACCCCGGCTGCGCCGCTTCGGTGGCTTCGCGGCATTCTTTTGATGGCGCAGCCACCCCTCCTCTGCGAGGAGGGGAATATTACGCCACCATAATTACGAAGTACTGTACTTAGCACCGCCAAAGGAGGTTTGACCCGAGCGCCAGGAGCGGCGCGTCCGCTATCAGGTGCTCACTTCACGGCGATTACCGCAATCTCCACAAGATTGTCGGGGGACATCAGTTGTGAGCCGACCGTTGCTCGTGCAGGCGGATCGCTTTTGAACACCCGCACGTAAGCCTCGTTCATCGCGGAAAAGTTTCGACTGTCCGAAAGCCAGACTTGTCCTGTCACGGCATTGGGCGTGTCGACACCGGCAGTCTTGAAAAGACTCTGGATATTGGTGAGGACCGCGCCGGTCTGTCCAGCGATGTCGCCGCGCAACGATTGTCCGGGCGCCGTCAGCCCGGCCAGGAACACGAAGTTGCCCACTTTGATCGCCTGGCTGAGGTTCGGGTTCGGGTCGCCGAGCCGCTGCTTCGGGCCCTTCACGCCCCACAACATGATTTCGACGCTGTACGCAGGCGACGCCAGTGCCGCGCGCGTCGTCGCACGAGTGGGAGGAATCTCACCGAAATAGGTGCGATAGATGTCGTTCATATCCTGGAAGTCTCGTGGATCGGCCAGCCACACGCGGCTCCAGACCATATCCGACATTTTGAATCCGGCGGCTTCCGCAAGGATTTTGGCATTTTCCAAAATCTGTTTGGTCTGGACCTTGATGTCTCCATTCAATGCGGCGCCGGTTTGCGGATTCTGCGATACAAGTCCGGCTAGAAAGAGATGATCACCGACAGCGATGCCCCGGCTGTAGGGAAGGGGATTGCTTGACCAGCCTTGGGGATTGATGTAACGGCGCTCGAGGTCCGGCCGCGCCGCGATCGCGGAAATCTCGATGAGGCCGCCGCGCAGCATGAGATCAGCCTCGGTGGTTGCGCGAACCGGCGGATTGGTTTTGAAGACCTCCCGGTACACCTTGTTCATTGCATCGAAGTCACGCATGTCTCGAAGGTAAACGTTCGCGGAGACCACGTCCTTGTAGCTCATGCCTCCGGCCTTGAGTATGGTTCCGATATTGTCGAGAGCCTTTTTCGTTTGCGCTTCTATGCCTCCAGCGACGACTCTGCCGCCGGAGTCAGTGCCCATCGTTCCTGCGATGTGGTACAAATCGCCGGCTTTGATTCCCGGGCTGAAGGGGATCCCGGCAATCTGGAGCCCCGGTGGGGCAACAACCTGCTTCGTTTGTGCAACCCCAGTTACGCCGGCTGCAGCCACGGCGACAACAACGTAAGCAAACTTTTTTCTTTTCATGTTGAATTTGGCCTCCCGCTGTAGCGTCGGTCTATTTATTGAGGCTGCGCGCTGTCGCGCTTGCGCTTCGCGGACCGCCGCCACAATAAATTACTGTTTGTAGATCTTTCCTTCCTTCATGACGAAGGCGACGTGGCCCAGAGCCTTGATGTCTTCGAGAGGGTTGCCTTCGACGGCGATGATGTCGGCAAACATTCCGGGTTTGAGATCACCGATCTTGTCTCCCATGCCAAGAGCCTTTGCCGGAGTGCTTGTCGCGTGGACTATGGCCTGACGTGGCGGCATCCCCAGCGCAACGCGCCGTTCGAATTCAGGCGCCGTGTGACCCGGCATGCCCGCGGCGGCATCCGTGCCGAAAACGAGCCTTGCGCCTTTCTTCACGGCTTTGGCAAACGCGTCCGCTCGCGGCTTCATGAAGTCGCGTGTATAACGCAGTTGTTCTTCGTTGAAATGGAACTTCTGCCCGTTCGCCAGGTAATACTCGGCCAAATATAGGTTCGGTACGTAGACGACCTGTTTCTCGACGAGCAAATCGATAACGGCATCATCCATCAGCGCGCCGTGCTCGACAGTGTCCGCACCGGCCAGAATTGCGCGACGCACGGCCTCCGCGGCGTGGGCGTGGACCGCAACAGGTTTGCCTGCCTTGTGCGCTTCATCGACAGCGGCTTTGAGCTGCTCGAGGGTATACGTGGGACCGCCGCCGGCCCGGCTGCTCAAGGAGCCGAATATCTTGATCACGTCGACGTGGGCCGCCACTTGTTTACGGACATATTCCCTCATCGGCGCTTCACCGTCCGCCGGCTTGACAGCGGATTCAGCCAACGGTTCGCCGGACACGAACAGCCGGGGTCCGGCGATCAGGCCCGCATTGATGGCATTGCGAAGATCGACGTCAACGAGGTTCGGGGCGCCCAGGCTTCGCAGTGTAGTGAATCCACTTTCGAGATACTTTCGCGCGTTGTCGACTGCCCAGAATGCCGTAATTGAAGGCCGCTCGCGGCTGCTTTCATCGAAGTGTGCTGAGATGTGGACGTGCATGTCGATCAAGCCGGGCATGACGGTGAACTTCGTCAGATCGACTTCGCGCGCTCCTTGCGGGATCCGGTCATTGGGCCGTACAGAGACGATCCTTCCGTCGTGAACAACGATAACCGCGTCGTGTATCACGTTGCCTTGCCCGTCGATAGCAAGTCTCGTTTTGAGTGCCGTGTCCTGGGCAACGGCCGGAACACTCAAGAAAACAGAAGCCACCAAGCCGGCGATCAAGCGCATAAGCATCCTTTTTGTAGCGGCGCTCTATAGAACACGCTCGACTCTAATTCGTCCACACTTTCTACGAGCGTCGAACGGTTAAGCATGCACACATCTCGCGGTCATAGGCCGCGGCCACAGTTCAATGTGCACCATTTTATACAACGTTCCTGGGCGTCTCTGGAGGTAAATTTATGACGGTGTGGATTCTCGCCCTTCTCTTCCTTGTGCTCTGGATTCATCACGAGGGATATTGCAGATTGCTGGGTTTCTGCTCCTACACTTTCCTCGCTAGGCAGAATATCTCAATCCCCATATTGAGGCGTTCAATTGCGTTGTTGATCGCTTGAAACAACGAGGAATGATTTTCCAGTGGGTCGTGGAAGTCCAACCACCGCGATGTTGAAATCTCGATGACATGAAATTTATGGCGTTGCAAAAACTTCGGTAATGTTTCTATTGAGAAGTGGATGTAATGATCCTCGTGGAACGTCCAAGCGTACGCACCTCTGCGGAAATAAAATTTCCAGGCGTGGACGTTCGGCAGAGAAATGAATAAGACTCCATCATCTGCCAATATGCGATGCGCTTGGCGCATAAACACGGACGTGTGCGCGACATGTTCTAGAACATGATTCATCGTAATAAGGTCAAACGCACCTGTCGCAAATCCGCCTCCGATTAGTGGCACCGCATGCACTTCAAACCCAGCTTGTCGCGCGATACGGACGGAGCTTTCTGCAAGCTCAATGCCTGTGACTTTCCACCCACGCTCTTGCGCGACACGTAATTCCGTGCCGATGGAACAGCCGACGTCCAATAATCTGCCCGGAGGCATGAAGGATTCAATATGGTTCAGGAGGCGTTCAGCGCGCCGCCAAAAGAATTCCTTTTTTCGAAGTTGATCCTCGGTGTACGCTGCGGACTCTTGCACGCGACGGCTCAACTCGGCGGCAGTGGGTACCGGATTCACATAATACAGACCACAGTTGGGGCATCGTACGACCTGATGGTATGGGTCGCGGATGAACGCGTAATAACCATTCACTCCACAGGCATGGCAGGAAATGAATTCTCGATTGTCTTGGAGAAGATTGTAAGGCCGAATACCGGGAATCCAGACCCGATGTAAACCGGTCCTCCGCGCGATCCCCCTTACTACCCTTCGGACTGTTAAACGCTGCAACTGCACGCCACACGTCCCATCGCCCGGCCAAACTATATGGTTGTTCCCGTTGCGGAGCTACCGTGATAGCACTCAACGATAAGTGCGCGACATCTAGTTACTGCTTCTCGCTAGCGAATTGGGGCTCGAGTTCGCGTGACCCGAATATTGCGATCAGGCGGTCGGCCGGCATGCCGAGAATGGCTGCGTCGCGGGTTACCAGGTCCGGCCGCTCGCGATATATCGGATTGCCGGGCTGATAGCGCTGTTTCAGCAGCTTGTCATCTTCCGTGAACTTTCGCGTCGTGACACAGAATTCGAGCTCGAGCCCGTCCGGAGCGCGAAAGTAGATCGACTTAGCCCACCCATGATCGATGATTTCGGTCACCGGATGGTTGTGCTCGCGGAGCCGGGCCTGCTGTTGTTCCAGTTCTTCGACCGATTCGGCCCAAAAAGCGAAATGATAGGCGCCGTTCATGACGCCAAGGCCCGAATTGATATCGGTTGCCCACTTCTTGGGAAAGTTCGGCATGTCCGCCGTGGGGCACATGTAGGAAACGTAGGAACCGTCTCCCGTATCGAAGAAGACGTGCTTCATATGCACGGTCCCATCAGGGCCGGTCATAAGATCCTGCCAGGCAATCTCCCAGCCCAGCACTCGCGTGTAGAAATCAACAATTCCCTCGTAATCGTATGTTGCTAATCCGAGGTGATGCGCTCCTGTTCGTTTCATGGTGGTTTCTCCGTAATCGTTTATTTTTTCGGGGCTCTACTGGCAACGCATCGCACCGGGTGCATCGCGGCGATAAACCCGATGACAATTCGCGCATGCGTCACTTAACTTCTCGCTTATTTCCTCAAACACGTCAAGCTTTCGCGCTATGGCTGCCTCTTTAGCGATCCTTCCGATTTCCATCAACTCTGTCGTGTATCGTTTCCAATCGGGCCGATCGACTGGGACCGGAAGTCCGTTCTGACAACGGCGGCCCGGCGTCAGAAACAGCGGTGCGGTTTCGATGATCGCGATGGCGGCCTGTTCCACAGGCAGCCATCCGGTGTACACGCCGGCTCCCCACGCGACATAATCAAAGTCCGGGCCAACGTCTCTCTTGGTCGGAACGTTTGGATCTTTGACCTGAACATTAAAAATGATGTTGGAATTCGGAAATGCAATCGCTCTCATCAATTGCGCCAGATTTCCTTCCGGCGGAGACAGAATCACAGCCGCGGAGGCTGCAGCCGCGACAGGTGTGGCTTCTTTTCGCACGCCGGGAAAGGCGATCTGCGCCAACCGATCGTCCCCGAGTTCGGTCTGTACTGCCGGGAATTTTCCCGATTGGAGAATGTATGCGGACAGATCCACAGCTTGCGCGCGCGAAACCGTGCCCGGCTTGCCGAATGGCATGATGTTCTGAATTTTATCGACAAGTTCCAACAGCGGGCGTCCACTCCAGTTCGAAATGAAGCGCGCGCCCGTTAATGGCGGTCCGCTCCCGCCCTGCAACGCATTACCGTGACATTCGTTGCATTGCGATCGATAAACCTCCTGGCCGCGTTCGGCCTGCGCGGCCGAGTACACACCTTCAGTCACACTTCGCGATTGAGCAGCGCCGGCCACGAAAGTTGCGGCGAGCGGCAACGTGCATAAGACTACTCCTAACGTGCGGCGCATAATGGATCTCCCGTCAGAACGAATTGCCGATGAAAGGCAGCATGCGGCCAAAGAAAATGACACCGAGCCAAAGGAATATTCCGGCGCCGGCCACGACTTTAGCGGTTAACGGCGCATCGACTCCTTCCGGAAGGGCCCACGACTCGTCGAACGTCAGATATAGGACGTTAATCCCTGCGAGCAGCATGAAAACGATCTTCCAGTAAAACGCAACGTTTTGCGTGTACTGCGTTGGAGTTGCTATGAAGAAGACCATGCCGGTAACGAGATTGATCGAGAATCCGGCGAGCGCCCACGGTATCAAACCGCGCAAATCGGCGAGCGGAACGCTTTTCATGATCCCGAGCATTCGCAGATCGACCGTCAAGATCGTACCCAACAGAAGACACAGTCCTATAAAATGCAAGGTCTCGCAGGTGGGCCACACCCATCCGTGGGCGAGGACATAAGCTCCCATCGCCGATACCGTTCCTTCAGTTTGAGATACATCCTGAGCGGGTCGGATTTCCTCATGGCGGATTTCACCGCCCATCGTTGCTGTCACAGTCATCAGGGCCACCGTCAGGAGAGAAAACAGCAGAATGCCATACACATTCCATGCCGCCGGACGAGCATTCCGGCGAAACTGCCAAAGACCCCGCCACGCAAGAGCGCCGGTGATTCCCATCAGCACCAGGGCCAGCAGCGCCACGTCTTGATGTCTTGCGACGAACTGCTTCGATACATCCGGCCTTGACTGAATTGCTTCGAGCGCCGCATTGCCGCTGAAATAGACCGGCAGCGCCGATACGGCAATTAACAGCAGGACCAGCATGCTGGTTCGTTCTAAACCGTCGTTTTTTGTGACGAGGGCACCAACGAAGAGACCCAGCCCGATGACCGCGCCCACGGTTGGAAAGTGATTCAGCAAAAGGTGAAGATGCGCCAAATTCACGAGTGCCTCCCTAAAATTTCGATCATCCAGGCGGCGTGCCGCGGGCCAAGATATGCCATCAGACGCCCTGCGGTAATTGCCGTCGCCCACACAACAAGCGACGCCACGGCCAGTGCCTTTCCATTGAATGAAATCGGCACCTTATCCAATGCTGGATCTCGAAACACCTGACTTCGGATTGCGATGATGCTGAGGACGCCGAGCGCAACGAAGACAAGCTTGATATAGAAGACGGGGTTCGCCAATTTGTTCGTAGCGTCGGCAATCAGCAGCAAAACGCCGGTGACCGCATTGATCCAGAAACCGAGCCACATTAATGGAAACAACTTCAACATAGGCGCCAGCCGCACGCGGGATATGCAGCCGAGGAGGCGCAAATTCACGACTGTCGCAAGCCCAACAAGTAAGCCCATACCAATGGTGTGCAACAGCAGGACCATCGGAAATGCGAAGACCGATTCCGACTCATGTAACCAAATCGCGAAGCGGGTGTGTTCCAGCCAGATAAAAAGTCCCATGTTTCTTTCGTCCGTTCCTGAAAGCTCAGCCGCAATCCAGATTGTAATTGCTGCTGCCAGCCGTGGACAGCGCAAGTAGTCCGACCAAATAATTTTTGACAAGCAGACAGAGTTCAGTTGGAGCGCATTCCCCTCCTTGCAGAGGAGGGGTGGCTGCGGCATCAATCAGAAGTCGCGAAGCCACCGAAGAGCCGCAGACGGGGTGGTCAGTCCGGCCACATCCGGGACAGTATTGGACCCGATCCCAGCAATGGAAAGTTCCTCACTGTTATTGTCTGGCCGCAGGACAGTTGGGATACTCCTCTGCAAGGAGGGGAATGCGCCTGCCCCGAATCGGTGGCAAACATTACGGGGGACACCACGCTAGAAGGCATACTTTAATGCAAATTGCATAATTCGCGGATCCAGAGCGGTTCGGATCTGTCCGAACTGAGCGTTGGAAAGCGCGCCCTGAACCACGTTGGTGGCATTTGCCGGGGTGGAGACCGGCCCAGGCCGGAAGCTGTTTGGAACGTTGAACATCTCGGCCCGAACTTCCACTCGTTGATTTTCATGGAGCCGGAATGAGCGCGACAATGCCAGATCAAAGTTCCAGGTCGCCGGCCCGTAGACGCTATTGCGCCCAACATTGCCGAACGTGCCCAACGGCGGGATATCGAATGCGGCGCGGTCGAGCCAGTTCGACAGCGGGCGGCCGGACTTCACGCCATAAGGGTTCACCGATATCTGATTTCCGCGCTGGAGAACCATCCCGTCGGCACCTTTAATGGCAGTTAATGCTCGATCCGTTCCGGCGATCACGTTGACAACGCTGCCTGAGAACCAGCCGTAGATTCCCGCCAGCCTCCATCCGCTTCCGACGGCGTGCAAGATACGGCCGCTGAACTGCGGCGATTCGACCACTCCTGTCAAATTGAAGATGTGGCGCTTGTCGCCCTCGCAATTGCCGCGATCGTACCTTCGATTCGTGGGATCGTTATAGCCGATGTTGTTGGCATTATTCAGTCCACCGTGGCTTTCGTAGACGCCATCATTGATACAGTGCGACAGCGTGTAATTTCCGTTGATCGTCACGCCGCGAGCGGCGCGGCGTTGCACCGTGAGCA
>WNGJ01007949.1_pt1 | contig 11296 bp, 8 predicted proteins | sample 5400611 | NCBI WGS metagenome assembly WNGJ01 (sample SAMN13153375, study PRJNA577476) | soil metagenome | isolation source: 40 cm soil or saprolite under Garry oak tree replicate 1 | place: USA:California | collected 2016-06-15 | reverse complement strand
AGGGCGAGACCCGGTATTGCGCGCTGTCCTGGGGTAGCTGCGAGCCGCCGCGTAACTACGCGGACGCCAACGCCCGGCTGCTGTGGACGGCGCACCACTGGCGGCACTGGCTGGCCCGCGGCAGACTGCCCGACCACCGCTGGCGCTCGCACCTGACCCGCAGCGCGCTGACGCTGAAGGGGCTCGCGTACGCCCCGACCGGCGCCATCGCCGCGGCCGCGACCACCTCCCTGCCCGAGACGCCGGCCGGCGAGCGGAACTGGGACTACCGCTATAGCTGGATCCGCGACGCGACGTTCGCGCTGTGGGGCCTGTTCACGCTGGGCTTTGAGTGGGAGGCGAACGACTACTTCGCGTTCATCGCCGACATCGTCGAGCGCGACCACGAGGACCTGCAGATCGTCTACCGGATCGACGGCTCGAGGGACCTGGAGGAGCACATACTCGAGCACGTGGCCGGCTACCAGGGCGCCAAGCCGGTCAGGGTCGGCAACAACGCCTACTCCCAGCGGCAGAACGATGTCTGGGGCACCGTGCTCGACTCGCTGTACCTGCACACCAAGTCGCGGGTCTGGCTGGACGACCGGGTCTGGCGGATGGCGCGGCAGCAGGTCGAGCAGGCGCTGCTGCACTGGCGCGAGCCGGACCGGGGCATCTGGGAGATCCGCGGCGAGCCCAGGCATTTCACCTCGTCCAAGCTGATGTGCTGGGTGGCGCTCGACCGCGGCGCGCGGCTGGCCAGGATCAGGGACGACCAGGAAGCTGGCCGGAGGTGGCAGCAGGCCGCTGACGAGATTCACGACGACATCTGCGCCAACGCGCTCGACGAGCGCGGCGTGTTCTGCCAGCACTACGACACCACGGCGCTGGACGCCTCGCTGCTGCTGATGCCCCTGGTCAGGTTCCTGCCGCCGGACGACAAGCGGATCAGGGACACGGTTCTCGCCATCGCCGACGAGCTGTCGGTGGACGGGCTCATCACCAGGTACCGGGTGGACGAGACCGACGACGGGCTGACCGGCGAGGAGGGCACGTTCACGATCTGCTCGTTCTGGATGGTCTCGGCGCTGGCCGAGATCGGCGAGCATCAGCGAGCCCGTGACCTGTGCGAGAAGGTGCTGTCGTACGCGAGCCCGCTGCTGCTCTACGGCGAGCAGATCGACCCGCGCTCCGGCCGGCACCGGGGCAACTTCCCGCAGGCCTTCACCCACCTGGCGCTCATCAACGCGGTCATGCACGTGGTCAGGCACGAGCAGCAGGCCGCGCGGCGCGCGCTCGGCGCCGACGCCACGATCGCGCCGCGCCAGTTAACACGCGAGCCGGGCGACGCCGACCCGGACGGCGAGCACAGTGCTGCCGGTAAGGACAGCGCTGCCGGTAAGGACAGCGCTGCCGGTAAGAGCAGCGCTGCCGGCTAGCCCAGCGCCCCGCGCAGGTCCTCGATCAGGTCGTCGCAGTTCTCGATCCCGACCGACAGCCTGACCAGCTCGGCGGGCACCTCGAGCGGCGACCCCGCCACTGAGGCGTGCGTCATCTTCGCCGGATGCTCGATCAGCGACTCCACACCGCCGAGCGACTCGCCCAGCGTGAACAACCTGGTACGCCCGCACATCCGCACCGCCGCAGCCTCCCCGTCCGCGTGCCGGAACGAGACCATGCCGCCGAATCCCCGCATCTGCTTGGCGGCGACCTCGTGGCCCGGGTGAGCGGCCAGCCCGGGGTAGTAGACCTGCGCGACGCGGGAGTGGTTCGCGAGGAACATCGCCACCTGCGCTCCGTTATCGCAATGCCGGTCCATCCTGACCGCGAGCGTCTTCACGCCGCGCAGGGTCAGCCAGGCGTCGAACGGCGCCCCGGCTGAGCCCGCGGCGTTCTGGAGGAACGCGAGGCGCCCGGCCAGCCCCGCGTCGGCGACGACGACCGCGCCGCCGACCACGTCGGAGTGCCCGCCCAGGTACTTGGTCGTGGAGTGGATCGCGGCGTCGGCGCCGAGCGCGAGCGGCTGCTGCAGGTACGGCGATGCGAACGTGTTGTCCACCGCGAGCAGCGCGCCTGACGCGTGCGCGATCTGCGCGAGCGCGGCGATGTCTGCGATCGACAGCAGCGGGTTCGTCGGCGTCTCCACCCAGATCAGCGCCGGGTTGAACGCAGTCGCCGCCGCGCGCACCGACTCGGGGTCGGACACCGGCACCGGGTGGTAGGTGACGCCCCAGTGCGCATGCACCTTGTCGAACAGCCGGAACGTGCCGCCATACGCGTCATGCGGGATCAGCACGTGGTCGCCTGGCCGGCAGATCGTGCGGATCAGGCAGTCCTCGGCGGCCATCCCTGACGCGAACGCCAGCGCCCGCACGCCGCCCTCGAGGGCGGCCAGGCATTCCTCGAGCGCTCCCCTGGTCGGGTTGGCCGTGCGCGAGTACTCATATCCCTCGACCCATCGGCCCGGGCCTGTCGCGACGCCCCCGTGGTTAGCGGCACTGCGGGTGCCGCCGCGCACCCCGCCGACGCCGTCCTGCTTGTAGGTCGACACCTGGTAGATCGGCGGGACGACGGCGCCGGTCAGCGGGTCAGGTTCCTGCCCCGCGTGGATGGCGAGCGTCTCGAATCCATCGCCGTGCTCGAGCTGAGCCACTGTTCCCTCCGTTACCCGGCCAGGTACATGAGCACATCTTGCCTGGTGACCATGCCCGCCGGCTTGCCGTCGACGAGAACCACCGCCGCGCCGGCCTTCTCGAGCGCGGCGATGGCGGCGCTGATGGGCTCGCCTGACCCGATCATCGGCAGCGGCGCCGACATGTGCCCGGAGACCGGCTCGCCGGGCGCCGCCCGCCCGGTGACCAGCGCGTCGAGCAGGTCCCGTTCGGTGATCGAGCCGACCACCTCGGCCGCCATCACCGGTGGCTCCTCCTTCAGCACCGGTAGCTGGGAGACGTCGTACTCGCGCAGCGTCTCGATCACCGCCCTGACCGTCTCCCCGGGATGCGCGTGCACGAAGAGCGGCAACTGACCGCGCTTGCGATCGAGCACGTCTGCGATACGCGGCTCCGCGGTCTCTGACCTGAGGAATCCGTAGTCGGCCATCCAGTCGTCGTTGAACACCTTGGACAGGTAGCCGCGTCCTCCGTCGGGCAGCAGCACGACCACGACGGCATCGGGCCCGGCCCGCGCCGCCACCGTGAGGGCGGCGACGACCGCCATCCCTCCCGAGCCGCCGACCAGCAGCGCTTCCTCGGCCGCCAGCCGCCTGGTCATCAGGAACGAGTCGGCGTCGCTGACGCCGATGACCTGGTCGCAGATGGTCTTGTCGTAGGTCTGCGGCCAGAAGTCCTCGCCGACGCCCTCGACCAGGTACGGCCTGCCTGTTCCGCCGGAGTACACCGATCCCTCCGGGTCGGCGCCGACGACCGAGACCGTGCCGCCGGAGACCTCCTTGAGGTACCGGCCGGTCCCCGAGATGGTTCCGCCGGTGCCGATGCCGGCGACGAAGTGCGTGACCGTGCCCTGGGTCTGCGCCCAGATCTCCGGGCCCGTGGTGCGGTAGTGCGACTCTGGGTTGCCGGGGTTGGCGTACTGGTTCGGCTTCCAGGCGCCGGGGACCTCCCCGGCGAGACGATCAGAGACGCTGTAGTACGAGTCGGGCGATTCGGGCGAGACCGTCGTCGGGCAGACCACCACTTCGGCGCCGTAGGCCCGCAGCACGGCGATCTTGTCCTGCGCGACCTTGTCCGGGCAGACGAAGACGCACCTGTAGCCCTTCTCGATGGCGACGATCGCCAGCCCCACGCCGGTGTTGCCTGACGTGGGCTCTATGATCGTGCCGCCCGGGCGGAGCGCGCCAGAAGCCTCGGCGGCCTCGACCATCCGCAGCGCGATCCTGTCCTTCACCGAGCCGCCCGGGCTCATGTACTCCACCTTGGCCAGCACCGCCGGAACGCCGGCCTGGCCGCGGCGCGTCCCCGGGCTGTGCCCCGCGGACAAGTGGCGGGTTACCCTGCGCAGCCGCAGCAGCGGGGTGTTCCCGATGAGGTCGATCAGGGACTCGTGCACCTGCATGGCTGCCAAGCCTAGCCGGAACGATCACCCGGACCGGGCTGGTGCCCGCGGGGTCCCCGGTCGCCCCCGCCTGGCTCGGGCCCGCCGCGGGGATAGCGAGGGCGCCAGTAAATAGGCCACAGGGGACGAAGATCAAAAGGGCACTACCGTTCGCAGTCACGTTGTTACACTCTGTGCCCCAAGGAGCGGGCACGGCATTTTCGAGCCGAGGGGGATTCGTGGCATTGTTGCTGGCTGATCAGGAAGGGTGGCGAAGCCACGTCCGTATTGGGCGGCAAGGCCGCCCGCCGCCCGAGCACTTTTCGCCCTGCGTGCCAGCCCTCGGCCCCTTCCGGGCAGCGGTCGGCGACCTGGTGACCGAGATCGGCCAGTCCGCGCCGGCCGATGCCAGGGCCGCCGAGCACGTGCTGGCGAAACGGCTTGGCGATGACGAGTTCGCGATCGTGCTCGAAGAGACCCCTGACGGGTATGACGCGACCGTTGCCAAGCTGTTGTTTGAGGTCAGGAACTACGAGCCGACTCCGCGCAACGCGACGAGCACGCTGGCCTCGCTGGTCAGGATCTCGCTGCTGGCCCAGATCGACGCCGTGTGGTGGGGACGGACGCCCAGCTACCAGAAGGACTCCGACGTCCGCGCGGCTATCGAGCTGGTCGACCTCGACGAGCTCGACGAGACGGGGCAGGTCACGTTCAGGTACCGGCACCAGGCGTTCACGCTGGCCGCGCGTGCCGCCCGGTCAGCCGAACGGCGGGCGCTGCCCGGCCGCTCGCCGCGGACCGCCGGGCTCTGGCTGGCCATGGCGCGGCCGCAGGCGGTCGCCTGGCTCAACGACCTCGCCGACGAGTTCGCCGGGATCGCGCCCGACGGAACGCCGCCGCTGTGGGTCACGAGCGTGGCGCGGAGTGTCGAGCATCAGCGGCACCTGAAGTCGCTCGGCTACATCGCCCTGCTCCCCAGCGCCCACTGCGTCGGGTACGCGGCCGACATCGAGATGAAGTGGTACCGCCGGTTCCGCGCCCACCGTCTGCTGCGCGGGCTGCTGCTCGACCGGCAGCGCGCCGGCCAGGTCAACGTCATCGACGAGGGTCAGGCCTGGCATGTCTGCCTGCGGCCCGACCTGGTCAGCGACCCCGGCGGGGTGGTCCCGGGGGCTCCCGGGGCCACCATCTGACCGGTGTGCGGCATTGCCCTGATCGCCGGACCAGGCGCGAGCCACTCCCTGTTCGGCCAGATGCTCGGCGTGCTCAGGCCGCGAGGCGAGGTCCAGGAGGTGAGCCTGGCCGACGGGCTGCTCGCGGGGACGCAGCGGCTGCGGATCGTCGATCCGGACAGGGCCGTCCAGCCGTGGATCTCCGCTGACGAGCGCTGGCTGCTCTGCTACAACGGCGAGATCTACAATCACCGCGCGTTGCGCGGTGAGCTGCGCGCGCTCGGGCACGCGTTCAGCACCGAGAGCGACACCGAAGTCGTCATGGCCGCGTTCGCCCAGTGGGGCGATGCTGCCGTGCGGCGGCTGCGCGGCGAGTTCGCGATCGCCATCAGCGAGCGGTCCTCTGGCCGTACCTACCTGGCGCGCGATCCGCTCGGCGTCAAGCCGCTGTACTGGTCGGCCGCGCGGGGCCGCCTGCACGTCGCGTCGGAGATCAAGGCGCTCGTCCCGGTGGCGGCGCAGGTCCGCGAGGTGCTGCCGGGCGGCCACGGCTGGGCGGGCCCCGGACGGGAGCCGGCCATGGCGCCGTACACCGAGCTGCTGAACCCGCACCGCCTGGCCAGCGACGCGACCCCGCTCAGCGACGCGGCCGAGGCTGCCGCGATGGTCAGGGCCGCACTCGCCGATTCGATCAAGGTCAGGCTCGACACGGGGCTGCCGGTCGGCGTGATCCTGTCCGGTGGCCTGGACAGCTCCGTGATGCTCGCGCACGTCCGCGACATGCACCCGGACTGCGTGGCGTTCACGGTCGGCGCGCCGGGAAGCCCGGACATCGCCTATGCCAGCAAGATCGCGGCCGACCTCGGCGTCCGGCACGAGATCATCGAGATCGCGCCCCGCGCGATCAGGCTCGCCGAGGTCAGGGAGGCCATCAGGATCTCCGAGCTGACCGAGTACGGCGACATCATCAACGCGGTGGTCTCGGTTCCCCTGTTCCGCCGGATAGCCAGCATGGGGATCAAGGTGGTGCTCACCGGTGACGGCTCCGACGAGCTATTCGGCGGCTACTCCATGTACGACCTGATCGGCCCGGCGCAGCTACGCCGGCTGTTCCTGCACAAGCTGGCGAACCTCGGGCGGACCGAACTGCAGCGGGTCGACAGGACGAGCATGGCCAGCGGCGTCGAGGTCAGGGTTCCGTTCCTTGACCCGCTGCTCGTCGACCTGGCGATGCGGCTGCCGATGGCGCTGAAGGTGCGCGACGGCACCGAGAAGTGGATACTCAGGCAGGCGTTCGCCGGCCTGCTGCCCGACTACGTCAGGCAGCGGCCCAAGAACCCGATGTCGCACGCCACTGGCCTGCACGAGCGCGCCAGGCTGTACAAGCCGGCCTTCGCGCGTATCCACCGCTCGTTCGGCTACCGCCTGCACGAGCCGGTCCGCAGGGACTTCTCGGTTGTGCTCACCCAGTGCGGCAACGACCTGGACCTGGCGATCTCCCGGGCGGCCGCGCGCCTGGACTACAACGCCAGGGAGCACGCCAGGGATCTCGCTGGCGCGGCGAAGTGGAACGCCGCGGCCCTCATGGCGGGGCGGCCACGGCGAGGGCTGACGTCCGCGCGGCCGTAAGCTACTGTGCGGTAAAAGCCCGTTCCGCCCAGGGAGTCAGCCATGCCAGAGGCAGTCGTCGTCGCGACCGCACGCTCGCCGATCGGGCGCGCTTTCAAGGGCAGTATGACCAGCATTCGTCCCGATGACCTGACCGTGGCGATGGTACGGGCGGCGCTGGCGAAGGTGCCGCAACTGGACCCGGCCGACGTCGAGGACATCATCCTGGGCTGCGGGCTGCCAGGCGGCGAGCAGGGCTACAACATGGCCAGGGTCGTCGCCGTGATGCTCGGCCTGGACGCGGTGCCAGGCACGACGATCACCAGGTACTGCTCGTCGTCCCTGCAGAGCACCAGGATGGCCTACCACGCGATCAAGGCCGGCGAGGGCGATGTCTTCATCAGCGCTGGCGTCGAGTGCGTCAGCAGGTTCGCCAAGGGCAGCAGCGACGGCGCTCCCGACACCAAGAACCCGGTCTTCGCCGGCGCCGAGGAGCGGGCAGCCGGCCGCGCGGCAGCCGGCGCCGAGGTGTGGCACGACCCGCGCGAGGACGTTCAGATCCCCGACATCTACATCGCGATGGGCCAGACCGCGGAGAACGTCGCCCAGCTTCGCGGGATCACCAGGGCCGAGCAGGACGAGTTCGGCGTCCGGTCGCAGAACCTGGCCGAGAAGGCCATCGCCGACGGGTTCTGGCAGCGCGACATCACGCCGGCCACCCTGCCAGACGGCACGGTGGTCGCCGGCGACGACGGCCCGCGCGCGGGAACGACGCTCGAGAAGGTCGCCACGCTGCAGCCTGTGTTCCGGCCGGACGGCACCGTGACCGCCGGTAACTGCTGCCCGCTGAACGACGGAGCCGCTGCGGTCGTGGTGATGAGCGACAGGAAGGCGTCCGAGCTCGGGATCACGCCGCTGGCCAGGATCGTCTCGACCGGCGTCACCGCGCTGTCACCCGAGATCATGGGCCTCGGCCCGGTCGAGGCGTCCCGGCAGGCGCTGGCCAGGGCCGGCATGACCATCGAGGACATCGACCTGGTCGAGATCAACGAGGCCTTCGCCGCCCAGGTCATCCCGTCCCACCGGGACCTGGGGATCGACATCGCCAAGCTCAACGTCAACGGCGGCGCGATCGCGGTCGGGCATCCGTTCGGTATGACCGGCGCGAGGATCACCTCCACGCTCCTGAACAGCCTGCAGTTCCACGACAAGACGTTCGGGCTGGAGACGATGTGCGTCGGCGGCGGCCAGGGCATGGCGATGATCTTCGAACGCCTCTCCTGATCACGCGGTCGTTAAGTACCAGGTTGCGTAACGGATGTGTCACGTTCAGGTCTTGCCAGGACGCCTCGCGTAGTGCAGTCTCGATGCAGGAGATTCATCTCGGCCTGGAGGTGCCCCTTGTCCCTGATCCACTCTCCGGAGATGCACAAGAACCTGATCGCTCGCATCCCGCGGGTAACCGGCAGTGATCTCCGAGAGTGGTTCCACCGCCTGGAATCGGGTCCGTCTTTCATGCGGCATACCGAGCGGGCGACGTGGCTAGCGGACGAGCACGGGCTCACGCACGGCTATGCCGCCGCCATCGTGCACGAGTACGAGGTGCAGCGGCGCATCCGGCTGAACAGTGCCTGATCGGCCCCCATGCAACTGGAGCGCGCCCGGGATTTCATGCGCGTCAACCACCGGGCCGTGCTTGCCACGCGCCGGTCGGACGGCCTCCCGCAGCTCTCGCCGGTGACCGTCGGGGTCGGCGGCGACGGCCGGGTGCTGATCAGCACCCGCGAGACGGCCATGAAGACCAAGAACCTGGCGTGTGATCCGCACGCGTCGCTGTGCGTCATGAACGACGGATTCTTTGGTGACTGGATCCAGGCGGAGGGCACGGCCGAGATCATCGGCCTGCCCGGGGCCATGGACCTGCTCGTCGACTACTACCGGCGCGTCTCTGGCGAGCACCCTGACTGGGACGACTATCGCAACGCCATGCGCCGCGACCGCCGGGTCATCGTCGCGATCACGCTCTCCCGTGCCGGCCCCGACCGCAGCGGTTAGCCAGGCCGCCACGGTGAGCCGTGGCCCGCGTGCGGGCAGGCCAGGGCGCCGGCGCTGCGTGGATCATGGTGGCTGGCCTGATCGCGGCGGCTTAGCAGGCCGCTGAGCCGCCGCTGTCGACGGCTGGACGCGGGCCGGCCGCGCCCGTGTCGGTGCCCGTCTCGGTGCCCGTGTCGGTGCCGGCGGCAGAACATTGTTCGCCGGTAGGCGGCTAACCGGGCGGTGCTTCCCGGCCTTCCCCAATTAACCGCGCCCGTCCCACGGGCCCATCGCGCTACCCATAAGGTGTGATTCATATATTTGGAATGGCTCCAAACGGAGATGACTCACGAGTAGTGAATCGCAAATTCTGGCCTTGCGGACGGTGGCCGCCTGACCTCACTGGCCTGTGTAACACCGAGCGGCCGGGTTCCGAATACCCTTGTGACCTGCAACGATGTGCGGACGATCGCCATCAGGCGATCTCTTGCGAATCAGTACCCCCGGTCGGGCTCGAACCGACACTACGGCCCTTTTAGGGGGCTCGCCTCTTCCCTTGGGCTACGGGGGCGTGGAAATCGTACCTCAAGTCGCGCCGTTTATTCAAACATTCCCCGGAATCGGGCAGCGCACTCTTATAAGCGACCAAATCGACATTAGCCGTGCGAACATCTGTGCAGTTGCACGTGCAATTCAGCTTTCTTGCTTCACTGAACGTGCAATTACCTGGCCCTCGCGGCCGCTCGCACCGGGCCGCACCGCGCCTGATCAGGCCGGATCTGCGAAGCCGCGGGCCCGCCCGAAGACGTCGTCGAGCATGGGGCCGGTGACGCGGCCGGTGAACGTGTTCTGCTGACTGGGGTGATAGCAGCCGAGCACCAGCAGGCCGGACAGATCGACTTCAGTGCCGTGGCCGAAGGCCGGCCGCGGCGCCGGGACCGAACGGCCCGTCGCCGCCAGCTCTCGCCAGACGGCCTGCCAGGCGAAGTGACCGAGGCAGACGATCACCCGCAGGCTGTCCGCGAGGAGATCGAATTCGGCCGCGAGCCACGGCTCGCACACGTCGCGCTCGGCCACGGTCGGCTTGTTCTCTGGCGGTGCGCAGCGCACCGCCGCGGCCATCCTGGCGCCCAGCAGTCGCTGCCCGTCGCCTGCCGTCACACTGGTCGGCTGCGCGGCGAGGCCGCACCGCCAGAGCGACGCGAACAGCACGTCGCCGCTGCGATCGCCGGTGAAGATCCGGCCGGTCCTGTTGCCGCCGTGCGCCGCGGGCGCGAGGCCGATGATCAGGATGGCAGGACACTCATCGCCCCAGCCGGGCACCGGCCGGCCCCAGTAGCGCTCGGCCGCGAAGGCGCGGCGCCTGGTGGCGGCCACGTCCTCCCGCCACGCCACGAGCCGCGGGCAGGCACGGCAGACTGACTGCCGCGCGGCCAGCTCCCGGAGCGTGCCCGCGCTGGCGGCCAGCGCGCGAACGCTCTGCGGGTCCGTCGCGACAGGGGTAGCCGCCGTCGCCGGGTCCTCAGGCCAGCCGGTTCCCGGCTCGACCGACCGGGAGCCGGCTGGCCCGGGCTCGGTCACGACGTCGCAGGGCCGCGGGTCACCCTGGTCACCAGCGACCAGGCGATGCCGTCGAGAATGTCGTGCTCGCTCGCGACGACCTCGCCGAAGCCGAACGCCGTCATCACCCGGTCCAGGATCAGCGCGCCCGCGCCGATGACGTCGACCCGGCCGGGGTGGATCACCGCCATCGCCGCCCGCTGTGCGTGGTTCTTGCCGAGCAGGCCGGTAGTGACCTCGTGCACGCGGGCCGCGCTGATCCGCGCGTGGTGGCTGCGTGCCGGATCGTAGCTGGTCAGGCCCAGCGCGAGGGCGGTCACCGTGGTCACCGATCCAGCGAGCCCGACGAGGGTGCGGGCCCGGCTGGCTGGCACGGCCTCGGCCACAGCCATAAGCGCCGCGCCGATGTCCGCGTTCGCGGCGGCCACCTGGGCCCGGGCCGGCGGGTCATCGCGCAGGTGCCGCTCGGTGAGCCGGACGCAGCCGATGTCGACCGAGATCGCGGCGAGCTCGTCGCGGCCCGCGCCCGCCGTGCCGAACACGAATTCCGTCGACCCGCCGCCGATGTCGACGACGAGAAACGGCGGCTCCGGCCGGCCGGCCGGGCCCGCGCCGTCATCATCGGCGCCGGCATCGTCGGCAACAGCCTCGCCTGGCTGGCTGGCCTGGCCGAGCTCGGCCGTCGCGCCGGAGAAGGACAGGTAGGCCTCGTCAGCGCCGCTGATCACCTCGGGGTCGACGCCGAGTATCCGGTGCACGCCGGCCGCGAACTCCGCTGAGTTCGACGCGTCCCTGGTCGCGCTCGTCGCGACCAGCCTGACGGCCTCAGCTTTCGAGCCGGCGATCGCCAGCGCGTACCGCTCCAGCATCGCGAAGGTCCTGGCCAGGGC
>WNGJ01031557.1_pt1 | contig 11297 bp, 10 predicted proteins | sample 5400611 | NCBI WGS metagenome assembly WNGJ01 (sample SAMN13153375, study PRJNA577476) | soil metagenome | isolation source: 40 cm soil or saprolite under Garry oak tree replicate 1 | place: USA:California | collected 2016-06-15 | reverse complement strand
CCCCGGAGGCTCCGATGACGATCTTGTCCTTGATGGGAAGCGGGGCGCCCGTGACGGTGATCCGCTCCGCATCGGAAACGTTGGTGTCCCACACGACTTGGCCCGAATTCTTGTCGGTCGCAATGATGCGGGCCGGCCCACTCGACGGCGAAATGACGAGATTGCCCCACAACGCCGCGCCGCGGTTGGCGGCCTGCCGGTTCTGCTTGGGATCCATGCGCCAGACGATGCGGCCGGCGTCGCCGGCGGTTGCGTCGATCTTGTAGAGCACGCCCCAGGAATCCGTGATGTAGAGGAAGCCGTCCTCGGCGAGCGGCGTCGCCTCGATGAATTCTTTGCCCTGCGTACCCGCGAGCGGGACCGCAAATGCGAGCTTGAGGCCCCTGACGTTATCCTTGTTGATGCGGGCGAGCGGCGAGAAGCGCTGGCCGTCATAGGTACGGTGGTTCATCAACCAGTTCTGGGGCTCCCGGTCGGGATTGAGAAGTCGGTCCGACGTTACGTCGGCGGCGAAGGCCGGCGACGCCAGCATGCTGGCCGCGAGCAGAGCATTTCGGATGGAACAATTGTGTCTTGTCATGGTCTCCTCCGTTGGCAAATTTGACCGTGGTCTCAAGCTTCGAGCAGAAGCTTAATACAACGGTCCCCGCCAACCAACGCGTCCTTCCCACCCCACCAGGTCGCACTTGGTCCCTCTAGAGCGTTTTACGATTACGTTGAGCATATCCCGCAGGAGTCATGGCCGGGCTTGTCCCGGCCATCCACGCCTTGCTTGCCGAGCTGCCGCAAGAAAGACGTGGATGCCCGCGACAAGCGCGGGCATGACGCCGAGGAGAGCAATTCAATCATATGGTAGACTGCTCTAGCCGCTTCGCAAGAACAGAATCAGGCGCACAACGTGTTCGCCCTTCTCCGTCAGGTCGGTGTTGATCGTGATCGAGGCCGACTGCCGAGCGTCGCGCAGCACGACATATGCGGGCGAGGCTCGACTTTCATCCTCGGTCCAACCGCCGCGAAGACAGGATTTGACTTCCTCAACCACCCTGCCGTGCGCGGCGTTGCCCTCATCTGCGGTTTTGAACCCCTGAGAATCGCAAGTGTAAGTCCGCATTCCATAGAACGAGCAGTCGTCCCAGCCGGGCAGAGTAATTTTCGCATCCAGGAAGTTACCCGCGCGCGGAGCTCCGATGATGCTGGCAAACTTGTCTCTTAGCAAGACCAAGGAAGCGACTTGCTTAAGTTCGGCGCAGTAGGACGGGACTTCTGCCGCCTGCACGATCGGCCCGACATTGATCAATGCCGCCGTCGTCAGAGCGCATAGGCTCACTGGAGTTCGCCGCAAACGCGCGGACATCTCGTCCTCCCTCACTCGCTCGCCGCCACCGTGAAATCATCGAAATGCATGTAGCTGTCTGCCTTTGACCACAGGCCGATCTTTCCGGAGACAGGCGCTGGCAGCGTGTGCTGAAGATAGGGCTTGCCGTCGAGATAGCCCTCGACCTTGTTGCTGGCGATGCGGACTTTGAGATCGTGCCACTGGCGAGTTGCCGTCGGCGTGTTGCGAACCCATTCCACCGACGAGCGACGGCCCCTTTCAAACTTCCACAGCACGAGATTGTTTTCCAGGCAATTGGCGCGGATGGTCAGATAGTCGCCATTCGGCTTCAGGTTGAAGAGGATACCGGCGCCCTGGTCGATGCGGCCCGACAGGCATTCGAATCGTACCGCGATCTCTCCGTTCTTGAAGTCCTCGACGTCCTTGGCCACCACATAAGGGTAATAGGCATAAGCCTGAACGCGATCGAGAAATTCCGCGTAGCGCTCGCCGTAGAGCGCGCGCGCCTTGTCGGCAATACCGGCAGAGGATTGTCCCTCCTTCCATTGCCGGCCATCAACGGCCAGCAGCTTCTTGCCGCCGTCATTTTCGATGCGCCACACGCCGACCACGGGGACCAGCCCCTTTGGCTCTGCGCCCGCCGTTTCATTGGCCAGGTCCACTTTGATCGGCGCCGCAAACGCCGGCAACAGCACCGCAACGACACTCACGGCTATGATCAGTAGGGTTTTTGTGTTGCTGTTCATGACGACCTCCTTGAGGACCAGTTGGTTGTTGGACGGTAAACGGCGACTGCGCCACCATGCGAGAATGATCACGACGGGCAGTATGGCCAAAAACCACACAAGGGCGAACGCGCCGTCGGTGACGAGCGGATAGCCCGGAAATTCGGCGGAAGGGATTGGTGCAGGCGGCGGCACGCCTGCAAGCCCATAGATCAGCGGAAGAATCTCGTGGGGGCTCGTCGATCGACTGGTGTCCGACCGAGCGCCATAGCGATATTCGATCTCGCCGTAGGCCTCGTCGCCGGCCGATGATGCGAAGCTCTGTCGCGCGGTCACCAGGCGAATGGAGACGCGCGGCATCACCCGTTCAAGCTTTGCCAGCACGTTCCGTTGCAGATCAATGTAGCGAGGATCCTCGGGCGCAAGGTGGACCGTAATGGCCAGCGGCTCGGCAAGGCTTGCGAGCTGGTTCGCATCCGCGAGAGCGAACGAATTGCGGCGATCCTCAGTGTCGTCGGTCGATGCCTTGATCTGGGTCACGACAAGGATCGCGACCGCCGCGGTGCTCACACACAGCGTGGAGCGCATCAGCTTTTGCCGAACCGCGATGCCCGGCGGCAGCCAGACGGTCGCCAGAGCCGCGAAAGCGCAAACGGCAACTGCCACGCCAGCGATGAGGCTCACGGAAAGAAGCCCTTGCTCGAAGGTGCGAATGACCTGGGTCAGCGACAAACGGGCGAGCCATTCGAGCCAACCGGGGCGACCGGCGATGGTGAAATCGAGGACCCAAGACCCGATGGTGAACGCCAGCGTCACAATTGCGGCAGTGGCGCTGCTCTCAGTAATCGATGCGGCGAAAAGCGCCACCGCGCCGATCAGCAGGCCGTAGAGCAGGTGGCCCAAGAAAAGCGTGGCGATCTCGGCCGCAGACAAATGTCCGCCCATCATCCACCAGATGAGGACGGATGAAAGGACAGGAATCGCGCACAACAGCCAGGCGACAAGCACCGCGGCGAGCTTGACGGAGACAAGGGTGACGGTGCGGTACGGCAGCTGGACCAGGAGCCGTAACGCGCCGGACTGCTTTTCTTCGCCAAGCACCCGAATGGCGACGAACGGAAACAGAAGTGTGACGGCAACATAGAACGACCCGAAGGTGGGGACCAAAATTCCGTCCAGGGGCGAAAGGCTGGTAGCGAGCACCGGCGAGTTCGCAGCCGCCGCGCTCGCCTCTGCGTACAACGATGTCGCTTGGAAGAAGCTGTACCCGACGAGGGGGCACGCGAGCAGCAGCAGTGTCCACACGGCGCGACCGCCGACGATTTCACGCAGCTCCTTCGCGAACAAGGGCCAAACCGGAGCGCCGCGCGCCAGCGATATCTCAGGTGAGCGCAAGAAAGATGTCCTCCAAGTTTGCGCCAGGACGATTGGCTCGGCCACGCAGCTCGTCGAGGGTGCCGACGCCGCGGATTCTACCGTCCGCCAGCAGGGCGAGACGATCACAGACGTGCTCGGCATCGCGGAGCTGATGAATCGACAAGAGCAGCGTGCGGCCGTCCGACGCCACCCGCCGGAGTACAGCCATCATGTCACGGGTTTGTCTGAGATCGAAGCCGTCGAACGGCTCGTCCATCAGCAGAATCGGGTGTCGCGTCAGAAATCCGAGCGCGATGATCAGGCGGCGGTTGTAGCCTTTGGACAGCGTGTGGATGCGCTTGGCCAGCACAGGGCGGAGACCAACCATTGCGACGATGTCGGATGCCTCAGTCGTCGAGCGCCGGTAGGCGCCCGCAAAGAAAGCCAACGCCTGCTCAGTCGTTTGGTCACCGTAAGGGCGAACACCATCCGGCAGGTAGAAGATCACTTCGCGACGCCGCCGTAACGCCAGGAGTCGATCGCCGAAACGAATCGCACCTGAATCGACCGGGAGCAGACCGGCAATCGCTTCGAGCAACGTCGTCTTGCCAGCGCCGTTTGGTCCGATCAGGCCCAAAACCTCGCCCGCGTGCACCGAGAAGCCAACGTCTTCGAGCGCACGTTGCTCGCCGTAATATTTGGTAAGCGAAGCGATCTGCAGCACGATCAGGCCATGGCTATGGATGGACGCCAACACCGACAAGACGCGGGATCCATCAAACGTCTGGCGTCACCAGGTATCGCAACAGCATTGATATCCATTTGGAACCCTGCCAGCGCAGATGGGTGGTCCGAAGGTGTTCGCGCTCAACGACGCACCTTCGGACCGCGCGAAAATTAGCTCTTCGCGCTTGCCGTTTTATCGAGGGCGGCGCGCAGGCCTCGGGCGAGTTTCAGCGCGTCGTCATTGGCCCAGAAGTGAAGGAAAATGATTCGCGGCTCTTCGGTCAGCATATGGCTATGAATAGCCGTCACGTCGATGCCGTTTGCACGCAGCGTCTTCACCACCTCAGTGACCTCCGAACCGATGAGCGCATAGTCGCCGGTGATCGCCGCTTTGCCGCCGCCGGTCGGCTGAAAATTGATGGCGGTCGCACCGCCCATGATCGGCGCGCCCACCGCCATTCCCTGCTCGGTGATCGGATCGCGGCGGGGTATGTTGACCGCATAGACTCCACCATTGTTGGCGCCCCTAGCGCCGAGGATCTGATCAATCTGAGCGGTGTCGAGGTCAATTGCCGGAGGCTGAGCGGGGGGCGCGGGAGGTGTCAGCGGCGTCTTGCTCACCGCCAGCGCATCCCGGATGGTCTCGGCCATCTTTACCGGGTCGCCGTGTCCGCCGACATGCATGTAGAACGTCAACGGTTCGGCCCGCAGCAGGTGATTGTGAACTGCGGTCACCTCCACGCCGCCTTCGATCAGCTTGGCCATGACCGGGTTGACCTCGCTCTGGAGCAACACAAGATCACCCATGGCCATTGCCATGTTCCCCATCGGCTGGAAAGCGATCCAGCCGCCTAGCGCGAGCGTCGGCCGGATCGTCACGCCGTCGAGCGTGACCTGCAAGTCAGACCGGGGAAAACCCCACCGATGAACGGCGCCGCCGACCGCTCCCGTTCTGCCAAAAATCCCGTCGATCTTGGCCCAGTCGATGGCTTGCGCATGGGCGCCAGCTGCCGTTGACAGAATGACGCCGCAAGCGGCGAGGAGTTTAATAATACGCATGATATTGGTCCTCCATGATTTCAGGCAGGAGTGCCTATGTTGTTGACTCTTGCTCTCCAGCCGGCTGGTCCTGACGGTCCTACAAAACCAAGGTCCGTTACCGTTCGCTACCGGCAGGCGTTCGGATACGCGCTGAATGTGCAAGTCCTTTGACGCCAGCTGATGCGTCCAACCAATGCGGTATGATGCGCCTATCATTGCGGGCTGCTCGAACGCATGCACGACACAATGATCGAAGTCATCGTCTGTATGTAAGGACTCCTCCGTTCGTTGCTACTGACACAGCCCGGTTTCTACGCCCCGCGTCTTCCCTTGATTTCCGGAAGGGAGAAGCCGAACGTCATTCCGGCGCGAAACTCTTCAACTGGATGCCCATTCACGACGGCATGGCGAAAGCCGACGTCGAAGCTGAGGTTATCCTTCACCTGCCAGATGGCACCAATCAGGCCGGAGACCGACCGGCCGTACCTTCCACTTCGAGGGCCCCTCGACGATGCCGCCCACAAAGAAGTCGGCGTGATTGTCGCGAGTGAGCTCGGTGACGACGTTGGCGTGCACCGTTCCCCAGTCCCAGCGCTGAGATACGATCGTGCCGAAACTCGCGCCGAAACCGCTGTCCGCGTGAAGGCCCGGCAGCAGCGGCCCAAATTCGGCTGCGATACTCGGCCCGCTGGCGTTTTGGAGGCTTCCCTCCCTCAATACACCCTTGAGAAATGCACCGACGCCATTGATGCTGCCGTTTTCGTCGGAATTGGTCAGCGGAACTTGTCCCTGACCCTGAAACACGAATTCCCAGTTTTTTGCAAAGCCATAATTGAAGATCATGAAGGGCGCAATGAGTGATGTCTGCGCACTCCGACGTAGGATTCCAGCCGGCTCAAACTCGATTTCCACTTCCTGCGGCTCGGCCACCGCCGCGTCGGTGCCGTCGAACGGCCGATACGCGAATGACGCCGTCGAGCCAACCATGGCCGCACAAATAACCACAATGCACGTAAGCGATGAAGAAGACCCGATCTTCGAAATCCGATGTCTCATTCGCACGCCCCTCCTTCGAAGCCCATTCACGGCACAGGCCGGTACACCCACACGGCGGCCGGCTCTGACGATGCCGCACGCACCGCGAGAAACAGCCGGTCCACCGACGGGACGAAATAAGAAGTGCGCGCGCCTCGGACCGTGGGCACTCTGGCGAGGCGACAATAGTCGCCCGCGCGTGCGTCGAAGACGTCGATGAAGCCCTCGCCGCAGCTCACGTAGACGCGTCCGCGCTTTGCGTCGACGAAAAGATCGTCCGCATCGCCGCACAGTTCAACACTCGCAACACTCTCTCCATCGCGGGCAGAAAACGCTGCGAGTCTTCCCGGGGCCCGGAAGGCGATCAGGACACGCTTGGCATCCTCATCGAGGGCCATCGGAAAATTCGCACCGCTTTCGTTCACGCGCCACAGGGCCTTCGGTCGGCCACTGCCACTATCGAGCACCGCGATTGCCCTTGCACGCGGCACGTTCACAATGATCTGGTTGTTGCTGCGGTCGAGCTGGAAACCCTCCGGATGCACCGGCAACGGGAAATCGGCGATCTTGGTTCGCGTGGCTGGATCGATGGTCGCAATGCCGCCCCTTCCGTAGCCGATCAAAACACGCTTAGTGGTTGGATCGATGCGGATATTGTCCGCATCGTCGCCCAAATCGATGCGACCTGTTCCGGCATAGTCTGCACCGCGATACAGGCGAACCGACCCATCACCGCCATTGGCTACGTACAGCGTATCGCTGGATGGCTCGTAACCGACGCCTTGTGGTTCCGTCAGTCCCGCGATGACGTGAATCACCTTGCGCGCCATGAGGTCGACGACCCCGATGGAGTTGTTTTCAAGTTCCGCGACGAACAGTCTGCTGCGGAGAGGATCAAGAGCCATGTGATCGATCCGCCCCTTCACTTCGCCGAGCGCAATCTTGCCTTCCAGATTGAGAAGGGGCGTCCCAGGAGTCTGAGCCACCGAGGGCGCCGCAACCAGCGGCAGCAGCGTGACAGACGCGAGAAGGAGGAGGCTAATTGGCGTTGTCGATTTCATCCTGGGCCTCGCTGCAGCTGTACTGGAGCGCGATCGCAAATCTGCGGTGTCGATTTTTGACTCTTTTCACTGCTTCATCGGATCGCATTGCCGGGTGTTCGTACCCCAAAAGTCGATGCAATCGTCGTATGTTGCGGGCCCGCGTCCGACCGCTTTGGCGAATAGATATTTGACGACCGCATCGACCTCGCGTTGCGACAGGAAATCGTTGCCAGCCGGGGGCATATCCTTGCCCATTTCCTCGCGCGTGTGTCCGTAGCAACGCTTGTCGGTGTACGCGAAGCGGTCATGGTAGGGCATGCCGGTGCCGGGTCGGCCGCATTTCACCACTTCGGTGAGCTGCTCGGGCGTGAGATGCGTTGCGCGCAGCGACAGGGCATTGCCGCCATAACCTTGGTCGCCCGACGCATCCCATTTATGGCAATACTGGCAAACGGCTTTGGCCTTGAAGATTTCCTTACCGAACTCGACCAAGCGAGCTTCTTCCGCGGTCGGCGCCGTCTGAGCGCCAGCCGGCGGCATATCACCAGCGAACCAGAGGAAGCAAGCTGCGGCAGCCATCAACGCCGAGCAGCTGCTTACGCGCTCTCTCGCCTCTTTCAGGATTGTACTGGTCATTCCAAGACTCCGAATGGTCTGCGCAAGCTTCTGCTTTCGAGCGCAACAGTAGATGTCGAGGCAGACAATCGGTCCCAGCGTATCTGCCCGGACCTTCAAATCTACCTCGTCGCAAGCACGGCCGGACACTACACGGCTTTGTTTAAGGTAGTTTTATGTGCTTGCGGCGAGATTGTGGGAGACGGGATATGAGCAACGATTGCGCGCGGAAAGTGAAATCATCCTTTCATAATGCGGATCAGCTGAAATACATTTCAAGCAGCAAGGCAAAGGTGATATTTGTTGGCTTGCAGCTGTGGCGGATCGACACCGGGAGCTGCAACACACGCGGTGCAGCGGAAAAAAACCGCAGTGAGCGCGAACAGTCGAGGCCAGGATGCGTCTATTGGTCGTGGAAGACGAGACGCGGATTGCCGAACTCGTTCAGGGAGCGTTGACGCGTGCCGGCTTCGCGGTTGATGCGGTCGCACTATGCGCCGACGCCCGGGCGGCACTCGCGGTCACGTCTTATGACGCGGCGATTGTCGATCTCGGGTTGCCCGACGGCGACGGACTGAGCTTGCTCGGAGAGCTGCGGGCAAGAGGTAATCTCACTCCCGTACTGGTGTTGACGGCCCGCGATGCTGTCGAGGATCGTGTTCTCGGTCTTGACACCGGCGCCGACGATTACCTGGTCAAACCATTTGCAATGACCGAACTCATCGCACGAACAAAGGCGTTATTACGCCGTCCTGGCGCGGCCCTCGGAATGACGTTGAAAGCCGGTAACATCAGCTTCGATACTGTGGAGCGGGACGTCAGGGTTGGGGACGCCTCATTGGTCTTGCCGCGCCGCGAGAGCGCAATCCTGGAACACCTGATGCGACGTCTTGGTCGCGTTGTGCCAAAAACCGTTTTCGAAGAAAAGCTATACGGGCTCAATGACGAGCATGGGTCAAATACCATTCCCGTTCATGTCCACCACCTTCGACGTAAGTTGTTGGATGCAGGCGCAACCGCGGAGATCCACACGGTACGCGGCGTCGGATATATCCTGACCGAAAGCAGCACATGAAGGCCGTCCGGCTCCGGTCGCTACAGGCAAGGTTGGCGCTACGTCTTGCCGCACTGTACGTGGTGGCGACCACGATAGCGGTCGGCATCCTGATCTATCAGGCCTATGAAACGGCAGATACCCTCAACGATCGCGAGCTCAGTTTGCGGGCTGGCGATCTGGCGCGATACGTTACGGTCGATTCAACCGGGGCCGCCCGGCTCGACCTGCCGCCGGAGCTCGCCGCCCGCTATCAGGCTGCGGGCAACACGGACATCTTCGCTGTTCGCCGCAGCTCTGATGCTGTCCTTGCCGCCTCACCGCCGAACTTCGCAGACGTTGCAGCCCAATGGCCGGTAGGGACGGACGACCCGAGCTTTTTCCGTCTCAAGGACTTCGGCCCCGAGGGGCGCGAATACTACGGTTTGACTGTGGTGCAGCGCAGCGCCCCTGGCCCTGTTTCTGTGTCAGTCGCGCGCGCCGCCGATGCCGACATATTGGTTCACTGTTGCGCGAATTTATACTGGACGTGGCGTGGGTCATTCCATTGCTGGTCATCGCCACTCTGGTTGTTGGCGCAGTGGCAATACGAAGCGCCCTCAACCCTGTCGCGGAAATATCGCAAATGGCGGCGGCCATTGGTCCGGGCGCGACCTCGATCCGCCTGCCGGAAACAAATTTACCAAGTGAGATCACACCCCTGGTCACTGCGGTCAATCGCGCGCTGGACCGCCTCGAGCAGGGCTTCCAGCTTCAGCGTCGGTTCACCGCGAATGCAGCCCATGAGCTCCGCACACCGCTCGCCATTGTCACAGCCGCGCTCGACGTCGTCGAGCAGAACGGCGAGATAACCAAGATCAAAGCCGACGTAGCGCGGATGAACCGGCTTGTGGATCAGCTTTTGCGCGTTGCGCGGCTGGACGCCGTCGCGCTTGACGTTTCGGACGCTGTTGATCTCAACGATGTTGCCTCCGAAATTGTGGCTGCGATGGCGCCCTGGTCGCTCGCTCGGAAAAGATTGATCGCGTTGCATGCTAACGGCGAACCTGTGGTGGTTAAGGGGAACCGCTACGCGATCGGTGATGCCGTCAGAAATCTCGTCGAGAACGCCGTTGCACACGCACCCCCGTCGAGCGAGGTGACAGTGAGCACATCAGCAAACGGCGCTGTCAGCGTGGCCGATCGCGGTCCGGGAATTGCAGCGGAGCAGCGGAAACATATTTTCGAGCGGTTCTGGCGTGGAAGCGGCAAAGAAGGCTCCGGGGCGGGGCTCGGACTCGCCATCGTGATGGAAATCATGAAGGCTCATCAAGGCAGCATCAACATCGACGATAATCCCGGCGGGGGCATAATCTTCACACTGCGCTTCGGCCACCTTATGAGTCAGCAAAAGAAAAAAAGCGCCGCTACGACGGCGGGGGCCCGTGAATGAATCGAGCGAACTCGATTCATTCACTCAGACATCTGCCGGAAGCGGTCGCACGATCGGCCTGGCGTTGGCGCCGCCCCGGCCCGATCTCGTTACCAGGAATTTTCTTCCATTCTTGCAAATCGCCACTTCCGGACGAAGGCTGTCGAACGCCGGATCAGGACTAGCTCTGACCTCGATACGTTCAACCTCACGGCAATCATAGCCGGCTTGGCGAATGATTTGCGCAAGCTCACGTTCATGAACGCCGGGAGGGGAAGGGGCCTGGGCGACTGCACCCGGCGGACAGACTGCAAAAGGCAGAGCAGGTCAGGTCTCGCTCGTTGACGGCTCAATGGGTTCGCCATGATGGTCTGTCGGTGAGGTCGTGAGCCCGCACGACGGTGTGCCAGACCGTCTATTCAGGCAAGAGGCAAATTTCCTGAATCCACAAAACTGCCACAAGCCCATAAAACTGCGTTAAACAAGCTCTCGTAGTCTGACGTATTGCGCAGCGACGACAAACGTTCTCCGGTACGACCGCGCCTGCTTTGACCACTTGACAGTGGAAAGCGCGTTGCCTTTATTGAGGGGCATGGGGAATGCGATCTCCCCACGAGGCGACATGCCGAAGAATCGCGTCCGGCGCCACGCAAGGACGCACCATGTCTCCTGTTTCAGTATCCACGTCTCCTGTTTCAGTATCCACAACTGAACTCTACGCGCGTCTCGGCACCGCCTCGGCGCCGATGCTGGTGGATGTTCGTCGCCAGGACGCCTTCGACACCGATGATAAGCAGATCATCGGCGCGGTCCGTCATGCTCCAGGAGAAATCGACCGCTGGTCGAGGGAGTTGCCCGCGGGCGGCACGGTGGTGCTCTATTGCAGCCATGGTGGAGACGTCAGCCAAGGCGCCGCTTCTATGACGCGCTTTACCTGGTGTCGCAAAGCGCTCGG
>WNGJ01016841.1_pt1 | contig 11297 bp, 6 predicted proteins | sample 5400611 | NCBI WGS metagenome assembly WNGJ01 (sample SAMN13153375, study PRJNA577476) | soil metagenome | isolation source: 40 cm soil or saprolite under Garry oak tree replicate 1 | place: USA:California | collected 2016-06-15 | reverse complement strand
CGCCGTCACGGCGGCGAGCCGCTCGCGGTAGAGGCGCAGGTAATCGTCGCCCAGTCCCAGGAGCTTCGCATTAGCCACCTGGCTCGCGACCTGGCTCGGCGTCTCGATGGTGAGCGGGAAGGATCCGACGAGAAACCCCTTCGTCGAGGCCAGCTCCGAGTCGGGGATCGCCTCGGTCCTGACCCGGTCCACCTGGCGGAGCAGCTCGGTGAGCGCGCTGTCGGTCACGTCGCTGCGCACCTCGGCGCTCGCCTGCCAGTACCCGACGCCGCGGTAGCGGCGCAGGTTCGCGTAGGCGCCGTACGTCCAGCTCTTCTGCTCCCGCAGGATCAGGAACAGCCGCGAGTCGGCGCCTCCGCCCAGCACCTGGGTCGCGACTCGGGCAGGGTAGTAGAGCGGGTCGGTCGGCAGGATCGTCGGATTGCCCAGCACGATGTTCGCCTGCGTCGAGCCGGGCCGGTGCACGAGCAGGATGTCGGTTGCGCTCCTCGCGGGCGCGGCGCGCGGCGCCGGCGCGGCGGGCGGCGCGCCGTGCCACCCCGGGAACGCCTTGTCCACCAGGGACCGGACCTGGGGCTCCGTGACGTCGCCGGCCACGACCAGCAGGGCGCCGGCCGGGCGCAGCCGCTCCGCGGCGAAGCTGACCACGTCGTCCCGCCGCACGGCCTTGAAGCTCTCGGGCGTAGGGCTCCGGCCATAGGGGTTCTCGCCGTAAATCTCCTTCGCGAAGAATCGCGCGGCCACGGCCCCAGGTCGCGACAGCTCGACCTGGAGCGCGGACAGCGCCTGCGTGCGCGCGAGCTCCAGCTCGCCCACGGGGAAGCTCGAGTGCAGCGTGACGTCGCCGAGCAGCTCGAACACGAGATCGACGACTGCCGCCCACTCCCTCGATGGTGGCCGCGATCTGATCGGCGGAGCGCGTCTCGCTGCCCTTGGTCAGGAGCTCCGCGACCAGGTCGGACAGCCCTTCCTTGCCGGGCGGGTCGTAAATGGCACCGGCCCGGAAGCTAAGCGCCACCGACACAACCGGTTGCTCGTGGTGCTCGACGACGGCGAGCTGCAACCCGTTGGGGAGGGTCGTCTCCTTGAACGGCGGGAAGCGGACCGGAGGGAGCGGCGTGGGCTTCGGGGGGCGGGACGGGAACGAATCTTGGGCGGTCAGGGCGGACAGGCGGACGGCCGGACTGGCGGACAGAAGGAGCAGCGCCGTCACCACCAGCCGATTCGCTGCTCGAGTCACGGTCCGCCTGTCCGGCCGTCCGGCTGTCCGACCGTCCTCACCACGATCACCACCGCGTTCGCCGGGTCCAGATACGTCGTCGCCACGCGGCGGATGTCGTCCGCGGTGACGGCGAGGTAACGCTCGAGGTCGGCGTTGATCTCGGCGACCGACCCGTGGAACATGTCGTAGTGGTGCAGCGCCTCCGCCCTTCCCAGGGTCGTCTCTCGCGTGTGGATGTAGCCGGCACGAAAGGTGTTCTTGGCTTTCGTCAGCTCCTCCGGGGTGACCCCGCCCGTGCGGATGCTATCGAGCTGGGCCGCGACGAGCGTGTCGAGCCGCTCCACGCCCACGCCCTGGTTGGCGACCGCGAGGGCGACGAGCGTCCCGGGCCCGCGGCGGGACTCGACCGGATTCATGAACACCTGGGCGCCGAGCGCGGCTTTGGCGCGGCGGACGACGGTCACGTTGAGGCGGGAGCTTTCGCCCTGACCCAGGATGATCTTCAGCAGCTCGAGCGCCGGCGTGTCGCGGTCGGCGTCGGGCGGGACGCGGTAGATGCGTACCACGGCCGGGAGGTTGGCATGGGCGTCCTGCACCTCGCGCCGGATCGCGCCGGGCGAGAGCTTATAGTCGCACCTCACCGGCGGCGGGGCGGCATGGCTCGCGATGCCCGCGAAATACTGGTTCACGAACCGTCGCAGCTCGAGCGGCTTGAAGTCGCCCACGACCGCGAGGGTGGCGTTGTTGGGCGTGTAATACGCGTCGAAGAACGCCTGCACGTCGCCGAGCTGCGCGGCGTCCAGATCCGCCATCGAGCCGATCACGGTGTGGGCGTAGGGGAAGCACGCGGTGCTGTCGTACGGCCACGTCATCCCGTTGAGGAACGCCGCAGAGTACGGCTGGTTGTCCACTCGTAGCCGCCGCTCCTCCTTCACGGTCTCGCGCTGGTTGTGGAAGTTCTCCTCGGTGACGGCGAGGGAGCGCATCCGGTCCGCCTCGAGCCACAAGGCGAGGTTGAGCCGGTTCGACGGCACCGTCTCGTAGTAGGTGGTGCGGTCCTCCGCCGTGCTGCCGTTCAGGGTCCCGCCGGCGCGCTGGATCAGTTGGAAGAACTCGCCCTTCTTTACGTGCGCCGACCCCTCGAACATCATGTGCTCGAACAGGTGGGCGAAGCCGGAGCGGCCCGCGCGCTCGTTCCGCGACCCGGCGTTGTACCACAGGTCCACCGACACGATCGGCGTCGAGTGGTCCTCGGAATACACGACCCGCAAGCCGTTCGGCAGGGTGAAGGCCTCGTAGCCGACCCGTCCTCCCTGCGCCCGCAGGGGGCAGGGCAGGGCGGCGTACAGCAGCCCACCCAACCAGGCCAGGGAGCGCACGGCCGTAGAAGCCTGGTGAACCATCGCCGGCGCCCCGTGTGCGCGGCTAAACCCGCGGCTCGGCCCCTCCCCGCTGAAGCGGGAGCCCATTAGCGCCGGCCGGTTTACCGGCCAGAGGCCGAGTCGCGAGTTCACTCGCGCACGACGCACGGGTGGCGGCACCTGAGCCGGCTCAGTCGGGGCGTGGGGGAGACGGGATCACGGGTCCCGTCCCCGCCAGCTCGAAGGTAAAGGATCCGTCCAGCGTCTGGCCCTTCACGACGCGCCGCGGCGCCGTGCGCGTGACGAACACGCGAAACCCGCCGCTCACGAGCGGCAGGACGTCAAACCGCCCGGCGGGGACCTGGATCGTCGCCGGCGCCTCGGCCACGAAGCTCAGCGTCGCGAGCGAGTCGCCAAACTCGCTGTAGGCCGGGATCCCGAGGGAATCCCCGGGGAGGGCGTTGGTGACGGCCGCGGCGAAGAGCGCGTAGTCCGAGAGCACCGCGCCGGAAGGCAGAGGCTTCGAGACGGGGATGATCTTCACCTCGCCGCCCCTCCGACCCACGCGGCGCCGGCCGGCGATCTCGCCGCGCTTCACCTCGAGGTCGTGCTCGACCATGACCGTGTCCGTCGCAGGCGAGAACAGGTCGATGTGATGGAACGTGGAGATCGGCTCCCCCGTCAGCCGGTTGAGCACGACCCGCAACTGCTCTTCTTCGACCGGCTCGAACTCGGAGTGCGCAGTGTACAACACCTGCTGGCTCCCTTCGAGCGACGCGATCTCGTACTGCCACACGGCATACCCGCGCTCCGTGCCGCGAAACGTGAAGACGAACGAGTCGCGCGTGGCCGGTATGGCCGTGAGGTCGAAGCGGAGAGCCCTGGGTGGCGCGGAGACGACCGTCTGCCCGAGGGCCCGGGCGCTGAGGGCGGGAGCGGAAGCGGAGGCCAGGCTAACGAGCAGCGGGAAACAGCGCCAGCGCATTGGTCTCGAGGATTGCCTTTCGGTGCGCGTCGCCGAGCGGCAGCGCGAGAAACTGGTCGATGTTCTGCCTCATGTCCTTCACACCCGGGCTCGGCCAGTCGGTTCCCCACAGCACCCGATCGCCGACCTCCGCGAGACGCGGAAAGTACTCCAACAGACGGGCCGGCGGTATCCCGGAGACGTCGAGCCAGACATTCGCGTGACGGCGGAGAACGAAAAACGCCTCCGCCATGTAGAGCGGGCGGCCGCCATGCGCCATCACGATGCGCAGCGCCGGGAAGTCGATCGCCACGTCGTCGAGCTCCATCGGGTTGCCGTACTTGGAGCGCGCGCCGGGGAAGATGCTGGTCCCCGTATGAATCATCACGGGGAGCCCGCGCTCCTCGCAGCGCCGATAGATCGCGCCGAGGGCGTCCAGGCCGTCGGTGTAGGCGTTGGCGGGAAACACCTGATGCGGCGGGTGGATCTTGACCAGCCGGATCCCGAGGTCCACCAGCCGGTCCACGTCGCCGGCGGGATCTCTCGTGAACCGCGGATGCACCCCGCCGTAGGGGAGCAGGCGCTCTGGGTTCGCGCGCGCGTAGTTCGCGGCGAAGGTGTTGGTGGCGTCGGTGAATCCCATCACGTCGGGCGACGGGTAGTTCACGAGCCCGACGCGCCACACCCCGGCGCGATCCATCGCCTCGAGCAGCGTCGGCGGGTCGTCCATCAGCCGCACCAGGAAGTCCCGGTGCGCTTCCTGACCGCGCCACAGTACCTCCAGCACGTGCGGCTTGAGCTCGCGCCAGGGCTGGACGTGGATGTGGACGTCGGTGATGCGGAGCGGCTGGTCCAGGGGAGCGATACCTCCCCCTCCTTTATCTCGACAGGGTGTTGAAGATAGGTCAGTCCACCGGACAGGTGGAGATTACCGTCGTTTGTTATGAGGGACTTCAGTCCCTCATGAAACACCTCGAACCGCTTCGATCCTCATAAGAGATCCGAATGCGCTCTATCTCAATAATCCTGCGTCCGACATTCCGGTCAATGGCTTCTGGCGAGCCTACTCGCGGCCCGGCCGCAAGCCTCGATGGATGGCGCCGAGCAGCGTGCCGTCGTCACCCCCGAGTTCCCAGAACATGACTCCGCCCAGTCCGTGTTCCCGTACATACTCGGCCTTGAGCCTGACCGACTGGGAATCATCATAGCTGATCCAAACCTGCGTCTCGGCATTGTATAGCCAGGGGCTCTTCGCCTCCGGGTGCCAGTGTCGCCGGAACCCGTGCCGCTCCGGCTCCTTGCTCATGAGCACCCGATAGTCGATCCCGCCGGTGCCCCACTCCCCGGCCCCTGAGTACTCGGCCTTCTGGAACAAGCCGTCGCGCCCGGCCGCTACACCGGCGTACCCGCGACCGTAGAACGGAATCCCCACCACGAGCCGCGTTGCCGGAACGCCGGCCTCGAGAAAGAGGCGCATCGATGCGTCGACATTGAGCTCGGGCGCGGGATCTCCCGCGACCGCGTACAGCGGCGCGTTGAAGTGGGCGATCGTATCGACCGAGTGGTAGTCGTACGTCATTACGTTGATCCAATCGAGGTGGCGCCACAGATCGGCGAGCTCGAGGTTGGCGATCTCCCACGGCCGTGCGGACGCGGCGATCGTGAGGTCATAGCGGCGTCCCTCCCGCTCGCCCAGCGCGTCCAGTTGATCCCGGAACTCGGCCACGAGCAACGTATAGTTGCGCTTGTCCTCGGCTCGGTACTTGTTCTCCGGCAATCCGCCCGCTACGGGAAACTCCCAGTCGACGTCGATCCCGTCGAACACGCCCGGGAATCGATTGAAGAAGCAGTCGATCGTCGATCGCACGAGCTCGTGCCGCGCTGCCGGCGTCGCCGCCGCGTCCGAGAAGTACCTGGACCCGCCCCAACCCCCCAGCGAGATCAGTGTGCGCAAGTGCGGGAACCGCCGCTTCAGCAGTCGGAGCTCTGTGAAGTTGGCGCTGTCCAGGCCGGGGTCGCCCAGCGCGGCCCGTCCGTCCGCCGCGACATGCCCAAAGGCGTAGAACACGTGAGTCAGCTGATCCGCCGGGATATCCGCGATGCGCAGCCCCTTGCTCCGCACACCCCACGAAGCGACATAAGCGGCGACGCGCAACCCGGGCGCCGGGACGGGGGCGGGCGCCGATTGGGCGCAGCCCCACAGCAGGGCCAAGGCGCCGAGCCGCCGCGCACACCGGGCCCGGCCAAACTGCGCCGGGCCCGTCACCTGAGCCTCGAGCCCACTGTCCTTAAAAGTTCGGGTTTGTGTTGGTCTCGCTCTGAGCCAGTGGCCAGCACTCGACGCTCCCGTAGCGCCACGGCGGTGTGGCCGCCGGAGGCTGCCCGTTACGGTCGAAGCCGTACCCCCCGATGGGGCCCGTCGGCCAAAGATCGACGCCATGGTATTTCTTGTAGCGGATCAGGTCCGGCATCCGGTAGCCCGCGAAGAAGAAGTCCAACTTGCGCTGCTCCTGCAGTTCGGCCGCGAGGGCGTCGGTCGTCGCGGGGCCCGCGTACGCTGCGTGCCCCCCGACCGTGCGCCTTTCGTCGATGAAGGCTTGCACTTGCGCGGGCGTCCAGCCCCCCGTCCCGCCGTACAGGCTCGCTTCAGCGATGATGTAGCGAGCCTCGAGGCCGGAGGCGAACCGCGTGCTCGCGCGACCGGCGATCGTGTCCTTATTCCCCGATGTCCAGGTACTGAAGGAGTACGGGGTGTACGGGAAATATCCACGACGCGCCTCAGGGTGTGGGCTGAACAGCGGCTGAGTGCTGTCCGTCAGAAAGGGAACCCGCAGATCACGCTTGGTCGCCCACTCGCTCGGGTCCAGCGCCGTATTGAACTCGAGCGCGGTGGTTCGATGGAACAGATTGTACTTGTTCACCCAGTCGCCGAAGTTATCGCTATCGACGAAGCGGACCCATGCCTCGAACGCCGGATCCACCTTGCCGGCGTATTCGATCGCGTGGTCCAGATCGTTCTTGTTCAGGTACGAGCGGGCGATACCCACGTTCGCGAGGTTCGTGAGGTAGCTGTTCCCGCCGGCGCTCTGCACCGCTTCCTGGAAGATCGCGATCGCCGAGTCGTAAGCCACGGCGGGCTCGAGCGCGGGTCCGCCGTTGAGCACGACCTGGCACAGGTAATCCGCGAGCAGCACGGTGCTGTAGCCGGCGTAGTTCAACGCGTGAGCGATCGCAGTGTCGGGGGCTTGGATCCCCTTCAGCTGCTGCACGCTCCGCACCCCGGTGACACGGGCTCGCTGCATCCAATCGTACCCAAAGCCGCAATTGTCGTGCGGGCACCCTTCCGCCGTGAGGTCCCGCTCGTCGTACTCGTTCCACGGGGTCCAGACGTGGGCGAAGATCGCCTCGTCGCCAGAGGAGGCGCCGCTGTGCGCGACCCAGTTGAAGGCGACATGGTAGTCGCCCTCGGCCGCCGCCACCAAGGCGCCGACGAGTTTCTGCTGCTTGACCTGCTCGTCGGTGATGAGGCCGCGTTGCTCTACGTTGAGCAGGTCACTGCACGCCGCAAGGCCGATCGCCAGCCCACCAACCGCCGTCGTCCAGTTCATTGTTGCTCCCGCCATCCTTTCCGAGTTCCCGATCGGCTCAGAAGCTCACGTCGACGGCCATCGTCAAGCGACGCAGCATCGGCAGCGTGAAGTAATCCGCGCGCACCCACCCGAACGTCCCTCCATCCGCGCTGGTCGTGTTGATCCCGTTGAACGTCACCTCCGGATCGAGCCCTTTGTACCACGGCTTCCACAGAAAGCCGAGATTGTGCGCGGCAAGCGTGACCGCCACCCGGTCCGCCCGGAACCGCGAGCTCCACTCGGTGGGGAGTGTGTACGTCAGCGAGACCTCGCGGATCTTGATGAAGTCCGCGCGCTGCGTGTAGAGGGCATCGTTGGCCGTGAGGTTCGCCTGCAGCATCGCGTTCCGCTCCGCAGACACGTTGGGGTCGTTCACTTCCGCGCAGGTTCCGGACGTGCAGCGCCGCCAATCGGTCTGGTTGAGCAGGTAGTAGCCGCCCTTGTAGTCGAGCAGCGTGTACAGCTGCAGCTTCCCGACAATCGTGAAGCTATTGCTCAGCGACCCCTCCCGCGTCGGCAGCGAGGGTCCGAGGAAGCGCGCCGGGCCCGCTGCGTAGCTCCCCGTCCCGTCCGGCACCGGATCGTGCACCCAGTAGCCCGCGAGCGGATAGCCCGCCACGGTTCGCTGATTTTGCGTCGTGAGCCCGTAGGAGATGTAAGGTGCGCTGTAGCCGAAGTGCACCAGTCTGTTCCTGTTCCCGGAGAAGCCGAGCCGTGCGTCCCAGGTAACGAGCCGGCCACGAATTGGCGTCCCCAGGATGCTCAGCTCGATGCCCTTGTTGTTGATCTCGCCCACGTTCTGCAATTGGGTGACGCCCGAGCCGCCTACGACCGACGGAATCAGGGGCACGCGCATCAAGGCGTCCTTGGTCGTCTTGTCGTAGTAGGTCAACTCGACGCCCAGCCGATTACCGAGGAGCGCCGCATCGAACCCGGCCTCGATCTCGCTCCCGCGCTCCGGTTTCACGCTCGGGTTCCCCACGGTGCTCAACCGCAGGGCCGATATGACCTGGCCGGTCACGTCGTCCACGGTCTGCACGAACTGGTAAGTCGTGTCCTTCGCAAACGGGTCGGGCGCGTTGCCCGCCTGGCCCCACGCCAGCCGCACCTTCAGGTTGTCGAGCCAGGTGAGCCTCTGCAGGAACCGCTCTTCGGAAACCACGTAGGCCGCCGAGAGCTTCGGGTAGTACAGCTGGTTGATGTTCGAGCCGAACACCGAGCTGTTGTCCTCGCGCACCGCGCCGGTTACGTACAGGCGGTCCCGCCACGCCACCTGCTCCTGGACGAAGAACCCGAGCGACTTGACCTGGGCGAACTCGTCCCACGAGCTGCGCGTGCTCGCCGAAGCGACGTTCTTCACCGCGGTGCTCGCGAAACCGGTGCCCTGAGCGATCGTGTTCTGGTACTCCTTGTTCGTGTACTGCATGCCGAAGCTCCTGGGTCATCTGCCCCAGTGACACGGGGTCGAACAGCCCCTGCGGTGGCACGTACCGGTTCGCCTGCTGAGCGGTGATGTCACCACCCACCGTCAGCCGGTGCCTGAACCAGCTAGCCGGCCGGTACGCCAGCGTGGTCCCGAGCGTCACGCGGTCACCTTCCAGCCGATTGTCGTACTGCTCGAACAGCGCCGGGTCTCCGTACGGGTGGCTCGAGGGCTGCCCAGGCTGCGGAGCGCGCCCCGGCTCGTAGTCCCACGCGGCGTCGAGCACGGTCGGGCCGTTGTCCGTCATTGGAAAGGCAGTCTTGGTCCGCACGTACGCGAGGTTCACGCCGAAATCGACCTTGTCGGACGGATAGAAAGCGAAGTTGGCACGGGTGCCGGTGCGCTGGTCGAGACTGTTCGTGAAGACGCCCTCCTCCCGATCGTCGTCCAGCGCCGCGTAGAACGAGTACGCCCGCCCGCCGCCGCGTACCGACAGCGAGCTGTTGCGCAGAAGGCCGTCCCGGAGCGCGTCGTCGAGAAAGGTGGCCGAGATCATGGTTCCAGGCGCCAGACCCTGGCACCCAGGCCATGTGGCCGCGTCCGCCAGCCGGACGGCATCGCACGTCGTGTAGCTCGTCCGGCGATCGAGCCCCCACGCGGTCTGCCCCAGCCGCACTCTCGCGTCCCACTGAAGCTTCTGGTCGCCGGCGCGGCCCTTTTTCGTGATGATCTGGATCACGCCGTTCGCGGCGTCGGCGCCGTACAACGTCGCCGCTGCGGGACCCTTGGCCACCTCGACGGACTCGATGTCATCGGGGTTGATCGCGTCCAGCGCGGACGCGGTCTGGCCCCCGCCCACCGCCATGCCCTGACTCGGCTGCTGGTAGTTGTTGCGAAAGGTCCCCCCCGGGCTCGAATTGACACGCACGCCGTCCACGTAGATCACGGGCTCGAGGGAGGCGGCGTTGAGCGAGTTGACGCCCCGGACGCGGATGTTGCCCGCCGCCCCCGGCGTTCCGCTGCTTTGGAGCACGGTGACCCCGGGGGCTTTGGCTTGCAGCAGCTCGGCCACGTTCAGATTCACGACCTTTTCCCTGAGGTCGGCGGCATTGATGGTCGTGATCGCGTTGCCCAGCGTCCGCTTCGTCGTCCCACCCGCGGTGCCCGTCACGATCTGCTCGTCGAGCAGGATCGGTCGGAAGGCGAGCGCGAAGTCCACGTGAGCCGTATCGCCGTCCGCGACGGACACGGTCTGCTCGGCGATGGCGAACCCGATCATCCGGGCGCGGACCGTGTGGGGGCCGGCGGGGACGTTCACCATCACGTAGTGACCGCCGGCATCCGTGACCGCCCCGAGCGCGGTGCCGGGGACGGTCAGCTGCGCGGGGCTCAAGGGGACTTCCGAGCCGGCCTCGACAACTCTCCCTCGAATCGTCCCCGTTCCCTGAGCGCGCAATGGCGCGGCATACACCTCGGCGAGCGGGACCGCAAGCAGGCCGCCGGCCGCCACCGGCCGCTCGACCGCCGCGAATGGCGTTCCCGCCGGGGCGGAAGCCGGGCGCGGGAAGATGACGACCTGCCCGTGCATCTCCTTGAAATCGAGGTCCGTGCCCTCGAGCAGTCGATCGAGCGCGTCGGCGACGGTCGCCGCCTGGCACGGGCAGTCCACCCGGTGCCTCCGGTCCGGCAGGAGGCTCGCGCTGAAGGCGACCGGCACTCGTGCGCGCTCCGACAGCAGGGCCAGCGCGTCGGGCAGCGGGACGCCGTACACCACGATCTCCGCCCGTTGCGACAGGAGCCCGTTCGCCGCCGCTGTCAACGTCGCCGCGGCGCGGGCGGCCCGAGCGTACTCCACCGTCTGCGTCGCGACGCGGGACGCGCAGATTGCGGCGCTCAACGACACCAGAGCGAGCTGTCGGTTCATCATCGGCCACCTCCGTGGGCTTCCGGAAGGATGCGAACCACGCCGGACTCGATGCTGCAGTGCGCAGCCACGGCCAGACAGACGACGTCGACGACTTCGCCCAAGCTCTTGTCCCGGAACCACGCCGTGATGACACGCTGCGCCAGCGCTCGGTCCGGGATCTCGACCCGCGCGCCGTACACTCGCTCGATCTCACGGGCAGCCTCGTGAAGCGGCGTGGACTGGAAGGCGAGGAAGGTGCCGGTCCACTCGACGAAGGATTCGACGTCCGGCACCTTGACCACCGGCGTGGGCTCGCCGTTCAGCACGCGGGCCATCTCTCCCGCGCTGAGCTGAGTTCGCGCTCGGGGCGTGGAGAGGGCGACGCGGCCCTCGACCACCACCACGCGCAATCCCCGACCGCGGGCCTCGAGATCGAGGCGGGTCCCGAGCACCGTCACGTTACCGGCATCCGTCCGGATCACGAACGGCGTGCCGTCGTGGGCGATGGCGAAGAAGCCCCGGCCCTCGAGCGCCACCTCGCGCGTGCCCCCCCCCTCACCCCCACCCCCACCCCCGCCCGCGAGCACCTGCAACCGGCTGGACGGCGCGAGCCGGATCACGGTCCCGTCGAGCAGCTCCAACGTGGCCGTTTCCGTTTTCGAGGTCGCGATCTCCCGGATGCCGAGCCCGGACGCGGCGGGGGACCGCCTGCGGGCCTGCGAGTACACGAGTGCGCCCAGGAGCGCGGCGATCCCGGCCGCCGCCGTCAGCCAGGCGGATCCTCCTCGAAGC
>WNGJ01007943.1_pt1 | contig 11297 bp, 8 predicted proteins | sample 5400611 | NCBI WGS metagenome assembly WNGJ01 (sample SAMN13153375, study PRJNA577476) | soil metagenome | isolation source: 40 cm soil or saprolite under Garry oak tree replicate 1 | place: USA:California | collected 2016-06-15 | reverse complement strand
TCGCTGTGCGGATTTCCGAAGTGATCGATCCATGTCCTTTCATCGAAACCGACAGTGTTCACAACAAAAGTATCTCCGTCCCATTTTCCAACCGCGGTGTCGCCGAGCCACTTCGGATCGGGATCCTTCGGGAGATCCCGGCCACCGGTCCAGACTTCTCGCAGCACGCGTCCCCACTCGAAGAACTGCAGGAGCCGATCTTTCGTTTGGATGATCTCAAAAGGTCTGCCGAAGAACAGAATACGTGGATAACCGAGCGGATCGCACTTGCCGGTGGGATCGTTTCCCAAGGCCGGTGGAACGGCTCTCGGGCCGTAAGATGGCTTATGCGCATCGAACTGTTGCTTCCCCCAGACGGTCATTGCCGGCGTCTCCTTACTCAGGCTCTGGGCGTTGCCTCTCCAAATTCCGGCCAGGTCGTGGGGGTCGTGTGGAACGCCAGGACCGGAATACTGAACGCCGCGCCGGGGGTCGGGCCGCCCGCGCTGTGCGAACGCGAGCGATGAAACCAGCAGCACCACCAAGACCGCGGTGAAGACGCGCATGAATGAATTTCGCATTTGAAACTCCTTATGGTTGCGTAATATTCCCATCCTCGCAGAGGAGGGGAGGCTGCGCCATCAAAAGAATGCCGCGAAGCCACCGAAGCGGCGCAGCCGGGGTGGTCAGACCGGCGCAACGTTTCGCCAAACTGACCATTTAATTGAGACTTCGCCCTATCGGGCTCGCGCTTCGCGCCCGGCGCGCCAGCTTCTATTAAGCTGTCGCGCCACCCCTCCTCTGCGAGGAGGGGAATGCGCTCCACCCATACGTGACCGTAATTACGAAAAGCAGTACCGGCCGGTTCCCCCACGCCTTATTCGATATTTCCCGGTCCACCCTGACTCTTGAATTCGTGTCCGTCCGCAAGTACCGCTTTTGAAAAGACCACGACAGGCGCACCCGACTTCGAACGGAAGCCGTAGACGGTCACTTCCGAGCCGGGGCTGAAGAGGTTGAGCATCTGCCTGCGGCTGAATCCGGCGCGCTCAAGGTTTGTAGGGGCATTCATTTCCGCGGACCAATGCTCGACGTTGCCCTTGTCGTCGGTGACATCGAAGTAAAGCTGCGAATGAGGGTTGGACAATGCGAACTTCACCACGACGCCCTTCACCGACACAAGTTTCGACAGATCGTACGAAATGCCGGTTCCATGATGCGCGAGTGCCGGAGTCGAAACCGCCAGAAGACAAGCGGCCACGAACAAAAGGATGATCAAATAAGTTTTCATTGGGTTCTCCCAGGCTAGCGAATATCTCCGCCGTTCGCCGGACTGTCAAGATCGCGCCACTCCGAATAACGTGCTACCGCGTGCGTCGAAACCTGTAATCGCCCGATATATGCTGCTCGAGAAGATGCGTCACGGCGCCCCGCCCATCTGTGACGAACTTGATCCCCAGCCCATGAAAGCCGGAGAAATTGGTTTCCGACTGCGCCACAAGCCGGTCCTTCTCCCTTCCTTTGAGTTCGGCGAATAGCGCTCCGTTCGAGACGGTGATTTCGATGATCGCAGGGTGCGGCCTGTTTCCCCAGAGGTCTTGTTCCTCATAAGTACCGGCGTATTTTGACAGGATCTCGGGCGCGACCTTGACTTCGGTCTTCTTTTCGTCGGACACCTTGCCGACCCAGTGCTCGAGGCTGGTGTGGCTCTCGTTGCAGACGGACTCGAGCAGATCGGAATCCGCGTTCAACTCTGCGCGTAGTGACACTGCCCAAGGGCGGGCATACACCTGCGGATCGTTGAGCGTGACTTCAATGTTCATGTGGCCGAAATCCACCCGCCGGTAGCGTTCCGTCGTGCGCAACGCTTCCGAGTGGGGATGACCATATCCATCCAGCCACGACCGGTCATTGAAACCGTTGCTCTCCACTACCAGGGTGTCTCCTTCCCAGCGGCCAACCGAATGCCCCATCCAGCTCGGAAATGGATCGGTCTCCAATGGGCGCCCATCCATAAAAATCTGACGATAGGTGAGAGCTTCGTCCAGCATCAAGATCAGGCCTGGAGCCTGAACGATTTTCGTCTTACGCGCGCTGGTACTCTCGGCAGGACCCCACGGCAGGCACTGGATACCCGGGGAGTCTTTACGGAAGTCTTCCGCGCGCTGCCGAACCAAAGCTTCGGCCCAAGACTGGATTTCTCCTGGCTTCAGGTCCGCTGCAACGTTACCCGAATATTTGGCCGAGATCCTTTGCCAAATCCCCGACAAGTCGGGCTTCCCGTCCGCGGTGCGTGGCGCGGGCGCGGTGAGATTCGGCTTGCTGTTTGCAGTACGCGGGATGCCGGGCGTGGGATACTTCAGCCACTGCGCCGCGAGCGTCGTCGTCAGTGCAAACAAAATAATCACGAACACGATGGGTTTCATAGGTCACCTTCCTGCGGCTAAGGGTGGTAACGATACTAGCACCAAAAAGGAACAGCCACAAAAACGACAAAATCACATTTTTTGCGCCAAGCGCATTCCCCTCCCCGCAGAGGAGGGGAATAGTGCGGCCTGAAATATTGCCAAAAAACGAGAAGGCACACACTGTATCTCTTCTGATTTTTGTGCCTTTTTGTGGCCCATTTTCCTTTTCTCTGGTAACGAAGTCGTTGGAGAATGTTTCAATGAGGCGAAGAGGTCGGAATATGCATAGCAGCCGTTATGGGTGCATCGCGATCGCGGTCGCTCTGCTGTTCATTCCGTTATCTCTTAAGCCTGCCGACACTCTTCCCGCCCAAATCCCTGATGCTGCCTTCTGGCGCATGGTGACCGGCTTCTCCGAAGAAGCGGGATCCTTTCGATTCCAATACATGTCGAATGAACGCGAATTTGCGGCCCTTATCCCCGAGCTGAAAAAATCGACTAAACCCGGCGGGGTCTATCTGGGTGTTGGACCTGAGCAAAATTTTAGTTATATCGCCGCGCTCCGCCCGCGAATAGCCTTCATCTTTGATATCCGGCGCGAGAACATGCTGGAACACCTTGTCTACAAGGCCGTCTTTGAAATGTCTCCCAATCGCGTTGAGTTTATTTCCAGGTTGTTTTCGCGAAGGACCCCTGCCGGTTTGAGCGATAAGTCAACTGTCAGTGAGTTGTTCCAGGCATTTGGCCGGGTTGCGGGCGACGCCCAGTTGTTCACACAAAATCTCGAAGCGATCAAGGACCTCTTAGTAAAGAACCGGCGATTCTTGCTGACGTCGCAGGACCAATCGGCGATCGACGGTGTCTACCGGACTTTCTTTAACGCAGGTCCAGGCTTTCCCTATCCAGGCAGGAATTTCGGCGCATTCTTTGGCGGCAGCTATGCGGATTTAATGACGGCACGCGACGATGACGGAGAGCCCAGGAGTTATCTCGCCGGCGAAGACAGCTTCCTGTTTTTGCGCGACATCGAGAGACGGAATCTCATCGTACCGTTGGTTGGAGATTTCGCGGGAACAAAAGCCATTAGAGCTGCCGCGGCTTACCTCAAGGAACACCAGGCCACAGTGACGACTTTTTATACCTCCAACGTCGAACAATACCTCTTCGAGCAGGGAGACGATTGGCAGCGATTTTACGCGAATCTGGCAACTCTGCCTGTAGACTCCTCCAGCACATTGATTCGCAGTTCCCACTTTGCCCCTGCTGGAGCTCGGCTACGGCGCGTTCCGAGTAATTACGTGATGTTGCGTTCTTCGATCGCAGATCTGGTGAAAGCCTTTAAAGAAGGACGTATTCAGAACTACTACAACGCAATTCAGATGTCCCAGTAGGGCCGGCCACGCCGATGAGGCGCTCGAGGAAACGTCAGCGAAAATGATGGGATCGGCTACATGCGTATGTGTTCGGGACGGAAGCCCATGCCGATGAGGCGGGCGGGGATGCGACGAAGCACCGGCCAGCGTTTGAACAGTTTCAACGGCCACGGCGTGGAGATCATCTGATCGGTAGCGCCCAGGATTCGCCGGATCAACCGATTTTGAATAAGAACCTGCACGGCTTGTGTGATTCGCGTCGGCAATTCACGGCGCGACTGAACTCGTTCGAAATGCGCGACTGTGAGGCTGGCCTGTGCAAGATGCGCGGCCAGAATGTTCGCGGCGGCAACGGCGTCCTGAATTGCGAGATTGATACCCACACCTCCGATCGGGGACATCGCGTGCGCTGCATCGCCAATGCACAAGAGCCCGGGGCGATACCACTTCCGTAAACGATCCACCCGAACCGTTAGAAGCTTGATGTCATCCCAGGTTCTCAATTCACTCATGCGGTCCCGCAAGAATGGAACGACGGACACGACGTCGTTTTGGAAAGCCGGAAGGCCCGCTTGTTTGATTCGGTCGAAATCGCCTTTACGAATCAAGTATGCGCACTGCCAGTAGTCGTCGCGATTGAGCATCACCATCATCTTTCCTTTGCTGATGTGGCCGAGAGTTTGTTCGCCGTCACCGGCTCGCCGCGACACACGGAACCACAACACATCCATGGGCGCGCCGAGCTCATCGACCGGCAGACCGGCTTTCTCTCTCACGATCGAATGACGCCCGTCGGCGCCGACGATCAGGTCGGCGTGAATATCTACCATTCCCTCAGGCGTATTCGCTCGCACGCCGATGATCCGTCCCTTGTCTTCGAGCACATCGATTACTTCGGCTCGCATCTTCAGTTCGAAGTTCCGATAGCGCCTGGCGTGCCCGGCGAGAAAATCCAAAAAATCCCACTGCGGCATCAAAGCGATGAATTTGCAATGAGTGGGTAAATGCGAGAAGTCCGCCAGGATGACAAACTCGTCGCCGATCTGGCCGCCGAGTTCGCGCACTTCCTGATGAGGCTTCTGCAGGAAGTCATCGAGAATACCGAGTTCGTGCATCAATTCGAGCGTGGACGGATGGATCGTATCGCCGCGAAAGTCACGCAGAAAATCCGCGTGTTTTTCGAGCACCATAACGTCAATACCGGCGCGCGCAAGCAAGAAACCCAGCATCATGCCTGCGGGGCCACCGCCGGCAATACAGCAACTTGAGTGAATCATGGTTTGGATGTTCTCACAATATCCGTGTGGCCTGGCGGTAGTGACTCAGTTTCAATTTGCCAATGCGTGCGAGAAAACATTCCCCTCCTCGCAGAGGAGGGGAGGACGCGACATCAATAAAATGCTGCGAAGCATCCTTTTACGGAGCGGACGGGGTGGTCAGACCGGCAGAACTAAATATTGCGCCGAACTGACCACTATTACGGCTTCGCCCTATCGCGCTCGCGCTTCGCGCCCGCCAGCGCGGAAAAGGTCGCTTCGCGGCTTCTTGATTGACCGCGCAGCCACCCCTCTGCGAGGAGGGGAATATTCTTCCCAAACCAAAACTTCCGAATTTCAAACTGAGTCATTACCCCTGGCGGCTGGATTGCCCTTTGCACCAGATCGTGTTATAGAACTTCATCATTCGTCTGGGCGTCGACGGGGTTGCCGCACTTTTCCTGTATCAAGTTTACGTGTCTGTTGAAAGGAGACATCCAATGAACCGAGCTATCTGTATCGTGGCGGGACTAGTGCTTTTCGCGCAAGCCGCCGGCGCCCAGGCGCCGGCGGCGGGGCAGAAGATAGGCCTCGCCGGCAGCATGCAACGCGCCTACGCGACTCTCAAGGGGAACATGACGGAGGCCGCCGCAAAGATGCCCGAGGCCAATTACACATTCAAGCCGGCTTCCGATCCCAATCTCCGCACCTTCGGCCAGTGGATCGGCCACCAGGCCGACAACCAGTTTCTCAACTGCGCCACTATCAAGGGCGTCCCGAACCCGAGCCCTGCCCAGAGCAACGAGAAAAAAGCAACGAAAGCGGAGTTGGTCAAAGGCCTGGCCGCCGCGTTCGCGTTCTGCGACGATGCGATGTCGTCGCTGACGGATCAGAGCGCGCTGCAGATGGTCAAGCAGGGTGAGGGCGAAACCGCTCGCGGCGGAGTAGCCTCGGCATTGCTCTCGCACGGCCTCGAATCCTTCGGCATCATCGGCGTGTATTATCGCGCAAAAGGGATGGAGCCGCCCAATGCCAATGCGGGCGGGCGCGGTGGACGAGGCGGCCGCGGAGGACAGTAGCCGGCGGGTCGTCTGATGCACCCGCGAGGGGAATTTAAAATCGGACGAATCCTGCATCTCAAATCCGAGATCCGAAATCTTAAATTGGACCGTCAACTGCGAGGTCCAATTACAAATTTCGAAATTTCGGATTTGAGATCATTTCGGGCTTTTGTCCGATTTCACAATTTCCCGCCTCGCCAGGTAACTCAAGGATGTTGATGCCGCTAAAGTGGAGGACGCTCCACGTGATGCCGGGTGGCGGACTGGTAGGCATACGCGAGCAACAGAATCTCGGAGTCGCCGAAGATCTTGCCCGTAAAATGTAGGGCCGTCGGTGAACCGCGGAAAAAGCCGCTGGGCATGCTGACGACGGGGTGGCCGGTGCGGTTCGTGAGCAACTGATTGCTGCCGATGAACAGGTCGAGACCCGCCATGGCTTCGTCCATGCGCTGCATGACGCGCGTGCGGAAGCGATTTGCCTGTATGAAATCCACGGCTGGAGTGAAGTACGCGCTGCGGATCTCGATCGGCCGGACGCTTTTTTCCGGCCCTTGTTCGACCTGCGTGAGCAGCCCGCTGCGCGTGGCGTCGTCGAAGAATGCGGCGGTTTCAGCATAGCGGATGAAGTCGATCGCAGGAATCGGGACATCCGGCAGATCAAATGGGACGACCTGCACACCCATCGAGCGGATAACTCGAAGTGCTTCCTGATTGTTGGTCCGCGTGGCCAATTCGACTTCAGCGAGGTCTGGATCGCCGGGGGTATTAGCGATGCTGCCTTCAAAAGCAGACCGGAGGTATCCCACGCGCAGCCGGGTCACGTCGGCCGTTGCGTCCCAGTTGAACGGCACTTCGATGACGGAATTGTCCTTGCTATCGGGTCCCTGGATGGCATTGAAGACCAGAGCGCAGTCCTCGGCTGAACGGCAAATAGGTCCGACCGTGTCCTGAGTCCAGGCCAGCACCATTGCGCCGTGACGACTCACGCGACCAAACGTTGGCCGCAGGCCCGTGACGCCGTTTCGAGTGGATGGATTGATGATCGAGCCGCCGGTGTCCGTGCCGATCGAGAAGCCTACGAGTCCAGCCGCCGTCGCTGAACCAGGTCCCGCTGAAGAACCCGACGCGTCCTGATCCGTATTCCATGGGTTGCGCGTCAAACCTCCGAACCAGCGGGCCGTGACCGCCAACGCTCCAGTCGAGAGTTTCGCGATCAGGATGGCTCCGGCGTCGGTCAATCGCGAGTACACAGTGGAGTCCTCGTCGATGACCCGATCGCGAAACGGCGTCATGCCCCACGTTGTTTTCGTTCCCCGCACAGCAAACAGATCCTTGAGTCCCCACGGGATGCCGTGTAGCGGACCGCGATACATCCCCGCGGCGATTTCTTCGTCCGCTCGACGGGCCTGACGAAGAGCCAGATCCTCCGTGAGATTTACCACACATAGAAGCTTGGGATCGTAACGCTTGAGGCGTGACAGGTACAGTTTTGTGAGCTCAGTCGGCGTGATTCTACGCGTCTCGATCAGCTTTGAGAGATGCGTAACGGGAAGGAACGCCAGACCCTCGTCGGTTGATGGCATGGAAACATCGAGCGATTGCCTTCTCAGAGGCCTTCGCTCTGTGGGAAGGGGCTTTCCAGGGAGAACCGGATTGAACACAAACGCCGGTTGGGTGTTCCCGAGGTCTGTACGTCGCAGCTCATCGAAGCCAGGCAGAGGACCGGCTCCGCTGTTCAGCCGCGCGAGAATGCTCTCCTGTTCCTGGGGGGTGAATGATAAACCTGAAATCTTCGCGGCTGCTTCGAGCATCTCGCGTGTGATTCGCGGAGCATCCTGCGCCACGGCCATCAACGCACCGGGCATCAACGCGAGGCCGCCGGCGGAGAAGCATTCGAGAAAACGACGCCGGTTTAGAGCAAGTGCCCGTTCATTCATCGCTCAAGAAACGTCAGCGGGCCTTCGTCTCGCTGGAGGCGCCGGGATTGACTTTTACATCGATGTCGACGGTCGAGAACAACGCCGAGTCACTGGCAATCGCACGAATCCGGTAGTTACCGGGTGCGCTGAAACTCACCTTCGTTTCCGCTGTGATCGGTTTTCCGTAAACGGGAGGGCTGACATTCGGATCGAATTGTACCTTGCCTGGTCCGCGATAAAGAATCCACCGGACCCGCACACCTTCTACGCCTCCTCTGACCTGGCCATCAGCGGTACGGTCTCCTCGGCGAGGTTTTGGAAGTCCATCGTCGGTGACCGTGACCTGTAACGTTGCCGTCCCGGGCAGAGTAACCGTTTGAGCAGGACCGCCGGTAATGACCGGGGCTTTATCACCGTCGATAATGGCGTCGGATATGGGGCGGCCCAAACTCATCAGGAAAGGGTCAGCAGCGGCATTTGCGGAAATCAGTAGTTTGTCCGCTTCCCATTCCGGCTGCAGCCAGCCCTTGGACAAATTCGTTCGGCCCCTGTTTGTAAGTGTCCACACCACACGTTTCTCTCGAGGCCAATCCTTGGGCACAAGGACTTTGAACACCCACCATCTTCGTCCCGCGTAGAAGTGCGTCGGCTGGCCTTGATCACCTGTCCCAACAAGGTCGAATGTGTTCTCGGGACCGATCGGTACATCAACCTCTTCCTCGGTATTTCGGTTGAAGTACCCGAACCACAACGAGAAACTACCGTCGGGGTTCCTCTCCCATCCATCAAATGTGGGACTCACATCTTGCCCGCGAGGATATTCGATTCCCGGAAACGGCGGCTGCTGAGCATGTAGGGTGAGGAAGGATATAGACAGGAAAAGAAAAGCCGTACAGACTCCAACGACTGTAGGAAGGGTGCCGTATTCCCCTCCTCGCAGAGGAGGGGTGGCGCGAAGCGCCGGGGTGGTCAGTTCGGCCGAAATCTTCGCCGGTCTGACCACCCCGTCTGCGCCTTCGGCGCATCCACCCCTCCTCTGCGAGGAGGGGAATGCGTCCCGCTCAACGTTCGTCATCACCGCTGACTCGTGAGTGTCTGTTGTTTCGCCTTACGCTCTGCGAGCTCCGCTTTGAACTGTTCCTCAGACATGTAGTAGTAGCTGAGCCAGGCGGATGACATTTCGTCTACGGTCCGCAATCCATACGTGATTTGCGCGTCCGGATCCGGATTGTTTCTGTTCTCTGAGCTGTTGTCATGCCACATGATCGTATGCAGGATCGTCCCTGCCGGCAGCAAGGGCGCGGCATCGTCGGCATAGACGTAATTATTCATCCAGTTAAATTCGAACCGGGCACAACTCAGCGTTTCGATTTTTCCATTCGGATAGATCGCCTCGATGCACTCGGCTTTGCCGCGGGTGTGCATGTGAGGCTGGAACGAAAGCAGCCGGGCCGGCTTGATCAGACTCAGGTAGCCATCGGACCGCACATTCGCCTCGTGGGGGCGAAGGTCGACTTGGCGGGAGCCCATGGTCATTGAAGTGACCGCGTATTTGGGCGTGTAACCCTTGGGATAGAACTTCAGGCCGAGAAGAACGTTGACGGGAGTCTCTGTACCGTTGGAATGAAGGTGGAACTCGAAATTGATCTTGGTCCCCGCGGTGATGTACCGGCCTGAGCCGTCCTTAAATACATCCGGCCCTTTGCCGATCGCATACTCGTCGAGGAAGACACCTTGCTGTGTCATGTCGAGCTGCACGTTCCCATCGACTGCGCCACCGTGGATGCTGTCGTCTCCGGGTTTTATCATCGAAGTTCTGATGTGATGGATATTCGGATAGCCCTTGGTCGGAATAATCTGAATCGCCTGAATATAGCGGTTCTCCGTCAGACCAGGATCCACCGTGAAGTCCGGCCACCAGTCGGGCCCTGCGGCTTTCACAACCAAATCTTTCGGAAGACTGACGACGAGATCCGGCTTGCCAATCTGCCATGCAAGCGCATCGGGGAACTGGCGCGGCGGTGGCATGTCGGCGGGATTTCCTTGAGGAGCGCCGGCGTCGGCCCACTTGACGAGCGTCGCGATTTCTTGATCGGTTAGGGAGACGTCGTTATTAAACTGCCGGATCCCCACGTTCTTGTCGATGAACCACGGCGGCATCTCTCGAGCCATGACTTTCGCCTTGATCGACTTCGCCCACGGCCGTGTCTGTTCATAAGTCAACAGCGACATCGGCGCAATCGTGCCCTCGCGGTGGCAGGCCTGACAATGCTGCTGGAGGATCGGCGCGACGTCCTTCGTGAATGTGACTTGTTGCTGCGCCATGGCCGGCGTCAACATTACGGCTATTGCGACAACGGACATCAGAAACGTAAGTGTGGTCTTCATCGTCATAACCTCTTCTTGTTTTGCTTGTTAGCTTAACACTTGCTCCCTGATTCCGAAAGCGGCAAACAAGAGCGGCGTCAAACATTCCCCTCCTCGCAGAGGAGGGGGAATACATCAGCGCGGCGCCTGCCGCTATTGCGGGACATAATCCAGAGCTATTTGAAGCGGGACCTGTTTGGTCACTTTGGGCTCTTCTGAGTAGTCTGACAGCGGCGTGATCGTGACCTTGATCTCGCTGCCGCTGGCGAGTTCCACAGGCTCCTGTAGCCAGTAGCGCCGGAGCCACTGCGGCCGCGGGCCATGCAACCGCAGAAGCGGTAAGTGCGCCCCAGACGGCGTAATCGCGTCGACACTCAGCGATTCATAAGCGCGATCCAGCATGGGCCGGAGAGCCACAATGCGGGCCGGTTCCGCGAGTGCGCCCGAAAAAGTGCCAGGAGTGAAAGGCGGGCTTGTGCTTGTCGGAGCGGCAGCGGCTTTAGGCGCATCGATCACGAAGGATTGCAGCTCGCGACCCGAGGGCGGCGGATCAGTGAAGTACAATCCGATCCTGCTTTTGTCCGAGACGGCGTTCTGCTCCTGATCGAAGTGCTTCTTATAATGAACCAGCAGGTGGATCTTGGAGCTAGGCGCCAGCCGGAAAGCTGCGCCGTTTGGCGCGGCCATCGTTTCGGTTCCAGGCTGCCATAGTGCCAGCACCGGACCATTCTCGATGCCGATGAGGGCTTCACGCACGATCGACGCGGCGCCGGGCATCAAGTCGGCCGCCTTTACCCATTTCGTGCTGGTCACGCTGACCGGCAGTGAACGCTCATAGGTGTCCTCGATCACACCCGGCGCCACGGTATGTTCGGCATCCATCGGAATCTCGAGATCGGGCGGTCCGAGCTTCCACTGCGGATTGAAAGTCACC
>WNGJ01024238.1_pt1 | contig 11299 bp, 9 predicted proteins | sample 5400611 | NCBI WGS metagenome assembly WNGJ01 (sample SAMN13153375, study PRJNA577476) | soil metagenome | isolation source: 40 cm soil or saprolite under Garry oak tree replicate 1 | place: USA:California | collected 2016-06-15 | reverse complement strand
GCCGTCGCATATCGACGGGCACCATCACATGCATCTGTGCGCCAACCTTCTTTTCAGCGACATCATTCCGGCCGGCACAAAAATGCGCCGGAACTTCTCTTTCTGGCCCGGCCAAAAAAGCTGGTTGAACAGGAGATACCGGGCTTTGGTCGATCGCTGGCTCGCTCGCAGATACCAGCTTACGGATTATTTCTTCGACCTGACCCAATGCATCCAGGAGAAAAAAATGGATCGGGTGATGGTATTAGCGAAGCCCACCAAGGTCGAAGTAATGACGCATCCTATACTCCAGTCGGAATCGGAGTTTCTTATGAGCGATCAATTCGAGGCTATGCGGCAGCGCCTTAATGCGGGCGGCTATGCGCTCGTTTGATGTTACTCTTCGCGTTATTACCGGGCTTCAACTGATGGTAGTCCTAAGCTAATTCAAGAATCGGTAATCCGTGAACCTAGTCGAATCCCACATCGCCAGCTTGTTCGGGCTGCCGCCATCTGTACCCCTTTTTCTCACAGTTGCTTTTATTGTCTTCCTTTTCCGACGCGACATTCGGGAAGAGCCCAATGTCAGCAGCGCGCTTTGGCTTCCGGTTATTTGGCTGGTGATCAGTTGCTCAAGATCCTTCACCCAATGGCTCAACATCTTCGGCTTGCCGGTGAGCAGCGGCGTTGCTTCAGCGGAAGAAGGGAATCCGCTGGATAGGTGTTTTTACCTAGCAGTGGCTGCAGTGGGTTGTTATGTCCTCATTAAAAGGCAAGTCCATCTTTCAGAGATTGTTCTGAACAATGGTTGGGTCATCGCTTTTTTTCTCTACTGTTTCATTTCCATCGCCTGGTCTGATTTTCCACTTAGTTCGTTCGCGCGGTGGACCAAAATCTTTGGTCACCCAATCGTGGCGCTGATCGTCCTTACGGAACCAGATCCCGAAGAAGCCATGAAACGGTTGATGAAGCGATGCGCCTATGTGGTCGTCCCGGTTTCCATTCTCTGGATCAGATACTATCCTGAGTTGGGACGCAGTTTCGACGAGTGGGGCATGCTAGAGAACATCGGCATTGCCCAGGGCAAAAACCTGCTCGGTGCAGATTGTCTAATGCTGGGTTTCTTTTTCTTTTGGCATTTGCTGCAAACCTGGCAAACCGAGCGAAACACTCAGCGACGAAACGAGCTTCGGTTGATCGCCGGGTTCTTGATCGGTATCTTGTGGCTTTTGAGGGTGGCGCACAGTGCCACACCTACCATAACTCTATTTGTAGCGATACTGCTAGTCGTGTTTGTCGGCATTCGTCCTGCAAACAAAAATTTTATTGGAACGTACGTGTTAGCAGCACTAGTTCTCTTTGCCGCAGCAGAACTGGCATTTGGGATTTCAGGGCGTTTGTCCGAGAGTCTGGGTAGGGGCTCGGATCTGACGGGCAGAACACGGCTCTGGGCACACTGCCTAGAAGTTCAGCCCAATCCGATTCTTGGGGCAGGATTTCAAAGCTTCTGGTTGGGAGAGAGGCTACAGCGGATCGCAGAGATATTCCGGTGGCACCCCGCTGGGGCTCATAATGGCTATTTGGAAATCTATTTAAACTTGGGGTTAATTGGGCTATCGATTCTAATTGGACTGCTTATTGCGACATTCTGGAAAGTACGCCTTGAGCTTTTTCGAAATTTTGAATGGGGGCGATTTCGATTGGGCTTCTTCGCGGCAGTATTACTTCGCGCCTGGACGGAAGGAACCTTCGCAACGTCTGGTGCTCTCTGGTTTGTTTTCTATATCATTGCTCTGGACTATCCACTAACTCACCTCACGACTGCGCAACCATCTGTCGGGGCTGCGAGATCAGAAGTGAGCAGGGAATCGGCGTATGCGACAGCAGAACCCTAACGCGGACGTCGTCTTTGGCACGGATATTGCGCTAAAAATATCGAGCACATGGGATATCTTGCCCTTAGTAATCTGTTACAAGGATTCAGGAGGCGGAGCCATTTGGGAAGCAGGCGACCAATATCCACCGACGAACGATTCAAGGTCGCCGCGGTTGCAGGAGCATCCGCCAGAACCTAAAGACTGAAGTCGGCTAAGGAGATGAGTTCTGAATATATCGCCTTGCCTGGTGATCGAATCCTGGTCACAGGATCCAACGGTTTTATCGGCTCAAAAGTGGTCGAGAAGCTTCTCGAATACGGCTTTACCAATCTCCGCTGCTTTATTCGGCCCTCCAGTCATCTTGCTCCTCTCCAGAACACGCTGGATAAGTTCGAGGCTGGAAGAGTTAAATTTGCTACAGGTGATCTTCTCTCGCGCGATGATTGTAGAAATGCCGTTGAAGGGGTTTCGATCATCTACCATCTCGCGGCCGGCATGGAAAAGTCATTTGCAGGCGCGTTTATGAATTCGGCGCTGACCACTCGCAACCTGATGGACGCATTTCTCCGGTATGGCCACCCCAAGCGCTTTGTGAATGTCAGCTCCTTTGCTGTTTATTCGACCTTAAGTTTGAAACGCGGCGACCTGCTTGACGAAAATTGTCCTTTAGAAGATTCCCCGCAGGAACGGTTTGATGCCTACGGCTTTGGCAAACTCAAACAGGAGGAACTGGTCAAAGAGTACGGCAGAAAATATAAGCTCCCTTATGTGATCGTCCGCCCTGGGTACGTGTTCGGACCCGGCAAGCAAGAGTTGAGCGGCCGAGTTGGCATTGGCACCTTTGGGTTCTTTATCCAGGTAAACGGCTCAAATTTCCTGCCACTGACCTTTGTCGATAACTGTGCCGAGGCTATCGTTCTGGCTGGTCTCAAAGCGGGTGTCGATGGTGAGATTTTCAATATTGTGGATGACGAACTACTGACTGGCCGCCAATTTCTAAAAGCCTACAAGAAAAAAGTAAAATCCTTCCGATCGATCAGGATTCCTTACTTCGCTGGGTACGGCCTCTGTTCTCTATGGGAGAAATACTCGAAATGGTCCAAGAACCAGCTTCCGCCTGCGTTCAATCGCCGCCGCTGTGCCGCCGAGTGGAAGGAAAACCGCTACTCGAATCGGAACCTTCGGGAGCAGTTGGGTTGGAAACCAAGGGTGCCGATGGGAGAGGCGATGACTTCGTTCTTAAGCCAATTTGAATCTAATCCTGACCGCCGATGACGCGGATATACGCGGATGGAAGATAGATGCCAGACATCAGCGGTCGGAGGCCAGACGGCCCATTCGCTTTAACCTTTCACATCTCACTTCTGACTTTTCACTGTGCTAAAGATCGCCATAGCCGGTTGCGGAAAGGTTGCCGACCAGCACATGTACGCGATCCATCGCATTCCTGCCTGCGAAATTGTCGCTCTTTGTGATCGCGAACCGCTTATGGCCCGACAACTGGGTGAGCGCTGTGGGGTTTCGGCGTGCTTTTCCGATCTGAAGGAAATGCTGCACGTCGTCAGTCCCGATGTCGTTCACATTACGACTCCGCCACAGGGCCATTATTCTCTTGCGGCGGAATGTCTCAACGCGGGAAGTCATGTTTATGTTGAAAAACCTTTCACTATTACAGCCGGCGAGGCCGAAGCGCTGGTCCAACTCGCTGAAGATCGCGGTTTAAGAGCAACTGTCGGCCACAATTATCAATTCACGCTCGAGATGCTGGAAATGCGCCGGCTTGTGAAAGGAGGATTCCTGGGCGGAAAACCTGTCCACCTGGAGAGCTACTGGTCGTATGATCTGGGAGATTTAAGGTATGCGAGCGCATTCTTGAGCAACCGCACCCATTGGGTGCGCCAGTTGCCGGGCCAATTGTTTCAGAACATCATTAGCCACGGAATCGCCAAGCTGACCGAATTTCTTGATGACGAGCTGGTAGAAATTGTCGCCACGGCACATCAAAGCGAACAACTCCGAAGCCTCGGCGCAGGGGATGTCTTGGATGAGTTGAGGGTCCTGATCCGGGACAAGATGGGCACGACGGCTTTTTTCTGTTTCTCAACTCAAATCAAAGGGCTTAACCAGTTGCACCTTCACGGTCCAGCAGGCTCACTCCGTGCGGATATTATCACGGGCAGCCTCATCCGAAACCGGACCCGCTCGTATAAGAGCTATCTCACATATTTCGTTCCACCGCTGAAAAATGCGCGGGAACATCTCAGAAATCTGAGGCTGAACATCACCAATTTCATCCGTCAGCGGCTTTATCAAGACTTCGGAATGAAGGAACTAATTGAACGCTTTTACCACAGCATCCGTACGGGAGGCGACCCACCAATTCCTTATCGGGAAATCATTCTTACTGCCCGAATCATGGATGAAATCTTCGCCCAGATCTACCCGACTCGGGGGAAAGTGCGTACAAGCGAACAGATCAAAAAACAAGCCGCGGATTACGCGGATGTCATTGATTAGGCTCTGATTTTGATTGCTGACTTCTGCCCTGTGCTCTGCCTTCTATTACCGCTCTTGACCGTTGTTACGATGTAACGGTGTAACGATTTACGCTCCCGGCTATGCCATGAAATACGTTCTCATCACCCCCGCACACAATGAAGAAGCTTTCATCGAGAAGACCCTTGCCTCTATGGTCGCGCAGACGATGTTGCCTGAACGGTGGGTCATTGTGAACGATGGTTCAACGGATAAGACGGCAGAAATAGTCCAGAGTTATACGCAACGTTATCCCTGGATTGAATTGGTTCGGCGCCCAGAGCAATCGCGGCGCAGTTTTGCCGGCAAGGTGCATGCGTTTAATGCTGGGTTAGAACGCGTGCAGCAGTCGCTTGAGTTTGAAGTAATCGGAAACCTGGATGCCGACCTTTCATTCGATCCGAAATACTTCGAGTTCTTGATTGGAAAGTTTGCTGAAGATTCACGGCTAGGCGTCGCCGGAACGCCGTTCACCGAGAATGGTGGTTACGACACTGCCCGGGACAGTTTCGAGGGTGAGAACCATGTAGCTGGCGGATGCCAGCTTTTCCGGCGCCAGTGCTTTCAAGAAATTGGTGGCTATATCCCCAACCGCGCCGGGGGGATTGACTGGATTGCGGTCACAACAGCGCGGATGAAAGGATGGAGAACACGATCCTTTCCTGAGAAACGGTTTCATCACTACCGGACATTGGGCACAGCTGGAAGGAGCAGTATGGCGGCGAGCTTTTCTTACGGAGAAAAGGACTATTATTTAGGCGGTTCACCTATATGGCAGCTATTTCGCGTGGTGTATCGGGCCAGAAAGCAACCGATTGACGGATTGGCGCTGCTCTCCGGTTACTGCTGGGCCGCCTTACGGAGGATCAAGCGACCAGTATCTTCTGAATTGATGCGGTTCCACCGACAGGAGCAGATGGCGAAGCTAAGAAGTATCTTTCGCGCTCTCCTAAGGTTTAAGAAGGTGGATAGCTTTCGCGCGGTAACGAGCGGAACTAAATCAGACGACAGAGGACACGATTGGGAAATGCCGAACAGCCAACATCCAACGCTCAATAAAATAGAGGGCAAGAAGATGGAAAATGGACGACGTGGAACAAAGCTCAGAGCTCAGCAAGCAGATGTCAGGGGCTTAACGGACTGAAATAATGGAAGGAGAACACATCTCGCAAGCATGAACATGGGCCCGACCCGACGCCGCAGCGCGGCGTCCCCACAAATTGATTTTTGAGATAACTTCTAATACTTATGAGCACACACTCGTTTACTGACCTCTGTCATCTCTCCTATGAGGTACGTCTTCATCACCCCAGCGCGGAATGAGGAAGCGTTCATTAAAAAGACGCTTGATTCAGTGGTTACTCAGACAGTTTTGCCCGAGCGCTGGGTCATTGTGGATGACGGTTCGATGGATCACACCGCGGAGATCGTCGAGAGCTACGCCAAGCGCCATCCGTGGATTGAACTGGTTCGCCGAGTGCAGGATCGGGACCGCAATTTCGCTTCGAAAGCACACGCCGTTAACACCGGTTTAGAGCGCGCTAGCTCGCTTCAGTTTGAAATACTGGGCAATCTCGACGCGGACGTTTCATTCGGGCCCGATTACATGGAATTCGTAATGCAAAGATTTTCTGAAGACCCGGAATTGGGTGTCGCGGGAACTCCTTTTACGCAGGAGGGCCACTATGATTCGAGCAAGGACAGCTTCGAGGGTGAGAATTACGTCGGCGGGCCGTGTCAACTTTTCCGGCGTGAATGTTTCCAAGAGATCGGCGGCTACGCTCCGAATCGGGCAGGGGGGTTAGATTGGATCGCAGTCATGACCGCACGCATGAGGGGTTGGAAAGTTCGATCCTTCTCCGAAAAACGATATCGTCATCACCGCACGCTGGGCACGGCTGGAAGGAGCAGCTGGGCGGCAAGCTTTTCGTACGGGGAAAAGGACTACTATCTAGGTGGTTCTCCTCTCTGCCATACGACGAGCAGAACGGCCCGTTTCCAGTGAATTGATGCGGTTTCATCGTGCGGAACAAATGAAAAAACTGAGAGCGATTTTGAGAGCTCTTGTGAAATTCAGGAAGGTGGACAGTTTTCACTTGTTAACGGAGTGGAGGTGACCTAAGGACAGATGAAAGAAGAGACAAGGCAGAGGACAGAGAATCCGGCGACGTCCCGCGATTGCGGGACTACAGCGTGGCAGGAAAAGGCCGCCTCCGGCCTAGCCTCGGGTTGGGAGAGAGAGGCTCTAGCCTCCGGCCTGTATGGTCGACGGGCTCGAAGCGGCCCAGGCGGGAGCATAGAGGCTGAACATCAACAGTTGGACGCATTCTTCCGCCAATATACTTCGCACGGTGAGATCTTAAAGTACACGAAAGCCACGGCCGGCTTCGGGATCAATTACCTTCTCGAGCACGACTATAAGACGGTCTACCTCAATGCGCTTAATTTCTTGCCTCGGCAAACTAGGGAACATGGCATTCGTATCCTGGAATTCGGTTGCGGAGGAGGGATGAATCTTCTGCATCTGATTTCGGTGTTGAACAGTGGATTGTGTCCGAGACATTTTTAACCTACTCGTGCCTGGAGGGGTCTGTGTTATTATCGATATGAACAATCGCTTTCCGTTGTTTCGAAGCGATTTAAAAAATCGATTTCGTTGGAAGAAGGAGCCGCAGTGCTACGTTCCTTCCCTTAAAGAGTATACCGCGCCGTTTGCTAAAGCGGGATTTGAGGTACTACGAAGCGAACACTTTTGTTGGGTTCCTCACTCCGCCGGTGAATTTATGACCAGAGTTCTGATTCGGATGTCGCCGGTTTTAAACACAATCGCGAGGTCTCGCGCCATGAGGTCACTTGTAGTGTCGCGAAAGCCAACAGCGGTTACGTGATAGACGCTGCCCACAGCAACGACCTTGGAATGAGTGAATCAGCGTTACTGTTGATAGACAGTAGCACATCGCGACAAGATCGCTGCGTTGCCAAAGTATTTGAATTTTTTGGTGTTCCTTCGCGCAATCTGAATGCGGCAGATTTTCCGTTTGCAAATGACGCGGGCAGTTCAACCTCCCAGAAAATACGGCTTCTATCATCCGCAGGAGCATTCCTTCAAACCATCGAAGCCTGGGAACAAAAGCCTGACTATAAGGGGTGGTGGACCAAATCTGTTCATTCTGCATTTGTTTATCCAAGCGATGACCCCGGCGCTTTGCAAAAGTTAGCAAGGATACTCAGTGGCGATGATTTGGCCGTACTCGACAGGATCAATCCTGGCGCCGAAGATTTCGCGTTGTCGGATGAACTGAACGAGTTCTGTGGTGTAATGGCCGGCGTGCGGATTACCGCTTCCAATGCTAACTCGAATGCTAGTCTTGTTCTGAGAATGAGCAGAGGGAATGCGATCAAGATCATCTCGCTCGGCGACGGCGCGGTCTTCTCGAAGCTTGAATACAATGGCGTGCCCGTCTTTTTTTCAACCTCTAGAGAGATTATCGACCTCGACGCGGAACTGAAGTCGCAAAACTTTAATGTGCGGGACCACTTCCTCGGCGCAGTGCCTCTCGTCCTGTATATCAAATGGGCCTTCGGTGAGACCTGCTGGAATGCTTCGGAAAGCAACGCCTGCCTGGTGATCGATGATCCTGTGTTGAAGTCCAGGCACGGATTTGTGGACTTTCAGGAACTTCTATCCCTCATGAAGCAGCACCACTTTAGCACCAACATTAGCGCTCCCGAAGTTATTCCGCTGTTCAAAGAAAATCCCGAAAATTACTCCATTTCGGTTCATGGGTGCGATCATACCCGGGCCGAGTTCGGTAGTGCTGATCGCCAGTGCCTTTACTGGAAGGCCAAACAAGCGCTCGACCGTATGAATCGCCATGAATCTATTACTGGAATCCGCCATGATCGGGTCATGGTTTTTCCGCAGGGGGTATTTTCGGAAGCTGCAATAAGTGCCCTAAAATACACCGATCTCATCGCCGCAGTGAATAGTGACGTCATTTCTGTCGACCCTCATCCGCGTGCTATGACTATTTCGGATGTGTGGGACATCGCTGTCATGCGCTACAGCAATTTTCCGATTTTTACTCGGAGGTATCCGTGGGAGGAGATCGAAAACTTTGCTTTCGATGCTCTATTGGGTAAACCCGTGCTAATATTGATCCATCACGATTATTGTAGTGACCATTGCGCGCGTCTCGTCGATTTTGTTGACCGGCTGAATGCTCTAAAATGTCGCCTGACCTGGCGCAGCCTTGGCGACATAGTGAGACGAAGTTGCCGACAAAGGGAACTCTCACCAGGCACTGTGGAAGTGGAGATGTACGCCACGGAGGTGCGACTTGAGAATCGTTCCGAGCAGCCAAAACGTTTCTTGGTAAAAAGGCGAGAGTGTGAGCCTTCAGCTATTCGAGAAATCTGCGGCGGATTTGGTCCGATAGCCTGGAATTCTGTAAATGGCCACATCAATTTTGAAATGGAATTGGGCTCTCGCGAGAGTAAGACGGTCAGCATAAGATTTCATGGGCTCGCGGAAAACGGGTGTAACGGAGATAATCTATCCTATAGGTTTAAGGCAATGCTGAGGCGTTACCTTTGCGAAGCACGCGATAATTATATCACAACGGCCAGATTGCGACTCGCGGGCTTTTTCCAAGCTGCCTTGACAGCTAGTATGGGGAGGTAATTTTCTTCAACCGCTGGCCGCTGACTTCTGTTCTCTGTCATCCGTCCCTTTCATATGCAGGTAGCAAAGACATCCGATCCATTGGCGGATAGGATCTCCGACGTTCTAAAGGACTTCACCGAATGGCTCGACGCCTACGGCGAGACCTCATGGGACTACCAGAGCTTTTTTGCAGGTCCGGTGGGCGGGCGAGCCAAATCGCTTTATTACCGGAACCGGCTTGTAGGGACGATGGCAGTCGCGCCCATGATTTTTTGTGAAGCATTCCTGCCCGGGGCGCGGCGGTTATTCCATCATCCCATTCGTTTCCCGATCGCTGACGCTCACTACGCGATGGGTTTTGCTTTCCTTTGCGAGGCGACCGGAGATTTCGCGCAACTGGAAAACGCGCTCCATTTTCTAACTGTGCTAAAAAAGTCGCGCTGTGGCCAGTTTAAAGAATATTGCTGGGGTTATCCATTCGACTGGATCTGGCGCGGGGGGGTGATCAAACAGCAGACGCCTTTGATCACAACGACACCCTACGTTTATGAGGCCTTTCTGCAGGTGTCCGAAATGATAGAACGAGCTTCTGACTTCCGACCTCTGATCTCTGACCTCTGTCTGCCAGATTTGCCTGATCAGTACAAGCAAATCGTCGAATCGATTGCGCGACACGCCGCTAGCGATATCAAGGATTTCAAGACGTCGGAAAAGGCAAGCAGTTGTTCCTACACTCCTTTCGATGAGGGAGGAGTCATTAATGCCGCTGCTTACCGTGCCTTTCTCCTAACTAGTGCTTCCCGTGTTTTCTCTAATGACGAGTATTGGAAGGCTGCTGAACGAAACTTGAATTTCGTTTTAGAAAACCAGAATCCAGATGGTTCGTGGCCGTACGCCATGGATGGCGTACGCGATTTTATCGATCATTTCCACACCTGCTTTGTGATGAAAGCTCTGGCCAAGATTCACGCTCTGACCGCACACGAAGGTTGCGTGGAAGCGCTCTCAAAAGGCATGAGCTACTACTTGAACAATCTCTTTGATGACGACGGTCTTCCAAAACCTTTCTCTAAGGCTCCGCGCCTGACCGTTTACAAGCGCGAGCTTTATGATTGCGCTGAGTGCATCAATCTTTGCCTGCTTTTGCGTCATAGCTTTCCCGCGCTGGAAACAACTTTGGAGAAGGCGTTCCCATGCATCGCTGGGGCCAGTCGCAGATGTTTCGAAGCCTGGCCTTCTATCTTACCGAGGCTTCGAAACACAGAAGTCAGAGTTCAGCAATCAGAAATCAGAAATCAGAAATCGGGGAACGAACAGCGCAAGATAGGGAACAGCGGACGCTCGTCGGAAGCTGACGGGAGAAACGATGCAGATCAAATCAGCGAAAAATCTAATTGTTTATCAAAAAGCGTACGCATTGGCGATGGAGATTTTCGAAGCAAGTAAAAAGTTCCCTGCGCAGGAGAAGTATTCCTTGACCGACCAAATCCGGCGCTCCTCTCGCTCAGTTTGTACGAATCTGCGAGAAGCATGGCTCCGCCCCGTAGGCACTTAGGGTGTTCTACGTTTATGCAATTCTCAGTAAGAAGAAAGGGCGCATCTATATTGGACAGGCGGCTGATGTGGATGCACGCTTGCGCTCTCACAATCGCGGCCAGGTTACCTCAACGGCGGCTGATAGACCGTGGGTTTTGATCAAAAGTCAATCGTTCTCGACTCGCTCGGAAGCGCGATGGTTCGAATTCTCTTTGAAGCGATCTCGTGGACGCCGATTGCGTTGGCTGGGACCTTGACCTTAACCTTGGGGCTACGCGCCGGAGGGGCGAAACGCAGGTACGAAGCTCACTTTGTAAGTAAGCTGACCGACGCGGATGGCCTCCGGCTCGTAGCCTACGCCTCAGAGAGTGAAAATGGTGAGACTGAAACCTGGCTCGACTTCGCCCATGACTGCAGCTATTTGTCGAAGGGTGATCATGCGCTCTTCATTGAAAAGTGTCATGAAGTCGGAGCAATGCTTGGAAGTATGATCAATGCGCCGACATCCTTCATTATGAAACCATCTGACCTCTGATCTCCGATTTCTGACCTCTGAACATGTGCGGAATAGCAGGCCAGTTTAATTTTGAGCGACGCGAACCAGTGGAGCGAGAGACCATTGTGCGGATGGCGCGTTCCATCGCACATCGGGGACCGGATGACGAAGGCTTCTTTATCTCAGGGCCTGTTGGCTTGGGATTCCGGC